>Ga0194121_10006437_pt1 | contig 15735 bp, 16 predicted proteins | sample TA2MahCa50mmetaG_FD_148609 | JGI IMG/M metagenome (GOLD analysis project Ga0194121, IMG submission 148609) | Freshwater microbial communities from Lake Tanganyika, Tanzania - TA2015020 Mahale Deep Cast 50m | ecosystem: Environmental > Aquatic > Freshwater > Lake | place: Tanzania: Lake... | reverse complement strand
CCACGTTCTGTGTGCCAGAGGTGTAGCCTTCAGCCGCCGCAGTGTCATGATAGAGTTGAAAGGCTTCCTTGGTCGGCTCTAGCTTGGTGGCCAGTAGCACCAGCGGATAGCGATGGCGTGCCGTCCACTGCACAGTTTCCACACTCACTGTCGAGGGAATCCAGATAGGGGGATGCGGTTGTTGCAACGGCCGAGCCCAGGGATTCACATAGCGATAATGATAATGCTTGCCTTCCCAGCGAAACGGTCCTGGCGTCGTCCAGGCTTTGATAATGAAATCATGCGCTTCCTCAAAACGCTCCCGATTATAGTGCGGTGGAGCATTATGCGCGACGCTCTCACGACCGCCACCACGCACAAAGCCCGAGACCAGACGACCGTAGGAGATCATATCGATCATGGAGAGCTGCTCGGCCAGCCACAGGGGGTCATCCCAGATGGGCAGGATATTGCCCAGGATGATAATTTTCGCTTTTTTCGTTTCACGTGCCAGAATAGAGGCCCCGACATTCGTGACACCCTGCATACAGAAGGGCGTGCTGTGATGCTCATTGAGCATGAGCGCATCGAAGCCCATCTGTTCGGCATAAATTTTTTCGTCGAGATAGCGATTATATAAGCGTGCGCCGACCTGTGGATCGTAGCTCTCATTGCTCACGCTCAGGTCAAGGCTCTGCGTCCCCATCAAACCCGTTTTGTCATCTTGCCAGGGCTGTTCGGTAAAATGGCCAATTAACATATGACTCCCCCTTACAACAGGCTATGCCTGTAAAAAATCACGGACAACCTGTACAAATGCATCGGCCTGCTCAATCTCTGGGCGGTGCCCACAGTGCTCCAGCACCACCAGACGAGAGCCTGGAATGGCCCGCTGATACGCCTCGCCAGCACTCACGGGGACAATCGCATCGTCCCGTCCCCAGATGATCAGGGTGGGCAGTTTGCGCACACGGCGCAACACATGCGGCAAGGCCGGGTTGTGCATATACGGCCGCCAGCCCACCAGACTGGCCAGCTCGCGCGCCATTTCCCAGGTCTCGCTCTGTTCGGGTGTCGGATCGCTCGCGAACAGCCCCTGCGCCTCTGGGAGATGGGCTGGGTCGGCAAAACTGGCACGGAGATAGTCCCGGCTCACCATCAGAAACATATCGACGATCTCCCCGACCGGTGGCCGTACTCCCAGTGCCCCAACCAGTACCAAACGCTGGAATTGTTGGGGACACATTGCCGCCATTTCCGCGGCAAGCCAGCCTCCCAGAGAGCTGCCGATCACCGGCACCGGCCCCAGGCCAAGGTCATCCAGGGCATCGAGATACCAGGTGGCGAGGTCTCGCATGTGCATGAGCCAGTCTGGGCGTTCAGACTTGCCACAACCAGGATGGAGAGGGATGTAGAGCGTGTGCTGCTGGGCGAGCGCTTCATGATAGCGTAACCAGCCCGGATGGCCCATTTCATCGTGCAGTAGGAGCAGTGGTTGCCCTGTCCCGCCTTTGATGACCTGCAACTTCAGACCTCCAGCCTCGACCATCTCAGCAGTCCAGGGCACAGCAGTGGTGGCCATAGAGCAGCACCTTCCTTTCCTCGTCCAGGGAATCTGTCAATTGGCAATGCCTACCGCGTCAATGCGGTCCAGGCGAATCACAAAACGTTTGTGGGTTTGATTCCGGATTTCAACGGCCTCATCACTATGAATCTGGGTAACCGTCCCGGTCAGACTCTGGCCGCTGATCATGAAGGTGAGAGCAAGTTTCGATTTTTGGCTTAATTCCAACAATTCACGCACCTGTGACGGAACACTCGTTGCCCCGCTACGAGGGGCTGGGGTTGTCGCTGGCGCCTTCACGGCCGGTGGTTCCTGGGAGAACACTGGCGTCGCCAGGATAGGCACACTCCATATGCCGATACACATGATACTCTGCCAACCCATGTGTGGAGGTACGAAGCAATCATTCTCAGTGTCTTTCGCAGCAAGGAGTATTCTCATGGCTGCGCATCCTAGCATGGACAGTTCCATATTGTCAAAGAAGCGCATGCACGGAGTCAGACGTGCCTTGGGCATGACACTAAAACGAATATTGGAGTCCCAGGGTGACCTGAGGCGTTTCACCCAGGAAACGCGCTTCCACATTCACGACGAACTCCCCACCAGGAAAGTCTACCAGGGGATAGATATGCACCCCCACGAACAGGCGCCCTGGGATCTTACTCTCCAGCCGCGTGCGTGTTCTGGCCCGCGTATCTTTCAGGGTCACGTCCGTGTAATGATAGGCCCCGCCACCATAAAACTGAAACGCGCCAAAGCGTCGCGATCCAACCCCCAGGGCGATGTCTACCTCTTCCCAGGTCCCCTCACGGTTCGGGTTATTGTTGTCATCGCTCTGAAAGCGCAAATACTGCCCTGTAATGCCACCACTACCCCAGGACAGCTGGAACAGCCGCAGCCGTGCTCCCCCGCCATAGGCAAAGCCAAAGTCGCCGTTAAACCCGGCCCGCCGCACATTAAATTCTCCCATGCCAAAGCGCCCATAAATCTCGCTCCAATCCGTCGGAGCAAACGCTGCAGTGAGCAGGCCACGGCCGGTCGTGGCCCGCGGATCGTTCAGACCCTGCAAATTTTCTTGGAAACTATCGCCAACCAGCTCGACACGGGCATGTAACGGCTTCAGACGGGGCACTGGGTAGCCAATTGTGCCCGCCACAGCGTGGAGGGCTAGTCCGTAGAACAGCCAGCCAAACAATGCCACGGCACACCACCAGCGTATCCTTCCCTGCATCGGGTCGCTCCAGTTCAGAAGTTCAGCCTCAGGACAACGTCATGGGCGCGCGGGTATTTCCCTAGCGAAGCCGGCGCCGTCTGGGAGGTACCTGGGCTTCGCGCATGGCCCAGATCTTGTCCCATAGCGCTGCAGCCTCCGCGTCACGGTTGAGCTTTTCGAGTAAAAAGGCGAGGCGTTGCGCGGCCTCTAGATTCTCGCCATCCATCTCCAGGGCACGTTGATAGGCATGCAGAGCAGACTCGTACTGGGCTTGCTGTTCGAAGAGCAGGCCACGCTGGACATAATCTTCTCGAGACTCTGGGGTAGAGGCAGTCGGCACCCGGGCAGGTACTGCAAGCGGTTGGGGGGCTTCTTCAGCCTGTTGCAATGTGTCGAGCTGCTCTAAGAGGTGATCGAGATCCGCACCATAATCCTCAGCCGGTGCTGCCGTGCCACGCAATTGTACCTCAACTTCGGCGAGACGCGCCCGGAGTTGCTCGTTTTCCTGTTCGAGCTGACGCTTTTCTTCCCGGAGGCGGGATACTAGCATGGCCGTTTCACGGATTTTTGCCTCCAGCAACTCAAATTTCTCAGCGTACATGCTCGCCCCCTCTACGCCGTAGCCCGGGGCGAAGTTGCTCGTGCTGGTGTGGATCCGGCTCTTTGGTGAGATGTTCCAGCATCTCCATCAAGTGGTCGAGACGCTCGCCCAGCCTAGCGTGCTCCTCTTGAAGTACATCCCATTTGCCTTCGGCCTGAATGACGCGCTGGCGCCAGGTGTCCAACAGTTCGCGCTGTTCCAGATCGTCTTGCCGACGCGGAAACGGACGACGTAAGAGCGGATGTTGCTCCTCTGGGACCACATTGGCGAACCACTGTCCCCGGCTCTCAACCACAGAGATAATGACATACGTACGGTGGTGATATTGAAAACATTTGCCAACTGCGAGAAGGTCCCGCTCGAGCGTACATGCAATGCCCAACGAGGCGTTGGCGAGTCCGTAGACCTTGCAGCATACCTGCATGCCTGTCCCCTTGCTGAGATGAGGGTCTGCTCTACACGTATAGGGGCACACTGTATATGGGACACAGGGTCCATCTGTCGTGTTGGGTGAGGCGTGACTGTACTGCAGAAGCGCGGGTGTTGTCAACGCGAAAGTCGCCCGGTCATACCTTCTGCTCGGTGCTGCCCCAGGAGGACGCCGCGCCCGGTGGCCAGCGACACCCCGCGATGACTGACCTCTTACCCCTGTTGCAGTAGCACACAGGGCAGGCGGTGAGAGCAAGGACCTTGGACAACCAGATGGCTGCCATGGTACCCTTGGCCAACCTGACCTCCCCAAGGGTCAAAGACTGAGGAGCCGCAAAGAGCGGTAGAGGTCAGGAGCACACACCACCTGGGTCATGCTATTGGAGAGTGTAGGACAACCAAGCCCGGCCAGTCAAATGCCCGCGCCCCAGCACACCACAGAAAGGACTGCTATGCCTGAGGTACTCTCCCAACACGATGTGGTCACCACCGCCATCAAGCTCGGGCCGCAGATTCAGGCGATCAGCGAGGCACTGGAGGCCACCCATCGCCTACCGCCAGCCCTGGTAGAAGCGCTCATCCAGGCCGGGCTGTTTCAGCTGTATCTGCCACAGGCCATGGGTGGCCCAGAGCTGCCGCCGCTGACGGTGTTTCACGCCATTGAAGCGCTGTCCAGAGCCGATGGTTCCGTGGGGTGGTGCACCATGATTGCAGTGGCCGAGTCGCTGTTTCTGGGCTGGCTGCAGCCGGAGGTCGGGCGTACGTTGTTCGGGCAGCCCCCCGAGGTGCGGATGGCGGGCTCGCTGCGGCCAGAGGGCAAGGCATATGTCGTAGAGGGGGGCTACCGCGTGCAGGGGCGCTGGGATTTTGCCAGCGGTATCAACCATGCCACCTGGCTCATGTGTACCTGTGTGGTGATGGAAGGCCATCAGCCCCGGCAGACACCTGCGGGCCTACCGCTCACGCGCATCTTGCTGGTGCCAGCCAGTGCGGCACGCGTCATAGATACCTGGTCGGTGGTAGGTATGTGCGGCACGGGCAGCCAGGATTTTGTGGTCGAGGACGTGTTTGTCCCAGCAGCGCACACCTTTGCCCTGGCAGAGCCGCCGCCGGTGTCCAGCCCGCTGTATCATCCGCGTATGCTCTTTGTCGTGGCCTGGACGCCCACTGTGGCCAATGCCCTGGGCATGGCACGGGGGGCCATCGATACGTTTATCGCGCTGGCTTCGCAGGCGCATTCTACCAGTTCCACCACGTTGTTACGTGATCGTCCGCGCGTGCAGGCGCAGGTAGCGGAGGCAGAAGCCATCGTGAATGCGGCCCGCGCCTATGTGCTGAGCACAGTCAGTACGGCCTGGGAGGCCGTGTGTACAGGTGTCGCCGAGCCAGGGCCGGCGATTGCGCAGGCACGGCTGGCCATTACGCATGGCATGCATGAAGCCGTACGGGCAGTGGATATGGTGTTTCATGCCGCGGGGACGAATGCTGTGTACCGCAAACATCGTCTGGAGCGGTATTTTCGAGATGTGCATACGGCAGTGCAGCATGCAGCGGGGTTACATACGCATATCGAGACGGCAGGAAAAGTGCTGCTGGGACTGCCACCGCATGACATTGGATGGTAAGCGGCAGGCCACTGCGCCCTACCGGCCCCCTCGCCCTCCTGGGAGAGGGCTGGGGTGAGAGCAAGAGGGTGCAGCGGAGCGGCCTCAGCGCATGGCCGGCATCACCTGCTCGCTTAGCAGGCGCAGCGAGGTACGCGTCTGCTCTGGGGACATCAGGCCACGATTGGTGAGCATCAGATTGCGCACACCAACCTCACGCAGCAGGGTAAGCTGAGCGATGACGCGCTGTGGCGAGCCGACCAGCGACTCGTTCGTCTCCCGGCCAGGCGTTGGTCCATACGCAGAGCGGGGGAGAGGCGGCGGCGGTTTCGGCAAGGTCAGGTCTTTGGGATTCCAACGTTCACGCATACCCGCAATATACTGACTGGCCTGCTGGAACTGCGGTAGAAACTCTGCAAAGGCCTGCTCATCGGTCTCGGCCAGATGGGCCTCATACCACACCCACGTCTGCTCCAGCGCCCGCTCGACACTGGCCTCGTCAAACCCTGCGGCACGCATGGTATCCGTATACAGACGGATGTTCGCCTCGACACCAACCACGGAACGGCCACGCAGGAGTACAGGCCGTCCCAGGCGCGCCATTTCCATAATGGAGGTATCACTCAAACAGGCCCGCGCGAGCGGTGGATGGGGTTTTTGATAGGGACGCGGGCGTACGGCGGGAAACGTCACCTGCCAGTATTGCCCGTGGTAGTCCAGGGCCTCGGTAGTCCAGGCTTTGACCAACAGGTCCTCAGCCTCGGGCAGACGTTGGATCCCTTCGTTGACGTTGGTGCCAAAGCCTACGTATTCATAGGCATTATAATTGGAGCCACGCCCGGTCCCGACAATCAGACGCCCACGACTCAAATTGTCCAGCAGCGCCGTTTGAATGGCCAGTTGCACGGGGTTGTGCAACGCCATCTCCACCACTCCCAGGCCAAGCAACACGCGCTGTGTTTTCATGGCAATGGCCGCGCCAAAGACCAGCGCGTCGCCATAGACCGCTTCACCAGCAAAGTGATGCTCCGAGATCCAGATGGCGTCAAAGCCCAGTTGTTCAACAAGTTCCGCCTCGGCCAGACACTCGGCAATGGCCTGGTAATCCCGGGAGGCATCAAGGTTCATCGGATAAAAGAAGTGGCCGAAGCGCATAATCTCCCCTCATAGCTCTGCCATGGGCATGGTCTCACACAACAGGTCCTGCGGGTTAGAGGAGGGCAGCACTCTCGGCCCGAATCCACCCGCTGGTACCGTTGTCCAACTGGATCGCCAGCCAGGCCCCGCGCTCTTCGAGCACCACGAATTCGGTGCCAGCGTGGAGTGGCTGCGGAAATTGTGGGGTGTAGCTCTCGCCATTCCCTTTGCGGACGACGACTTCCGCCGCAAGAATCACCCCTGGCCGTATGGTCGTATGCTGGTAATGTGCCAGGAGCGCTGCGCCTGCAAAGACGATACAGCACAGCGCGGCTCCTGCCATACCCCAGCGCAGCACAGCACGGCGCCAGTGCAAATGGGCGAAGGCACTGGCCCACACTACGCCATACGCCAGCAGCGCTAGCGTCCACTGGGTCTGCACGCTGAGCTCACTCTGCCAGAAGAGGAGATGTTGCAGCAGCGAACGCTGACTGCTGCCTTCAATATGATCGACGCGGCGACTGCGCGCATAGCTCAGGTTCGCCTGCAACTGACGGTTGCCCGGTTCGAGCCGTAAGCCACGTCGGTAGTGCAGGATCGCCCGGCCCAGATCGTGCACCCGGAAATAGGCATTGCCCAGATTGTACGACAGCCTGGCATTCTGTAGCCCCACCGCGATGAGCTGTTCATACCCAGCAATGGCTTGCCGATAATACTCCTGAGCGGCTTCCGGCGTAGGACTGATCAAGGCTTGCTCGAAAGCACGAGTAGCCTGCTCCAGGTGCACGAGTTGCTGCGCATAGGTCAGAGCAGCGGCGAGCCCGGGCCAGGCCAGCAGCAGAGCGCAGAGGTACACGGCGACGACACACGCGCTCCTCACAGCCGCTGACTCCTTTCCAGGCGCTGGATCAACCCCGTCGCCTCCTCCAGGAGGCCCGTGAGCTGCGCCACCACAATAGAACCTGGCGCATACCGTGCGCTATCGCAGAGCTGGAGCAGGGCTGCCACTTGCTCGATAAGCTCCTGGTCGAGTTGCCGGGCCTGCAGATGCCGGGTCACGTCATCCACGGTAAGCCCGGCACCGACCAGAGATAAGCGATCACTGATATAGCCAACCACAGCCTGGTGGACGCCGTCACAGAGGGTGTTGTCGCTCGCCTGCTGGGCTTTGAGGGCCTGTAACTGACCGAGCGCGCGCTCCCTGGCTCTCCTGGCCCGCTGGGCATCGGGATGTTGCTGCCGTTGGCGCCGCCAGCGCCAGAGGAAGACCACGCCATACGCCACAGGAGGCAGCGCCAGGAAGAGCCCGCTCAACCATCCCACCTGCACCTGAAAATGCTGCGGGGCAAGCATCTCCTCACCAGAGTAGTTCGCGAGAATGCCTTCAGCGAGTTCTTGTCCAGGCGTACTTTTGATGCTGTCGCCTGTGGGGTCCACCACGTCGGTGACTGCCAGGGTACTGGCAGCGTCCACACGCAAGGGGATTGCGGCGCTCCGCAGGACCTGGAAACGCTGGGTTTCTGGATCAAAGTAGGCGACCTCTAGGGGGGGCAGCTCGCGAATGCCGACATGCCGCGGACGGAGGGTATACGTAAACGTTTTCGCCTCGCTCTCCGTCTTCACGGCCGGTGGATCGGCTTGCAGCTTAAAATCCTGCGCCAGTTTTGCCTGCCGCTCCAATGCCGGTGGATGCACGGTTTCGAGCAACCCTTCACCACGCAGGGTGAGCGAGAGGCTGAGCGGATCACCCACGCGGAGAATTTTCGGGTTCACGTCGACGTCAAGCTGAAAGCGCCCGACTGCCCCACGAAAGCTGGCTGGCTGTCCCGTGCTGGGAACTGGCCGGATCTCCACCGTGAGTGGTGCACTGCTGCCCACAAACTTTTCGGTGCGGAGCGCGCGGCCCCGTGCATCGACTTGCGTGGGCAAGTTCGCTTTGACGGTCACGGGGGGAATGCTCTGGATACCTGTCTGCACCGGACGGAAATGCTTCTGTAATTGATACGTAAAATACTCAGCCGCCCCACTGGCAGTCGTGCGTGTGCTACTACGGCGCGGCAAAGTAAACGTGAGCGGCGAACTCTGGAACATGCCATCGCGTCGGTAGTCATTAATCGCAAACCCTGGCCGCTGCTGGTTGCCCAGGAACGGCTGCGCAAAGGTCTTGAGATCCGTGGTTTTCCAATCACCCAGGCTCTCAAACCAGGGGATCTGGAGGTGCGGAGGTTGTTCACGAAAGAAGGGGTCGGCGTCGAGCGGGGCCCCGCTCGTCACCAGTTTACGCAGAGAGAGGTCTAGCGTCAGGGTCACAGTCTCGCCCAGGACATAGGACGGTTTAGATATGAGAACTTCGACCAGCAGCGTGTCTTGTGCTGCTGGGCGTTGTACCTGCAGCGTGAGCGGGTTACTGCGATACGTCTGGCCTTCATGCACCAGGACAATGGGGGGAATGTCGAGCGCGCCAGCCTGGTGTGGCCGTAAGAGATAGCGCGCGACATGGCCAAAATCTTCGGTTTGGCGCACCTGGCCATTGATCATGCTGTAACTGGAATTGCTAAAATTCTGACCACCAGCGCTGCTAATCTCGATCGCTGGGTGGGTGAGTTCAGGCACGGGAGGATTGCGTATCCCACTGATGCGGAGTTCCAGCGAGGTACTCTCGCCCAGATAGATTGCAGTCTCTGCCAGGCGTGCCTGCAAGGTCACGGCTGGTGCCGCCTGTGCGTACGGCAGCAGGCCGCACAGGCACAGACTCCAGCACACATAGACGAGGAGAGGTCGTACCCATGGCGAAACGCGGCGTGGCCGCTGACTGTGCACCCACATGCCCTTACCAGTCCTTCTCTACGTGAAATGTGCGCATTTTTGCCCGTCGCTGCTGGCGCTGCTGATCTGCCTCGCGGCTGCGCTCACGGATCGTTTCGAGCAGCCGGGCAGCGTCTTCTGGGCGCAAGGCGCGCTGGGTCCCTGGCTTCTCATCTGGAGAGGGCGGTGGCTCCTGGGCAGCTTCCTGCTGCGCAGCCGTCTGCGGCTGAGGGTCCGACGCCGTCTGCGGCTGCGCCTGTTGCTGCTGGGCGTCTGCAGACTGCGCGTGCTGCTCTTCAGGCTGTGGCGGCGCCTGCGGCTGCCCCTGCGGCTGCCCTGTCGGCTGTGGCGGCGCTTGCGGCTGGCTCTCAGAGCGCTGCTGATCATCTGATGACGAGGCGTTCTGCGGTTGTCCGGAGGGTTGCTGAGCCTGTTGCTGGGCCTGCTGCAGTGTGTGCGATAACAGATGCGCCAGTTCCAGATTATAGCGGGCATCCTGCTGCTGCGGATCGACCTCTAGACTATCGCGATAATAGGTCATCGCGGTCCGCAAGTGCGCCAGAGCTTCCTGCGGACGCGGCAATTGTTGCAGGGCCTGCTGATAGGCCACATTTCCCAGATTATATTTCACCTTCCCTTCGAGCGACCGGTCTGCCGTACGCAGGGCCCGGCCGTAGTGCTCCAGGGCTTGCGCGTAGTCACGCTGTTGGTACGCAGCATTCCCCTGATTAAAATGAATTTCCGCCGCTTCGGGCAAGCTCTGTGCTGCCTGCCCATACTGCGAGGCGGCCTCGCCATATTTGCCGTCCTGATACAGCACGTTGCCTTGCTGCACAGCCGTATATGGCGAGGCGGTGTGCCCTGCAGTGGGTAGACAGAGCCCGCTTGCCAGCAGGAGCATCACACCTAAGCATCGGCTACGAGCGCAGCACTGTGGCACCCTGTTGCGTCGCTGCATACGATTCCTCACGTCCTTCACGCCAGAGCATTTCCAGACCAATGCATAACACCCCGGCAAGGACAAACCACTGATAGCGATGGATAAAACGCTCACGCCTGGTCTGCGCCGTTTGCCGCCATGCCTTCGGGGCGATTTTCTCCAGATAAATCTTATCCAGCTCGATGGCCCGTGTACCCGCAGGCACGTACGCTCCACCAGTAGTACGGGCAATCTCTAACAGGAGATCCGTCTGCATACGTGAACGCACCTCCTGCCCCTGATATTGCAGATACCCGCGCTGTGGTGCTGGATGCTCCAGAGGAATACGCGTGCCGGTGAGCGCATCTCCTACACCAATCGTATAAATGCTAACGTGCTGTGCTGCCGCGGCCTTGGCCGCTTCGAGCGGGAAACTCTCGTGATCTTCGCCATCAGTGATAAGTATAATGTCCTTAAAATTGTTGTCCAAGGTGCTCAAGGCACTGAGAGCCTTGCGGATGGCGTCCCCGATCAAGGTCCCACCACGTTGCACGGTTTGCGGTCCGACCTGACGCAATTGCTGCAGAAAAAAACCGTAGTCGAGGGTCAAGGGGCATTGCAGGCTACTCTGTCCGGCGAAGACAATGAGGCCCAGGCGATGGCCGCCTTCATTGTGGAGCACGCGTACGAGATCCTGGATGTCGCTCTTGGCCCGCGCTAAACGATTGGGCGCGATATCTTCGGCCAGCATGCTCCGGGAGACGTCGAGCAGAATCATCATGTCGCGTCCCTGGCGTCGCACCTCTTGCCATTCCTGGCCCCATTGGGGCTGCATCAGTGCGACCACCAGGCAACCGATGGCTGCGAGGAGTAGCAGGGCTTTGCACCATTGCCGCCCACGACTGAGGTTGGGGACCAGCCGCGACAGCAAACCCAGGTCAATGAACAGCGCTAGATCACGGTGGCGGCGGGCAAAGGCGTACAGGTACAGCGCCAGCAGCGCTGGTAACAGCCAGACAAGATGGGCAAAACCAAGGGCAGCAAAACGCATAGGCACAGCCTCTGCTTAGGGGATTGTCCGGAAGCGCGTCGTACTGAGCACAATTTCCAACACCAGACAGGCGAGTCCTGGGAGTAAAAACCATGGGAAAAGCTCGGCGTATTGCTGGTACATTTCTGTCACGTTGGCAGTTTTCTCCAGACGATTAATCTCGCGATAAATTGCCTGCAGGGTGGCGGCATCCGTGGCCCGAAAGTACTGGCCACCCGTGAGTGTAGCGACGTCAGTCAGCATGCGCTCGTCGATATCGACCGTCATACGCCGCAGCACGCTCTGTCCCCCCGGCGTTGGTACGGGAATCATGGCGGTGCCACGCGTGCCAGCGCCAATGGTGTAGAGCTTGATGCCCAGGGCTTGTGCGATCTGCGCCGCTTGCATGGGGGTGGTCTCGCCAGCGTTGTTCACCCCATCGGTCAGCACAATCATCACCCGACTCTTCGCGGTGCTCTCCTTCAAGCGCTCAATAGCCAGCGCCATGCCTTCGCCAATCGCCGTGCCGTCTTCTTCGGGTAGGGTGACAATCTCGACCTGGTCGAGCAACGCCAGCAGCGTGTCGTGATCGAGGGTGAGGGGACAGAGGCTGTCGGGATAGCGCGCAAAGGTCACCATACCGATCAAGTCCCCGTCGCGCCCTCTCGCATCGTGGTCGCCGCTCACGAACGCACGAAATGTCTGCTTCACGGCATCCAGACGACTACTTTGGCGCCCCTCAATCTGCAAATCCAGGGCTGCCATACTCCCCGACACGTCAACGACCATGACCAGGGCAATGCCTTCGGTGAAGATTTTGACGACCTCCAGGCCACGTTGCGGACGCGCCAGGGCCAGGATGCAGAGCGCCAGGGCCAGGACGCGCAGCAGCGGCAGCACCCAGCGGAGACGGGCTGCCAGCGATGGGGCGAGCGTTGCCAGATCCGCCACGGACGAATAACGCACCGCGACTGCAGTGTGTTGCCGCTGCCGCACATAGAGCACCACAGGGATCATAAGCAAGAGCAGCAGAGCATAGGGGCTAGCCAGCCTCATAGGAGCGCCTCCCCCGAGGCCGGCACGGTCACGAGGACCTCCATATCCGCCGTGGATTCAACGAAGTTTTTGGCACGATCAAACGCCTCCTCCATGTCTGCTGGCCGTGGCTGATGGCGGGCAAATTTCACCAGGTCGCAGTGCTGCAAGAAGCTCTCGAGGAGCTCCTGATGCGCAGCGATGAGTCCCCCAGTCGTGAGCACCGCGTTGAGGAACTCTTCGGTGGTCTGTTCTGGAGCCCGTAGGCCAAAGCGCAGTTCTACATAGCGCCGCACAATACTGGACAACCGCAGATAAAAGGCTTCAATACGCTCCTGCCCAATCAGATCCTGGCGCTGCAAGTGTGCCAGGGCTGCGAGCGCCAGGGCATGGGCCGGACGTTGTTGCAGCACCACGGTTACGGCACGCTGACGGTGCCGATACCACCACCAGGCGGCTGCCAGGAGGCCCAGGAGAGCCAGGGCACCGCTGCTCCACCAGGCCCAGGACGGGAGGCCTCGCTGGGCTAAGGCGACAGGGCCAGCGATGTCTTTGGGGGCAGACGGATCGGCGTCTGCTGGTACCAAGGCCGTGACGGTGATGCTCAGCGGCTCTGTGGTCAGCTCCTGGCGGCTCTCGCCTTCCTGGATCTGTACAGTGAGCGGGGGAATCACCAGGCTGCCACCCGCGGTCGCCGTCAGGCTGTACTCACGTTGCCACTGCTGTGCCTGAGGCGCGAGCGCCAGTGGCCCTGTGGTGTGGTGCTGCAGCACAGTAAACGGCCCCAGTGCCTTGGGGACCTCTGGGAGCGTCACGCGGAGGTCCGGAGGCGCTGTTAACGTGAGGGTGAGCTTGAGGGGGTCGGTGAGACTGAGCTGCTGGCGCTCAGCAGTGACGGTAAGACGTACCGCCCCCAGGTCTTTGTGCTGGGTCAGAGGCAAGGCAGCCGCGGTGGGTTCTGGCGCTGCCGGGGCAGCAAGGAGCAGCCGCGGCCCCCATCCCCCCAACAACCAGAGCAACAGGGCTGTGGGTACCCATACGCGCCATACTTGCTGTCGTCTCTTGGTCACCGGCGTTGCTCCCGTTGTCGGAAAAAGCGCATGAGGGGATGGATGTACGGTTCATCCGTGCGCACCTCGATGGCCTGTATACCCAGGGACTGAAAGAGCTGACGCCGCCGTTCGACCGCCGCCGTACGGCGCTGCGCGTACGCGGTGCGTACTGCCGCACTGGTCGTGTCCACGAGCACACGTTCGCCCGTCTCGAGATCTTGCAAGGCGAGGAATCCCAGGCGTGGTAAACTGAGCTCACGCTGATCCGTAATACTGATCGGGATGACATCATGGCGGCGCTGCGCGATACGCAGCGGCGTCTCATAGCCCGTCGCTAAAAAATCTGAGACGAGGAAGCTTACAGTACGACGGCGCCGCATGGTGCGGAGATATGCGAGCGCGCATCCCACATCCGTACGTCGTCCCTGCGGTTGAAAATACAACACATCGCGGATGACCCGCAGGACATGGCGGCGGCCTTTCTGCGGTGGTAAGAAGTGCTCAATATGATCGGTAAACAGGACAAGCCCGACCTTGTCATGGTTCCGAATCGCGCTCCAGGCCAGCACCGCGCATAACTCCGTAGCCATATCGGTCTTCAGGCGCTGCCCACTACCAAACTGCCCGGAGGCACTCAAATCGACCAGCAGCATGACCGTGAGCTCACGTTCCTCAACATAGCGCTTGACGTAGGGCTGCCCACGCCGCGCCGTGACATTCCAATCAATCGTGCGCACCTCATCACCAGGCGTGTACTCGCGCACTTCGTCAAACTCCATACCACGCCCTTTGAACGTGCTGTGATAGGCCCCGGCCAGCACATCATCCACCAGACGGCTGGTGCGCAGATGAATACGCCGGACCTGTTGTAAGATATCGCGCGGTAAGATGGGAGACGTGGCCATAGCTTACGGTACAGGGAGGTGATCAAAAATCCGTTGAATGATATCCTCAGACGTCAAGTCTTCGGCCTCCGCCTCATAGGTGATGAGTACCCGATGTCGCAGCACGTCCATGCCAATGGACTTGACGTCCTGCGGCGTCACATAGCCGCGCCCACGCAGAAAGGCATAGGCTTTCGCCGCCAGTGCCAGGGAGATCGTGGCCCGTGGGGAGGCGCCGTATTCAATATACCCGCCAAGATCCAATTTGTACGCCTGCGGTTCGCGGGTGGCAAAAACCAGATCGACAATATATTGCTTGACTTTGTCATCCAGGTAAATGGCATCGACCACGCCCCGCGCCGCCAGAATATCTGCGGTGGTCGCGACGGGCTTGGGCTCACTCTGCTCCTGGGTATGCGCCATGCGTTCCAGGATATGCAGCTCCTCTGCGCGCGAGGGATAGGTGATCTGCACCTTCAACATAAAGCGGTCCACCTGGGCTTCTGGCAACGGATAGGTGCCTTCCTGCTCCAGAGGATTCTGCGTTGCCAGCACGAGAAACGGCTGCGGTAAGGCAAAACTCGTCTCGCCAATCGTCACCTGACGCTCCTGCATCGCTTCGAGCAAGGCGCTCTGCACCTTGGCCGGAGCCCGGTTCACTTCATCCGCCAAGACGATATTGGCGAACACAGGTCCTTTGCGCACCTGGAACCCCCCGGTCTGTGGTTGATAGATCAGGGTGCCAATCAGATCCGCAGGGAGGAGGTCAGGGGTAAACTGAATGCGCTGATACTCTGCGTGTAACGCTTGTGCCAGGGTGGTCACGGCACGGGTCTTCGCCAGCCCAGGCACCCCTTCCAGCAGCACATGACCGTTGGCCAGTAGACCGACGAGCAAACGCTCGATCATGGCTTTCTGCCCCACAATCACCTGCTCCATAGCCTGCATGACATCGTGTACGAACTGGCTGTGCTGGCTGACTAAGGCACCAATCTCCCGGACATCGAGGGCCATGGCCTCATCTCCTTGTCACACGGGGAACTTCAATGCACTGTCTCATACAATATTTCGAGAGGCTCTCGTTTTGTCAAGGCCAGGAAATCGCTGATGGGAAACAATTTGACAGACCACAAAAAATCACTTATGCTTTTTTAATCTCTGCAAGAGACACGCTTCATGAAGCCGCATTGTCTTCCATAGATGCACTCGGCAGGTATTTCTAACTTCGCCTTGTGAATCATACCCAAAGGAAATCTCCCAGATCATGGTACAGTTGCGTCCGTTCCCATGTTCTGCATCTTTTGTGGTCATCTCTCAAGAGCGATGATGACTTTGAACGTGAAGGGAAAGAACATGGGTCAGAAATTATATGTTGGTGGTTTGCCGTATTCAGTGACACAAGAGCAGCTCGAAGAACTGTTCGCGGCACACGGCACCGTTGAGTCAGCCCGTGTGATTGCTGATAAATATACAGGACAATCGC
>Ga0194121_10006431_pt1 | contig 15744 bp, 12 predicted proteins | sample TA2MahCa50mmetaG_FD_148609 | JGI IMG/M metagenome (GOLD analysis project Ga0194121, IMG submission 148609) | Freshwater microbial communities from Lake Tanganyika, Tanzania - TA2015020 Mahale Deep Cast 50m | ecosystem: Environmental > Aquatic > Freshwater > Lake | place: Tanzania: Lake... | reverse complement strand
GTGACGCGGACGAGCTCGGACCCGGCCTCCGCCAGCTCGACCGACTGCCGCGCGGTCGCGGCCGCATCGGCCGTGTCGGTCATCGTCATCGACTGCACGGCGATCGGGGCACCGCCGCCGATCTGCAGGTGGCCCACGCGCACGCCAACGGTCCGATGCAGCTTGACGACGCTCATCGCATTCATGATACACACGAACGTTCCGAACGTTCCGAACGCCCCGAACGTCCCGAACGGCTGTTCGAACGACCCGAACGTCCCGAACGACCCGAACGATCCGAACGCCTATGACCACCGTCAGCGTCTCCTGGGGCGACCATCTCGCCTTCGGCGAGGGCGAGGGGCGGCTCGACACGCCGGAGAAGGTGGCGCGACGGATGCGCGCGTGGCGCGACGAGCTCGGCGCCGGTGCCCTCCACTGGCGCCTGCTGCGCGCGCGGATTCCCGGCCGGTTCGCGGCGGCGCGCGGCTTCCGGCATCCGTCGCTGACGGCCGCGCGGGCCATCGGTTGGGACGATGTCGCCGTCGTACCCGACCTGGCCCACGACGCCGGCCTCGAGGCGTGGCTCTATGTCTCCCTTTTCGACGAGGGGTGGCCGCTGCCGCCGCCGCGCGTGCGGGCCGTGAGCTACCACAACGCGATGCACTGGCAGCACGTCGCGTGGCAGAGCGAGCTGACCCGCGCGCATCCGGAATGGCTGGTCGTCGACCGGTCGGGGCGCCGCCGCCAATGGGGCGTGGTGTCGTGTGCGTATCCCGACGCGCGGCGCGCGTTCATCGAGCGGTGGCTCGGCTGGCTGGCCGGGACGCGCTTCGACGGCCTCTTCGTCTGCCTGCGATCCCAGTCGCGGCCCTCCGATCACGGCGATCAATTCGGATACAACCCCCCGGCCCGCGCGGCGTTCCGCGCAGGCTACGGCCGCGATCCCCGTGAGGACGACGTCGATCGCCAGGCGTGGCGGGATCTGTCGGGCGAGTTCCTCACGACGCTGCTCGTCGAGCTGCGCGGGGCGCTGGCGGCGGGCGGCCGCCGTCTCGGCATCGGCATCGCGCGCGGCGACGTGCTGGGACCGCCGCTCGGCAACACGACGCTGCACTGGCGCGACTGGGTGCGCCGCGGGCTGGTCGACCAGCTCGTCGTCGACCAGAACTCGTCGCAGTGCCCTTCGATGTGGCACCAGCTGTGGCCGATGCACCGCGGCACCGGCTACGTCCAGAACTACCTGGACGGCACGGGTCTGCCGCCGCTCGCCGATCATCTGCGGGACGGCTACGGTCCGGCCGTGGCCGGCACGTCCACACGCCTCTATGTCGCGCGCCAGTGGCATGCGCGCTGCGGCGACACGGAGCGCGGGCTGCGCGCCGTTCCGGGCGTCGCCGGCCTTGTCTTCAGCTCGTTTCGCCACGACAACCCCGCAGCCATCGCACGCGGCAACTGGGCGGCCGGGCGCGAACGGTCCGAACGGTCCGAACGCTCCGAACGATCCGAACGCTACGTGATCCCGACCGCGCGGACGATGAAGCGGTCGGGCGCGGATCCGATGAAGGTGAACGGATAGCAGGTGACCAGCGTGAGCGCGGGCGCGCGCGTCGGGTCGAGCACCCACGTGTCGGTCGGCGAGACGATCCGGGTGTGATCCACGCGGAACCGATAGGTCCCCCGGGGCGTCACGACGCGAATCTCGTCGTCGGCCCGGATGTCCTCGAGGCGTCGGAAGAAGGTATCGCGATGGCCCGCGAGGCCGATGTTGCCCGTTTCGCCCGGCACGGCCGTGCCTGGGATGTGCCCCACCGCCAGCCTAAGCGTCCGCGCGTCGCTGCCGGCTCGAATCACCGCCGACACGCCGAGGCGCGGAATCTCGATGCGCCCGAGCGTCGAGCCGGGAGCCGGCGGCGGCTGCTGCTGCGGCTGCGGGCCGACTGGCGTCTCCGGGGTCGCGGGCGCGCTCGACAGGATCGCGTCGAGCTCGCGGGTTTCCATCTCCTGATAGAGATACGTCTCGACCGCCACGTAGACGTAATAGCCGCCGAGCGCGAGCCCCACGAGGAGCAGCGCGCGCTCGAGCCACCGGGCGAGATCAGTGCGCGTGCGCGACATAGCCTTCGCGGCTGCGAACCGTGAGCCTCGCGCGCCCCGGCGCCTGGACGGCCACCCGGATACGCCGGAACGTGCCGTCATGCGCGCCGCTGCGCGGCACGTACCCGATCAGATAGCCGCGCCGCACGTTCGCCGCGATCACATCGAGGCGGTCCACGACCTCCTCGTCCGAGTCGGGGAAGTAGGCCACGCCCCCGCCCGCGTCGGCGAGCCGGCGCAGCAGACGCGGGTCCGCGTCGAGGCCGGTTCGGCGGTTGGCATTCGACACGGTGTAGACCAGCGCGTCGCTCCGGCGGACGCGGTCGAGCAGCTCTGTCTGCGTGTGCCGGCTCGCGTTGTCCTCGCCGTCGGAGAGCACCACGAGCACGCGCTTCTGGTGCGTGGCGCGCTCGAGGTGATCGAGCCCGGCGATCACCGCGTCGTAGAGCGCCGTCATGCCGCCGGCGCGGTAGTGCGAGATGGCCGCCCGGAGCAGGGTCGATTGGCCCGTGAACGCGACCGTCGGCGGCAGGCCGAAACGGACGTGCTCGTTGAAGTACACGGTGAACAGCTCGTCGTCGGGACGGCTGGCGCGGATGAACCCTTCGGCGCCGGCGACCACCAGGCTCCGTCGGGTGATCATCGACGCGCTGCCGTCGAGCACGAGTCCGATGGCGATGGGCACGTCGGCGCTGGAGAAAAAGGTGATCTCCTGCCGCTCGCCCTCCTCGAAGACCTGGAACGCCGACTGAGCCAGGTCCGGCACCGCATCCGATCGCGCGTCGAAGACGTTGACGTGCAGCACGACGAGGTCCGTGTCGGACGTGAAAGTGGTCTGCGGTGCCCCCACGGCAGCGGCCCCGACGCGCACCGCGTGCGCGCCGGGGTGCCCGGTGACGCCCGCTGCCGCCGCGAGGCCGAGCAGGAGGCCGCCGAGACGATGCCACGGGCCCGAGTCTGGCCGAGCCGTCCTCACGTCTCCAGCGTACTACCGGCGAAAGCGGCGGACGGCCGCGACACCGGCGAACGACAGCCCGGCCAGCAGGCCGGCAAGGGCGAGCGGGCTGGCGGTCCGCGGCAGCTCATCGCCCGTGTAGCCGCGCGCGGCCGTGGTGGCTGGCGGCTCGGCGTCTGCGCCGCCACTCGGGCGGTCCACAGACTGGTCAGCCGGCTCGGCCGATCCGGCCGTGCCGATCGGCTGAGGCTCCTCCCGCGGGAGGCCCACCCCCTCGACGACGCCGATGTCGTCGCGGCGGACCGCGACGGCGCCCTGCTCCTGCGCGGGTGCGACCTCTACCTCAGCCGAGGCGCGCGCGTCGGCAGCGACGGGGCCATCGTCGGACTGGACCGTGGTGCCCGTGCGCTGCGCGATCCGCATCGCCTGGTCCTTCGGGTAGATGAACTCCTTGCCGATCCGTTCGCCCGGATAGAACCAGTACTGCACGGCCGGAGTGGAGCCGGCGCTCGTCTCGCGGAAGGTGACCACCGTGTCGCCGGTGACCTCCTGGCGCTCCGCGGGGATGAACAGCCACTGGCCGAGGATCTCCGTTTCGTCCGCCGTGAACACTTGCACGACGTTGCGGGATGACGTATCGGCGAGCTTGAAGACGTAGGTGCCGGCCTCGAGCCGCAGGCCGGGCAGCTCGACCGGCGCGCTGAAGGTCATGATCGTGCGATCGCGCGTATCCGGCATCTGGGCCGCCGCGCTCGCCGGCAGCGCGAGCACGACGGTCACGGCCGCCGCGGCCGCGATCGTACTGATGGGTGTCATTGCCACTCTTCCTCCTCACAGGTGCTGGCGCGGAAGTACCGCGTGTGCCGTGAGTGGAAGCATCTTGTGTGCCTCGGTAGCTCGGCGGTCGCGGCGCAGGGCGACAGGCGATGCTGGCCGCGGCTGGGGTGTGTAAGAGGTTCCCGCCGCGTATACTGAGCCGGGGCCTCGGCCCCGGCGGCCTCGCACCTCTGCCGCGTCCTCGGGCCGGAGTGGTGAAACTGGCAGACGCGCCGGACTCAAAATCCGGTGGGCTTTACCGCCCGTGAGGGTTCGAGTCCCTCCTCCGGCACCAACCTTCGCTCACGCGTGTTACCGGTGGCGTGAGCTACGGTTTCCCTTATATTTCCTTGACTTTTTCTGCGCCCGGGCGCAGGATCGGGCACCTTCCTGCGAGGTGTCCATTGCGTCATCGCACCTGGATGGCGGCACCCCTGGGCATCGCTCCATCCGAGGTGTGTTCTGTGCTTCCCCCTGAGGTGTGGCATGCATCTCCGCTCTAGGCTGCCCAGGGCTGGGCGCGCCTCGCTGTTCCTGCTGCTCGTCGCCGCGTGGATGGCGGCGTCGCTCTCGCGCGTCCAGACCGCGCCGCCGGTACAGGCGGCGTCCAGCTCGCAGGTGCAGGCGCCGTCTGGTTCGAGCGCGTCGGCGCGCGCGCTGCTGGAAACCTACTGCGTCGCCTGCCACAGCGAGAAGGTCCGCACGGCGGGACTCGCGCTCGACAACGTGGACGCGGCCGCCCCCGCCGCGCATGCGGAGGTCTGGGAGAAGGTCATCACCAAGCTGCGGATGGGCACGATGCCGCCGGTCGGCCGTCCGCGTCCGGATACGGCGACCTACGATGCGGTGGCGCGCTGGCTCGAGGCCGAGATCGATCGGGCGGTCGTCGCCGCCGGACCGAATCCGGGTGCGCCGAGCTCGGTCCACCGCCTCAATCGCGCGGAGTATCGCAACGCGATCCGCGACCTGCTGGCGCTCGACATCGACGTCACCGAGATGTTGCCGGGCGACGCGACCTCCGACACCGGGTTCGACAACAACGCCGAGGTCCTCTCGATTTCGACCGCGCAGCTCGAGCGCTACATGTCGGCGGCCCGCCGGATTACGCGCCTGGCGACCGGCATCCCGCCCTCGGGGCCGGGGTTCGACACCTACGACGTCCCGGTGCTGCTGCTCCAGGAAGACCGCCAGAACGAGGATCTGCCGCTCGGATCGCGCGGCGGCGTCGCGGTGCGCCATTACTTCCCGGTCGACGGCGACTATCTGATCAAGGTCAATCTCCGGACCAACTATCAGGACTTCATCCAGGGGATGGGATCGCCGCATCAGCTCGACATCCGCATCGACGGCCAGCTGGTCAGGCGCGTCACCGTCGGCGGGCAGGCGCCGGGCAGGGCCGTGCCGAGCAGCTTCACGTCGACCGGCGAGGCGGGCGATCCGAAGTGGGAAGAGTATGTGCGGACCGCCGATGCCGGGCTGGAAGCGCGGCTGCCGGTCAAGGCGGGATCCCGCGTCGTGGGCGTGTCGTTCGTGCGGAAGATGTTCGAGCCCGTGGGCATCCTGCAGCCGCGGCAGACCGGAGAGGTCCACTCCAACGAGACGTACTACGACGGGTACGCCAACGTCGGGTCGGTCTCCATTGGAGGTCCGTACAAGGTTGCCGGGCCTGGCGACACCGCCAGCCGCCGCGAGATCTTCATCTGTCAGCCGTCGCGTCGGGCGGACGAGGAGGCGTGCGCCGCGAAGATCCTGTCGAAGATGGCGCGCCGCGCCTACCGGCGGCCCGTCACCGCCCGAGACACGCAGGCGCTCGTCGGCTTCTTCCGGTCGGGCCGGGAGACGGGCGGCAGCTTCGACGCCGGCATTCAGCTCGCGCTCGAGCGGATGCTCGTCGACCCCGACTTCCTGCTGCGCGTCGAGCGGGATCCGGCCACGGTGGCGCGGGGGCAGAACTATCGCCTGACGGACGTCGAAGTGGCCTCGCGCCTCTCGTTCTTCCTCTGGAGCAGCATCCCGGACGACCAGCTGCTCGCGCTGGCAGAAAGCGGGAAGCTGACGGAGCCCAGGATTCTCGAACAGCAGGTGCGGCGCATGCTCGCCGACCCGCGGGCCGGAACGCTCATCGGCAACTTCGTCGAGCAGTGGCTGCAGCTGCGGCGCCTCTCGGACGTGGTGGGCGATTCCATCGCGTACCCGGACTACGACGCCAATCTCGTCGAGTCGTTCAAGCGCGAGACGGAGCTGTTCATCGGCAGCACGTTCGCGGAGGACCGGAGCATTCTCGACCTGCTGACCGCGGACTACACCTTCGTCAACGAACGGCTGGCGAAGCATTACGGGATTCCGAGCGTCTACGGCAACCGCTTCCGCCGGGTCACCTTCCCGAACACGGATCAGCGCGGCGGGCTGCTCGCGCACGGGTCGATTCTGTCGTTGACGTCGTATCCCACGCGGACCTCGCCGGTGCTGCGCGGCAAGTGGCTGCTCGACGCCATTCTCGGGGCGCCGCCGCCGGCGCCGCCGCCCAACGTGCCCGAGCTGCCCGAGACGGGCGAGGGCGGCCGGCCGGCCTCGGTGCGCGAGCGCCTGCAGCAGCACCGCACCAACGCGGTGTGCGCGACCTGCCACGCCACGATCGACCCGGCCGGATTCGCGCTGGAGAACTACGACGGCCTCGGCGCGTGGCGGGACGTGGACGAGGCGGGCAAGCCGATCGATGCCTCGGCGACGATGCCCAACGGGGTGGCGGTCAACGGGCTGCCGGGCCTGCGGGCGATGCTGCTCGGCCAGCGCGCGCAGTTCGCGGGAACCGTGACCGAACGGCTCATGGCCTATGCCCTTGGACGCACGATCGGGTACTACGATCGGCCGACGATCCGATCGATCGTGCGCGACGCCGCGGCGAGCGAGTACCGCTGGTCGGCGCTGATTGTCGGGATTGCGAAGAGTCCGGCGTTTCTGCTGCGGCGCGCCCAGGCCGCGAGTTAGGTGGCTGGGTGGTCTGGCTGCCCGTGAATGCGTGAGGAGGCGAGCGTCATGAATATCGCGATGAAAGCGCTACCGCGGCGGACCGTGCTGCGCGGTCTCGGCGTCACGCTGGGGCTGCCGCTCCTCGATGCCATGGTCCCGGTCTTTTCGGCCGCCGCCCGGGCCGTCACCCGGCCCATCCATCGCTTCCAGGCGCTCTACGTGCCCAACGGGATGGCCATGGAGTTCTGGACGCCGAAGGCCGACGGCAAGGCGTTCGAGCTGACGCCGATCCTCGAGCCGCTGGCGCCGTTTCGCGACCAGCTCAACGTGCTGTCGGGCTTGAAGGCGTCCTGGAGCCAGGTGCACGCGGGCGCCTCCGGGTCGTTCCTGACGGGCACGATTCGGGGCGGCCGCAACGAGATGGAGCTGCTGGCGAGCGTGTCGATCGACCAGATGCTCGCGCGGCAGTTCGAGCGCGAGACGCAGCTCGCCTCGCTCGAGGTGGCCATGGAGCGGGAGGGGACGGCGGGCCAGTGCAGCGCCGGTCTGAGCTGCGCCTACACGCAGACGATCTCGTGGCGCACCCCGACCCAGCCGCTGCCCATGGAGAGCAACCCGCGCGCGGTGTTCGAGCGGCTGTTCGGCGACAGCGGCTCGGCGGCCCCGGCCGCGCGCATGGCGCGGATGCGGCAGAGCAAGAGCATCCTCGACTCGGTCATGGACAAGCTGGGCGACCTGGCGCGGGATGTCAGCCCGCAGGATCGCCGCCGGATCCAGGAGTACACCGAGGCGATTCGCGACGTCGAACGCCGGATCCAGCTCGCCGAGGCGCAGCGCGACACCGAGGTGGGATCCATCGACGAGCCGTCGGGCGCGCCGCTCGGCTTCGAGGACCACATCCGGTTGATGTTCGACATGCAGCTCCTCGCGATCCAGTCCGACCTGACGCGGGTCGTGACCTTCATGCTCGGCAAGGAGCAGAGCACACGCACCTACCCGCAGGCGGGCGTGCCCGAAGCGCATCATCCGCTCTCGCACCACGGCAACCAGCTGGATCGGATCGCGCTGATGTCGAAGATCAACACGTATCACATGAAGATGTTCGCCGAGTATCTGGGCAAGCTCCGCGCGACGCCCGACGCCGACGGCACGCTCCTCGACCACATGACGATCCTCTACGGAGCGGGTCTGTCCAACAGCACGCGCCACTCGAGCGACAACCTGCCGCTCGTGCTCGTCGGCGGCGGGGCCGGCCGGCTCAAGGGTGGCACGCACCACCGGTACTCGTTCGACACGTCGCACGCGAACCTGCTGGTATCGATCCTCGACAAGTTCGACGTGCCGATCGAGTCGATCGGGAACAGCACGGGCAAGCTCCAACTCGAGACGCTCGCGGGCGTGTGACTTGTGACGTGTGACTTGTGACGTGTGACTTTCCGTCCGGAGGGGAGAATGCGCGCGACATCCTGGCGCTCGTGCCTGATTGTCCTCGGGTCGGCGCTCCTGAGCCTCGGCGCCGGCCCGGTCGATCTGCAGCTGATTGACGCGGCCAAGCAGGCCAACCCGAGCGCGGTCCGGGCGCTGCTCAAGCTGGGCGCCGACGTCAATGCGTCGGAGGCCGACGGCACGACGGCCCTGCACTGGGCCGGCTACCGCGACGACCTGGAGATGGCCGACGTGCTCATCCGGGCCGGCGCGAAGGTCAACGCGGCCAACGACCTGGGCGTGACGCCGCTCTGGACCGCCGCCGAGAACGGCAGCCCCGCCATGGCGCAGAAGCTCCTCGACGCGGGGGCGGACGCGAGCGCCACCCTGATGTCGGGCGAAACGCTGCTCATGACCGCGGCGCGCACGGGCAACGCGGACGTCGTGAAGCTGCTGCTGGCCAAGGGCGCCAACGTGAACGCGCAGGAGCGCGCCCACGGCCAGACCGCGCTCATGTGGGCCGTCGCGCAGCGCCACCCGGCAGTCGTCGAGGCGCTCCTCGCGGGCGGGGCGGACGTCCACGCCCGAACCCGCGTCTGGACCGAAACGGTGAAGACGACGCTGGAGGTCATGAATCCGGCGTACGTCACCGACATCCAGCAGGGCGGCTACACGCCGCTGCTCTTCGCGGCGCGCGTGGGCGACCTCGCCTCCGCGACGCATCTCGTGGCGGCGGGCGCCGACGTGAACGACACGGCGCCCTACGGGACGAGCGCGCTGGTCGTGGCCGCCCACAGCGGACACGGCCACGTCGCGCGGTTCGTCCTCGAGAAGGGGGCCGACCCCAACTCGATCCTCGCCGGCTATACGGCGCTGCATGCGGCGATTCTGCACAAGGACGACGCGCTGGTCGCGGCCCTGCTGGCCAAGGGCGCCAACCCGAACATGCCGCTCCTGAAATCGACGCCGGTGCGCCGTGAGAGCGTCGACTTCTATTTCAGCCCCGGCATGGTCGGGGCGGCGCCGCTCTGGCTGGCCGCCCGGTACCGCGCGCCGCAGATCATGGCGCTGCTGCTCGCGAATGGGGCCGACCCGCAGTTCGTGCACTATCCCGCCTACTTCATCGGCCGCGACTACGGCAATACGCGGAGAATGCTGCACGAAGGCGAGACGACGGTGGTGATGGCTGCCGCGGGGCTCGGCGGAGAGAGCCCGATCTACTCGGTCGATCGTCTCGCCCGGATTGGCGAGGGTGCCCCGGTCGACGCCCAGCGCCGCGATCCGCTGACCCCGGCTGAAATGGAGGCGGTCACGCTCGAGACCGTCAGGCTTGCCGCCGAGAAGGGCGTCGACGTCAACGTGGCCAATGCCGACGGCAACACGGCGCTGCACGTGTCGGCCGCGCGTGGCTACGACTCGGTCGTGAAATACCTGGTCGGGAAAGGGGCGAAGCTGGACGTCAAGAACAAGAAAGGCCAGACGCCGCTGGCGGCGGCGACGACCGGCGGGCTGGTGATGTCGAGTCCCACCAGCCGCTTCCTGCCCATCACCCCGGGCCCCAAGAAGTCGACAGTCGAGCTGCTGCGGACGCTGGGGGCGACCGAGTAGTCGCCTCACGCCCCACCTCAGTTCACCGGCACGAGGCGCTTCAGCTCCTCGAACCAGCCCTGCACGACCACGAGGCTGTGACTCGCCTGCGCGCCTGTCGACGTGGGCGCCGGGCTGTTCTTGATGAAGAGAAATCGCTTCCCATCCCGTGAGACGTCGTAGCTCCGCGAGTTCGGCGCAGCGGGGTTGGGCGCTTCGAGGACAGGCGCGGAGGTTCCCGTGATCTCGAGTCGATCGAGATCGAACCCGACTGCGCGCAGGGTGCCATTTGCGCCGTACACCAGATGTCCGCTTGGCACGTAGTGCGCGTGGTGGCCGCCGCGGACGACAACCTTGTACGTCCCCGCGGCGAGATCGAGCACGGCAATCTGCGCATTGTCGAGCCCGCTCGGTGAAAGGATCGTAAAGAGCACGGCGCGGCCGCTCGGCAGGAACTCCGGCCAGAGATGGTCTCCCTCGCCGGCCTCCCGGTTTGGCTTGGTCAGAACAGCGGACTCACCACCTGCAGCCGGTACACGGAAGAGACCCGTATCAAGGGATGCGGTCGCGTACACAATCGTGTCGTCCGGTCCCCAGGTGGCGCCCCGCGACGGCCCGACGTTCTTGGTGATCGTCACTGGAGGTCCGCCCGTAATCGCGACTTTCTTGAGAGGCGCCTGCCCGTCGAAAAACCCGATCCACCGGCCGTCGGGCGACACGAAGATGCTCCGCGGCGCGCCAAGCCCCTTCAACACGACGGGATCGAGCTGGTCGAGCGCCCGTACGAGCAGCTGGTTGTTGCCTCTGTAGACGATCCGAGAACCATCAGGGGTGATCGCCAGGTCGCGATCCGGACCGTTGATGCTCAAGGCGTCGTCGCCAGCGGTCACGATCTCGGTCCTCACGACGCGCGGCGGGGCGGGCTGCGCGGCCCACCACGCGACGGCGCCCACCAGGATGCCTGTGACGATGACTGCGATCGCCGTTGTCGTCACCGGGCGGCGCCGCGAGGTTGGTGTCGCGATCGCTACCGCCGCGGACGCGCCCAGATTGCCCGACTCCTCGATGAGCACGAGCGCCGCGGCGATATCAGCCAGCCGCTTGCTGCGATCTTTCTCCAAGCATCGCCGCAGGAGTGAGCGAATCGCGGGCGGTGTCTCCGCGGGCAGAAGACTCCAATCCGGCTCGCGCATGAGCGCCGCCGCGAGCGTAATCGCCGCGTCTTCTCCCTCGAACACGCGCTTGCCGGTCAGCATCTCGTACAGGCACGCATCCAAACGCCCAGATGTCGGCGCGCTTGTCGGCCGGCTGGCCGCGCGCCTGTTCGGGCGCCATGTACGCCGCGGTGCCGAGAATCATCCCGGCCTGCGTCGCGGCGAACGACAGCGTCGGAGACGCGGTCAGGCCCGACTGAAGCCGGACGCCACGATCGAACGATGCGCCGGGGTCGTGGTGTCCGGCTTCAGCGGGACCGAGCGCCTTTGCGAGCCCGAAGTCCAGCACCTTGACGGTGCCGTCTTCGCGCACCGTGATGTTGGCCGGCTTCAGGTCGCGGTGAATGATTCCCTTGTCGTGCGCGGCCTGCAGCGCCTCGGTCACCTGGTGGGCGATCGTCAGCGCCTCGGCAACCGGGATCGGCCCCGCGATTAGCCGCTCGGCGAGCGTATCGCCCTCGACCAGCTCCATGACGAGAAACTGGGTGATCTCGGATTCTTCGAGCCCGTGGATCGTCGCGATGTGGGGATGGTTCAGCGCGGCCAGCAGCTGCGCCTCTCGGCGGAAGCGCGCCAGCCGTTCCGGATCCGTGAACGACTCGGACACGACCTTCAGGGCGATATCGCGCCCGAGCCGCGTGTCGCGCGCGCGGTAAACCTCGCCCATCCCGCCCGCGCCAAGCGCGGAGTGAATCTCGTACGGACCGAGCCGCGTTCCCGCTTGTAGCGGCATGTCTGAAAGGTCGGAAGCCGGATTAATAGGATAGGCGCTTCGTGCGTGATCAGAATTGCCGCCCGATCTGCCGTCCGCGGTGGCAAATTCTGCGCACCTCCCGGGCTCCCGACGGATTTCAGCGGACTTCGTCCGGTACGCCGCATGCTCCCGCGACGCGGTACGTCGCGACGACGATGTAGAATCGGGCAGCGCGCCCGGGAAAGGGCCGGAGATGCCGACAGTGGATGAACGACTGACCGCGCTGGAGGCAAAAGTGGAGGCGATAGTCGACCTGCGGCACCAGTTCGCCGACCTGCGCCAGCAGTTCGCGGACCTGCGGAGCGACGTGAATGCCCGCTTCGTGGAAGTAAACGTCCGGATCACCGAGCTGCGGGGCGACATGAACGGCCGGTTCGAGGAGGTGAACCGCCGGATCGGCTCGCTCGAGACGAAGGTGGACCGCCAGTTCGTGTGGCTGATTGGCATGATGGTGACCGGCTTCATCGCTGCGATTGGCGCATTGGTCGGCGTCCGATAGCGCCAGCGGATCCCGTGCCAGCCAGGCCCTCTTTCGCCATATAATCCGCAGCACAATAGTCCTCTCCGGGCGCATCCGGTATTCACCCTTCAGGAGGCCGGTATGAAGCGGAATCGCACGCTCCTTATTGGCGGAACCTTCCTCGCCCTGTTGCTGGCCCTCGGCGTCACGCAGTCCGTGCTTGAGCGGGCCGCCGCGCAGCAGGGGGGCGTCGAAGCGCCCCGATTCGAGGTCGACCCGTTCTGGCCGAAGCCGCTGCCCAACAACTGGGTGCTCGGTCAGGCGATCGGCGTCTGGGTCGACGATCAGGACGTCGTCTGGATCGTCCATCGGGGCTCCGACACGCTGGCCGACAACGAGAAGGCGCTCGAGCTGAAGAACGGCGACTGCTGCGCGGGCGCGCCGCCGGTGCTCGCCTTCGACCAGAACGGCAACCTCGTGCGGTCGTGGGGCGGACCGGGACAGGGGTACGACTGGCCGACGGGCAACCACGGCATCTTCGTCGACCACACGGGCGCCGTCTGGATCGGCGGCAACGGCCCCGGCGACTCGCACGTCCTGAAGTTCACCAAGGACGGCAAGTTCCTCGCCCAGTACGGCAAGCCGAACGCGCGCCAGGGTCCGCCGAACGCGCAGGGGCGGCCGACCTACGTCGGCGGGAGCAACGATCAGCAGAACTTCGGCCGCGTGGCGGAGCTGATCGTCGAGCCGAAGGCCAACGAGGCGTTCCTGGCCGACGGCTATCTGAACAAGCGCGTGGCCGTGCTCGACGCGATGAGCGGCAAGATGAAGCGGTACTGGGGCGCGTACGGGAGCAAGCCCGACGACACGCCGGTCCCGGCCTACGATCCCGCGGCGCCGCCCTCCAAGCAGTTCCGCAACCCGGTGCACTGCGTGGCGCTCTCGAACGACGGCATGCTCTACGTCTGCGACCGCAACAGCGATCGGCTCCAGGTGTTCAAGCCCGATGGCACGTTCGTGCGGGAGGCGTTCTTCGCGCGCAACACGAAGGCCTCCGGCTCGGTCTGGGACGTCGCCTTCTCGCGCGATCCGCAGCAGCGGTACCTGTACATCACGGACGGGATGAACAATCGCGTGTACGTGGTGCAGCGCGACACGCTCGAGATGCTCACCAGCTTCGGCACGGGCGGCCGGCAGCCGGGGCAGTTCTTCGGCGTGCACAGCATCGCCACCGATGCGAAGGGCAACATCTACACGACGGAAACGTGGGAAGGGAAACGCCTGCAGAAGTTCGTCTTCAGGGGCATCGGGAAAGTGCGGACGCCGCACCAGGGTCCGGTGTGGCCCGCGACCAACTGAGGCAGGTCTCCATTCCGGCTGAACGGGAACGCAGGAGGCTTTCTATGCGGCGCGTGCTCGTGCTCCTGTCGGCGATCGTGGTCGTGTCGAGCGCCGCGTCCAGCGCGCAACAAGGGTCGCGCGCGCTCGACATCTACTGGATCGACGTCGAGGGCGGCGCGGCCACGCTCGTCGTCGCGCCCTCGGGCGAGTCGATGCTCGTCGACACGGGCTACGAGACCGACGGCCGCGACGCCAGGCGGATCGCCGCCGCGGCCCAGCAGGCCGGGCTCACGCGGCTCGATCACGTCGTCATCAGCCATTATCACGGCGATCACGTCGGCGGACTGGCCGCGCTCTCGACGATGATCCCGATCGGACGCGTCTACAGCCGCGGCGATACGATCCATGCGCCCGCCGATCAGAAGTGGTACGAGAGCATGAGAGCCGTATCGGCCGGCAAGCGGACGATCGTCGCCCCGGGCGATCGGATTCCGCTGAAGGGCGTGGAGGTGCTCGTCGTGGCGTCGGACCACCGGCTGCTGCCCGCGCCGGTCAACGGCGGCGGGCCGAACGCGCTCTGCGCCGCCGCCGAGCAGAAGGCGCCGGCCGGTCCCGAGAACCAGGCTGGCGTCGGCGTGCTGCTGACGTACAACCGCTTCACGTTCCTGAACCTCATCGACTTCGACTGGGCCACGGAGATGGAGCTCGCCTGCCCGGTCAACAAGGTCGGCGCGGTGACGCTCTTCCAGTCGAACCGCCACGGTGCGTGGAACGGCGCGGGCGCGCCGGCGTTCCTCGGCGCGATCCGGCCGCAGGTGCTCGTTTTCAACAACGGCCCGCGCAAGGGCCTCGGCCAGGTCCAGGAGGCGAGGGTCATCACGCCGCCAGGCGTGAAGGTGGCGCCGTACGAGCAGAACCACTACCTGAGGGCTGCATCGCTTCCGGGGATCGAGGGCATCTGGCAGGGGCACCTGTCGCTCCTCGACAAGGACCCGAAGCACAACACGTCGCCCGACATGATCGCCAACTTCGAGGAGACCGCCGAGTGCAAGGGGCACTGGATCAGGGCCTCGGTGGAATCCGGCGGTCAGTTCACCCTGATGAACGGGCGGAACGGATACAGCAGAAGCTACAAGGCACGCTGAGGCTCCGCCCCGTCCGCGCGCGGTAGAGCCTCGACCCGAGGCGCGCACGGGGCGACGTACGGTTAAATGCCACTAGACGCGTGCTCAGACGATTCGTCGACAATTCCGGGTTGCTGGTCACGGGCGCCGCTGCCGCGCTCGTCTGGGCGAACCTCGCCTACGAGAGCTACGAGCGCGTCGCCCACGCGCTGCACTTCCTCGTGAACGACATCGGGATGGTGTTCTTCTTCGCGCTCGCCGCCAAGGAGGTGGCCGAGGCGACGGCGCCGGGCGGCGCGCTGCATTCCCCGCGCCGGGCGCTGATGCCGCTGCTGGCGGCGGTCGGCGGCATGGTGGGTCCGGCCGGGCTCTACGTGGCGCTCGCGCTGGCCGCTGGTCTGCCGGAGCTGCTGCGCGGCTGGGCGATCCCGTGCGCCACCGATATCGCCTTCAGCTACCTGGTCGCGCGCATCATCCTGGGTCCGACGCACCCGGGCATCCCGTTTCTCCTGCTGCTCGCGATCGCCGACGACGCCCTCGGGCTGCTGATTCTGGCGGTGTTCTACCCGACCGGCACGATCAGGCCGCTCGAGTTCGGAGTGCTCCTCGCCGCGGCCATGGGCGCCGCGTACTGGCTGAAGCGCCGCCGGACCCGGAGCTTCTGGCCGTACGTCGCGGGCGCGGGGCTGGTGTCGTGGGTGGCGTTCTTCCGCGGCGGCCTGCACCCGGCGCTCGCGCTCGTGCCGATCATCCCGTTCCTGCCGCATGCCAAGCGCGACCCGGGCCTGTTCGTCGAGGCGCCGCACCTGCACGACCCGCTCAACGAGTTCGAGCACTGGTGGAAGCTGCCGGTGCAGGTGATCCTTTTCTTCTTCGGTCTGGCCAACGCCGGCGTGGCGGTGACGAGCGTCGGACCGGGCACGTGGATCGTGCTCGCGGCGATCCTGATCGGCAAGCCGATCGGCATCGTGATCTCGACGGCGCTCGGCGTGTGGGGAAGACTGCACAAGCCGACGGGCGTC
>Ga0194121_10006428_pt1 | contig 15745 bp, 14 predicted proteins | sample TA2MahCa50mmetaG_FD_148609 | JGI IMG/M metagenome (GOLD analysis project Ga0194121, IMG submission 148609) | Freshwater microbial communities from Lake Tanganyika, Tanzania - TA2015020 Mahale Deep Cast 50m | ecosystem: Environmental > Aquatic > Freshwater > Lake | place: Tanzania: Lake... | reverse complement strand
GATGGTGGCCGCGGCCGCGTTCAGGCGCAGCGGCACGCGGCTCGGCGGCCGCCTCGTCGTGGGCGCCCTCGTCGACGAGGAAGCGGAGATGCTCGGCGTGCGCCACCTCTGCACGACGGCGATCGGCCGCGAGCTCGATGCCGCGATCATCTGCGAGCCCGAGGAGAACGAGCTCTGCCTGGAGCAGCGCGGCGTGGTGTGGGCGCGCATCACCGTGCGCGGCCGCATGGCGCACGGCGCGATGCCCGAAGCCGGCGTGAATCCGATCGCCGGGCTCGGCGCGCTGCTGCGCGAGGCGCCGCTGCTCGAAAAGCGCCTGCGCACGCTGTGCGCGCGGAGCAAGCACCTGCGTCCGCCGACCGTCACGCCGACCATCGTCCGCGCGCCGCTCGCCGGCGTGCCGCAGACGAACGTCATTCCGGCCGCCGCCGAAGCGACGCTCGACATCCGGCTCACGCCGGGGCCGAACGAGGACACGATCGCCGCGGAGATCGACGCGGCGTGTCGCCGCGCGGCGGCCGCGTGCGAGGGCGCGACGATTGAATGGCGTCCGGTGAATGCCTTTCGCCTCGCCACGCGCGTGGACAAGGCGGACCCGCTCGTGCGCGCGATGATGAAGGGCGTGCGGCAGGGGACGGGGCAGGCCCCGCGGTTCGGCGGCGTGCCGGGCTCGACCGACGGCACGATCCTCCGGATGACGCTCGGCATCCCGATCGTCACGTGCGGCCCCGGCAACCGCTACATCCCGCACCAGGTCGACGAGTACGTCGACGTGGCCGAGCTGACCGCCGCCGCGCGGATCTACGTCGCGTCGGTGCTGAACTACCTCGGGCGATGAGCGGGGCCGCGCAGCGCGCCGGCCGCCTGCTCCCGCGCCTGCGGCACGTCGACGCCTTTCCCGTCGAGCACGAGGGCCGGCGTGTCGTCGCGCTGCGCGACCCTGCCGGCTACACCGACGCCGTCGTGCTGCTCCCGGGCCCGCTGCTCGAGATCGTCTCGCTGCTCGACGGCGAGCACACGCTGGTCGACGTCCAGTCGGTGGTGATGGAGCGCCACGGCCGTCTGGTCACCGCCGCCGAGATCGAAGGCGTCGTCGCGGGCCTGGACGAGCAGGGCTTCCTCGACACCCCGCGCTTCGCCGAGCGCCAGGCCGCCGTCGAAGCGGAGTTCCGCGCGGCGCCGCACCGGCCCGCGGCCCACGCCGGCGGCGCGTACGGCGGTGACGCGGGGGAGCTGCGGCGCGCGATGGACGGCTTCTTCTCAGGGCCGAGCGGTCCGGGAGCGATCACGCCGGGGACGCCGGGCGCGCCCGTGTCGGCGGTGATCGCGCCGCACATCGACTTCCACCGTGGCGGCGCCGCGTACGCGTGGGCCTATCGCGACCTCGCCGAGCGCTGCGCGGCCGACCTCTTCGTGATCTTCGGCACCTCGCACGCCGGGCTTTCGCAGCCGTTCGCGCTCACCCGCAAGGACTACGACACCCCGCTCGGCGCGGCGGTGACCGATCGCGACTTCGTCGACGCCGTCGCGCGCCGGGCGCGCCACGACTGCTTCGCGGCCGAAGCGGCGCATCGCACCGAGCACTCGATCGAGTTCCAGGCCGTGTTCCTCCGCTACCTGTTCGGCGCGCGTCGTCGGTTCACGATCGTGCCGGTCCTCGCGAGCTTCGCGCACGAGGCGATGGCGCGCGGCCGTCGTCCCGAGGACGACCCGCGGGTGACGGCGTTCCTCGACGCCGTCGTGGAGACGGCCGCGGCGCAGGGCCGGCGCGTCGCGTACGTGGCGGGCGCCGACCTCGCGCACGTGGGGCCGCGCTTCGGCGACCCCGAGCCCGTGTCGCCGTTCGAGCTCGCGCGCATCGAGCGCGAGGATCGTGCGATGCTGGACGCCGTGACGGCGGGAGATCGCCACGCGTTCTTCGCGAGCGTCGCCGCCGACGGCGACCGGCGCCGCATCTGCGGCTTCTCGCCGATCTACGCGCTCCTGCGCTGCCTGGACGGCGGCGCGGGCGGCGGCGTGCTTCGTCACTACGGCCAGTGGCCGGACCCGCAAGCCGTCGTCACGCACGCCTCGGTGGTGTTCGAATGAGCGCCACACCGCCGGACACCTGGAAGCTGCCGGACCTGCGCGTCGATCGTGACGGGGAGTGGTACGACGAGGGCGTGCAGATCACGCACCACGGCGTGCTCGCCAACCTGCGCGGCAACCTGCGCCGCGACGGCGAGGGCTACTTCATCCAGACGCGCGTGCGCATCCCGGTGCGCGTGGACGACGTGCCGTTCGTCATCACGCGCGTCGAGCGGCAGGGCGACCGGCTCCACGCGCGCGTGAACGACGGCACCGAGGAGACGCTCGATCCCTCGACGCTCCGGCTCGGCGCCGGCGACGCGCCGTACGCGGCCGTGAAGGGCGGCGTCTTCGAAGCGCGCTTCGACCGCGCGGCGGCGTGGCAGCTCCTTCAACTGGCGGATTACGACGAGGCCAGCGGCACGGGGACCCTGCGGTTGCCCGGCGGCGCGTGGCCTCTGCGGAGGGCATCGTGACGCGAGTGCTCGTGATCGTCGCGGTCGTGCTGATCCTCGCGGGCGGCGGCGCCGCCTGGTGGATGGCCGCCGCGGATGACAAGGTGACGGTCGACAACATCGGCGACCAGGTGCAGACGCGCGCGCGCGGGCAGCTTCCGGTCTTCGCGGAAGGCACCGACGGCCAGGCGCTCTACAAGTTCGCCGTCGAGCATCCCCAGATCCTGAACTACATGCCCTGCGTGTGCGGCTGCGCGGAGCTCGGGCACACGTCGAACCGCGCCTGCTACGTCAAGGCGGAGACCGCCGACCGCGTCACCTTCACGAGCCACGCAGCGACCTGAGGGGTCTGCACCGACATCACGCGTGTCGTGATGGAGATGCACGCGAAGGGCACGCCGCCGGCGGAGATCCGCAAAGCGGTCGACAAGAAGTACGCCGGCGTCGGGAAGCCGATGCCGACCCCGCTGCCGAAGTAGCCGATGAACGTCGCGGCCGTCCTCATGGAGATCCTGCGCGGCTCGGGCGTGCGCTATCTCTTCGGCAACCCGGGCACCACCGAGCTCACGTTCCTCGACGCGCTGCCCGACTCCGGCCTCGAGTACGTCGTGGCGCTGCAGGAGGCCACCGCCGTCGCGGCCGCCGACGGCTACGCGCAGGCGACGGGTACGCCGGGCATCGTCAACCTGCACGTGATCCCCGGCGTGGCGAACGGCGTGTCGATCCTCCACAACGCGAGCAAGGCGCACTCGCCGGTCGTCGTCACCGCCGGCCAGCAGGACACGCGCCTCCTGATCGACGAGCCGATCCTCTCGGGCGACATGGTGCGCCTCACCGAGTCGCTCACGAAGTGGTCGTACGAGGTCCGGCACGCCGAGGAGGCGCCGGTGGCAATGCGGCGCGCGCTCAAGCTCGCGCTCACGCCACCGATGGGCCCGGTGTTCCTCTCGCTGCCGATGGACGTGATGACGCACGTCGTGGACGACAGCGGTGCGCCGATGCCCGACGTGCGCACCGGGTCGCTGCCCGACGCCGACGCGATCGCGCGCGCCGCGGCGCTGCTCGCGGGCGCCCGGAACCCGCTGATCGTCGCGGGCGACGGTGTCGCGCGCGGCCGCGCGGTGCCCGCGCTGGTGGCGCTCGCCGAGCGGCTGGGCGCGCGCGTGCACGGCGAGCCGATCTACCGGCGCACCGTGTTCCCGGGCGACCATGCGCTCTGGCGCGGCGGGCTGTTCCCCACCGTGCCGGCGGTGCGCAAGGCCTTCGACAACGCGGACGCCGTCCTCGTCGTCGGCGCGTCGATGTTCACCTGGTTCCTGCAGGCGCCCGGCACCGCGATCCCGCCCACGCTTTCGCTGGTGCAGGTGGGTGACGATCCGTGGGAGGTCGGCAAGAGCCATCGCATCTCGCTCGGCATCGTCGCCGACATCGCCGCCACGCTGCGCGCGCTCGACGAGCGCATCGCGGCCGGCACGACCGACGCGCAGCGCACGGCCGCGGGCCAGCGTCTGGCGGAGCTCGGCAAGGCCCGCACGGGCCTGGTCGCCCAGGCGCGCGAGGCCGCGGAAGCGGACGCGGCGCGCACGCCGATCACGCAGGCGTTCCTCTTCCACACGCTCGCCGGCGTGCTGCCCCGGGACGCCGCGATCGTCGACGAGTCGGCGTCCTCGCTCGGACACGTGCTCCGCTATCTGTCGCTCGGCACGCCCGACTCGTTCTTCAGCAGCAAGACCGGGACGCTCGGGTGGGGGATGGGCGCCGCGCTCGGCGTGCAGCTCGCGTTTCCCGGCCGCACGGTCGTCGCGACGATCGGGGACGGCTCGGTGATGTACGCGCCGCAGGCGCTGTGGACCGCCGCGCGCTACAAGCTGCCGGTGACGTACGTCGTCCCGAACAACAGCTCGTACGCGATCCTCAAGTCCGGGATGCTCGGCTTCGGGCTGCCGTCGGCGAAGAAGGGGATCTTCCCCGGGATGGACCTCGTGGAGCCGGCGATCGACTACGTCGCGCTCGCGCGCTCGCTCGGTGTCCGGGCCGAGCGCGTGCAGAAGCCCGGCGAGCTGCGCGACGTGCTCGCGGCGTCGCTCGCGCACCCCGGCCCGTCGCTGGTCGACGTCGAGATCGACCGGGGCTTCAAGGCGCTCGGATGACGACGCGGACCGGCGGCGAGTGGGTCGTGGAGGCGCTGAAGGCCGAAGGGGTGCGGCACGTCTTCGGCATTCCGGGCGTGCACAACCTGGCGATCTACGACGCGCTGCTGAGGCAAGACGCGATAGCGCACGTGCTCGCGCGGCACGAGTCCGGCGCCGCCTTCATGGCCGACGGCTACGCGCGCTCCTCGGGGCGGGTCGGCGTCGTGGCGGTGACCACGGGCCCGGGCGCCACGAACGTGCTGACGCCGCTCGCCGAGTCGTACGCGGGCTCGCAGCCGATCGTGGTGGTGACGTCCGACGTGAGCTCGGCGGACCTCGGGCGTGAGGTCGGCGCGCTGCACGAGGTCACGAACCAGATCGAGTGCTTCCGTCCGGTCACGCGCATGGCGGAGACGCTCACGCGCGCCGCCGACATCCCGACCACGCTGGCGGGCGCGTTCGAGCTCTTGCGTACCGGGCGCCCCGGGCCGATCGCGATCTCGATCCCGCACGACTTTCTCTTCGGCACGAGCGACAGTGTCGTACGCGGCGGGGCGGGCCGGCGGCCGCCGTGCCACGTGGCCGAGATCGCGGAGGCGGCGACGCGGCTCGGCGCCGCGCGGCGCCCGCTGGTGATCGCCGGCGGCGGCGTCGTGGCCGCGGGCGCGGAAGCCGAGCTCGTGGCGCTGGCGCGGCGGCTGGGCGCGCCGGTCATCACCACCGTCATGGGACGCGGCGCGATCAGCGAGCGGGATCCGCTCTGGCACTCGGTGCTCCCGAACGGCCGCGCGACCGAGCCGGCGGTGGCCGAGGCCGACGTGGTCCTCGCGATCGGTTGCCGCTTCGCCGCGCGCTCCACCCAGGGGCTCGTGCTCAAGCTCGCGTTCCGCGACGACCAGACGCTGATCCACCTCGACCTCGATCCCGGCGTGATCGGCAAGCTCTTCAAGCCGCAGCTCGGGATCGTCGGCGACGCGAAGGACGGCCTCACGCGCCTGCTCGCGGCGCTCGGGCCCGGGCAGCCGCCCGCCGACTGGAACCGGGCGGCGCTGGCGGACGCGAAGCGCGCGGTCGGGCCGTACTGGACGGTGGAGGCGGCGCGGCTGCTCGCGATCCTGCGCGACGTGCTCCCCGAGGACGGGATCTTCGTGAACGACCAGAGCGGGGTGAACTACCTCGCGGAGTGGAAGTGGCCGGTGCTCAGGCCGCGGACGTTCCTCTATCCGGTCGGCTCCGCGGTCCTGGGCTACGCGCTCCCGGCGGCCATCGGCGCGCAGATCGCGAACCCGGGCCGCGCGGTGCTCGCCGCCATGGGCGACGGCGGGTTCATGTTCAGCGTGAACGAGCTCGCGACGGCGGTGAAGTACCGCCTGCCGATCGTGTTCCTGGTGGTGAACGACGAGCGCTACGGCGCGATCAAGTGGCTGCAGGAGCGGATGTTCGAGGGCCGCTGGGGCGAGACCGAGCTGGCGAACCCGGACTTCGTGAAGCTGGCGGAAGCGTTCGGCGCGCGCGGGGTGAAGGTGAAGGGCCTCGACGACCTCGGCGACGCGATCCGCGCGGGCTTCGCGGCCGACGGCCCGACGCTGGTGGAACTGAACCTGGTGATCGACCCGCCCTGGAACGTCTAGATGTAAACCGTCAGGAGATTGTCCAGCCGAGGCCTCTTTGCGAAGGTGGTGGTTGCCGACCAAACCATCAACGCAGAGGAGAGCCTCGGATGGACATCCACAAGAATGCCCGGACCACGCCCCACAGTCGAGCCGAGATCGTGCGCCGCGTGCTTAAGGGTGAACCGGTGGCAGCGGTCGCCGCAGCCTTCGGCGTGAGCGAGCGGACCGTGCGGAAGTGGGTGGCGCGTTACCTGGCCGACGGGGCGGCGGGGCTGGAGGACCGGTCGTGCCAGCCGCATCATAGTCCCGCGGCGACCGTCCCCGCGCTTCGGAGTGTGGTGGAGCAGCTGCGCGAGCAACGGTGGGTCGTGGCGGAGATCGCGGCCGCGGTCCGCCTGAGCGCGAGTACAGTGGCGCGCATTGTCCGGCGTCGCGGCTGGGCACGGCTGCGCAACCTGAACCCGGCGCCGCCGGTGCAGCGATATCAGTGGGCGCGGCCGGGCGACATGGTCCACGTGGATATCAAAAAGCTCGGAAAGATCGGACGCATCGGGCATCGGATCACGGGGGATCGCCGCACGCGTGTGCGCGGCATCGGCTGGGAGTTCGTGCACGTCGCGGTCGACGACGCTTCGCGGCTGGCGTACGTCGAGGTCCTCTCCGACGAGGGCGCGGTGACTACGACCAAGTTCATGTGGCGTGCCCTCGCGTGGTTCCGGCGCCACGGCATCCGCGTCCGCCGCATCCTCAGCGATAACGGGCCCGCCTACGTCTCCGATCGCTTCGCCGGCCTCTGCCGCAGCGGGCACATTCGCCATCGGCGCACGCGCCCGTACACGCCGCGCACGAATGGCATGGCGGAGCGCTTCATCCAAACGCTCCTGCGCGAGTGGGCCTACCGCCGCCCCTATGCCAGCTCGGGTGAACGTCGCGACGCCTTGCTCGCCTGGCTGTACTTCTACAATCACGCCCGTGGGCACAGCGCCCTTCACGGTCGACCACCCATCACCGCACTGCTGCCCACGAACAATGTCGTGGCGGTTCACATCTAGAGGAACCGCGATTCTCAAGAAGCTTTCGCCGCGCATTGCCGAAGAGACGCGCGAAGACTGGCGCGACCTCGGGTACTACTACACAGTCGATGACCAGCGACGGGAGTGGCGGCTCACGGGATCACGCGACGGTCTTATGAGGTTCGCCCGAGCCGTTGCTGCGTATGCGAATGAACCGTCTAGAGCTGGGATCAGCGAGCACGAACACCTCGGGCCACATTCGTACCTGACGTTGTGCACGTCGGATAGTCGGGATATCGACGGCCGTGCCTTCTATGGACGGCTCGACGACTTTTCCGTGCTCGGGGACATCGTTCGAGAGCAGCTTGCGACCGCGAGACCGGGCACCGAAGTGCGTATTCGCGAGCAATATGCTCCAGGCGCTACGTTTTCGCTTGTGCTGGACGTCCGCGACGACAGCTTCGACCCGGCGAGCCTCGACCCGCAGCTTTAGGCCGGCCGGTGTTTGTTCAGGTAGTTCAGGTCGAGCGCGTCCCGCACGAGGCCCATCGTGTCCTGCGCCACCGCGCGCGCCCGCTCGGTGCCTGACGCGAGCGCGTCCCGCACCAGCGACATCTTCGCCTCGTAGCGCGCGCGGCGCTCGCGGATCGGGTCGAGGAAGGCGTTGAGCGCGGCCGCGAGCTTCGTCTTCACCTCCACGTCGCCGACCTTGCCCGCCCGGTAGCGCTCCTTGAGCTCGTCCACCTCGGCGCGGTTCGGGTTGAACGCGTCGTGGTACATGAAGACCGGGTTGCCTTCGACGTGCCCGGGATCCGTCGCGCGCAGGCGCGTCGGGTCCGTGTACATCGTACGGACCTTCTCCTTCACGACGTCCGCGGAGTCCTTCAGGTAGATCGCGTTGTTCAGCGACTTGCTCATCTTCGCCTGGCCGTCGGTGCCCACCAGCCGCGGCACGCGGCCCACGAGCCCGTCGGGCTCGGGGAACACCTCCTTGAACTGGCGGTTGAAGCGCCGCGCGATCTCGCGCGTGAGCTCGATGTGCGGGAGCTGGTCCTCGCCGACGGGCACGAGGTGCGCGCGCGGGAGCAGGATGTTCGCCACCTGCATGACCGGGTAGGTGAAGAACGCGACGGGGACCGACTTCTTGCCGAAGTCGTCCATCTCCGCCTTGAGCGTCGGGTTGCGCTGCAGCATGCCGAGGGGAAGGAACCACGAGAGCCACAGCGTGAGCTCGGCGTTCTCGGGAATCTGGCTCTCGATCACGAACGCGCTCTTTTCCGGATCGAGGCCGACCGCGAGCCAGTCGAGCGCCACTTCCCACACGGAGTCGCGCACGCGCCCGATGTCGTCGGCGTAATCCGACACCTGGTAGTCGGCGATCAGGAAGTGGCAGTCGTACTCGTGCTGCAGCCGCACCCAGTTCTCGAGCGCGCCCGCGTAGTGGCCGAGATGGAGCGCGCCGGTCGGGCGGATCCCGGTGAGGATGCGCTTCACGCGCCGGTGCCCTCGCGGCCGCGCGCGGAGAACGCGCGGAGCCCCGCGGGGTCGCCCGCGCGCACGCGCTCGTGCAGCGGCCCGTTCTCGCGCCACGCCTGGCAGGTGTTGATGAACCAGAAGCCCGCGTCGTCGCGCGGCATGCCCTCGTCTTCGAGGAACGTCGCGCCCGCGCCCTGCTTGACCACCGGCGCCATCGCCTGGATCAGCGCGGTCATGTGCGCGCAGCCGAGCTGGCGCCCGAAGCGCTCGTTCACCGCGCGCATGAACCCCTGCATCACCGAGAGGCCGACGAGCTGCTGGAGCGGGGGCACCGCGTCCGTGCACAGCGTGTACGGCCGATGGTCCATGCGGCCCTCGGCGGCGGTGATCACGAGGTCGGGGTGCCGCACGCGGATCGCGAGCGTCATGTCGTGGACGATGCGCCCTTGCTCTTCGTCGGCCCACCCACCGCGGGAGAATGGCTTGTCGTGCGGGCGCTCGTCGAGGAGCCGGCCGGTCACCTCGATCTCCTGCTCGCCCACGCGCCGGCACTCGGCCCGGATGGTCCGGATGTGGGCGGTCTCTCCGATCGGAATCATGCGGGACGGATCTCCTTCAGCACGCCGAGGACGTCGTCGTGAATGCGGCCGTTGGTCGCGACGAGCCGGGGCTTGTTCACGTCGAGCGGCGCCCCGCGCAGATCGGTAACGCGCCCGCCCGCCTCCTCGACGAGGATCGCGCCGGCTGCCACGTCCCACGGGCTGAGCGAGAGCTCCCAGTAGCCGTCCATGCGGCCCGCCGCGACGTAGGCAAGGTCGATGAGCGCGGAGCCGAGCCGGCGCACCGCACGGGCGCGCGTCGAAAACGCGGTGTACTCACGCAGGTTGTTGTCGGGATTCGTGCGGAGGTCGTACGGGAACCCGGTCGCGAGCAGGCTCGTGTCGAGGGTGGCCGTGGCGGAGACGGCGAGGCGCGTGTCGTTGAGCGTCGCGCCGCCGCCGCGCTCGCCGACGAAGAGCTCGTCACGGCTCGGGTCGTAGACGACGCCCAGCACGATGGCGCCGTCCTGCTCGAGCCCGATCCCGACCGAGTAGATCGGCAGGCCGTGCGCGTAGTTCGTCGTGCCGTCGAGCGGGTCGACGATCCATCGGCGCCCCGAGCGGCCGGCGCGCGCGCTGCCTTCCTCGCCGAGGATGCCGTCGGCGGGGAAGTGTTCCAGGAGCGTGTCGACGACGAGCGCCTCGGCGCGCCCGTCCATCTCGGTGACGAGGTTCGTCACCGCGCCCTTGTAGGAGACCTGCCGGGTCCCGGGATGCTCGCGATGGAGAAGCTGACCGGCGGCGCGCGCGGCGTCGACGGCCACGCGTCGCTCGTTCGATGCCATGTCTCTTCGCGACTCTAGCACACGGCTCGCCTTGACAAGGTGCGGACGCTCTCCGAGCATGAGACGGTTGACGACGATGAAGCCGTGGAAGCGCGGGGATCGCCAGCTCCACCCGCCGACGCGGGCGTGGAAGCGGCGCCCCCGCATCCGTCCCGGCACGCTCCCCGGAACCCTCCATCCCGCCGAGGCCCCCGCGGCGCCCGCACGCCTCAGCCTGGTGCGGTTCTCCCGCGACGGCGTCGAGGAGCGCGAGGTCGGTATCGAGCAGGCGACCGCCGCGGCGACGCCGGGGACGATCAGCTGGATCAACGTCGACGGTCTCGACGCGACCGTGCTGGCGCGCCTGGGTGACCGCTTCGGGCTGCATCCGCTCGCGGTCGAGGACGCCATGAACGTCCCCCAGCGGCCGAAGGCCGAGCGGTACGAGAAGCACTACGTCCTCATCCTCCACACGCTGCGGGTGGTCGACGACGCGCTGATCGACGAGCAGCTCAGCGTGTTCTTCGGTGAAGGCTGGGTCGTCACCGTGCAGGAACAGCTCCAGGGGGACACGTTCGGCGCGGTGCGCGCGGCCATCCGCCAGGGGCGCGGCCGCGTGCGTGAGGCGGGCGCCGACTATCTCGCGTACCTGCTGCTCGACTCGGTGATCGACGCCTACTTCCCCGCCATCGAGTGGCTCAGCGACCGCATGGCGGCGCTCGAGCAGGATGCGGTCAGCGCGCACGCGACCACCGAGTGTCTCGTGCAGATCCAGCGGACGCGCCACGACCTCCTCGCGATGCGCCGCGCGGTGTGGCCGATGCGGGAAGAGATCGCGGTCCTCACCCGCGACGACTCCAGCCTCGTGACCCCCGAGACGCGGATGTTCCTGCGCGACGCGTACGACCACTCGGTCCAGGCGCTCGACCTCGTCGAGTCGCTGCGGGAGACGGGCGCGGCGGTGATGGAGATCTACCTGTCGGCGCAGAACCAGCGGCTGAACGAGGTGATGAAGGTCCTCACGGTCATCTCGACGCTCTTCATCCCGCTCACGTTCATCGCGTCGATCTACGGGATGAACTTCCGACACATGCCGGAGCTCACGTGGGGCTACGGCTATCTCTGGGCGCTCGGGCTCATGACGCTGACGGCCGCGGGCCTCGTGGCGTTCTTCCGGCGGCGAGGGTGGTGGTGATGCGGATCGTCATGCTGGGCGCGGGCGGTGTGGGCGGCTACTTCGGCGCGAAGCTGGCGCGCGCGGGCGAGGACGTGACGTTCGTGGCGCGCGGGGCGCACCGCGCGGCCATCGCGGCCCAGGGCCTGCGCGTGCGCTCGGCGACCGACGGCGAGTGGGTGGTGCGATGCGCGGCGGTCGAGGATCCGGCGGGGCTGCCGCCCGCGGATGCCGTCTTCCTCGCGGTGAAGGCGAACGACACGGAGGCCGTCCTCCAGCGCGCCCGCCCGCTCGTCGGACCGGACACCGCCGTCGTGTCGCTGCAGAACGGCGTGCAGAGCGCCGAGATCATCGATCGGGTGCTCGGCGCCGGCCACGCGCTCGGCGGCGCCTGCTACGTCTTCGCGGTGATCGAGGCGCCGGGCGTGATCAGCCACCGGCTGCTCGGCCGCATCGCGTTCGGCGAGCTCGACGGCCGGCGCACGCCGCGCGCGGAGCGGCTGCTCGCCGCGCTCGGCAAGGCGGGGATTCCCACCGAGCTGGCCCCCGACATCCGGCGCGTGCTCTGGGAGAAGTACCTGATGATCTGCGCGCAGGCCGGCATGACGGCGGTGACCCGCGTGCCGTCGGGCGTGCTGCGGGCGCACGCGCCGACGTGGGCGATGTATCGCGCGATCGTCGGGGAGGTCGCGGCGGTCGGACGCGCCGAAGGCGTGGCGCTCGCCGCGGACGCCGTCGACACCGTGATGAAGAACGCGGAGGCGCTGGCGCCCGGCGCGCTCTCGTCGCTCCACCACGACCTCGTCAACGGCAAGCCGCTCGAGCTCGAGGCGCTCCACGGTCATCTCGTGCGGCTCGGCCAGCGCCACGGCGTCCCGACGCCGATGACCCAGGCGGTGTACGCGGCGCTGCTGCCGCACGCGGCGGGGGCGCCCGCCTGACCCAGCCGCTGCGGTCCGCGTTCCGCGGCGTCCTGCGCTACGCCGCACGCTACTCGCGACGATACCTCGGTGGCTACGCGTGCCTCGCCGCCGGCACCGCGCTGTCGCTCGCGATCCCGTGGACGATCAAGCGCGCGATCGAGGCGCTCGAGCGCGACCCCGCGTCCGCGCCGCTCGGCTGGCTCGTGCTCACGCTGGTCGCGCTCGCGGTCGGCAACGGCGTCGCCCGCCTCGCCTCGCGCTTCGCGATCATCGGCGCCGCCCAGCGCGTCGAGTTCGACATCCGCAACGACCTCTACGCGAGCATGCAGGCGTTCACGCCGGCGACCATCGCCGAGCGCGGCACCGGCGACCTGATGGCGCGCGCCTCGAGCGACGTCGCCAACGTGAAGCAGCTCGTGGGCTTCGGCGGGCTGAGCCTGGTCAGCACCACGCTCGCGTACGGCGGCGCGATCGCGGCGATGCTGAGCATCGATCCCTGGCTGACGCTGTGCGCGATGAGCCCGTTCCCCGTGCTCATCCTGGTGGCGAAGCGGTTCAACAGCACGGTCCACGAGCGCGTGGAAGCGCAGCAGGCGCAGCTCGGGGTGCTGTCGGGCGTCGTGCAGGAGCACCTCGCGGGCATGGCGGTCGTCCGCGCGTACGCGATGGAGCGACGGGCGCGCGCGACGTTCGATGCGGCGAACGCCGAGTTCCTTCGCCGCAGCCTCGCGCTCGGCCGGATCCAGGCGCAGTTCTCGCCGCTCATGGGCCTCATCGCCGGCCTCGGCATCCTGGTCGTCCTCTGGGTGGGCGGCCGCGCGGTGCTCGAGGGGCGCATCACGCTGGGCAGCCTCGTGGCGTTCACCGGCTATCTCGCGTACCTCGCGTGGCCGACGATCGCGCTCGGCTGGACGCTCTCGATCGTGCGCCGCGGCCTCACGTCGATGGGGCGCATCCTCGAGATCCTGGGCGACGGCGTGCCGGCGGCGCCGCGGCCCCAGCCGTTGACCCAGGCGCCCGCGGTGCGGTTCGAGGGCGTCACGTTCGCGTATCCCGGGCGCGAGCCCGTGCTGCGGGACGTGCGCTTCGAGATCGCGGCGGGCGAGATGGTGGCGGTCGTGGGGCCGACCGGGAGCGGCAAGTCGACGCTCGGTCTGCTCCTCGCGCGGCTGTGGGACCCGCCGCCGGGCACGGTGTTCGTCGACGGCCGGGACGTGCTCACGCTCGATCGCGCCGACGTGCGCGCCAGCGTCGGCGTCGTCCCGCAAGACGCCTTCCTGTTCTCGCGCTCGATCCTGGAGAACGTCACGCTCGGCCGCGAGGACGTGGCCCGGGACGTCGCGCGCACGGCGGCGGCGACCGCCGGAATCGCCGCCGAGGTGGACGCGTTCCCCGAAGGCTTCGACACGGTGGTCGGCGAGCGCGGGCTGACGGTGTCCGGCGGCCAGCGGCAGCGGCTCGCGCTCGCGCGCGCCCTGGCGGGCGCGCCGCCGATGCTCGTGCTCGACGACGTCTTCGCCAGCGTCGATGCCGGGAAGGAAGAGGAGATCGTCGCCAACCTCGCGCGCGCGGCGGCCGGGCGCACCGTGCTGCTCATGACGCACCGGCTGCGCGCGGCGCGCGCGGCCGCACGCGTGGTGGTGCTCGTCGAGGGACGGGTCGTGGAGCAGGGCTCGCACGAGGCGCTCGTGGGGGCCGACGGCGTCTACGCCCGCCTCTGGCGCATCCAGCAGCTCGAGGAGGAGATCGCCCGTGCCTGACGCCGGGCGCGGCGACCCCGAGGAGCTGCTCGGGCGCGCGTTCGACCGGCGCCTGGTGGCACGGCTCTGGGCCGTCTCGCGCCCGCATCACCGGCTGATCTACGGCTCGCTGCTGCTCTTCCCGCTCATCGCGGCGCTCGAGCTCGTGCAGCCGTATCTCCTGAAGGTCGCCATCGACGACCACATCCTGCGCGGCGACTGGGTGGGGCTGACGCGCGTGGCCGGCCTCTACGTCCTGGTCCTCGCGGGGCTCTACGTGCTGCGCATGGTCGAGGCCTACGTGATGCACCTCACCGGGCAGCGCGTGACCCACGATCTCAGGGCTGCGCTCTTCGCCCACGTGCTCCGCCTCGACGCGCGCTTCTTCGACCGCAACCCCGTCGGCCGCCTGATGACGCGCGTGCTCAACGACGTGGAGGCGGTCAACGACGCCTTCACGAGCGGGCTCTCGGCGATCGTCGCCGACGTGATCACCCTCGCGGGCGTCGTCGCGGTCATGCTGTGGATGGACTGGCACCTGGCGCTCGTCACCTTCTCGATCGTGCCCGTGCTGACCGGCGTGGCGGCTTACTTCCGGGTGCGCGCGCGGGACGCCTACCGGGCGGTGCGGCAGCGGCTCTCACAGCTCAACGGATTCCTCCAGGAGTCGCTGCAAGGTATGGCCGTCGTGCAGCTTTTCGCCCGCGAAGCGCACGAGCGGGCGCGGTTCCACGCGCTCAACGCGACCTACCGCCGGGCCCTGTTCGGCTCCAGCATCTTCGAGTCGTCGCTGTACGCGTCGGTCGAGGCCCTGGGCGCGATCGCCGTCGCGATGCTGCTCTGGTACGGCGGCGGTCAGATCGTCGCCGGCACGCTGACGTTCGGCGCGCTGGTCGCCTTTCTCCAGTACACGAACCGGTTCTTCCTGCCGATTCGGGACCTCGGCGCGAAGTTCACGGTGATGCAGGCGGCGATGGCCTCCGCCGAGCGCATCTTCGGGCTGCTCGAGGAGGCGCCCGCCATCACCAGCCCCGCGCGACCGGCGGCGCCGAGGGCCGCACCGTCGACGGCGAGCGGGGTGGCGTTCGAGGGCGTGTGGTTCGCCTACGACGCCGAGCACTGGGTGCTGCGCGATTGCTCGTTCACGGTGGCGCCGGGCGAGCACGTCGCGATCGTGGGCGCCACCGGTGAAGGCAAGAGCACGTGCGCGCGGCTCCTGAACCGGTCGTATGACGTCCAGCGCGGGCGCGTCCTCGTCGACGGCGTCGACGTCCGTGAATGGGAGCTCGAGCGGCTACGGCGGCACGTGGGGCTGATCTTCCAGGACACCGTGCTCTTCACCGGCTCCGTGGAGGCCAATCTGCGCCTCGGTGTGGACGGCGACGGGCAGGTGAGTGCCGCCGAGCTCGAGCGCGCGGTGCAGCTCGCGAACGCGACCGCCCTCGTGGACGCGCTGCCCGGCCGCCTGGCGGCGCCGCTGAGCGAGCGCGGCGCCAACATCTCGCACGGGCAACGTCAGCTCCTCGCCATCGCGAGGGCCCTTGTGTACAATCCCGCCATCCTCGTCCTGGACGAAGCCACCTCGAGCGTCGATCCCGAGTCCGAGGCGCTCATCCAGGACGCGATGAAGCGGCTCTTGGCGGGACGAACCACGATCACCATCGCGCACCGGCTCGGCACCGTGCACGGCGCCGACCGCATCCTCGTGCTGCATCGCGGACGGGTCCACGAAGCGGGCGCGCACGCCGAGCTCCTGCGGCACGGCGGGCTCTACGCCCGGCTCTGGGAGC
>Ga0194121_10006422_pt1 | contig 15756 bp, 14 predicted proteins | sample TA2MahCa50mmetaG_FD_148609 | JGI IMG/M metagenome (GOLD analysis project Ga0194121, IMG submission 148609) | Freshwater microbial communities from Lake Tanganyika, Tanzania - TA2015020 Mahale Deep Cast 50m | ecosystem: Environmental > Aquatic > Freshwater > Lake | place: Tanzania: Lake... | reverse complement strand
GATCGAGGGCTCTGAGCTCCTGCGCATCGAGGCCTGTCACAATGATTGCGGTGACGCGGCGTATGACAGCGCGGCGATGAAGAGCTATGCCGAGCGCTTCGGCGCGCGGCCGGTGGTGCGCTTTGACGATGTGCTGCGCGACAAGTCGATCGATGCGCTGCTCGTGACCACGCCGCATTCGCGGCACGTGCCGCAGATTGTGGCGGCCGCGCGCGCCGGCAAGCACGTGCTGGTCGAGAAGCCCCTGTCGATCACGGTAGAGAGCGGTCGGAGCGCGATCGAGGAGGCGCGCAAGGCCGGCGTCGTGCTCGCGGTCGGTCTCAACCGGCGCTTCACCAGTCCCTTGAAGGCGGTGAAGAGCCTGGTCGATCAGGGCGCGCTCGGCACCATCCTGCACGCCGAGGGGCAGTTCTCCTATCCGGGCGCGATGGAGTTCAAGAAAGGCTATTGGCGCGCCGATCCGGCCGAGGCGCCGGCGGGCGCGATGACCGCGACGCTGATCCACATGATCGACGCCTTCCACTTTCTGCTCGGGCCGATCGAGCGCGTGGTCGGCGCGCGGAGCAAGCATCGCGCCGCGCCTCTGCCGATCGAGGACACGACCTCGATGCTGGTCGAGCTCGCCTCGGGCGCGACCGGCTATATCGGCGGCAGCATCGCGGCGGCCGATGTGACCATGCTCAACCTCTATGGCGCGAAGGCCAGCGTCTATGCCGGCATCGACGAGGAGCAGGTGGCGTTTCAGAAGAGCGGCGCGCCCGCGCGCGAGCCGTTTCCGATCGAGCCGCCGGTCAATTCGCTCCGGCTCCAGGCCGAGGCGTTCGCGCGCGCCTGCACCGGTGGGCCAGCGTTTCCTCTGCCGCCGGAAGAGGCCTTGCGCGCGATCGCTGTCATGGAGGCGGTGATCCGCTCGGCGCGCACCAGCAGCGCGGTCGACGTCAAGCCGATCTGACCTAGAAGATAACAAGACGAGGGGGGATTCGCCGTGGAAATGGAAATGCGGAGCTATCCGAACGCCTGGGTCAAGAACTCGATCATGTATGCGCGCGGCGTCGGCGGCGGCTCATCCGGCGTGACGCATGAGCTGACCGAGGCGAAGCAGGGCACCTTCCACTACACGATCGGCCCCTATTCGAAGCCGACGCTCCACATCAGGCCGGGCGATCGCGTGGTGGTTGAAACCAAGGATGCGTTTGAAGGGCGGCTCACCAGCGAGCAGGACAAGCCCTCGAAGGTGTTGCGCGTGCCGTTCCTCAACCCGCAATGCGGGCCGATCATGGTGGACGGTGCCGAGAAGGGCGACGTGCTCGCCGTGCACATCGAGAGCATGGTGCCGCGCGGGCCGCAGCCGCGTGGCACGTGCTGCATGATCGCCGAGTTCGGCGCGCTCACCGGCACCTATTACACGGCGACGCTCAACCAGCCGCTGCCCGAGAAAGTCAGGAAAATCCGCATCGACGAGAAGCATGTCTATTGGAGCGAGCGCATCACGCTGCCCTACAAGCCGCACATCGGCACGCTCTCATGTTCGCCCGAGATTGACTCGATCAACTCGCTGACGCCGGACAATCACGGCGGCAACATGGACCTGCCCGACATGGGGCCGGGCACGATCACCTATTTGCCGGTGCGCTCGCCGGGTGGGCGGCTGTTCATCGGCGACGCGCACGCCTGCCAGGGCGATGGCGAGGTGTGCGGCACCGCGGTCGAGTACCCAACGACGACGACGATCACGGTCGACCTGATCAAGGGCTGGACCATCGAGTGGCCGCGGCTCGAGGCGGACGACTTCATCATGGCGATCGGCTCGACCCGGCCGCTCGAGGACGCGGCGCGCATCGCCTATCGCGAGCTGATCCGCTGGATGGCGGCCGATTACGGCTACGACCAGTGGGACGCCTATATGATGCTGAGCCAGTGTGGCAAGGTCAGGCTCGGCAATTTCGTCGACCCAAAATACACGGTCGGCGCCGCGGTCTCGAAGAAATATCTGTAGAGAGTATTAACCGGGGCCGGTGGCGCGGCTCACACGCTAATGTTGCGTAAACTTGTAATGATAGGATCGGTACGGGATGCCGGCGCCTCGGCTCAAGGGCGCGGCCTCGAATGGTTGAGGGAAGCCGTTGCCGACCTCTCGTGCCGATGCGCTTGCCACGCTGAACGGCATTCTTGAGCGCCTGCGGAGCGACCGCTCGACCGCGGCGCGCACCGATGCAGCCGGCCATGTCGGCACGCTGTTCTCGACCATCGAGCTCAGCCAGGCCGAGCGCGCCATTGCGCTCACGATTCTTGAGCAGCTCGTCGGCGACGTCGAGACCGAGGTGCGCAGCGCGCTCGCCGATCAGGTGCGGCATTGCGACTTTCTGCCCGGGGTGCTCGCGCGCCGCATCGCCGATGACATCGACGAGATCGCGGTGCCGTTCATCGGTGCATCGGGCGCGCTGGCCGATGACGATCTCCTCGCGATCATCGGTGCCGGCAACAAGGCGAAACAGGTCGCGGTCGCCGGGCGTCAACATGTGAGCGAACCGATCTCCGCTGCGCTGGCCGATACCGGAAACCGCGACGTGATTGCGACCCTGCTCGGTAATGACGGCGCGGCGATCTCGGACGCGGCGTATCGCAGGATCATGGACGATTTCGGCCGCGACGATGGCGTGAAGGGCCTGATCGTCGAGCGCCAGGCCTTGCCGCTTGGCGTGATCGAACGGCTGATCCAATTGGTGTCGGACGCGCTGCGCGATCGGCTGATTCAGCGACATGCTCTGCCGGCCGGCCTTGCCGTCGAGCTCGTTGGCCTCGCCGGCGAGCGCACGCTGATCGAGGACACGCGGGCACCGCGCGAAGAATTCGACCCGGGCGTGCTCGCGAAGAGCCTGCAGAAGGGCGGGCGACTGACGCCGACGCTGCTGATGCGCGCGCTGTTCAAGGGCGATATCGATTTCTTCGAGGCCGCCATGGCGATGCGCGCCGGTGTGTCGGCCGCGGACGCGCATGCGTTCCTCTCGAGTGGCCGCTTGGCGCACCTGCGCACACTCTATGAGGGCGCGCGCCTGCCGCCCGAATATTTCCGGGCGTTTCGCGCGGCGCTTGCGGTCCATGGCGAGACGGTCGCGGCCGGGCGGCCGACCGATACGCCGGACTATGGCAAAGCCATTCTCGATCGCGTCATGCGCGACTATGACGAGGCATGCCCCGCCGACGTCGAGCATCTGTTGAGCCAGATGGCGCACGGCACGCTCGGTCGGTCCGACCGCGTTGGCCGCCGCTGACGCCGACTCAGCCCATCCGCGCGGCGACGCCGCCATCGATCGGCAGGATGATGCCGGTGATGAAGCTCGCGCGTTCCGAGCAGAGCCACACCACCGCGTCCGCCACTTCCTCCGCGCGGCCGACCCGGCCCATCGGGATGATCGCGGCTGCCTTGTCGACCTGACCCTTCCAGTCGCGCAGCAGCATGGGGGTGAGGATCGGCCCGGGCGCCACGGCGTTGACGCGGATGTTCTTGTCCGCCAGCTCAAGGGCCGCGGTCTTGGTCAGGCCGCTGACGGCGTGTTTCGCTGACACGTAGATGGCGCGCCCGGGCGAGGCGTCGATGCCCCAGATCGATGTCGCGTTGACGATGGCGCCGCCGCCCGCCTTCAGCATGTGCGGGATCTCGTATTTCATCGAGAGCAGCACGCCGTGCACGTTGATGTCGTAGGCACGCTTGACCTTGTCGATGTCGAGCTCCTGCGTGGCACAGCTCGGGCTCTCGATGCCGGCGTTGTTATAGGCGAGGTCGAGCCGCCCGAAGGCCTCGACGGTGCGGGCGACCATGCGCTCGACCGCCTCGGGCTCGGCGACATCGACATGCTCAAACACCGCGCGGCCGCCGGCATGGCGAATCTCCTCGCGCACAGCCTCGCCGGCCTCGGTGTTCAGACCGGCCAGCATCACCGCCGCGCCTTCGCGCGCCATCGCGATGGCAGCGGCCTTGCCGAGACCGGTGCTTGCGCCGGTCACGATCGCCACTTTGTCCTTCAGGAGCATGCTCGACCCATCCGTTTCAAAGGCGAGAGCCTGAGTGATGTACCGAGGCGTGGTGAGCCTCGATCATTGCACCTCGGCCGGCGCGAATGCGTTGCGCGCTCTGGCGCGCGCCGGGGCACACGACGCCGCTTATTCGGCGGAAGCCAAGCGAGCGGAGCGAGCGCCCGGCGCCTGAGGGCAGCTCGATGATCGGTCACGATCATTGAGCTTAGACATTAGCGCGCCATCAGCACCGGCACCTTGCTCGCCGTGATGATCTTGCCGGTCGCGCCGCCAAGGCCAAGGAAGCTCAGCACGCCGCCCTCGCCATAGGCACCCATCACCATGAGGTCGGCGCCGAGCGCGCCGACATGGTGGAGGAGCGTGCGGCCGCGCTCGCGTGCGGAGCCGGTGCCGGCGTCGAAGGTGGCGGAGCCCGCTTCGATGCCATGGCGCGCGAGATAGCGGAGCGCCGGCTCGGTCGGCGCGCGCGACTCTTCCGCGCCGACACTCAGCACCGTGACGTTCGGCACGCGCCGAAGCACGGGGATGGCATAGCCGAGCGCGCGGGCGGCCTGGGCGCTGCCGTTCCAGGCGATCAGCGCACGCCTGAACTCGCCCGGCCGCCAGCTCGGCGGCACCACCATGATCGGTCGCGCGGACTCGTAGATGGCGGCGCCGACATAGGCGGGCTCTGGCTTGCGCTCATCGACGCCGGGCCGACCCACCACCAGCACATCGGAGACCCGGCCGAGTTCGACCACGACCGCCGCCTCATTGCCGTCGCGGTCGATGAACACGGCGCGCGGCATCTGCTTCGCCACCGTGTCGAAGGCGCGGTGCGCGCGTGCCGCGCGCTCGGCCACGGTCGATTGGCTGTCCTCGATCACAATCGGGTCTCGGCCCTTGGGCGGGGCAGAAACCGCGAGCTTGCTCACGAGCGATGCGGCATCGCGCACATGCAGCACGTCGAGCTCGCCATCCAGCAGGCTGGCGAGATAGAGCGCGGCCGTGATGGTCGCATCGAGTGTCGGCCCCCCATCAGCCACCGCGAGCACGTTTTTCATGGTCTTGCTCCCGTGACGGTTCAGCCTTGGCCGAGCGCGGCCTTGAGATCGTCCGGCAGGTCGCTCGGCGCGCAGGTGCCGGTTGCGGCGCCTTCTCCATGGCCGGCCACCACCGCCTGGAAGAACGCCTTGAGGGTCTCGGCGGTCAGCTGGCCCTCGACCCGGGGCGGGCCCATGCTGACCCTGAGATCGAGGCCCTGCGCGGCCGCGATCTCCTTTATCTTGTCCTCGGCTTCATTGCTGAACGAATCAACCCAGCGGCAGCCAGTCTCACTCAATTCGACGAAGCCATACCAGCGCGCGGCGCCACCATCGACCTCCCGGCTCGCAAGCTCCCAGACGTACCAATGGTTATCGAGCACAACGAAGCGCATGACATAGGTTTCATTCTGCCACGACTTCTGGCCTTCATCCCCTTCGAAGGCATAGAGCGTCGCCGTGTAGCTGCTGTTGGAGGCGGGCTTCAACGCGAAGTAGAGCGGTGTCGGCGCATCACCCGCCGACGCAGGCGGGTCAACGCGGTAGGTCTCGGCCAGGCCTGCGGGCGCCACGACGTCGTTCGGGCCGAACACGGGCTTCGCGGTCTCGAACAGGCAGGCCGATAGCGCCAGCGTCAACGGCAGCGCGACGCCCGAAAGGACAACGCGGCGCACCCTTGCGAGTGCGCCGCGCATTGAGAAAGCGCTGAGGCGAAGCGCGCTCACCGCCCGATCAGTCGAAATCCATATTGTCGAGCGAGGTGCCATTGACCGTCGGCGCCCCCTGCTTTGGCACGTCGATGTCGTAGACATAGACCGTCTCGCCGCCCACGTTCTCGGCACGGCCGAGGCCCTTCAGGAAGATCAGGAAGGCGCCGAGGCCCTTCATGTCCTCATCGCCGCCCGAGGCCATCTGGTTGACAAACTCGAGGACCGCGTCGATGCCGCGAAGCTTGGCCTGCAGCTTGCCCGTGCCCATCGCCTCCGCTTCGGGGTCTACCATAAGCCGGCCGTCGGCCGAGATGCCGGCGCTCGCCGCGCCGACCGAGAACTCGTTCAGCACGAAAACCGAAGCCATCTCGAAAATCTTCTGGAGGAACGGGTCATCCGCACGGAACGGCCCCATCATCGGCGGTTCGGATGCCATCGGCGGCGGTTCGGCCGGCGGCGCATCCGAGGGCGGCGAAGGCTCGGAGGCATTGGCGTCCGCGCCGATCATCTCGCTCGCGCTCGGCGCCGTATCGGCCTCGGCCACCTGCGTCGGCTCGCGCGGCGCAGCGGGGTTGCCGGCCGAGGGTTCCACGGTCTCGGGCGACGGTGGCACGCTCTCGGCCGGCGGCGGGGCCGGCGGCGGCTCGATCGCCGGGGCATAGGCGCCGCTCTCGGTCGCCTGCATGAACATCGAGGCAAAGAACTGCCGCACCGGGAATTTCTCAAGCGTAATGTCGAGCGCGCCCTTGGTCGGCGTCAGGTTCGGCGGCAGAAACTGCTCCTCGATCTTGATGCCATCGAAGGACAGGCGGAGCCCAAGCGTGCCGGCCTCCTGGGCCGCCTTGAAGAGGAACTTCCACGTCGTGTCGTCGAGCGAGAAGAGCTTGTGGCCGCCCTGCGTGAAGGCGATGCCCTTCACCGAGAACGTACCCTCATTGTCGCCCCAGTTGATGCCGCCGAAGAGCGCGGCGAGCTCCTGGCGCAGCGCATCCGTCATCGGCGGCGCGCCGGGCTTCATCACCTCTTCCATCCGGTTCATTGCCTTGGCGAGCGCCGTCCAGTCTGAGCCCTGGGTGACTGCGCTCGCCTCCATGCCGCCGAGGTGCAGGTCGCCCTCGCCCTCGGGCGCCATGACCGAGACGGCGCCGACCTTGCCGTTGACCGTGCCGCTCCACAGGCCGTCGCCGCCCTTGGTGTAGTTTGAATTCGCCACCGCATCGTCGATCGAGACCCTGAACTGCTCGCTCGGCCTGGTCGGCTCGTTGGTGATCACGAGATCGTCGAGCATGGCATCGAGATTGACGATGCTCTCGACCTCGCGTGACCAGGTGCCCTTCAATTTATAGTTGGACAGGGTGATGGTGCCCTTGTCGGCCGGGCTATCGCCAATGACCGGGAACGACTTCGGCATCATGACATCAAAGTCGTAGAGCCCGTCGCCCTTGGGCACCACCGCGATCTCGACATCGCCAATGCCGATCTGGGCGTCAACCGGCGTCAACAGCTTCGCGCCCTTGATGCTGACGATGACGCGTCCGTCGCGCCAGACCGCGCTCACCGGATTGGCCAGTTCGATCTTGGCGCCGCCGAGGCCACCGATCGGCTCGGCAATCGCCTCGGTGATCGCGCTGTGAATGCGCTTCAACTCGACCTCATCATCGGCGGCAACCGGACCGACGGCGAGCACGAGGCTGGAGAGTGGGACGATCAGGCTGGCAAGAAGCGCATGGCGCATGAGGTTCTCGCTTCATGCTGTTGGGCCGCGGGCCGGACCGATCCGACTCGCTCAGACAGGCTCTATTATTGCCGAGCAGTGGTTAACGGTGAACCGCGGATTTGGGCGATTCGCGCTGGCCTGACCGGATGGGCTTCGCCATAATTTCGCCATAAGAGCCCGGGGTGGTCGGGCTGCTAGCGAACAGGATGGGAGGCTGAGCGATGAGATGGAATCTGTCCCGCCGTCAGTTCATGCGCATGACCGGCGCCGCCGCGGGCGGCCTTGCCGCCGGCTCGCTTCTGCCGCGCGGTGCCCGCGCCGCACGTGAGAAGGAGCTCAATATCTTCTGTTGGGAGGGCTACAACTCGGATGCCGTGCTCGATCCGTTCCGCAAGGAGTTCGACGCCAATGTGAAGGCCGAGACCCAGACCTCGGACCCCGAGGCGGTCAACCGCGTGCGGGCCGGGGAATCCAAGGTCTTCGACCTGATCAATCTCAACAATCCTTGGGCGCGCAAGGTGCTGTGGCCGGAGAAGCTGATCAAGGAGCTCGATCGCGGCCGCTTCGAGCCGTATTTCAGCAAGATGATGCCGAGCTTCAAGCCGCCCTACAGATGGGCGATGAGCGATGACGGCCAGAGCCTGCTCGGCATGTGCCAGCGCTTCGGACCATTCTCCTTTGTGGTCAACACCGACAAGATCTCGCGCGAATTGGCCGAGGACCAGGGCTTCGACCTGTTCAATGACGACAAGCATGCCGGCAAGTACGGCATCCTCACCTTCGATGACTGGAACGTCTATCACATGTGCATCGGCGCGGGCGTGCACCCGTTCCGCGCGCACACCGAGGAGGAGATCCAGGCGTTCGAAAAGGTCGCGCGCAAATGGGTCAAGAACGCCAAGCTGCTCGGCGGCGATCCGGTACAGATGAATCTCGCGCTGATCAATGGCGAGATCGACTTCTACTGCACAGGCGGCACCTACACGGCCTCGCCCGCGCGCTTCGACGGCAAGACCAACATCCGCGGCATCACGCCCAAACGCGGACCGATGGACGGCAAGGGCGGCATCGTGTGGATCGAGGTCACCTCGGTGATCAACAATCCGGACGGCTCGCCGCTCGCCTATGACTTCCTCGAATATGTCCAGCGGCCGGACGTGGCCAAGGTGGTGGCGTTCGCGGAAGGCACCTACAACCCGGTCGCGCAGATGGGCAATGCGGACGTGCAGGCCAAGTTCTCCAAGGAGGAGCTCGACGCCATCCAGTGGGACAGCCTCGAGTGGGAGCTTGAGCGCTCCTACGAGTACGACATCAATCCCGATTATCCGCGCATGATCGAAATCCTCAACGCCGCCAAGCGCGAGCGGTGAGGGTGGGGGTTGGTGAGGCAACCCGTTCGCACCATCCCAAATCGTCATCCCCCGGCTCGACCGGGGGATCCAGAGCCCAGGGCTTGAACCGTGCCATCTCTCTGGATGGCCCGGTCAAGCCGGGCCATGACGAATAGAATTGGCGCGGCGGTCACGGCATGACAGCGGACCAAACCGAGGACGCGGCACCGCCGATCCTGCGTCTCGCCGGCGTGACGAAGACCTTCGGCCCGATCCGCGCGGTCGATGCCGTCGACCTCGACATCCGCGACGGCGAATTCTTCACGATCGTCGGGCCGTCGGGCAGCGGCAAGACGACCTTGCTGCGCATGTTGGCCGGTCTTGAGAAGCCGAGCGCCGGCGACATCCTGCTGCGCGGCGAGCGGGTCAACGAGGTGCCGGCCAATCGGCGTCCTACCGCGATGGTGTTCCAGTCGCTCGCGCTGTTCCAGCACAAGACGGTCGGCCAGAACATCGAGTTCGCGCTGAAGATGCGGGGTATCGCGCAAGCGACGCGGCGCGCGCGGGCGCACGATCTCATGACCATGCTGCGGCTGCCGCACGACTATTATTCCCGCCCGGTCACCCGCATCTCGGGCGGCGAGCGCCAGCGCGTCGCGCTCGCCCGTGCGCTGGCGTCCGACCCGGCCATCTTGTTCTTCGATGAGCCACTCTCGGCGATCGACTATCGCCTGAGGAAGCAGCTCGAGGTCGAGCTCAAGGACCTGCATCGCGAGACCGGGAAGACCTTCGTCTACATCACCCATTCGCTCGAAGAGGCGATGGTGATGAGCGATCGCATCGGCATCATGCGCCAGGGCCGATTGATCCAGATCGGCACGCCGGACGAGATCTACACCCGCCCGCTCAACAAGTTCGTTTCGGAGTTCATGGGCGAGGTCAATGTGCTCGAGGTGGAGCAGGGCGGGGACGGCGCCCTCCACGCCAGGGAGGTCGCGCGCGCGCTCAAAGGGCCAAAATTGCCTGATGGCGCGACCCGCGGGCATCTTGTCATCAGGCCGGAGGCGCTGCGCTTTCTCGGCTCCGGCGAGACCGCGGACAACGTGCTGGAGGGCGAGCTCTACAATGAATACGCGCTCGGCTCGCGCGTGCAATATCACGTGAAGATTGGCGCGCGCATGTTCGTGGTCGAACGACTGCGCGAGCAGCGGGCCGCGGCCGCGCCGGGCACGACGGTCACCGTCGGCTGGAACGCGGCGGATTCCATCATCGTGCCCGACTGATGATCGCGCGCTTGCTCATCCGCCCGGCTTTCGCCTGGCTGCGCCAGCCCGGGCTGCACGCCGCCGTGCCGATCCTGATTCTGCTTGCGATCGGCTTCATCGGGCCGCTCGTGCTGGTCGCGATCTTCAGCTTCATGCCGCCGCGCAGCTTCACGCTCGATGGCGCGCCGACCATCGAGAACTACCAGACGGTGGTCGAGCAGAGCTTCTATCTGTCGTTGCTGCGCTCCTTCGCCTTCGCCGCCGGCACGGTCGTCGTGCTGGCGCTCGTTTGCTATCCGGTCGCGCTCGGGCTCGCCAAGCTGTTCGGGCGCTATGCCGGGCTGCTGACCTTGATCCTCGTGTTGCCGCTGTTCGTGTCGGAAAATGTGCGCCTGTTCGGCTGGGTGCTGTTCCTGCTGAAAGGCGGCGGTGTGCTCGCGGGCGCGGCCAAGGCGGTGTTCGGGCTCGAGCTCGCCGACATGCTCTACAGCAACACGGCGACCCTGATGGGCCTCTGCTATGTCTATCTGCCTTTCATGCTGTTTCCGATGGTGCTCGGCCTCTCGATGGTGCAGCGCGACGTGGTCGAGGCCGCGTCCGACCTCGGCGCCAGCCGCTGGCAGATCATGCGCGAGATCGAATTGCCGCTCGCCATGCCGGGGCTCGTGATCGGCGGGCTCCTCACCTTCGTGCTCTCGCTCGGCGCCCTGACGGAATCGAAGGTGCTCGGCGGTTCCAAGGTGATCATGATCGCGGCCGATATCGAATCCGCTTTCACCTTCGGCCAGAACTGGCCGCTCGGCTCGGCGCTCTCGATGCTGCTGCTCGTGCTCGCGGGCGGCCTTGTGCTGCTCGTGCTGCGCAAGCTTGATCTCGACGCCATCCTGAAGCGCCGGTAGGGACGCATCGATGCACAACCTGACAACGCCACACGGGTCGGCCCCGACGCATTCACCCCCACCCCAACCCTCCCCCGTCGAGGGGGAGGGGGAAAGAAGAGGCGCCTGCCCACTCAACGACGGTTCAGGCCGCTTCATCAGAGTTCATGCGCGCCGCATCCGTGCCGATCTTGCACGTTGCTTCTTGTCCTGCCCCTCCCCCCTTGAGGGGGAGGGATGGGTGGGGGGTGCCGCGAACCGGCCGTGCGGGTGGGTTGCGATGGGGCGTCGGGGGGCGAGCTAGTCATGGTCGTCGTCGCGAAACCGCTCACGCGTCGGCTGATCATCGCCTGGACCGCCTGTGTCGTGGCGTTCCTCTACATCCCGATCGTGTGCGTCTTCCTCGTCTCCTTCCACAAGGCGCGCTATTTCAGCTTCCCGTTCTCCGATTTCACGTTCGACTGGTACGGCAAGGCCTTCTCCTCGCTGCAAACCCAGGAGTTGATGCTGGTCTCGCTTAAGGTCGCGGGCGTGGTCACCGCGATCTCGGTCGTGCTCGCGCTGTTCGGCGCGCTCGCCTTCGCGCGCTTCAACTGGCGCGGGCGAAAATTGTTCCAGCGCCTGCTTCTGTTGCCGATCTTCTTTCCTCAGGCCGTGCTCGGCCTGGCGCTGCTGATCTGGTTGACGTTCCTGGGCGTGCTGCCGAGCTGGCAGAGCGCGGTGTTCGCGCATCTCGTCTGGATCGCGCCGATCGTGACGCTGGTGGTCTCGATCCAGGTCTATGGCTATGACGCCGCGCAGGAGGAAGCGGCGTTCGACTTGGGCGCGACCCGGCTTCAGGTCCTGCGCGAGGTCACGCTGCCGGCGCTTGCGCCCGGCCTGGTCTCGGGCGCGCTGTTCGCCTTCCTCCTGTCGTGGGGCAATTTCCCGCTCTCGTTCTTCACCACCGGCGCCGACAGCACCGTGCCTGAATGGCTCTATACCCGCATGGTCGCGGGCTACACGCCGCTGGTGCCGACCATGGGCGCGCTCATCGTGATCGGCGCGACGATCATGCTGGTGCTGGGCTATGCGTTGATCGTCTTGCGCCGGCGGCGCGCGAACTCACACGGGTGAGGGCGCGCGCATCGAAGCGAGGGCCGCGGCGCGCTCGCGCAGCTTGGCCAGCCGCCGCTCGCGATAGCGCCGTGCCACCCGCATGGCCAGCCAATAGCCGCCCCAGGCGCAGCCGAACATCCAGGGCAGGCTTCCGACCAGGATCGAGACGCCGAGCTCCTTGACCGCAACCTCATAGAGCACGTCGAGGATCCGCGAGAACTCCGCCTCCACGATCGGCGTGACCAGGTCGGTGAAGGCTTCATAGCCCGAGATGCGATCCCACTGGCCGAACAAAACCTGCCCGGTGACGTAATAGACATAGAGCATCGGGATGGTGGTGAACGCGTTCGAGATCCAGGTCCACGCGATGCCGAGCACCAGGCTGAAACTGAGCTTCGGGAACGCCTTCAGCACGAACCAGGTGCCGAGCACGAGCACGATCTGCAGGCCGACCAACGGCGCCAAGCCCCAGAACAGCCCGATCGCGACGCCACGCGCGGCAAAGGGCGGCGCGTGATAGCTGCGCCGGATCGGGATGATCAAGCGATAGCGGAGCAGCCGTTTGAAGCGGGTCCAGAACGGCAGCTTCTTCGGTGGCCGCTTGCGCTTGGGCGTCTTAACCTTGCCTGCCATCGTTGCCAATTGCGCCGCCGTCGCAGGCGCTCAAGAAGCCAAACCCGAACACCAACCGTCTCCTGCCCCAGACTGATCACGAGCCTACCACATATGCGCACTCTGCGCGCCGGCCGCCACCGGAACGCACAATGGCATGAACAGTACCGAGGCTGCCATGGCCGATCGTCGCGGACAATTCACTTGCTTTCAACCGCCTAGACCCCCATGTTCGGGTCGCGAGCTCGCGTTCGACATGGCGTGTCACGTCTGGCCGCTCTTGCGTACAAGGCCGTTTCGGCATCTTTGGCGCCCGCGCGACTGACTTAGGCTACACCCTCGAAAACGTCTAGCTCGACGATCGCTTCCTGGCGCCTTCGCCAGGGGCACAATTATGGACTTGAGGGTAGACTGAAATGGCGACTGGAACTGTGAAGTGGTTTAACGCGACCAAGGGCTATGGCTTCATCGCGCCGGATGGCGGCGGCAAGGACGTGTTCGTTCATGTCAGCGCCGTCCAGCGGGCCGGCCTGCGGACAATCAACGAGGGTCAGAAGGTCTCATTCGAGATGACCTCGGGGCGGGATGGACGCCTTTCCGCCGAGAACCTCGTGGTCAAGGGCTGAGCCGCTTCGACAGCCGAAACGGTGGGCGGCGGGAACACGGGTCCCGCCGCCCAATTCTTTTCTAGGCGGCGCCAAACAACATGGTGCAGATCAGCACCGCCGCGGCGAGACCCGCGATGTCGGCGATCAAACCGGCCGCGAGCGCGTGCCGCACCCGCCTGATCTGCACCGCGCCGAAATAAACCGCGAGCACATAGAACGTCGTCTCGGTCGAGCCCTGGATGGTCGAGACCAGATAGCCGGTGTAGCTGTCGGGGCCGATCGCAGGGTCCTGCAGCACGGACGTCATGTAGCCATAGGCGCCCGAGCCCGAGAGCGATCGCAGGATCGCCATGATCAGGCCCTCGGCGGGCAGGCCGATCGTGCTGGTGGCGGCGCCGATCGGCCCGAAGATCAGATCGAGCGCGCCGCTCGAGCGGAACATCGCGACCGCGACCAGGATCGCGACGAGATAGGGGATGATGCGGAGCGCGACGCGGAAGCCTTCGGCCGCGCCCTCAATGAAGGCCTCATAGATACGCACGCGCTTGATGACGCCGAAGGTCATCAGGGCGACCATGAGGCCGGGGATGATCCAGGGCGCGATGGCCGAGCCGAAGAAGATCATCAGCGGAATGAGCCCGACCACGAAGGCAAGCACGAGGCCCGAGACCCAGGCGGGATAGCCGTGCTCCCGCCCCGTGGCGCCGTCGAGCGCGCTCGGTGGTGGCGCTGCTGACGTGTCGGTCGGGTCGCCAATCGTCTCGTCAACCTCCGGCGCGGTTGCCGACGCCGCGCCCGCCGGCGCGCTCGGCGCGGTCACCTTGAAGCGGCGCTGCAGGAACTTCGCCGCCGCGATCGCGACGATCGTTGAGCACCCCGTGGCAAAGAGCGTGGTCGGCACCACGCCCGCCGGATCCTCCGAGCCAAGCGCGGCGCGCACCGCGACCACGCCGGTGGGCAAGATCGTCACGCTCGAGGTGTTGATCGCAACGAAGAGGGCCATCGCATTGCTCGCCGTGCCCTTCACCGGGTTGAGCTTGTCGAGCTCCTGCATGGCGCGGATGCCGAAGGGCGTCGCCGCATTGCCGAGGCCGAGCACATTGGCCGAGATGTTGAGGATCATCGCGCCCATCGCGGGGTGGTCCGCCGGCACCTCGGGAAACAGGCGCACCATCAGCGGCCGGAGCGTGCGCGCGATGACGACGAGCAGCCCGCCTCTCTCCGCGATCTTCATCAGGCCGAGGAAGAGCGCCATCACGCCGACGAGGCCGAGGGCGAGCGTGACCGCGCTGCCCGCGGAATCGATCATCGCCTTGCCGAGCGCCTCCATCGGCGCGACCTCGGCGGGCGCGCCGAAGCCGCCCAAATGCCGCACCGCCGCCACGATGAAGGCGATGATGACGATGCCGTAGATGATGCCGCCCATCGGCGAACCTAACCCGTTTGAAGTCTTGTCTGCACGATACGGCTATCGCATGAATACACGGTCGATCTCAATTCACGTTCCCTCTCCGCCCTTGGGGGCGGAGAGGGGCAGGGTGAGGTGGGGGTATCAAGCGACGGGCGGTCCACCTCACCCGGCGCGCGGTTGCGCGCCACCCTCTCCGCCAGAACGGCGGAGAGGGTTGACGAGCGACCACTGTGGCCATGCGATGGACTGCGACTTTCGCCCTTGAGGGGGAGAGTTGGGGTGGGGGGAGCCTGACGGCTTCCCATCGGAGACGCCGTTCGTTAGGGATGTCTCCCTGAAGTTCAATACCAACGCAGAAACTCAGACCGGGAGATTGCCATGCGGCTCGAAGGCTCGTGTCACTGCCGGGCGGTGCGCTTCACGCTCAACTCGAGCACGCTTTATCCTTATCAACTCTGCTATTGCTCGATCTGCCGCAAAACCGCGGGCGGCGGCGGCTACGCCATCAACATCATGGGCGCGTTCGATACGTTGAAACTGGTCGGTCGGAAGCACCTGAAGGTCTATCGGGTGCGGCTCGGCGGACGCCGGCTCAGCACCGCCCATCGAAACTTCTGCGGCCGTTGCGGCTCGGCCCTATGGGTGTGGGACCCGAGCTGGCCCGAGCACATACACCCCTTCGCCTCGGCCATCGACACGCCTCTGCCGATGGCGCCCGAGCGCGTGCATCTGATGCTGAACTACGCTGCGCCCTGGGTGCCGGTGCCGAAGGGCCGCAAGGAGGCGCATTTCGACGAGTACCCCGCACTCTCGATCGAGGACTGGCACAAGAAACGCGGGCTCTATGAGGATGATGCGCGGCGGGTCAGCGCAGCTGGATCTGGTGCGCGTAGGTCCGCCCGTCGCTGACCGTGATCTGCTCGAAGCCGAAGAGCCGCGCGAGATCGAAGAAGGTGAAGAAGTCGTTCACCCCAAAATCGCGAAACAGCTGCGAGCCGCGTGCAATGGCGGTCAACATGGCCAGCGTGGCGCAGGCGCGATAGAGCGTGCTGAGCGCGCCATTCTCATT
>Ga0194121_10006419_pt1 | contig 15760 bp, 14 predicted proteins | sample TA2MahCa50mmetaG_FD_148609 | JGI IMG/M metagenome (GOLD analysis project Ga0194121, IMG submission 148609) | Freshwater microbial communities from Lake Tanganyika, Tanzania - TA2015020 Mahale Deep Cast 50m | ecosystem: Environmental > Aquatic > Freshwater > Lake | place: Tanzania: Lake... | reverse complement strand
AGGCCGAAGAGCCGCCCAAGACGAAGTCAGAGCACCCATAGTAGCGATGAAGCGAGTAATGATCGTGGAGGGAAGGGAGTGCAGGAAGATGGAAGGAAGCTGGCCCGAACGACAGGCCATAAACCGCTGCGAGTGCCTGCGAGGGCTGTGCCGCAGGGTTGAAGGAGCAAGTAACGCCAGGTTCGTAGCGCAGAGTTGGACTCTGCTGTATCGCCGATTTGCAATCGGCGGCGTGCCGGCGAATTCCCTGGTGTCGGAACTTGCCGGGGTCTCGCGGAATGCAATTCCGCGAGACGGCTGAGCCTGTGCGACACCGCGGCGGGATGGAAAGATTGACGCAGCCAAAGCGCCGCTCTAAACAGGGTGGGAAGCAATCAAAACCAAATCATGAGCCTTAACACTGTCACTTCCCTCCGCACCATTACTGCGAACACGCAATCCAAAGTCGAAGCTGAGCTCTCCGCGACCGGCGGTTTGCTCCGGCTCGCGCCGACGTGGGTGCCCCGCTCCTTTCTTCAGCCTGGCCTGCGCCTGAAACTTCACCCGGACGACACGTATGCTTACGGCGCCAACCGCGGCGGCATTGACGAGCGTTGGTTTGCTTCAACGACCGAAGCCGCCAACGAAGGCCGGGTGCCGGACGAAGGCTTGAGCTATGTCGTCATCGGCAAATCGCGGTTCACCTTGCGCCAGGCGGTGGCCGATTGCGGCGCCACGCTGATCGGAAAGCGGCTTTGGAACAAATACAAGCGCTGGCCGGTCTATTCGAAGTTTTTCGACAACATGGGCCCGATCCCGCATCACATGCACCAGAACGAAAAACAAGCCCGGCTCGTGAAGCAAGAGGGCAAGCCCGAGAGCTATTACTTTCCGCCTCAGCACAACAACGTCGGGAACAATTTCCCCTACACCTTCTTTGGCCTCGAACCCGGCACGACCAAAGCGCAGGTCAGGAAATGCCTTGAGGATTGGAACAAAGGCGACAACGGCATTTTGGATTTGTCAAAAGCCTATCGCCTCAAGCCGGGCACGGGCTGGCTGGTGGGTCCGTGCATTTTGCACGCGCCTGGTTCGCTCTGCACCTACGAACCGCAATGGGGCAGCGACGTGTTCGGCATGTATCAAAGCCTGGTCGAAGGCCGCTACGTGCCGTGGAGCTTGCTCGTCAAAGACATGCCCAGGAGCAAGCATCGCGACCTGGATTTCATCGTGGACCAACTTGATTGGGACGCGAACGTGGATCCGAAGTTCAAAGATCACCATTACCTGGAGCCCGTCCCGGTCGCCGACACGCGCAAAGAAGGCTATGTCGATCGCTGGATCGTCTATGGCGACATCAACGGCAAGCAATACTTCACGGCCAAGGAACTCACGGTGGAACCGGGGGTGTGCTGCACCGTGAAGGACCGCGGTGCGTACGGCCTGATTTGCGTGCAAGGCAAAGGCGCGATCAACGGCCAGCCGTTGAACAGCCCGAAGCTGATCCGGTTCCATGAACTCACCGAGGACGAATACTTCTGCACCGAGGATGGCGCGAAAGCCGGTGTGACCTTCGAGAACACCAGCGAAACCGAACCGCTGGTCACGCTCCGCTACTTCGGCCCCGACGTGAATCCCGAGGCGCCGGCGATGGGGGCATATCGGAAAAGCAAGTTCGCTTAAGGTGCTTCCGGAATGGCCATGTCTGGGCTAAACAATGGCAATGCCACCGCACAACGCGCATGGCCTATTGCCGGATTCTCGCTGCCTTGAAACCGAACCACGACTTTGAGCGTGACATGCCGATGTCGGAAAGATGGCGGCTGCACCGGCGTGAATTGTGAGAGCACCAGCAAAAGCGAGCCGCTGGTGAACCGACCGAGCCTCGGGGAACTCCGGTGAAACGATGAGGATTTATCGGGGTTGCAGCGATACGACTCGTGGTTGGCCGATCAAGTTGCAGGCGATGCTCAGCCTGAAGGAACTGAAGAATGATCGCCCTTTTTGGAGATTGATGAGCTGAATGTGACTGCCTCCTTTTGCCTGGGTCGTGGCCCTCGACAAAGGATCCGGCAAAGAAATCTGGAGGGCCCTCAACGACGCGTTCACTTACAGCTCACCGATTGTCGTGACCGCCGGCGGAAGAAGACAACTCATTGTCTGGACGCAACCAGCGGTGACTTCGCTGGACGCGGCCACCGGGCAAATCTGGTGGCGGGAAATGTTTCAGACGCCGGGCGACACCGCGGTGTCCACGCCGGTCTTTGCGAATGACCGGCTGTTAATTGGCGGGCTGATGTTTCAGCTCAACACAGAAAAGCCGGCCGCTTCCGTGCTCTGGCCGGACACGCGGGCGGTTTCCAAGCGAGTAGCAACACATCGACCGCTCTTGTGCAAGGCGGCCACGTTTACTCGGCGAGAACTTCCGGCGAATTTGTCTGCCTGGAAGCCGGCAGCGGGAAACAAGTCTGGCAGACGAATTCGGTGACGAAACCGGGAAACGGCTCCAGCATCCATCTGACTCCACGCGGCGATGCCGTTTTTCTTTTCACCGACGAGGGGAACTTGATCCGGGCGAAACTCACGCCACAAGGGTACCGCGAAATCAGCCGGGCGCGTTTGTTGGAACCAACCTACCAGTTCGGCGACAAGAAATGCGCCTGGACGCCGCCGGCCTATGCGAATCGCCAGGTGTTCGCGCGCAGCGACGCCGAACTGGTTTGCGCCTCGCTGGCCGCAAAGCCTTCGCCGTAAGTAGGCAGTCGAAATTGGGGAGCACACCCGCCCTCGCGTGTCTCGACCGGCGCCCCCGCCGGTCGGAACGTTGTAGAAACTCAGTCGCCAAAAGGTGACCGCTCCTTCCGAGTGGTGTGGTCGGCGAGGGCGCCGACCACAGCACGCGAGGGCGCGTGCGCCCCCCATCCGACTGAATTGATACGGCTTACTGATCAGACCGTGGGATAGAATACACTTTGCCAGGAGGGATTTTGGCCAGCCGCGAGGAGCGCGCGAGGCGGTGGATCCCTGCGATCCACAACGAGCGAGCGACGAAGCGGGCGCGTCCGAAAAATGGGTAGCGCGGGCGACTCGCTCGCCCAGGTCGACGACCCGCCGACCCGGAAGTGCGTAACGCCCCGGTGCGGAAAAGGCTGCCGGTCAATTTCTCAACTTGAAGCGTTCTCCGGTAGCCAGGCGCAGGGTTTCGAGCAGAGTGTTCCAGGTCGGCTCCCGTTTTGGCCCGTCCTCCGGCCAGAAACTGAAAGTAATCAGCGGAAGGATGTCAGCGCGCAAGGCCAGGGCGCACCGGGAGAGCGCCGTGCGTTTCTCCACCGGATCGAGGAAATCGTACTCCAACCACACCAGCTTCAGATCGCTTCGCGCCGATTGACGCACGCTGGCCAGGTCGCGGGGTCCGGCTTCTCCTCCCACAGCGCTGCATAACATCTGGTCCAGCGGCAACCGGGACCAATCGACGCTCAAATCCAGGTGCATGATGGAGAATTCGAGCACGCACTGGTCGGCAGGCGGCTCGGCATCGTAAAAGCAGATCGAGTTGTTCGACGGCTTCACGATCCACGACGCAGGATACTCGAAGGAGACATCGCCGCGGTTGGCCACAAAGACGTTGTTCCCCGGCTTGGCCTGGATCGAAATATTCTTGTCCAGCTTGATCGTTCGTTTGTGCCACATCGCGGGCTCACCCTATTGGATCGCGCGTGACAAGTCCAGGCACGCTGCGATGACGGCGTGCTTCCCAATGGAGCGTACGTCGTGTTACGCTCATGCGTGTGAAAACAATTGACCCGAACCTCCTGAATGAGGTGGCACGGCGGCTCGCCAACGAACTCCAGCCGTAAGGCATCTGGCTTTTCGGTTCACACGCGTGGGGCACGCCGGATGAAGGCAGCGACTTGCACCTGTTCGTTGTCGTGCCGGAGAGCAGCGAGTCGCCGGTCGAGCGCATGAGGCGGGCGCACCGCTGCCTGCGTGGCCTGGGCATCGCGAAGGACATTCTTGTCAAGACTCGCGAGGAATTTGACTGCTTGCGGGCCTTGCCATCGACACTCGACCACCTCGTTTTCCATCGGGGGCGGCGGATCTATGGATGACACGAAGCGTGAATGGGTGCGGTCGTGGTTGGCCAAAGCGCACAGCGATCTGCACTCCGCCTGCGCGCTTGCGGCCCTGTCCGAACCTGCCACCGACACCGCTATCTATCTACCACTGCCAGCAGGCGGCGGAGAAGGCCCTCAAAGGCTACCTCGCCTTCCGTGATCATCCGCTAGCACGGACCCACGATCTGGAGCGGCTGCTGGAACTCGCCGCCGCGCTGGACGCCGCGTTTGCTCCGCTGGAAACACAGGCGGATGTTCTCAATCCTTATGCCACGGCCTTTCGTTATCCCAACGCGCTGGGATCACAATTCCCTTCGGTTGCCGAGGTCAACACTGCCATCGCCCACGCCCAGGCAATCTACGATTTCGTGCTTCTGCAGATCCCTTCATCCGCGCATCCTGGAACGAATCAATCTGGTGCTACATGAAAGTTGAAGCAGCCAGCCACTCTATGAGACCATCCTCACCTTACCGCAATCTCGCAGTTCTCTCCCGCAGCTTGTTTGTTATCACGGCCAGGGCAGCACTTCGTCCTCGATGTGGTTTCACAACGCGGAGTGGCTCGATTTGAACTCGATCCAATCCGGGCACACTTTCAAATCGGACAGTTACGCCTTTGTCAGCAAGGACTACGCGCTCACGCCCGCCAAGCCCGCCGTGGACATGGAACCGGCGTATGAAAACCATCCGACCGGCGCCAATCAGCCGCGCGTGGACGCTCACAAAGTTCGCACGCAGGCCTACGCGGCGATGCTCGCCGGCGCGGCGGGGCACGGTTACGGCTCGTTGGACTTGTTTTGGTTTTACAAAGATGCCGACGGCCCGTTTCCGAATAATGGATTCCAGCATTGGCGCACGGCGGTCGCGTACGAAGGCACTCGCCAGATGGGACTGATGCGCCGCCTGTTCGAGCAGCGGCCCTGGCACAAAATGATTCCCGACCCGTCAGTCCTCGCGTCGGAGGCGGGCAGTGGTCCGTATCGCCTCGTCGGTGGGCGTGCGGAGGACGGAAGCTTCGTAATCGCTTACACGCCGGTCGGCCGGCCTGTCAGCATTCAACTGAACAAACTCCGCGCTCCATCCGTGACCGCTCAATGGTATGATCCGCGCGGCGGAACGTGGAAACCCATTGGCCAATATTCCAACAAAGGCGTCCAGGAATTCGTCCCGCCCACACGGGGTGAGAAAGACGACTGGGTGCTGGTGCTCGATTCCAACCCCTGAATAATTTGCTTGCTGCCGGTTCGGATGTTCACGCCATGACCGCGGCGAAGGGGATGCTCTCGATGAAGGTCAGGAACGATGGCGGAACGTCGGATGACACCATTGCCGGCACTACAGGCCCCTGGAGTTCGAGGCGTTTCATAAGAGCCTGCCTGCGTCGTTACTCGCGAAAGATCTACATGAACACGATAATGCTGTTTATCCTCGGTGCTGCGGTTCTGCCTTGCCCGTCCCTTGCACAAGACAACTCGCTGAAATCCGACGCCGGCAAGGTCACGTTACACTCCCAGGGCCTGCACGGCTACATCGGCTCTGGCCACGAGAAACTCCCGGCCAATGGCGGGTGGTGACGTACTCGTGGTATCGCTTTGTGGACCAACCTTCGTTCCAGCAATACAACTGGAGCGTGGAGAAGAAAGCGAAGCTGCAAGCCCTCGTGGAGAAACTCCACGCGCATTGGCCGATGGATCGCGATTACATGGCGCCGCCCACCCGCGGCAAACTTGTTTCCCTCGATCCCGCCTTGCTCGTGTTGCCGCCCCCGGGCTTGGAAGTCGGCTACGTCCCGATCGTCACGCGCCAGGCGGCGGCAATCAAGCCGGCCGGTTCGCCTGAGTAACAGATCTTCAACGGCCCGAAGGCGGGGTTCACTGAATGCTCCCCTTCCTGCCCCGCAACGAGGCGATCCTGCAGACGGAGGCGGAGAAGTGAATTGGAGGCACGCCGGTGCGCCTGCGTGAACTCCAAGCCGGGTCAAAGCCTTGTCTTGATGCCGCAGGCACGGAGGGCGCACCAGCCGCGCAGGGCTTCGAAGGCAACGAACGCACCTGACCCCAACAAGGCGATTCCGAGCCACGGGGAAACGGTGAATCCGAATGCAGCGCCGACAAACAACGCCAGCGCGCCCGCGCCTCGGATGAGGCGGCCTTTGTTGTCGATGTTTCGGGAGAAGACGGGCTTCATCGTTTCAGTTTCTTTGCGGGTTTGCGCAGCTCGTCCAGCTTTGAACACAGCTCCGCCAAGTCTTTCACTTGGGTCGCGCCGATTTTTGCGAGAACGTCGTGGTAGGCCGGCATGGCGCGGCCGCCGACGAGGAGCATGACTTCCGGCGGCAGCGATTCGTGCAGCCGCGTCAATTCGCCTTCCAACCGCGGGTCGTCATCGGGATAGACCAGGCTCAAGGCAACGGCCCGGGCGCGATTCTGGCGAACCGCCCCGGCGATTTCGGCGGCCGGTAAACTGGCGCCGAGATAGGTGACGTGCCAGCCCAGATTCGCCGCGGCGGCTCCGGCGAGCAGCGCGCCGAGCTCGTGAATTTGTCCGGATGGCGTGGCCACGACGATCACCGGGGCGCTGTCCGTTCCGGCGAACGGCCTCGCGGCATGGCCAAGAAAAATGCGGATAACGGCGCTGGCAAAATGTTCATGGGCGGCGGTGATGGTGCCGTCGCGCCACAAGTCGCCGATCGTTTGCGCCAGCGGGGCGACGACGCGTTGTAGCAAGCCTTGCGCACCTAATTCGGTCGCGGCCCGTTTCAATGTTTCGTCAAGCGCGCGAGCGTCGAGTGATTTCACCGCCGCCATACATTCGTCGAGGAAGGTCGGGACGCTTGGAGGCGCGGCGAGACCGCGCGACGCGTGCCCGTTGGCAGCGTGGGATTCCATGGCCAACTCGCGGAGCTTTTCGGTCGGCAGTTTCGCGACGTTGCCGATGCTGTGTCCGTTCCTCGTGATGTCTCGGAGCAGGCTGAGTCGCTCGACCTGCTCGTCCGAGTAAAGCCGGCGGTTCGTGCCGGTGCGCTCGGGTTCCACTGCGCCATAGCGTTTCTCCCAGACTCGGATGACGTGCGCGCTCAATCCCGTGCGCCGGGCGACGACTTTGATTGCTTGGTGGGCTTCAGCCATAACACTAGACAAAAATGTGACAGGTCGGCGACGTTTTTGCAAGTGAGGATTTCTAAAAACTCGATATCCAAGCACAAAACTGCCGATAAATCGTCGTTTAAGCGCATAAATCGAGCGTTTTCCGGAGCTGTGAAAATAAATTGAGACAAAATATTGACACACTAACAGATATTAGACATATTCTCCACAACTTCATTGCTGCTTGGCAGCAAGCTGAATATGAAAACGAAACGTGAACATTGGAATGACAACGCGAAAATCGCCCAGAGCCGGCTCATCGAATGCCGGTTCGCCAAGCCGACTCGCCTCGCGGTGGTCGTCCGGGTTCACACAAAAGCAAACAACAACAGATCCCATACGAACCATGAATACCATCCGCATTCTCACCCTCACCGCAATCGTCGCTGCGTCCAGCCTCCTGGGTGTCGCTCACGCTGAACGCAACGAAAAGGCCTATGACATCGTCGCTGTCGCCTCTGGCAACGGCAGCTTCAACACCCTGGTCGCCGCCGTGAAAGCCGCCGGCCTCGTCGAGACGCTCCAAGGCCCCGGTCCGTTCACCGTCTTCGCGCCGACAGACGAAGCCTTCGCCAAGCTGCCCAAGGGCACGGTGGAAGACCTGCTCAAGCCTGAGAACAAGGCGAAGCTCGTCTCAATCCTGACCTACCATGTCGTGGCGGGCAAAGTCATGGCTGCGGACGTCAAGACGATGAAAGCCAAGACTGTTAACGGCCAGTCGCTCGACGTGAGGGTCACCGACGGCACCGTGACCGTGGACAACGCCAAGGTGGTTAAAACCGACGTGACCGCAAGCAACGGCGTCATCCACGTCATCGACACTGTGGTGCTGCCGAACTGAAAACTCCGGCAAGGGCGGAGAGCACACGGCTCTCCGCCCCGGCGAACGAACCCAGGAACTTACCCAAACCATCATGACGACGACCCTCGAAGGCAGATCGCCTCGCAAGGACTGCAGTCATAAGACGCCGCGCGCCGGGATTTACTGGTATCGAGTGAGCCCGGGGGTCACGAGAATTTCCTCTGCCGCCTGCTATCGGCAAGTCCCGTTGTTTACATCGAGCGGTCGCTGGCAAACTGCTGGTCAGGTGCATGCCGAGCACGCAGCCGCGCTCCAACCCTGACTCAACTTCATTTCGCATGACGAAAGAAACCATCATCATCGGCGCCGGCCCGGGCGGGCTCGCCTCGGCCATTCTTCTCGCTTCCGCCGGCGTGAAAGTGAAAATCATTGAGCGTCTCCCCGTGATCGGCGGACGCACATCGAGCATCGAGGCGGACGGCTACAAGTTCGATCTCGGCCCGACGTTCTTCCTCTACCCGCGCGTGCTCGACGAAATCTTCCGCGCCGCCGGCACCAGCCTGCGGGACGAGGTGCCCATGGAACGGCTCGATCCGCAATATCGCATCCAGTTTGGCGCCGGCGGGCGGCTCGATTGCACGCCAAACATCGCCGCAATGGAGAAGCAGATTGCCGCTCTTTGCCCCGCTGACGCGCCGGGGTTCCGTCGCTTCCTTGACGAGAACCGCGCCAAGCTCCGCGCGATGGAGCCGTGCCTCGAGAATCCGTTTCTCGGCTGGCAGGATCTCATCAACCCGCGCCTCCTCAAGATGCTGCCGATGATTCGGCCGCACCAGTCGGTCGAGACGTATCTCAAACGCTTCTTCAAGGATCGACGCGTCCGTCTCGCGTTTTGCTTCCAGTCAAAATACCTCGGCATGTCGCCGTTCCGCTGCCCGAGCCTGTTCAGCATCCTCAGCTTCCTCGAATACGAGTATGGCGTCTGGCACCCAATCGGCGGCTGTGCGGCGGTGACTGAAGCGATGGCGCGCGTTGCGCAGCGTCTTGGCATGGAGATTTGCCTCAACGAACCGGTTGAGGAAATCCTGTTTTCGGGTCGCCGCGCCGTGGGCGTGCGTACCAGCGAGGGCACGCATCGCGCCGACGCCGTGGTCGTGAACGCTGATTTCGCCCGTGCCATGGAGCGCATGGTGCCCGACCACCTGCGCCGCAAGTGGACGAACAAGAAGCTGGCGAAGAAAAAATACTCCTGCTCGACCTTCATGATGTATCTCGGCGTCGAAGGCACGTTCGACCTGCCGCACCACACCATTCACATCGCGGGCGAATACGAGAAGAACCTTGACGACATTGAGAACAAGCATGTCCTCAGCGAGGATCCGAGCTTCTACGTTCAGAACGCCTGCGTGACCGATCCCACGCTCGCGCCGAAAGGTCACAGTGCGCTCTACGTTCTGTCTCCGGTGTCGCATCAGCATCCGAACATCGACTGGACCAAGGAACGTTCGTGCTTCCGCAAACTCCTGTTCGAGAAGATCGCGCAAGCGGGCTACGGCGACATCGAGAAGCGCGTCCGCTACGAGCGCGTCATCACGCCGGCGGATTGGGACTCGCGCTACGAAATCTATCGCGGCGCCACCTTCAACCTCGCGCACACGCTCGACCAGATGCTGCACCTGCGCCCGCACAATCGCTTCGAGGATCTCGACGGCATGTATCTCGTCGGTGGCGGCACGCATCCGGGCAGCGGCCTCCCGGTTATATTTGAAAGCGCGCGCATCAGCTCGCGTTTGTTGCTCGAAGACTTTGGCATTCCCGCCTTGCCTCTCACCTCCGCTCGTCCGACGGAGTGCCCGGCGGTTCCTCAGGAGAAAGCTGGCGTCTTCGCGTCGATGGCGAGCATGCCGGGCCTCAATTCCAAGACCACATCGTGAACCGCCCGGCCCACAACTCCACAGTCCGCCTTTCCGCCAATCTGCCGCGGGTGGAGATTGAGTCCATTCCTGCCGCAGTTTCCGCGGCCCGCGTGGCTCAAGTCCGCTGGGCCGCCACACCGCTCGGAACACGACTGTCACTCATTCGCGAGTTGCGCCACCTGATTTCGGAAAACGCGAGTCAACTCGCCGAAGCCTCCGCTTCCGCCCGCCAGCGGCCCGCGCTGGAATCGCTCACCGCCGAAGTTCTCCCGCTGGCCGAGGCTTGTCGCTTCCTTGAGCGCAATGCGGCATCCGTCCTGGCCACCCGAAGTCTGGGCCGGCGCGCTTTGCCGCTCTGGCTTGCCGGCGTTCGTCGCGAGATTCGTCGTGAACCGCTCGGTGTCGTCCTCATCATCGGCCCCGGCAATTACCCGTTGCTCCTGCCCGGCGTGCAGATGATTCAGGCACTCGTCGCCGGAAATGCCGTCCTGCTCAAGCCCGGGGTCGGCGGCACCGCAGCCCCACTTGCGTTGATCGAACTCATCGTTCGGGCTGGCTTCGACTCCCACCTCGTCTCGCTGCTTCCCGAATCCGCCGCCGTTGCCCGCGCCGCCATCGACACGCAGCCAAACAAGGTGCTCTTCACCGGCAGCGCCGCCACCGGCGAAAAAATTCTCCAGCAACTCGCTCCGCATCTCATTCCCGCGACGATGGAACTCAGCGGCTCGGACGCGGTCGTGATTCGCGCCGATGCGGATCTTGATCTGGTGACAAAAGCCCTTGTGTTCGGCCTCACGCTCAATGCTGGCGCGACCTGCATGGCGCCCAAGCGCGTCTTCGTCCATCGCTCCAGCGCTACCGAACTCGAAGGCCGGCTGGCCCGCGCCTTTCCCATCGAACTGTCTCTTCGCCTCGCGCCGGGCGTTTCCGCGAGCGTGCGACCCGTGCTTGAGGAAGCGCTGGCTGCCGGCGTTCATTTCATTGCGGGCGGTCTGCACAATGATGGCAGCGTTCTCGCCCCGGTGGTGCTGGGTGGCGCGACCCCGGGTAGCCGACTTCTGCGAGAAGATTTGTTCGCGCCCGTGCTGATCGTGTCCACTGTGGCCAGCGACGACGAAGCCGTGACGCGGGCCAATGAATCCCCATTCGCCCTCGGCGCCAGCGTTTTCTCCCGCGACCACGCCGCCTCCCGTGAACTCGCCGCGCGCCTCCACGCGGGCGTGGTGAGCATCAACGATCTCATCGTTCCCACCGCCGATGCCCACGTTCCCTTCGGCGGACGCAAGCGCAGCGGCTTCGGGGTGACGCGCGGCGCGGAGGGCTTGCTTGAACTGACCGCGCCCAAAGTCATCACGGTCAGCTGGAGCAAATTCCGTCCGGCCTTCGAGCCGCCGCATCCCCAGGACGAAGCGATGTTCCAGGCTTACCTCGGATTGACGCATGGCCGCAGTCTCGGTCAACGTGCCCGCGCCCTCCTGGCGCTTTGCCAATCACTTTCCCGCCGCAGCAAAAAATCCAAACAATCGACTCTATGAAAAACTCCCCTCAAGAACGCATTGGCGTCATCGGCGCCGGACTCGCCGGACTCGCGTCGGCCTGCACGCTCGCCGCCCGCGGCTACAAGGTCGTCCTCTTCGAACGCAACGAATGGCTTGGCGGCAAGGCCGCGCAGCTCGAAGGCGCCGGTTTCCGCTTCGACATGGGACCCACCATCGTCACCATTCCGTCCGTGCTGCGCCGCATCTTCGCCGAAGCGGATCGCAAGATGGACGATTACCTCGACATGGTGCGGCTCGACCCGCAATGGCGCTGCTTCTTCCAGGATGGCTCGGTGCTGAACCTCATGCAGAACCCGGAGCAGATGACCGGCGAGCTCGAACGGTTCGCGCCCGCCACGAACTCCGGCCAGTGTTACCTCGATTTCCTCAAATGGAGCGAGCGCCTTAACGACATCTCGCAGCGCTTCTTCTTCTACAAGCCCATTGGCGGACTGCGCGACATGTTCGACTTCAAGACCGCGTTTGATCCGTCCGTGCTCGGCGACGTGCTCTCGATGCGCATGGGCCGCAGCGTGGCCGGCTCGGTTCGTTCCTTCACGGCCGACGCGCGCGTGGCGCAGATGATGGACCACTTTACCCAATACGTCGGCTCCTCGCCATACGGCTCGCCCGCCATCCTTTGCGGGATCGCCCACATGCAGACGGACGAGGGCATCTGGTATCCGATGGGCGGGACCCGCGCGGTACCGGTGGCGTTGGAGAAACTCGCACGCGAACTCGGCGTCGAGATTCAAACGAACACCTTCATCACGAAGATTCTCACGCAGGGCGGCAGCGTCACGGGCGTGCGCACGAATCACGGCGAAGAGATTCCGCTCCGCGCCATCGTGTCGAACTGCGACGCCGTTCGCACCCACCGCGAGCTCATCAACGGTGACGTTGGCCGGAAGTTCGAGAAACGTCGCAAGTACGAAGCCGCGTGCTCCGGTGTGGTGCTCTACCTCGGCTTGAAAAAGCGTTACGATCATCTCGCGCATCACGACTTCGTCTTCAGCCGCGATCCGCACGAGGAGTTCGACTGGATTTACAAGAAGGGCGAACCCGCGCCTGATCCAACGTGCTATCTCGCGGCGACCACCTGCAGCGAGCCGGCCACGGCCCCGGCCGGCGGTGAAGCGCTCTACGTGCTCGTCCACACTCCGTATCTGCGGCCGCATCACGACTGGAGGAAAATGCTGCCGGCGTATCGCAAGACGATGATCGAAAAGCTCAAGACGACCGGCCAGATGCCGGACATCGAGGAGCGCATCGTCTTCGAACGTACGCTGACGCCCCAAGACATCCACGACCGCTATCATGTCCTCGACGGCGCCATCTACGGCCTCGCGAGCCACGGCAAGTTCCTGGGGGCGTTCAAACCGAGCAATCGGTCCCCCGACCTGCGGGGTCTTTACCTCGCTGGCGGCGCCGCGCATCCCGGCCCCGGCATGCCGATGGTGCTGATGAGCGGCTGGATTGCGGCGGACACCCTCGACAAGGACGGCGTGGTGGAGCGACGCGACTTCGACACGTCTCTGCCCAAGTCGTCCCAACATGAGCTGATCGAGGCGTAAAGACTTGAGGAATCTGTGACCGCCGCCAAAACCAACCGCCTGCCGTCAGGTCTTGGACTGCGCCAGTCCTCTGGCGCTTTGGAATCGTGCTGCGATTCCGACGCGATGGACAGCGGCAGAGACCTGCCGCACTCCACGACGCTGGCGCGGATTTCCCCGCTCCTTCTCCGCTGGTTCACCTGGTACTGCCGCCGCTACATCCGCCGGCACTTCCACTCGCTGCGCGTCTCATGTGACGGTCTGCCGCCGGAGGCGCGAGGTCTCCCGCTCGTCGTCTTCACCAATCATGCTTCGTGGTGGGATCCGCTCGTCGGCCTGGTGATGAAGGACGCTTTCTTCCCCGAACGCCAACTCTTCGCGCCCATTGACGCCGCGATGCTCGCGCGCTACCGGATGTTTGCGAAGCTCGGCTTCTTCGGCGTGGAGCAGCGCAGTCGCCGCGGAGCCGCGCAATTCCTGCGCACGAGCGAAGCCATCCTCCAGTCGCCGCAACACCTGCTCGCCGTCACGCCGCAGAGCCGCTTTGCCGACGTGCGTGAACGGCCGGTGAAGTTTCAATCTGGTCTCGGGCATCTGGCCACCCGGGCGGAGCGCGCGGATTTTCTCCCGATGGCGATGGAGTTCGTCTTCTGGGAGGAAAGACTGCCGGAAATCCTCGTCCGGTTCGGGGAACCAGTGGAGGTGCGTCGAGAACACGCCTTGGCGTTCACGCACGACTACTGGACCGACCTGTTCGAGCAAAAGCTTGAGGCAGCCCAGGATGCTTTATCGCTCCAAGCGCAGCGACGCGAGGCGTCCGCGTTCAAGACGCTGCTCCTCGGGGGCGCGGGGCAAGGCGGTGTTTACGATCTCTGGCGTGCCCTCAAAGCCAGCCTGCGGGGTGAATCTTTCAAAAAGGAGCATGGAGCCAAATGAACTTCGACACCCTTGCCTTCGTCGCTCTGATCCTCGCGGCCATTCCGTGCGGACTGTTCCTCGTGAACCTCTTGGTTTATCGGCCGCTGAGAAACCGGAAGTCGGCAAGCCTCGAGCCCATTTCCGTCCTGATTCCCGCGCGCAACGAGGAGAAGAATATCCCCGCCACGCTGACCGCAGTGCTGGCCAATCGGGACGCGCAGTTTGAAGTCATCGTCCTCGATGACCATTCGACCGACCGCACCGCCAGCATCGTCACCGAGTTCGCTGCCCGCGATGCGCGGGTGCGCCTCGAATCCGCCCCGCCGCTGCCCGCCGGTTGGTGCGGCAAACAACACGCCTGCCATGTCCTCGCCCGGCTCGCGCGCCATCCGCTTCTCGTCTTCATCGATGCCGACGTGCGTCTTGCCCCCGATGCGCTGGCGAGGATGGGCGGCTTCATGTCTCGCTCCGGCATTGCCCTGGCCAGCGGCGTGCCTCGGCAGGAACTCGGCACCTTCAGCGAGCGACTCCTGCTGCCGCTCATCCACTTCGTCCTGCTCGGGTTCCTCCCGATGCATGCCATGCGGCGGACGCGCTGGCCCTCCATGTCCGCCGGCTGCGGCCAGCTTTTCATCACGCGACGCGACGCCTACGAGAAATCCGGCGGTCACTCGAAGCTCCGAGACTCGCTGCACGACGGCATCAAACTGCCCCGCACCTTCCGTCGCGCCGGCTTCCACACCGACCTGTTCGACGCCACCAACATCGCCACCTGCCGCATGTATCAGACGAACGGCGAGACGTGGCGCGGCTTGGGCAAGAACGCCACTGAAGGTCTCGCCGCGCCCGGCACGATCGTGCCGATGACCGCGCTGCTGCTTGGCGGACAGGTATTACCGCTGGTGCTGTGTGCCTTCGCTTCGCTGCTCTCGACCTTCGGACTGGCCTTGGCTGTTTTGGCGACGGCGCTCGCATTCCTGCCGCGCCTGGTGGCGGCGGCGTTGTTCCGGCAATCGCTTGGCAGCGCGATGTTGCATCCGCTGGGCGTGCTGGCGCTGCTGGCGATTCAATGGAACGCACTCGGACGACATTTCCTCGGACGCCCCGCGGAGTGGAAGGGCCGTAGCTACGGGCCGATGTCCGCCGCGCACCCGGTCAAAGCCGCATGAGAGTGTTCGCCCTCAGTTTGATGGTCTGCCTTCCCGGCGCCAGCCGAACAGTGGCGGGCGACGCGCCGAAGCCCCCGGTTCGCGCGCCTGCATCCATCGAGCTCCGCGACCAATACGACGCGCCACAGCGACTCGCCTTTCCCGCCACGAACGTCGTTGTCCTGACCATCGCCGACAAGAAAGGCTCGGAGCAGATCGATGGCTGGGTGGCGGCGCTGAAGGCGGGCTACGCCGGACGCATTGAATTGCGCGGCCTGGCCGAGGTCGGCGGCGTGCCGGGCTTGCTGCGCGGCAAGGTGCGCAAGAAGTTTCAGGAGACGCGCGCTTATCCGGTGATGATGGACTGGTCGGGCACCAATTGCGCCGCGCTCCACTACCAGAAGAACGTGGCCAACGTGCTCGTGATTGGCCGCGATGGCTCCATCCTCGGACACGCCACCGGCCCTGCTCGCGAGCCGGCACTGAAGGAACTTCTTTCTGCCATCGACGCTGCCCTGCTTAGAGCGTGTCCGAAAATTCCGCGGGGTCCTGTTTTCGCGCCAAAGGCCGGATGGCGAGGCGCGACGAAGGAGAATATCCTCCCTGGATCTTCGACTGAGGAGCAACGAAGCCAGGCGGCCTTTG
>Ga0194121_10006418_pt1 | contig 15764 bp, 15 predicted proteins | sample TA2MahCa50mmetaG_FD_148609 | JGI IMG/M metagenome (GOLD analysis project Ga0194121, IMG submission 148609) | Freshwater microbial communities from Lake Tanganyika, Tanzania - TA2015020 Mahale Deep Cast 50m | ecosystem: Environmental > Aquatic > Freshwater > Lake | place: Tanzania: Lake... | reverse complement strand
CGAGCGTGCGGCGCACCGGCAGGTGGGAGCGCTCGATCAGGCGGATGATCTCCCTTCGCCCGCTCTCTCGAACCGGTGGCGTTCGCGGGCTCAGTCTCGGAGGCGGGGTACCTCATGTGTCGTCTCCCCCATCCCCGCCGATGCTTTTTCTAAGGAGACGGTTCTCCGGCGTCAGATCGGCGACCAGCTCCTTCATGTCGCGCATCGCGCGGCGCAGGTCCTTGACCGCGCCCGAGCAGGCCTGGCGCGCCGTGTCCCCGGCGAGCCGCTTCTTGCCCGCCTCGAGGAACTCCTTCGACCAGCTGTCGTAGAGGCTCTCCGCGATCCCCTCGCGCCGGCACAGCTCGGCGATGCTGTCCTCGCCGCGCAGCCCGGACAAGACGATCCGGATCTTCTCCTCGGCCGAATACGGCTTGCGCGTCCGACGGCGGATGTCCCGCACCGTCTGCTCCGCCTCGGACGTCAATGCTTGCGATTTCTGTCTCATCTCCGGTCCCTTCGGTCCCTACGATGAGCCAGAAATCCTCCACTACCAAATCCCCTCAATCCGTCCCACAGGCGCTGACGTCAGACAGGCTGGGCATCCTCAAAGCCACCGACGAGGTGCTCGATGTAACGCCGAAGGGGCCGAGGCACTGACGCCAGGACGAATGACCTTGGGGCGGCTTCGGCCGCCCCTTTCGTTTCCACGGCCCTGGGCTGCCCGTTGGCGAGCGTGCCGAGGTGTCGGGTCGCCGTCGATCCTGGGGCGCTGTAGCGCCGCCTAGCCGTTGCCCCGATTGTGCCCCCTGCTGACCCCATGCTGACCCGATGGATCGAGGGCATGAATGGAAACGTCTAAGTACTTAAAATATTGGGGCGAGTGAGCGGGATCGAACCGCCGACATCCAGAACCACAATCTGGCGCTCTAACCAACTGAGCTACACCCGCCACCGCCGATTTCTCTACTCTCGGCGCCCGCGTCCGGTCAAGCACGGGACGATTGCCGGCCCTCAGGCGGCAAAGCATACTGCCGCGTTGCGGCTTCGTGGGGGACGGCTCATGGCCGACGACGACCTGCTGGCACCGGGCTTCACGACCGACCCCTATTGGTGGGACGCGGCGCCGAGGCCCTCGGCCAACACCGAACCCAGCGCGCCCGCGGCGACCGACGTCGCGGTCGTCGGCTCGGGCCACACCGGCATGGCCGCCGCGCTGACGCTGGCGCGCGCCGGGCGCAAGGTCACGGTGTTCGAGGCCGACGCCCCAGGCTATGGCGCCAGCACACGCAACGCGGGCTACGTCGGACGCACGCTCTACTCCAAGTTCTTCAAGCTGGAAAAGACGTTCGGCACGGCCAAGGCGACCGCCCTGGCGCGCGAAGGCAAGACCGCGCACGACTACCTCGTCGACCTGATCGAGCGCGAGCAGCTGGCCTGCCGCTATGTCAACTGCGGCCGCTTCATCGCCGCCGAGACGCCGAAGCACTACGACCACATGGCGCGCGAGTTCGCGGCGCTGGCCCGCCACGTGCCGACCGACGTGACCATGGTGCCTCGCGCCGAGCAGCGGAGCGAACTGGCTTCCGACCGCTATCACGGCGGCGCCGCGCTCAACGGCACGGGCGCGGTTCACCCGGGCCTGTTCCACAACGAACTGATGAACCGTGTGCTGAGCGCCGGAGCGGCCGTACTGGGGCACACGCCGGTCACCGACATGCGGCGCGAGGGCGACAGCTTCGAGGTGACGACGACACGTGGCCGGGTGCGCGCGCGCAACGTCGTGGTCGCCACCAACGGCTACACGGGGACGGCGACACCCGCCATCCGGCGCCGCATCGTGCCCGTGGGCGCCTACATGATCGCGACCGAACCCCTGGGTGCCGCGCGGGTGGCCAGACTGCTGCCCACGCTCCGCACCATGATCGACACCAAGATCAACATCTACTGGGCGCGCATGTCGCCCGACGGCGAACGCATCCTGTTCGGCGCGCGTACCGGCATCGACGACGGACCGCTCGAGACCAAGGCGCGCAAGCTGCGCGCGCACATGGCCGAGGTGTTCCCTGAACTGGCCGCGATCAAGGTCACCCATTGCTGGACCGGCAACATGGGCTTCACGTTCGACCTGCTGCCGCACCACGGCGTCATCGACGGGGTCCACTACGCCGCCGGGTTCTGCGGCGTCGGCATCCCCATGGGCAGCTACCTGGGCCACAAGACGGCGCTCAAGCTGCTCGGCGAGCGCGACGCGGCGACGGCGTTCGACGATCTGCCGTTCCCGACCCGGCCGTTCTACAACGGCAACCCGTGGTTTCTGCCGCCCATGCTGGCCTACTGGGGCGTGCGCGACCGCATGGGCCGGTAGGACATTCGCGCAGACGTGTCGGTTCCCCCGGTTCCCGACGTTTCGGTCGTCGTACCCGTCTTCAACGAAGCCGGCAACGTTCGGCCGCTGACCGCCGAGATCACGGACGCGCTCGGCCAGCGCGCCGTCGAGATCGTGTTCGTGGACGACGGCAGCGAAGATGGCACCGCGGCCGAGATCGCCGCGTGCATCGCGGCCGACGGCCGGGTGCGCCACGTACGCCATGCACGCCGGGCCGGGCAGAGCGCGGCGATCGTGACCGGCGTGCGCGCGGCACGCGGCGCCATCGTCGCCACGCTGGACGGCGACGGTCAGAACGACCCCGCCGACCTCCCAGGGCTGCTCGATGCGCTGGGCGACGACCCGAGGCTCGCGCTCGTTGGCGGCGTACGGCGCGGCCGGCGCGACACCCTGGTCAAGCGCGCCTCGTCGCGCATCGCCAACGGCGTCCGCCGCCGGCTGCTGAGCGACGACGCCGAGGACACCGGGTGCGGCATCAAGGCGTTCCGCCGCACGGCCTTCCTGGCGCTGCCGCCGTTCGACCATATGCACCGGTTCTTGCCCGCCCTGTTCCTTGCGGCGGGCTATCAGGTGCGCTATCGCGACGTCCGCCACCGACCGCGCCGTCACGGACGGTCGAAGTACGGCCTGGGCGATCGCCTTTGGATCGGCCTGGCCGACCTGGTGGGGGTGCTGTGGCTGCGCCGCCGGTTGCTGCCCCCCACTCCTGTCGAGGAGGACGCGCATGGACGCTGAGGACATCTGGCTCGCCGTCGGCTTCATGGGCCAGGCGCTGTTCGCCATGCGCTTCATCGTCCAGTGGGTGAACAGCGAGCGACGGCGCGAGAGCGTCGTGCCGGTGGTGTTCTGGTATTTCTCGCTGGCCGGCGGCGCGACCCTGCTGACCTACGCGATCTATCGCCTGGACCCGGTGTTCATCACCGGCCAGGCGCTCGGGCTGCTCATCTATTCGCGCAACCTGGCCTTGATCCGCGGAGCACGGCGCCGCAACGCAGGGAGTGTCGAGCCTTCGTGAGACACCCGCGACTGGGCGGTCTCGGCGCGGCCGCGCTGCTGCTGCTGATCCTCGCCGTCGTGGCGCTGGTCGCCCGCCCGCCCCTGCCCGTCAGCGAGGCGCGCTACCTGAGCGTGCCGTGGGAAATGTGGCTGGCCGGCGATTGGCTTGTGCCCCGCATGAACGGCCAGCCCTATCCCGACAAGCCGCCGGTCGTGTTCTGGGCAACCCTGCTCGGCTGGTCGGTGGCCGGCGTGAATGAGACGTGGGCGCGCCTAGTCGCGCCCCTCTTCGGCGTCGGCTGCCTGGCGATGGTCGGCTGGCTTGCGCGCCTGTTGTGGCCCGAGGTCCCAGGCGCGCGCACCTTGGCGCCGCTGCTTCTGGTCGCGGCGCCCCTGTTCCTGCTGTTCGCGACCGTCGCGTTCTTCGACGTGCCGCTCGCGTTCTTCGTCCTGAGCGGAATGGTCGGCACGGTGCTCGCATGGCGTGGGCGACCATGGGCCGGGTTCGCTCTGGTGGGCGTCGCGCTCGGGCTGGGTATCCTGACCAAGGGACCGGTCGCGCTGCTGCACATTCTGCCGGTTGTGATCCTGGCGCCCCTGTGGGCCGGGCGCGGCACGGTGCGCTGGCCCACGTGGTATGCCGGCGCACTGGGCGCCCTGGGCATCGGCGCGGCGATCGCGCTCGCCTGGGCCTTGCCCGCCGCCGAACGGGGCGGCGACGCCTATGGCGCGGCAATCCTCTGGGGCCAGACTGGCGGCCGCATGGCCCAGTCCTTCGCCCACGCGCAACCCTGGTGGTGGTACGTGCCCTGGCTGCCGCTGCTGGTCTACCCATGGGGTTGGTGGCCGCCGCTGTGGCGCGCGGCGCGCGAGGCGGGCGGCGCGCTGCGGGCCGATCCGGGCCTGCGCCTGTGCGCGGTCTGGCTGGTCGTGCCGTTCATCGGATTCTCACTGATCAGCGGCAAGCAGCCCCATTACATGGTGCCGATGCTGCCGGCGCTCGGCCTGATCGCGGCGCGCCTCGCTGTCGAGACGGCGCCACCGCGCCGGTGGGATCCCGTCCCGGCGTTGCTGCCCCTAGGCGCCGCGGCGCTGCTCGGACTTACGGTTGCGGTCATCGGCGTCCCGGCCGGGCTGGTGTCGGACCGATCCGCCGCGATCGTCAGTAGCCTTTCGGCCCTAGGCCCGGGGATCCTGGCGCTGGGCCTCGCCGTGATCGCCAGCTTGCGCTGGCGGACCCGCGAGCAGGGCCTCCCACGGCTCGTAGGCATCATCGCCGTGGCGTACGTCGCCGTGCATGCGGGCTTCGCCGCCGATCTGCGGGCGCGCTTCGACCTGGCACCGGCCGCTCGTTACATGGCCGAGGTCCAAGCCAGGGGCCGACCCTTCGCGCACCCGTCGGGCTACGAGGGCCAATTCCAGTTCGCCGGCCGTCTGACCCGGCCGATCGTGGAGGTCGACGAACCAGCGCTCGATGCCTGGGCGGCCGAGCACCCCGACGGCGTCGTGATCAGCTACCCCCGCGCCATCGACCGGCTACCGGTGGCGCCAGACGCGCTTTACCCGTACCGAGGCCGCTGGCTCGCCGTCTGGCCGGCTGAGGCCCTGGCCGCCCACGGGTTCACCGCGCTCAAGGGCGAGTGACGCTCAGCCGCGCCCGAAGTGCCGCGCCAGGCGCTCGACCGCTTCGTCGAGCACCTCGTCGCGCTTGCAGAAGCAGAAGCGCGCCAGATGCCGGGGCGCCTCTCCGGCGTAGAAGGCGCTGACCGGGACCGCCGCGACTTTGGCCTCGGTCGTGATGTGGCGGCAGAAGTCCTCGTCGGTGCCGTTGAAACCGAGCGGACGAAAGTCGGCGCTGATGAAATACGTGCCGCCGGACGGCAGCACCTGGAAGCCGATGCGTGCCAGCCCGTGTGACAGGCGGTCGCGCTTGGCCTGCTGGTCGGCCGCGAGCCCGAGGAAGTAGCCGTCGTCCTTGGCCAGGCCGAAGGCGACGCCGCGCTGCAGGTTGGGCGCGGTTGTGAAGGTCAGGAACTGGTGCGCCTTGGTGATGGGTTGCAGAAGCGCCGGTGCTGCCGTGACCCAGCCGACCTTCCAGCCGGTCAGCGAGAAGATCTTGCCGGCCGACCCGATGCGCGCCGTGCGTTCGCGCATGCCGGGGCGGGCCATCAAGGGCGCGTGCTGGCGCCCATCAAACACTAGGTGCTCGTAGACCTCGTCGCACACGGCGACGGCGTCGTGGCGGACCAGGAGCGCCGCCAGCGCGTCCAGCTCGGCCGCGTCGAACACCTTGCCGCACGGGTTCATGGGCGAGTTGATCAGGATGGAACGCGCGCCTTCCGCCAGGTGCGCCGCCACCACGTCCATGGGAACCGACCAGTCGGGCGGCGACAGAGTCACCACCAGGGGTTCGGCGCCGATCAGGCGGCAGATCGGGATGTAGCTGTCGTAGAGCGGCTCGAACAGGATCACGCGGTCACCCGGGTTGAGCACGCCCATGAGCGCGGCACCCAGCGCCTCGGTCGCGCCCGAGGTCACCAGCACCTCGCGCTGCCAGTCCACGTCCAGCCCGTAGAAGCGCCCGTTGTGCCGCGCGATCGCCTGGCGCAGCTCGGGGATGCCCATCATCGAGGGGTACTGGTTGGGCCCGTCGATCGTTGCCTCGGCGGCGGCGCGGCGCACGTCCTCGGGTCCATCGATGTCGGGGAAGCCCTGGCCAAGATTGATGGCGCCCGCCTCGCGCGCCAGCCCCGACATCACCTCAAAGATCGTGGTGCCCAGCGACCCGAACACTCGGCTCATGTCCTTCACGGTCGCCTCCTGCCGCGCCCGGCCCTCTTATGGCTGCCCCGCCGCGCGAGGGGCAACAGGCATGTGCCTAATCCCTAGGCAGCTCTGCCCGCGCAAGCAGCAAGAAGGGCTGCCCACCGACGCGGTCATGGCTATAAAATTATTGTTTTTCGATGACTTAAGGTCTTGGACCGATTTGGCACGCGATGTGCCATGAACCCGCGAGAGAGCGGCAGCCCGCCGCTGTCGTGTCCGGAGGTTCAGGGTGAAGAAGCTGGAAGCCATCGTCAAGCCGTTCAAGCTCGACGAAGTGAAGGAGGCGCTGCACGAGATCGGGCTGCAGGGCATGACGGTGACCGAGGCCAAGGGTTTCGGCCGTCAGAAGGGCCACACCGAACTCTATCGCGGCGCCGAGTACGTCGTCGACTTCCTGCCTAAGGTCAAGATCGAAGTCGTGCTTGACGACAATCTGGTCGAGCGCGCCATCGACGCGATCCAGAACGCGGCGCGCACCGGCCGGATCGGAGACGGCAAGATTTTCGTCCTGCCCGTCGAGGAGGTCGTGCGCATCCGAACCGGCGAACGCGGCAGCGACGCCGTCTGAGCCCTACCGACACGCCCAACGTCCCAGGAGAACCCATGTCCGACGTCAAGAAGGTGCTCGACCTGATCAAGCAGAACGACGTGAAGTACGTCGACTTCCGCTTCACCGACCCGCGCGGCAAGTGGCACCACCTCGCCCATCACGTGTCAACGGTGGACGACGACCTGTTGACCGAAGGCATCATGTTCGACGGTTCGTCGATCGCTGGCTGGAAGGACATCAGCGAATCCGACATGACGCTGATGCCCGATCTGGCCACCGCGGTTATTGACCCGTTCTCCGCGCAGCCGATGCTGATCCTGACGTGCGACGTGCACGAACCGTTGACCGGCCAGCCCTACAGCCGCTGTCCGCGCTCGGTGGCCAAGCGCGCCGAGCAGTACCTAGCCTACAGCGGCATCGGCGACACAGCCCTGTTCGGGCCCGAGCTCGAATTCTTCGTGTTCGACAGCGTGCGTTTCAAGGTCGAGCAGAACCTCTGCCTCTACCACATCGATTCCGAGGAAGGCCCCTACAACAGCGACCGTGAGTACCCCGATGGCAATATCGCCCATCGGCCGGGGCCGAAGGGCGGCTACTTCCCGGTCGCGCCCGTCGACCACGAGGGCGACCTGCGTTCCGAGATGGTCACGGTCATGGCCGACATGGGCGTCGACGTCGAGAAGCATCACCACGAGGTGGCGCCCAGCCAGCACGAGCTGGGCATCAAGTTCTCGACCCTGGTGAAGTGCGCTGACAATGTACAGGTCTACAAGTACGTCGTGCACAACGTCGCGCACTCGTACGGCAAGACCGCGACGTTCATGCCCAAGCCGGTGATGAAGGACAACGGCTCGGGCATGCACTGCCACCAGTCGATCTGGAAGAAGAACAAGCCGCTGTTCGCCGGCACCGGCTACGCCGACCTGAGCGAGACCGCGCTGTTCTACATCGGTGGCATCATCAAGCACGCCAAGGCGCTGAACGCCATCACCAACCCGACGACCAACAGCTACAAGCGGCTGGTGCCGGGCTACGAGGCGCCGGTGCTGCTGGCCTACTCGTCGCGCAACCGCTCGGCGTCGTGCCGCATTCCGCACGCGGCCAGCCCGAAGGGCAAGCGTGTCGAGGTGCGTTTCCCCGACCCGGCGGCCAACCCCTATCTCGCCTACGCGGCCTTGCTGATGGCGGGGCTGGACGGCATCGAGAACCGCATCCACCCCGGCAACGCCATGGACAAGAACCTCTACGACCTGCCACCCGAGGAACTGAAGGACGTGCCGACCGTGTGCGGCAGCCTGCGCGACGCGATCGCCGCGCTCGAGGCGGACCACGAATTCCTCAAGAAGGGCGACGTGTTCTCCGACGACCTGATCGAGGGGTATCTGGAGCTGCGCAAGGCCGAGAACCTCGCGTACGAGACCACGACCCACCCGATCGAGTACCAGATGTACTACAGCGTGTAGCCTGGAACGACTCACCGGCATGCGACGGGGGCGGATCGCGAATCCGCCCCCGTCTAGTTTTCAGCCGATGCGCATGAGCGTGAATGGCGCGGGGCGAGGCTTCGGATGGCGGCACCGGATCTGGTGATCTTCGACTGCGACGGCGTGCTGATCGACAGCGAGGTGATCGCCTGCCGCGTCGACGCGGCGTGCCTGGCCGAGGACGGCATCGCCATCACGGCCGACGAGATCATGGAGCGCTACGTCGGCCTCAGCCTGACGACCATGCTGAACGACCTCGAGTCCCGCTACCGACGGCGCCTGCCCGCCGATTTTCCGGTCCGCGTCCGGGCGCGCATCACCGCGGCGTTTGAAGCGGAGCTCGAGGCGGTGCCGGGCGTCGCGGACGCCGTGCGTGCGGTGACGGTCGCACGCTGCGTCGCCTCGTCCAGCGGCCTCGATCGTCTAGCGCACACCTTGACCATGACTGGCCTGGTCGACCTGTTCGCGCCCACATCTTCAGCGCGACCCAGGTCGCGCGCGGCAAGCCGGCGCCGGACCTGTTCCTGTTCGCGGCCGAACGCATGGGCATCGCGCCGGCCGATTGCCTGGTGATCGAGGATTCGGTCGCCGGCGTCCGGGCCGCCGTCGCGGTGGGCATGGCGGTGATCGGTTTCACGGGTGGCGGCCATTGCCGCGCCGGCTATGGCGAGCGCCTGGTGTCCGCGGGCGCCCACACGACCGTCGATCACATGGACCAGCTGGCCGCCTTGCTGCGGGCGCCGGCGCGCCGCGACGCGCGCCCCGCCTCGTAGAGCTTGACGTAGTCGGCGATGGGCAGGCGCGCGATCGCCGCGCCGAGGGCGTCAATAGGCACGTCTTCGATCCCACGGAAACGCACACAACCTTTGCCCATGTCCAGCCGTTTGCCCGCGCGGGCCCACGCCGCGCGCAGCCAGGCCTGCCCATATGGGTCCGGCGTAGATCCCCATCAGATGCACGGCGATATGGCGCTTCTGGCTGCCCAGCGCGGCATAGGGCAAGGGCTCGCCCCTGCGGGCGTGGTAGCCCGGTGGGTAAAGTGCCAACGGCACGGCGTAGCCGATCATGCCGTACTGCAAGATTTCCACGTATCCGTCGGGAAGATGATCGAGGATCGCCCGGCGCACGGCTTCGACCAAGGCGTAGCGATCAGCCGGCATTGCCTTCAGGTAGGCCGCGGCCGACACCACGGAACGATCCATGGCATTGCGTCGGGGCGCCCCTTCCCCGAACCAACGACGGCCGCTCGTGGCCGCGTGCGGGTCCTAGACCAGGTCGCGCTTGATCTTCCTCTCGATCGTGCGTTCGAAGATCGGTTTTTCCGCCTCCCACGCCGTCAGGTGCGCCGAGAGCATCCAGTGCGTGCGCGTGGCGAGCAGGGTGCACGCGCCGGAAACCTTCGTGTCCCAGGCGCCCTTCCGGTAGCTGAACGTGGAACCCATCTCGGTCGCCGCGCTCAATGGGTCACCCTCGGTGATGGTCACGCGCTCCTTCACCCAGCGACCTATCTCGACGCCCGTGTCGGTGATGACGGCGCGGCCGTCGTTCTCCTCGGCCCGAACGGTCACGGCGCGCTTGCCCACGTCGCGTTCGATGATGCGGTGGAACGACGGCGGCTCGACCACGGTCTTGGCCATGGGCGGCCCTTGCTCGGGCGCGCCGAACGCGACCTTGCAGTCGATGGGCCGCGGCTTGCGCACGGGCAACGTGAGCGTGCTTCGCGCCGTGGTCAGGCTGAGCGTCACCGGCTCGGGCGCTGGCCAGACCATCGGCCAATACGTAGTCGACATGGCAACGCGGATGCGGTGACCCTTCTGGAACGAGTATGCGATGTCGTTGAGCGGCACGCGCACGGTCACGCGCTTGCCCGGTACCATGGGCGTCGGCGCTTCGTGCTCGTCGCGGTGCGTCAGGTTGAGCACGCCGAACGTCGCCCGCGCGACGCGCCCATCGGGGAAGACATCGTTGAGCCGAACGGCGACGTAGGCGACCGGCTTGTCGACCGCGAGGCTCAGGCTGACGACGGGCTGCCCGAGAATCTCGACCGGCGCGGTCAGCGGCTCGGTCTCGAACACCAGGCTACGCGCGTCGTCCTCGCGCTGGTCGGTCGGGTACTGCGGGCCCGAGCCGCCGATGCCGTGCGGGCACCACTCGCCACCGGCCAGGCCGATGGTTTGCTCGGAGACGTGGCGCGACGTCGTGGCCTTGCCCGGCCGGGTACCCAGACGGCCGCCCGCGTTCAGGTGCCAGGTGCGCGGCGTGACGTTGGGCGAGGGCCAGGTCGGCTCGGCGACCCAGCGGCCGGGGCAAGTGGCGTAGTCGCCGACCGGCGGTACCTCCTGCTGCATCCAGACCCGCAGCATGGGCTCCTTCATGATGCCGGTGTCGATGCCCTTGAGCCAGTGGTCCCACCAGCGGACGCATTCCTGCAGGTAGCCCATAGCCGGCCCCGGCACGCCCTGATGGCCGTACTTGTGGGCCCACGCGCCGATCAGGCCGAGCCGCGGCACCTTGAGATTCGCGAGCAGGCGATGAATGGCGTTGGAGTAGCCGTCCATCCAGCCGCCCGTGGCGAACACGGCGCACTGGATGGCGTCGTAGTCCTCGTTGACCGAGCCGTGCTTCCAGTAGTGGTCGCGACGCTGGTGACGGATCCATGCGTCCAACGGCAAGGCACATTGTTCCAGCCGTTCCTGCCACATGGCACGCCACTTGGGCCCGGCGATCTCGGGATCGGGCGGCCGATGGAGGCGCGCGAAAAACGACGAGCCCCAGTCGAGCGTGTCGTTGAGCAGGCAGCCGCCCATCCAGTGCATGTCGTCGGTGTAGCGATCGTCCGTCGAGCAGTTGGTCACGATCGCCTTGAGCGCCGGCGGACGCAGGGCGGCAACCTGCAAGGCGTTGAAGCCGCCCCACGAGCTGCCGATCATGCCGACCTTGCCGGTGCACCACGGCTGCACCGCGATCCAGGCGATCAGCGCCTTGCCGTCGTTCAGCTCCTGGGCCGCGTACTCATCGTCCATCAGGCCGTCGGAATCGCCCGAACCGCGCATGTCCACGCGCAGGCACGCGTAGCCGTGCCCGGCGAAGTAGCGGTGCATCGGATCGTCGCCGCCACGCGTGGAGTCGCGCTTGCGATAGGGCAGATAGGTCAGGATCGCGGGAACGGGCTTGGCCTCGGCACCGTCGGGCAGCCACAGCCGCGCCGCCATGTTCTGGCCGGTGCGGCCGACCGGGATCCACAGGTTCTCGATTTCGCGGAACCTATGTTTCGGCTTGGTTACGATGCGCATGGGAGTCCTCGTTCCTCGTTACACCAGGTCGCGCTTGATCGGGCAGTCGTAGCTCTTGGCGAACACCTCAGCGCCACGGTCAAACGCCTTGATCTCGCCGGTCAGCAGCCAGGTATCGCGGGTGGCGCGCAGCCGGCTCGTCGCCTTGATGCGCACGTCCCAGTCGCCCTTCTTCATCTCGCTGATCTTGGTGATCTCGGTGGCGCAGGCCAGAGGATCGTCGTCCGTGATGACGAAGCGCTCGGCAACGCGGTGGGCAAGCTCGACACCGGTGTCCGTGATGCGCCAGCGCCCCTGGTCCTCGTGGGCAGCGATCTCGACCCGGCCCGTGGCCGGGTCGCGCGTGCACGAGTAGGCGAACGACGGGTTCGCGAGCTGGGTCTTCGCCATGGGCAGCCCGGCCTCGGCCGGCTTGAAGGCGATGCGCGCATCCGCGCGGGCTGCAGGGCGAACCGGCAGCACCAGACGGCTCGCGCCCGTGAACAGGCTGAGCGTCACCGGCTCGGGCGACGGCCAGATCATCGGCCAGAAGGTCGTCGATACCGCGACCCGGATCCTGTGCCCGACCTTGAAGGCATACGCGATGTCGTTGAGCCGCACCCGGATGGCGTATCGCTTGCCGGGCACGAGGGGTGTCGGGTGTTCATGGCCGTCGCGGTGCGTCAGGTTGAGCACGCCGTAGGTCGCGCGCGCCACGGAACCGTCCGGGTAGACGTCGTTCAGCCGAACGGCGACGAACGCGAGCGGCCGGTCGACGGCCAGGTCCAAGTGCACCTCGGCCGCGCCCAGTATCTCGACCGTCTTGGTCAAAGGCTCGGTCTGGAACACCAGCGATCCGCCGTCGTCGGCGCGCTGATCGCCAGGGAACTGAGGACCCGACCCCCCGGTACCGTACGAACACCACTCACCCGCCGCGAGCCCCACCGTTTGCAGTGATTTGTGGTCAAGGCGGGCTTCGCGTCGCGGCTTGCCGTCCAGCGTCCCTGGGTTGTTCAGGTGCAGGGCGCGCTGCTTGATCCGCGCCGACGGCCACGCGGCCTCGCCGACCCAGCGCCCCGGGCACACGGGATAGAGCGCCTTGGGCGGCACGCCCTCCTGCATGTAGGCGCGCAGCATCGGCTCGTTCATGATGCCGGTGTCACGGCCCTTGAGCCACTGGTCCCACCAGCGCACACACTCCTGCAAGAAGCCGATCGCCGGGCCGGGGTTGCCGACGTGACCGTAGTTGTGTGCCCACGGCCCGATCAGCCCGAGACGCGGCACCTTGAGGTTCGCGAGCAGCCGCGGGATGGCGTTGGAGTAGCCGTCGGTCCAGCCACCAACGGCGAACACGGCACACTGGATGGCATCGAAGTTTTCGCACACCGAGGCGTGCTTCCAAAAGGCGTCGCGCCGCTGGTGCTGGAGCCATAGCGCCGGCGGGAAGAAGCCGTTGTCGAGACGCCGCCGCCAGACCTGGTGCCAATTGGGCCCCAGGACCTCGGGGTCGGGCGGCCGGTGCACGTGGTTGAAGAACGACGTGCCCCAATCGAGGTCGTCGTTGAGCCGGCAACCGCCCATCATGTGCATGTCATCGGCGTAGCGATCGTCGGTCGAGCAGCAGGTCACGATGGCCTTGAGCGCCGGCGGGCGCAGCGCGGCGATCTGCAGCGCGTTGAAGCCGCTCCACGACAGGCCGATCATCCCGACGGTCCCGGAACACCAGGGCTGACGGGCGATCCAGGCGATGGCCACCTTGCCGTCGTCGAGCTCCTGTTGCGAATACTCGTCCTGGATCAGGCCTTCGGAGTCGCCCGAGCCGCGCATGTCGACCCGCAGGCATGCGTAGCCGTGCCCGGCGAAGTAACGGAACATCACGTCGTCGCCCGCGCGCGTGAAATCGCGCTTGCGGTAGGGGATGTACTTCAGGATGGCTGGAACGGGGTTCGACTCCACCCCTTCGGGCAGCCAGACCCGCGCCGCCATGCGCTCGCCGCCCGGCAGCGGCACCCAGACGTTTTCGATCTCGCGCACGGCGAAGGGGAACTCGGTGACGACGCGCACATCCGCCTCCCTGCTCCGGCCGAGCTAAGCTGGTCCGGCCCGCACCGTATACAACAAGTCGGCCGTCACGTCGCCGGCGCGAACCCTCGGCGGATACCGTGCGCCGACTGGGCGACGATCGCCGCGATGACGATCGCGCCACCGACCAGCGTGCCCGAGGACGGCACCTCGTCGAACACAAGCCACACCATCAAGGGGCCGACGACGATCTCGATGAGCCCCAGCAACGCGAGTGGCCCGGCCGGGATCAGCCGCGATCCCAGCGTAAAGAGCAGCATGCCGAAGCCGATCTGCACGCTGCCGAGCATCATGCACAGCGCGTGATCGCGCGCCGATATGGCGAAGTCGTCGATCATGACACCCCCGATGCCGGCGGCGACCAGGCCCGCCACGCCCAGCGAAGGCGTCATGTCGCCCAGGCGACCGACGCGCAGCGTGACCGTGAACACCGAGAAGCCAGCCACAGCCACGAGCGCCATGGCGTTGCCGAACATGCGGCCCTCGCCCCGCGCATCGATCACCATGACGGCGACACCAAGCAGCGCGCCGATCATGGCGAGCCAGGTCACGGCGGCGACCCGTTCGCCGATCACGGCCCACGCGATCAGCGACACCATGAAGGGCGATACCGCCAGCAGGAACTGCGCGTTGGCGATGGTCGTGTGGGTCATGGCGAAGACGTAGCCGCAGAAGCCGACGCCGAGCGAGGCTCCACCGACCCAGCCCGCCCAGCCGATGCGCCGTATCACCGCGAGCGTCTGACCTTGGTGCCGCCACACCAGCACAGCGAGGATCGTCACGGCGAGCCATAGCGAGCGATAGAACACAATCTGCCATGACCCCGCCCCTTCCATGGCGCGCACCAGCACGCCGGCCAGGCTCCACACCAGGCCGGCGGCAAGGACCAAGAACGCGCCGCGCGTGGCTTGGCTCATGCCCTGACCCCGGTGCGCCGCGCGCCGGCCAACGTCTGACCGAGCACGGCGGCCAGCACCAGAACGCCACCGACCAGGGTCGCCAGGCTCGGAATCTCGGCGTAGACCCAGAACACCCACAGGGGGCCGAGCACGATCTCGAGCTCGGACAAGAGCGTCACCTGGCTGCCCGGCAGATAGCGGGCTCCGGCAATGAACAGCATCAGCCCGAGGGTCACCTGGACCGAACCCATGGCGACGCAGAGAAAGATGTCGCGCAGCGGCACCGCCACGTCGCCGCCGCTGACCGCGAAGCCGATCACCATCACGAACACACCGGCGATGGCCACCAGGGGAATGCGATCGGCCGTGGGGCGCGCGCGAATGGCGACGACGAACAGCGAGAAGGCAATCGCGCAGGCGATCGCCATGACGGTGCCAAACATGTCGGCGGCCACCAGCGATCCACCGACCATGACCGCGACCCCGATCGTGGCCAGCCCCATGGCCGCCCACGTCGTGCGCGCGACGCGCTCGCGCAGCAGCAGCCATGCCAGCAGCGCGACCATGAACGGCTGGGCCGCCAGGATGAACAGGGTGTTGGCGACGGTGGTGTTGGTCAGCGCCAGGATGAACGAGATGTTGGCCAGCCCGATGAACAGCCCCGCGGCGACGCCCGATGGGCCCAGTTCGCGGAAGGGGCGGATCATCGCCGCGCGGTAGCGCACCGCGACGACCAGCAACCCAGTCAGGGCCATGGTTCCCGACCGCCAGAAGCTGATCTGCCAGACGTCAGCCTCTTCGATGCTGCGCACCATGACGCCGCCGAGGCTCCACAACACCCCGGCCGCCAGGCACAGCGCGACGCCCCGCAAATAGTCCGACATGGCCTACACGAAGCGGGCGCCGGGTTGCTGACCCGGTGCCCGTCCTCTTCCGACTGGCTCGATCGCGTCTACTCGATCGTCACGTCCTCGAGCGTGAACTTGCCCATGGGGTTCTGCAACAGACCCTTGACGTTGGCACGCGAGGCATTGCGGAACGGGCTGTAGTAGAGATCGACCCAGTGTGTCCGTCGTCAGGATAAATGGGACAGCCGTGGTGGTTTTGTAGCGGAGGCTCTGGCTCATCCTGGTTGATGTTAAGCGGCTTGCCGCTGGTGATCCAGGCGGCGGTTGTGGATGGTCATCTCCTTGATCGCTTTCCTCCTGGCGGTGATGGCCTGGCCGCGCCCGAAGTAGACATCGGCGGGCGTGAGGTTGCCGGGGCTTTCGTGATAGCGCCGGTGGT
>Ga0194121_10006415_pt1 | contig 15767 bp, 18 predicted proteins | sample TA2MahCa50mmetaG_FD_148609 | JGI IMG/M metagenome (GOLD analysis project Ga0194121, IMG submission 148609) | Freshwater microbial communities from Lake Tanganyika, Tanzania - TA2015020 Mahale Deep Cast 50m | ecosystem: Environmental > Aquatic > Freshwater > Lake | place: Tanzania: Lake... | reverse complement strand
CCGTTGGGATTCGCACCGTGGCGGCAGACGACCATCGGCTCTATCGAACCTTCAAGCGACACGCCTTCAGGCCGTCAGCACTGCCGTGGCAGGGGGCGAAACCCAGGAGAACCGCGCCGGCCTCTCACGCCCGCCGGCCCTGGGCGTTCCAGAAGCGCTCGAGGTTGGAGATCAACGCCGGGCTGAAATGGCACAGCGCCTGCTCGCGAGCATAGAGCGCGGCGTAGCGGCGGAAGGTGTCGAGCGGCTCGGCGGCGAGCCGGAGCGCGCGGCGGTTGCCGATGGCGCCGACCGCGCCCGAGCCGGTCAGCCGATCGATGACGCGGGCGATGGTGGCGTCCACCTCGGCGGGATCGATGATCTCGTCGCAGATCATGCGCCCTACCTCCGAATCGCACTCGATGCGGCGCTCGTACATGATCGCCTGGCGGGCCAGGCGGTCGCCGACGAAGCGCGCCAGACGGAGATTGGCCATCGCCGGGATGATGCCTTCCTTGCGCGCCGGCAAGGTCATGTAGGCGTCGCGGCCGGCGATGTTGAAATCGGTGGCGAGCAGGATCTGGCAGCCGCCGCCGATCGCGAAGGTCTCGACCGCCGAGATCCAGAGCTTCTCGATCGAATCGCCCGCCACCTCGTCGGGCGGCACCTCCGGCTTGGCGAGCCCGCGCAGCATCTTGTTGACGAAACCCAGGTCCCTGATCAGGAACCACAGGAACGGGATCTTGCCGTAATAGAGATGGGTGAGGTTGATGCCGGCGTTGAAGATGCGGCGGCCGGCATACTTGCCCTCGGGCACCACGTCGCCGCGCAGCACGGCGACCTGGCTTTCCGGATCGAGGATGCAGACATCGGCCGCGATCTCGGTCGCGGGCTGGGTGGCGTTGTCCTCGGAGTTCAGGAACCGCTTGTTGGCGAGCAGCAGCACGGCGGCCTTGCCCTGGCGCTCGACGCGGGCGTGGCCGAGATCGAGCGCGCCGTCGCGCCGGAACTTGGCCAGCGCGTCGGCCGATTCCTCGCGTGGCAACAGCATGGCATGGCAGAGATGCAGGCCGCAGGCCGGATCGGCCAGGAACTGGTTGGCGAGGATGCCCTGGTCGATCTCGCAGCCGTCCTTGTCGGCCTGGCGCAGCTCGGCTTCGGCCGCGACCTCGGCGCGCGTCGGCACGAGCCCCGGCACCGCTTCGGCCGCGTCATAGACCAGCCGCTCGACGCGCACGAACTTGGTGCGTCCGGCGGTCAGCCTGTCGTAGAGCGTGCAGGCATGGCGGCGCAGGAAGGCGAAGCGGGCATCGCGCGCCGCCTGCTTCAGCGCCTCGGCGGCCATGGCAGTGGCCGGATCGCGCCTAGGCTTGGCCGGCAGGCGCGCCAGCCGATCCTTGGCGTCGCGCCAGTACGCCGAGAAGGCGGCCGCATCGGCCGCGAAGTCGCCGCTTGCGACCGGCGCCGATACCACCGACTCCATACGCGATCCCTGCCTGAAACGTTGGAGCGGGCGACGGGATTTGAACCCGCGACCTACGGCTTGGGAAGCCGACGCTCTACCCCTGAGCTACACCCGCGCTTCCGGTCTTCTAGCTCATTTCACCGGGCCGTAGAAGATGATCCAGATGGCGAAATCGTCGGTGAAGTCCTCGAAGCCGTGTTCGGCATGCGCCGCGGCAAAGCACATGTCGCCCGGTCCGACCGCCGTCAGCGTCCCGTCGATGCGATAGAAGCCGGAGCCTGCCGCGACGATGTAGACTTCGTCGCGCTGGTGCGGCTTCTGCGGTCCGTTGGTCGGCCGCGGCGTGAAGCGAATTTCCATGTCCCCGTCGATGAAAGCCTCGGCGGAGCGGCCGGGCTGCCACGGCAAGCTGCGTGCAGCGGCCAGCGAAATAGGAGCAGGGGTGCGGTCCATGGCGACCTCAACATTGCCTTTGGCTGTGCGATAGTAGCGTATGCTTGACGAAATCCTCACCCCCGAAGAACGCGCCGTCGTGGCGCGCGCTCGCGCGTTCGCCGAACGGCATGTCGCGCCCGACGCCGCACGCTGGGAATGGGAGCGCCGCTATCCGCTGGAGACCATCGAGGCGGCGTGCGCGGCGAACCTGCACACCATCGAACTCGCCAGGCAGCACGGTGGGCAGGGGCTCAGCTTCTCCTGCAAGCTGCGGGCTTTCGAGGAGATCGCCCGGCACGACTTCGCCTTTGCGTTCGCGCTGATCAACCATCACAACGCGATCGCCCGCTTTGCCCGCGATGGCCAGCCCGGCCACGTCGCGCGCCTGCTGCCGCGCATGATCGCGGGCGAGGTGATCGGCTGTGCGGGTCTCAGCGAACCCGGTGTGGGCAGCGACTTCGGCAGCCTGGAAATGTCGGCGGTGCGCGTCGATGGCGGCTGGAAGCTCAATGGCGCCAAGGCCTGGATCACCAACGCCGCCGTGGCCGGCCTCTCGGTGGTCTTTGCCCAGACCGACAAGGCGCAGGGCTATCGCGGCATCGCCTGCTTTGCCGTCGAAGCCGACCGTCCGGGCTTTCAACGCGACAAGCCGTTCGCGCTGCATGGCGGGCATGCGATCGGCGTCGGCGGCTTTCACTTGGTCGACTACGTCGCGCCGAACGAGGCAGTCCTGCATCCACCCGGCCGCGCCTTCAAGGCCGCACTGGCCGGCATCAACGGCGCGCGTGCCTATGTCGCCGCGATGTGTTGCGGCATGCTGCAGGCTTCGCTCGAGACCGCGGTGCGCTACACCCAGGCGCGCCGGACCTTCGGTCGGCCGGTGATCGACCATCAGGGCGTGCGCTGGAAGCTGGTCGACGCCGCGACCGATCTCGAGGCGGCGCGGCTGCTCACCTATCGCGCGGCGCGCCTGATCGACGAAGGCGCCGATGCCGTGCTGCCGGCAGCCCACGCCAAGAAGTTCGCGACCGAGATGGCGGTCCGCCGCATCGCCGACTGCATCCAGGCGATGGGCGCCAACGGCTTGCGCGCCGAGTACCCGCTGGCGCGCCATCTCGCCTGCGCCAAGATCGCGGCCTATACCGACGGCTCGATCGAGATGATGAACGAGCGCATCGGCGTTGCCCTCCCGCAAGTTTTCGGCGCGCAGGGCCTCGCATGATCGTCTCGACCGTCGAGATGCATACCGGCGGCGAGCCGACGCGCATCATCGTCGACGGCTGGCCGCGGCTGTCGGGCAAGACGCTGCTCGACAAGCGGCGCGAGGCCCGCGAGGGGTTCGATCACCTGCGCCGCGGCCTGATGCTGGAGCCGCGCGGTCACGACGGCATGTACGGCGCACTGCTGGTCAAGCCCGACCATCCCGAGGCCGATCTCGCCATGCTATTCATGCACAACGAGGGCTACTCGACGATGTGTGGCCACGCCACCATCGCGCTGGCACGATGGGCGGTCGACAGCGGCCGCGTGGCCAAGCGCGAGCCTGAAACGATCGTGCGTCTGCAATGTCCCTGCGGGTTGGTGAGGTGCCGAGTGGCGGCCGACGGCATGGTGCGCTTCGAGAGCGTGCCGGCGTTCGCCTATGCGCTGGACCGCGTCGCACCGACCGCCACCTGGGGGCCGGTCACGGTCGACATCGCCTATGGCGGCGCCTTCTATGCTTTCCTGTCGGCCGATTTGGTCGGCCTCGATCTGCGTCGCTCGCCGATGCGGGCGATCGTCGATGCCGGCGAGGAGATCGCCCGAGCGGCGGCCCGTACGATCGCGATCGAGCATCCCGACGAACCCGACCTCGCCTTCCTCTACGGGACCATCCTGACCGACGGCGGCGACGGCGCGAACGGCAAGCCTAGCCGCAATGTCTGCATCTTTGCCGGCCGCCAGATCGACCGCAGCCCGACCGGCAGCGGCGTCACGGCGCGCCTGGCGCTGCAGACGGCGCGACGCCAAGTGCGGCCGGGCGAGGAGCGGCTGTTCGAAAGCTGCACCGGTGCGGTCTTCAGCGGCCGCGTCGTCCGCGATGCGCCGCCGCTCGCCGGCCGCAAGGCGGTGATCGTCGAGGTCGGCGGGCGCGCCCATCGCATCGGCGAGGCGCGCTTCCATTTCGACGACCAAGATCCCCTGCACGAGGGATTCTCGCTCGGCCTCTAACTACGCGTTGTGGCCGCGGCGCAGCGCCTGGTCGAGATCGTCGTAAAGGTCGTCGGCCGCCTCGACACCGACCGACAGGCGCAGCAGGTCGGTTGGGCAGGGTGTGCCGGGGCCTTCGACGCTGGCGCGATGCTCGATCAGGCTCTCGACGCCGCCCAACGACGTGGCGCGTTTCCATAAAGCGACCCGGGCGGCCGAGGCGATGGCGGCGCGCTCGCCGCCCTTGACGCGCACCGACAGCATGCCGCTGAAGCCGCCCGTCATCTGGCGGCGGGCGACCGCATGGCCGGCGAAGGAGGCCAAGCCGGGATAGAGCACCTCGGCAACCATGGGGTGAGCCGACAGTCGCTCGGCCAGCGACTGCGCCGAGCGGCAGGCCCAGGCGACGCGCGGGAAGAGGGTCCGCATGCCGCGCAACAGCAGCCACGCCTCGGTTTGGCCGAGGATGGTGCCGAGCTGGGCGCGGATGGTGCGGAGCTTCTGCCAATATTCATCGTCGCGGGCGCCGACCAGGGCGCCGGCGATGATGTCGGAGTGGCCATTGAGGTACTTGGTGGCCGAATGCATGACCAGGTCGGCGCCGTGCTCGATCGGCCGCGTCAGCACCGGCGTGGCCACCGTCGAATCGACGGCGAGCAGGGCGCCGGCACGATGGGCGATCTCGGCCGTGGCGGCGATGTCGCTGATGCCCCAGGTCGGATTGGCCGGCGTCTCGATCCATACCAGCTTGGTGACGCCTGGTCGCACGGCCGCGGCGATGGCGTCGCTGCGGTCGGCGTCGACCAGGGCGACCTCGAGACCCCACTGGGTGGCAAAGCCCATCAGCCAGTTGCGCAGCGACCAGTACATCACCTTGGGTGCCACCACATGGCTACCTGGCGGGAGGGCAAGGAAGCAGGCGGTCGCCGCACTCATGCCCGACGAGAAGACCAACGCCTTGGCACCGCCCTCCAGCGCCGTCAGCGTCGCCTCGGCCTGGTCGAAGGTCGGGTTGTCGGCGCGAGCGTAGATGCGGCCCGAACGATAGGCATTGTCCTCGTCGCGAAGAAATGTGCTCGCCATGTGGATCGGCGGCACCACCGCCTTGGTGACCGGATCGATCCATCCCAACGCCTGGGCGGCCAGGGAAGCAGCGGCCAAGTTCTTGTCGGTCATCCGGTCACCGTAACCTTACGAATTGCTTACATTCCATTTGGAAACATAGAGCGTAGTCGCGCAGGGCCCACAGATACACTACTATCCGCCCGCCGCGGCGGGCCGATCGACGCGATACCTGCGCGTGTTTTGTCAGCCGCCTTATCACTTCCGGCTCGTTTGGAGTCCATTGCATGGATGCTGAAGCCTTTGTCCGACCGTCACAGTCGCTGCCTGCCGGCCGCGGCGACCGCGTCGCGCGCACCCGTGAAGCGATCGTCGCTTCTGCTCTGGCCCTGGCGCTGGCCGGCCAGGTAGCGCCGATCGTGCGTGACATCGCCAAGATGGCGGGGGTGTCGGCGCGTACCGTCTTTCAGCATTTCGCCGACACCGCCGAGCTCTACGTCGCGGTGCTTGGTCGCGTGATGGCGGCCTTGGTCGGCGAGATGCCTGACCTCGCCGCCGCCTTGCCGCTCGACGAGCGCATCGCAGCCTTCGTCAAGCAGTGCGCCAACCGCGGCGAGCAGTTGCTGCCGATGTGGACGTTTGTCGAGACGCTGCAGCGCCGCTCCGGCGAGGCGTCCGACATGGTGGTGCAGATGTACTCGACCAACCGCGAGCAGGTCGCGACTTGGTTCGAGCGCGAACTGGTGGTCATGCCGGCCGAGGCGCGCGAGCGGACCTTGAACGCGCTTGCCATGGCGCTCGCGCCCGAGAGCTGGGTGGTGCTGCGTGAGCGGCTCGGTCTCAGCGTCGAGCAGGCACGCGACGAACTGGGTTTCGTGGCGCGCGCCGTATTCAACGGCGACGCCCCGCGCGGCTAGCTAGCTTCTCCAGCGCCCGGTCGCGCAGGCCCATCTCGGCGAGATGGGCCACGGTGTTGCGCAGATAGTCGAGATTGCTGCCGGTGACACCGCGTCCCTGCCCGACCAGGGCGACCGCCTTGGCAAGCGGCAGCTTGCCGGCGAATTGCCGGTGCTTGCGGTCGGCGAGATAGACCAGCGCCGGCACGATGCGGCCGTCGTCGAGGCGGATCGGACGGATCGTCTCTTGGTAGACCCCGTCATTGTCGATCTCGCGACGGATCAGGTAGCGCCGCACCGCCTCGTAGCGGTCGGCCGGCAGGCGATGGGCAATGCCGCGACAGGTGCCGCCGGGCAAAAGGCCCAGAATCAAGCCGGGCTTGGCCGGCGTGCCGCGATAGTGCTCGGAGTAGATGCAGAAAGCGCGGTGCCAGCCGTGCAGGCGCGCGCTGCGGGTTTCCGGCGTCTTGAAGCCGGGCTTCCACATCAGCGAGCCGTAGCCGAACACCCAGCGCGGCCGCGCGTCGTGCGTCGTCGTCACGCCTGATTGAGATGGATCAGCGCGCGGCGAATCTCGCGCGTGCGCGTGAACAGGTCGAACAGCTTGTCGCCTTCGCCCCAGCGGATGGCGCGCTGCAGGTAGAACAGATCCTCCTGGAAGCGCGCCAGCACCTCGAGCACCGCCTCGCGGTTGTTGACGAACACGTCGCGCCACATCGTCGGATCGGAGGCGGCGATGCGCGTGAAGTCACGGAAGCCGCCGGCCGCGAAGCGCAACACCTCGCTGTTGAGATGGCCGGCCAGGTCGTCGGCCGTGCCGACGATGGTGTAGGCGATGAGATGGGGCAGGTGCGAGGTGATGGCGAGAATGCGGTCGTGGTCGGCCGGATCGAGCCGCTCGGTCAGGCTGCCGAGACCCTTCCAGAAGGCTTCGAGGCGGTCGACCGCGGCGGGGTCGCTGTCCGGTAGCGGAGTCAGGATGGTCCAGCGGCCGTCGAACAGTTCGGCGAAGCCCGCCTCGGGGCCCGAGTTCTCGGTGCCGGCGACCGGATGCGCCGGGACGAAATGCACGCCCGCCGGAATATGCGGCTGCATGGCCTGGATCACCGCCTGCTTCACCGATCCCACGTCGGAGACGATGCAGCCCGGCTTGAGCTTGGCTGCGATCTGGCGGGTCGCCTCGCCGCAGGCGCCGACCGGCGTGCACACGATCACCAAGTCGGCGCCCTCGCAGGCGGCCGCGAGATCGGTGCCGCAATGGTCGACCAGCTTCAGCCGGTTGGCCGCCTCAGCGGTCTCTTCGCGACGCGTGGCGGCGACGATCGTGCTGGCAAGCCCGCCGCGGCGGGCGGCGAGCGCGATCGAGCCGCCGATCAAGCCGATGCCGATCAGGGCGATCTTGTCGAACAGAACCTTGGTCATCTTCCGGCCGCGACGAAGCGGGCGAGGCTTTCCTGCACCAGCCTCATTTCCTTCTCAGTGCCGATGGTGATGCGCAGGAACTCCGGCAGGCCGTAGCCCGCGATCATGCGCGGGATCAGCCCGTCCTTCATCAGCCAGTCGTTGGCGGCGGCGGCGCGCTCCTTGGAGCCGAAGCCGACGGCCAGGAAATTGCCGACGCTGGGCAGCGGCTCGAGCCCGAGCTTGACACACTCGGCGCTGAACCAGGGCAGCCAGATGTCGTTGTTGGTGCGGCTGGCGTCGGTGTGCGCGATGTCCTCGAGGGCGGCGACGGCGGCAGCCTGCGCCGCGGCATTGACATTGAACGGCTGGCGCAGCCGGCCGATCACGTCGACGACGGCCGGCGGGCCGTACATCCAGCCGACCCGCAAGGCGCCGAGCGCATAGACCTTGGAGAAGGTGCGGGTCATCACGATGTTGTCGGCCTTGTCGATCAGGTCGATGCCCGATTCATAGTCGTTCTTGCTGACATACTCGGCATAGGCCGCGTCGATGATCAGCAGCACGTTCTTCGGCAGGCCGGCGTGCAGCTTCCTCACCTCTTCCTTGGTGAGGTAGCTGCCGGTCGGATTGTTCGGATTGACGATCGCCACGATGCGGGTCCTGTCGGTCACCCTGGCGAGCATGGCGTCGACGTCGCAGCGATAGGCCTTCTCCGGCGCCGCGACCGGCGTGGCACCGACTCCCAGCGCATTGATCGGATACATCAGGAAGCCGTACTGGCTATAGACCAGCTCGTCGCCCGGCCCGCAGTAGGCGCGGATCAGCAGGTTGAGCAGTTCGTCGGAGCCGCAGCCGCAGCCGATGCGCTTGGGGTCGAGGCCATAGCGGCGGCCGATCGCAGCGCGCAGCTTCTCCGAGCCGCCGTCGGGGTAGCGGTGCAGTTCCGCAGCCGCCTTGGTGTAGGCCGCCATCGCCTTGGGCGAGGGACCGAGCGCGCTCTCGTTGGACGACAGCTTGGCGATCGGCTCCTTGCCGTCGACCGAATCCTTGCCCGGAACGTAGGGCGCGATCTTCATGATACCCGGCCGCGGGGTGAGCGCGCTCATCGCCGTCTCCTCAAAGAATTGATCGGGCCTGACCGCTCAGGCCCGCACGGGGGCCACGACGGCATAGGCGCCGATTGCCGCCACTCGACCGTTTGCGAGGTCCAACGCCGCCTCGAGCTCGCGCAGGCGCGGGTCGGCATCGGCGATCACGCCCGGCATCTCGACCAAATAGTGATGCACGCCGCCCGCGAGCTGGTCCAGCACCGAAGTGAAGGCCGGCAGGCCCGCCTTGACGATGGCGCCGGCAATGCGGTTGCGGCTGAGGCCGGTCACCGATTCGATCGAGATCAGGGCGCGGTCATCGCCCGAGTCCTCGGGTTCCATGCGAGCCAGCACGAAGGCCGAGACGCCGCGGGCGCGGGCATTGGGCATGGCGAGAAAGGGCAGACGCGCCACCACGTTGGGCAGCGTCGCGTCGCGGCCGGCGAGCAGCGGCCACCACGGCGCGGCGTCGGCCTCGATCGGCACCGGCACGACGCCCACGGTCGTAGGATTGGCGCGCACCGCGGCGAGCACCTGGGCCGGCGTGTCGTTGGCGACGAACGGGATCTGGCAGCCGAAGTGATCGCGCGCGAGATCCCAGAAGCCGGGCTGGTCGTGCGGCCGGCAGATCGCGATCTTGATGTCCGGCGTCTGCATCAGGGTGAAAGCGCACATCATCTCGCGCCACATGCGAAAGACGGCGCTGGGTGGGAACCGACCCTGGTGAGCCTGCAGACGGCGGCGCATCACTTGCGCCTCGCGGCCCGGTCGCAGCGCCAACGCACCCCCCGGCTTGGCCGCGGCGATGCGGTCGACCAGGGCGGCACGCCGGTTGATGAGACCGTGCAGCTCGCCGTCGATAGCGTCGATTTCCTGGCGCAGGCTGTCGAGACTGGGCAAATCCATGAAGTCGATGAACCTATGAGGGAGCGGCGATACTACGTTCCGCCGGCCTGCGTAAAGCCAAGAAACCTCAAGGCCGCTTGCGCTTGACGCACGACCTCCCTATAGAAGCGCTATCGTGGAATTTGGGCCGGCCGGCTTGCGACCACGTTAATCCTCGCTAAAAGGTCGGAGTGCGCGAAAAGCCCCCGTCCTGTCGGCCGGGGGCTTTTCGTTGGCGCCGCCGAGGGGCGGCGCCGAAGGAGAGGAGATGGAGGCGACGACCGACACGGTGCTTGATGGCCTCGCCGATGCCGAGCGCAAGGCGCTCGCACGCTGCCGCCATGCGGTCCTCGGGGCCCGCCGGCCGCTGCGGCTCGATTGCGGCGTCGATCTCGGCCCGTACCGCGTCGCCTACCAGACCTACGGTAGCCTCAATGCCGACAGGTCGAATGCCGTTCTGATCTGTCATGCGCTGACGCTCGATCAGTTCGTCGCCGAGCAGCATCCCGTCACCGGCAAGGAAGGCTGGTGGGACAGCTTGGTCGGGCCGGGCAAGGTGCTCGACCCGGCGCGCTACTTCATCATCTGCATCAATGTGCTGGGCGGCTGCATGGGCACGACCGGCCCGCTTGCCTTGGATCCGGCGACCGGCCGGCCGTGGAACCTGCGCTTTCCCGTGGTGACCGTCGCCGACATGGTGCGCGCCCAGGCCGAGCTGCTCGATCATCTGGGCATCCCCGACCTGTTCTGCGTGATCGGCGGCTCGATGGGCGGCATGCAGGTGCTGGAATGGGCAGCGAGCTATCCGCGCCGCGTCTTCACCGCCGTGCCGATCGCCTGTGCGGCCCGCCATTCGGCGCAGAACATCGCTTTTCACGAGGTCGGCCGGCAGGCGATCATGGCCGACCCCGAGTGGAAAAGCGGCGACTACCGACAGCACGGCACGGTGCCGGCGCGCGGGCTCTCGGTCGCGCGCATGACGGCGCACATCACCTATCTTTCCGAGCAGGCTTTGCAGCGCAAGTTCGGCCGCGCCTTGCAGGATCGCGATGCGCTGGGTTTCGGTTTCGACGCCGACTTCCAAGTCGAGAGCTACCTGCGCCATCAGGGCTCGACCTTCGTCGAGCGCTTCGACGCTAACAGCTATCTCTACATCACGCGCGCCATGGACTATTTCGACTTGGCGAGTGCGCATGGCGGCGTGCTGGCCAACGCCTTCAAGGGCTCGCCGACCCGCTTCTGCCTGTTCTCCTTCACCAGCGACTGGCTGTTCCCGACCCGCGAAAGCCGCGAGATCGTGCATGCCCTCAACGCGGTTGCAGCCAACGTCTCGTTCGTCGAGATCGACAGTGACAAGGGCCACGATGCCTTCCTGCTCGACGAGCCTGAGATGTTCCGCACCCTCGCCGGCTTCCTCAAGGGAGCGGCGACGGTGCGTGGCCTGAAGGACACGCCGTGAACGCCATCCGCGTCGACCTGCAGCTCATCGCCGACATGGTCGAGCCGGCGACACGCGCCCTCGACGTGGGCTGCGGCGACGGCTCGTTGCTCGCCTACCTGGTGAATTTCAAGCGCGTCGATGCGCGCGGCATGGAGCTCAGCCAGGCCGGGGTCAACGCCTGCGTGGCCAACGGCCTGTCGGTGATCCAGGGCGATGCCGATGCCGATCTGCGCGACTACCCCGACGATGCCTTCGACTACGTCATCCTGAGCCAGACGCTGCAGGCGACGCGCGAGCCGCGCGAGGTGCTGCGCCAGATGCTGCGCGTCGGCAAGCGGGCCATCGTGTCGTTCCCCAATTTCGCGCACTGGCATGTGCGATTGCGCCTGGTGTTCGGCGGCCGCATGCCGGAGACGCCGTCGTTGCCCTACAAGTGGTACGACACACCCAACATCCATCTCTGCAGCATCGACGATTTCCGCGGCCTGTGCCGCGACATGGGCCTCGCCATCGAGCGCGCCATCGTGCTCGACCGCAACAGCACGCCGATCAACCTGCCCCCGCTGCTCGCCAACCTGCTGGGCGAGCAGGCGGTGTTCATGTTGCGGCGGGGCTGATCAGAGACCGGTCTTAGCCAGGGATCCAGCCGGCGAGATGATCGGGATGCCTTCGAAGGCGTGCAGGGTCAGCAGGTCCGCATCGCCCGTCACAAGCGCGTCGGCTTTGCCATTGACGGCGACGTCGAGGAATTTGTCGTCGGCGGGATCGCGAGACGCGCGTATGGAGCGTCGAATGCCTACAAGGGCAATTGTCGCGCAAAAGTGAGCTACGAATTCGCGACGCGCTGCTCGGCTCACGTACCGATCGAACTTCGGCTGCTCCATTGTCGCTGTGAGTTCCGACAGTGTTGCCGCTGACGCAAGAATGAGGTCATTGGCTGCGGCCCATCTCACTGCGAGAGAGGGCTTCGATGCCGCAAAAAGCGCGGCGCTTATCGGAACGTTGGTGTCGAAAACGACAGCCGCGTCAGTCGGGCTGCTTCAGCAGTTCCACCAGCTCTTCTTCGGTCAAGCCACTGGTAGTGGCTTCGGCGGCTATCTTGTCCATGGCTTTCGGCAGTCTCTCGGCGCGGCCTTGTCGCAGCCGCGCATACTCTTCAGGAAATACGACGACCGCCGCATCGATCCTTCCGTCACGCAGTACGACGCCCTCCCGCCTTGCTGCCTCCAGCATACGGTCGAAGGAATCTCGGGCTTCTTTGACGGTCATCGAGCGCATAGCGGCCTCGTTTCGCCAATTATACAGGCGCTTTGCGGCTGGCGCACGGCCGCCGGTAGTAGGCCTCGACCTCGTCCCCGTCGACTTTTGCGAAGCCGTGTCGCTCGTAGAAGCGGCCGGCCGGGCTGCCGTGAAGCACGCCGAGCTCGACCGGTCGTCCGAGGGCGTCGGCTTCGGCCAGCAGTGCCTTCAGGATGTCCGTTCCGAGGCCCCGGTTGTGGTAGCGGCGCGCCAGATAGAACGAATCGATGACGATTTCGCCATCCCTCGGCCGGAAGGCGACACAGCCGGCCAGGGCGCCGTCGATCAGGATCAGGCGCAAGCCGGGCTCGTCGAAGGCGGCGCGAAAGAAACGTCGGGCCCGTTCGGGCTCGTAGCGAAAGACGCGCTCGAGATGCTCGCGCATCACCTCGATGCGGATGGCGAGCAACGGCTCGAAGTCGGCTTCGTTGACCGGAGCGAAGCGCCAGGCCTCAGGCACGGCTGGCGATCCGCGCAATCCGCGGCTGCGCGACAGCCAGCCAATCCTTGGTATCGAGCTCCATCGATCGGTCGAGCCGGCCGGCGTTGAAGAACAGCGTGTCGTTGGCGAGCAGGTCCTCGTCGACCACGACGGCCAGCGCCGGATCGAGCGAGAAGGGCGGCACCGCGCCCATGACGCAGCCGGTCAGCGCCTGCGCGGTGTCGGGCGAGGCGAAGCCGCATTTGCGCGCCTCGAACAGGCGGGCCACCGCCTCGAAGTCGAGCTTGCGATTGCCGGGCAGGATCGCCAGCACATTGCGTTTGCCGCCACCGCCGCCGCGCACGTCCAGGACCATGGCCTTGGCCGCCTGGTCGGGCCGGTTGCCGCGGATGACGCTGATCTTCTCCGAACGGCCTTCGGCTTCGTGCTCGATCACCCGGAACTTGGCTTTCGCCTCGTCGAGTAGCGTCACCAGCCGCTCGAACACGTCAGCGGCCACGGACGACCTTCACCGATAGGAGCTTCAGCGCCTCGTCGAGGGCCGGCACCTGGCCGTCGGCCGGCTCGATCGCGGCATCGACGGTGCGGCGATGGCTCTTCTCGATCACTTCGGTCATCAGCGGCTCGACGCCGGTCTCGCGCAGGGTCCGGCCGACCAGCCCCATCTCCTCCCAGCGCCGATGGGCATGCACGATATGGGTCTGCACCAGCATGGCGACGAAGTTCGCGAAACCGATCGCATCGACATCGCCCATGCAGCCCATGACCTCTTCGAGGATGCCCTGGCGCTCGGCCGTGACATAGGCCTCGACCCCCAGCGCTTCGACGCCCTTGATCAGCACGCTGCGGATCATCTTCACCGACGAGGCGCTGCCCGGTTTGGGGCCGAGTGCGGTGGCGACAAAGCCGTTGGCGTTCATCCAGGCGACGATCGGCGCGACGTCTTCGCCCGCCACCAGCATCGGCGCCTTGATGCCCTGCTTGAAGAAGCCGCCCATGACGGCGATGTCGACATAGCGGCCGCCCGCCGCCTCGATCGGCGCGCGGTCCTCGTCCGACATGCGGCCAGTCACAGTGCAGAGATCGAGATAGTGCGCGCCCTTCTTCAGCAGGGGTGCGGCCGCCTGCGCCGCGCCGAGCGCGTGCTCGCCCTGGACGGCGCAGATCACCAAGTCGGCCTCGCTCAGCGCCGGCGTGTAGCGGCCTTCGATCGCGACATCGAGCCGGCGCGCCTCCTTGCCCAGCGCCACGCCACGCGCGTCCTGGTCGAGCGCGGTGTCGATGGCGATGACGCGGCGCGGCGCGTTGTCGCCCGGCCGTGGCGTGCCGCGCCAGCCGCCATCGCCGCACAGGCCGCGCGCGATCGCCGATCCCGCCTCACCAAAGCCCAGCAGCGCGATCACGCGCGGAGACAACGACATGCGAATGCTCTTTCGATGGATGTGGTGGCGACTCAGGACGCCGGCGCCTCGCCGTCCTTGGCGTTGCGCGCCGCCTGCGTATCGCGCGAGCTGGCGATCCTGAGCTTCGGCCGCACGACGGCGAGCTCGGGTGTCGCGTGGCGCTCGGCGATGCCGGCGTAGAGTTGCTTGCCGGCTTCGATCACGCCGACGCCGGCGAAGCGGCCGAGCCAGCGCTGGCCGAAGCGCTCGACCGCCGGCGCCATGCGCAGCGCGAGCCGCGAACGGGTGGGCGGCATGTAGAGCGCGCGGGCCTGGCGCAGCGGCGCGAACATGTTGGCCCGCATCAGGCCGGCGAGCTGGCCGGTCGAGTAGGGGTGGCCCTGATAGAACGGCGAGCGGTCGATCTGCGACCACAGGCCGGCGCGGGTCGGCGCCACGACGATCAGCCGGCCGCCGTCGGCCATGACCCGCCAGATCTCGCGCAGCATCGGCCGCACCTGCTCGGTGCATTCGACGGCATGGATCAAGAGCACACGGTCGACCGAGCGGTCGGGCAGGGGCAGGTCGTGCTCGTCGACCAGGCAGGTGAGGTTGCGGCCTTCCCGCGGCCAGCGCGTGACGCCCTGCTGTGCCGGCATGAAGGCGAGAACGCGCTGCGCCTCGTCGCGGAACGGCCGCAGGAACGGCGTGGCATAGCCCAGACCGAGCACCGTCTCGCCGCGCACGTTGGGCCACACGTCGCGCAGGCGGGTGCGCAGCAGCCGCGCCGTCATCTGGCCGAGCGTGGTGCTGTAGAACTCGTCGAGGTCGAGGACGTCCGTCCACATGCAGCTATGGTAGCAGAAACCATGCCGCCGCGGCCATGGCCGGCCCATGGCGGATGCGCGACAGCTTTGCTAGCGTCGCAGAATGAGCACGACCCTAGACATCGTTCGAATCCCGGTCCTCAACGACAATTACGTATGGCTGGTGCGCGAGCCGCAAAGCGGTGCGGTCGGCGTCGTTGACCCCGCGGTGGCGGACCCGGTGCTGGCCGAGGCCGCCAGACGTCACTGGAAGATCACGCATATCCTGAACACCCATCATCATGGCGACCATGTCGGGGGCAACCGCGAGATCAAGGAGGCCACCGGCTGCACCATCGTCGGCCCGCGCCGCGACCGCGCGCGCATCCCCGGCATCGATGTCGAGGTCGACGACGGCGAGCGCTACCGTTTCGGCGCCGCCGAGGCCGAGGTGTTCTTCGTGCCCGGCCATACCAGCGGTCACATCGCCTACGCCTTCCGCGAGCACAAGGCGCTGTTCTGCGGCGACACGCTGTTCGCGCTGGGCTGCGGCCGGCTGTTCGAAGGCACGCCGCAGCAGATGTGGACCTCGCTCAGCCGCCTGCGGGCGCTGCCCGACGATATGCGCGTCTACTGCGCCCACGAATACACCCAGTCGAACGCCCGTTTCGCCCTCACCGTCGAGACCGACAACATCGAGCTCAAGAAGCGGTCGGCGGCGATCGACGCGGCGCGCGCCAAGGGCGAGGCCACCGTGCCGTCGTTGCTCGGCGAGGAGAAAGCCACCAACCCGTTCCTGCGCGCCGATGTGGCGGCCGTGCAGCGCGCCGTCGGCTTGAGCGGCGGCGATCCCGTCGCGGTGTTCGCCGAAGTACGGCATCGCAAGGATGTATTTCGCTAGTGTCCCGACTCTGAAGTTCGTTGGATTAGAGGGTTGCTACGCCGTCATCTCGACGCGAGCGGTCTGAGGTCGGGACCAAGCCGTCATCCTGA
>Ga0194121_10006413_pt1 | contig 15771 bp, 12 predicted proteins | sample TA2MahCa50mmetaG_FD_148609 | JGI IMG/M metagenome (GOLD analysis project Ga0194121, IMG submission 148609) | Freshwater microbial communities from Lake Tanganyika, Tanzania - TA2015020 Mahale Deep Cast 50m | ecosystem: Environmental > Aquatic > Freshwater > Lake | place: Tanzania: Lake... | reverse complement strand
AAACGTCTCGTACCAGAAGTGCAGGCGTTGCACGACTCGGCGGATGGCTTCGGCGTAGGCCGCAAGATGATGGCCAAAGGTCGAGATCGTGGCATGCTGGTGGTGCGTGTAACCCGCCATGACACTATCGAGATGCAAATGCGCCACTATGGTGAGAGCCCGCAAGAGTTCCAGAGAGCCTTGCGCCAGGGTAAGGACGCGGGCGCGCATCCACAGGCGCATGTCGGTGACGATCTGATCATTGCGACTGCGTGCCGTGTGCATGGCCAGTGCCGCTTCAATGCCCAGCTCATCGGTGAGGCATTTTTCGATATTGGTGTGCACGTCCTCCAAAGCCGGACGCAGCACGAACTGCCCCGCGCGTGCGCGACGTTCCACTTCGTCAAGGCCCTGCAAAATGGCCTGACCCTGGGCTGGTGTGAGAATCGCCTGCGCCACGAGCATACGCGTATGCGCCCGATTGAGCCAGAGATCGAAGGGCACGAGAGCCTGGTCGGCAGCTCCTTTACTGGCCACATCCCAACCGGCCATGAAGGCGACCACTTCTGGAGTGGGGCTCACCAGGTTGGTGCCGTAGAGGCGTGTTGTGGTATCGGCCTGGGGCTGGCCTTGCACAAGATCAAGGGCGGCATCCTCCAAGGCTGGCGTACCACAGAGTCCACAGTAGCGTTGAGCAGGCTGCGCTTGAGCCCAGGCAACCAGCGGCGCTAGCGTGGGGAAAATCTGCCCCCAGCTCCCCGCTGGTTGTGGCTCACCGCAGAGGCGGCAGGTATCCATAAGCAGCTAGATCTTGCCGAGGGCCTGGAGGCATTGACGCAGGCGTTCACGCGTTTCTGGGCGCATGGGCACCAGCGGCAGACGGAGTTTCCCGGCGGGTTGCCCCATCATCTCCATCGCCGTTTTGACCGGCACGGGATTGCTCTCGATAAACAGCGCATTCACCACATCGAGCGTACGGAAATGAATATCCTGCGCGGCTTTGTAGTCCCCGCGTGCCATCGCCTGCATCATTTCGTGCAGCTCTTTACCAATGACGTGCGCTACCGCCGCAATTGCCCCATCGCCACCCAGGCAGAGCAAGGGATAGGTCAGAGCGTCTTCACCACTCAGGACGTAAAACTTCTTGCTCAGGGTGCGGGTCTTCTGCAAGAGATCCATGCTTTGGTTGATATTGGCAGCCGCGTCTTTGACCCCTACGATGTTGTCGATCTTGGCCAGCTCCAGCATGGTCTTCACGTCAATGAGCCGTCCGGTACGCCCTGGGATGTTATATAGAATAATCGGCAGCGAGGTATTGTGGGCGATCGCTTCAAAGTGGGCGATCAGCCCGTGCTGTTCCGGCTTATTGTAATACGGGGTTACTTGCAAGGAGGCGGCGACGCCCATTTGCTCGGCGCGCTTGGTCATCTCGATGGCATCATGCGTCGAATTCGACCCTGTGCCGGCAATCACTGGGACGCGCCCAGCGGTCGCCTGCATGACGATCTCGATAACCCGGTGGTGCTCCTCATGCGATAGCGTCGGGGATTCCCCCGTGGTGCCGCAAGGCACCAGGCCATCGGCTTTTTGCTCATCGATACAATAGTCCACCAACCGGCGCAGACCATCGTCGTCAATGCTGTAATCGTCTTTGAATGGCGTAATAATCGGAATGTGAATGCCAGACCAATTACCCTGAGCCATGGCGTGCCTCCTTCGTGTGCAATCCGTGCTGTACGCCGTGCTACACTGCTACGGCATCGGTATAGCGATCAAAGACCTGGCGAATCTGGTACGTGGTTGTCCGCTCTGCCGGCACGCGATCAATTGCACGAATCAGCGTGCGGAACTCGGCTGGTGGCATATACTGGCCAGCCGTGGCCCCGGCCAGGCGGGAGATATTTTCATCAATGAGGGTGCCACTGTAGTCATTGGCCCCAGCCTGCAACGCTTTCTGAGACAGCTCCCGATCCAGCTTCACCCACGACACCTGGATATTATTAATCCAGCCCCGCAACATCAGGCGGGCCAGAGCGTGGAATTTCAGCGCTTCTGCTTCAGTCGGACCGGGCCGGGCAATGCCGAGCTGATACAGGCCAGTGTTCTGATGCACAAACGACAATGGCACGAACTCGGTAAAGCCTCCGGTTTCTTTCTGGATGTCGCGCAACAACATCATATGATCCACCCAGTTTTCTGGGGTCTCAACGTGCCCGTACATCATCGTGGAGGTCGAGGGAATGCCCAGTTTATGCGCGGTTTTCACCACATTGACCCATTGCTTCACCGTGACTTTTTTGCGCGACAGTAGATGGCGTACATCATCGTCCAGCACCTCAGCCGCCGTCCCCGGAAGGGTATCCAGGCCATTGTCCTTGAGCATCTGCAAGTAGTCGGGCAGACTCATCCCCGTGAGCTCGGTGCCATACGTGATTTCCATCGGGGAGAAGGCATGCGCATGCATATCGGGAACGGCGTTTTTGATGGTACGCAGAATATCCCGGTAATAGAAGGGATCCAGACCGCGTGGAAGCCCACCCTGCACGCAGACTTCAGTGGCCCCCATTTCACGCGCTTCGATGACGCGCTGAGCAATCTCATCAAACGAGAGGTTGTAGGCATCCGCGGCCCGTGCCGAGGTGCTGAACGAGCAGAACGCGCAGCCAATAAAACAGACATTGGTAAAATTGATATTGCGATTGACGACATACGTAATGATGTCACCCACGACTTCACGGCGCGCGTGATCAGCCACCGCGGTCAGCGCCTCCACGTCCTGTCCGCTACATGTGGCGAGAATCAAGCCGTCTGCGCGCGATAATTCCTGGGCCGCCATGGCGCGCGTCAGCACGCTCGCCACCGCCGGGGAGGTCTGCGGCAGCAGGCGCTCCACCCGGGCTTGTGATTCTTGCGTATTTGCGGCGATTTTCATGGACGTACTGCTCCTTTCTCGTCGTCAAGAGGATAGCCATCCGCAGCCACCATGGCCTGTATGCGCGGCGCTAGGGCTGGAGCCATAAAGCCCTCTTTGTGCACAATGTATTCGGGATACACGGTCAAGCGCTGACGCAGGCACAGGCCCATCTCTGCCGACACCTGTGCGAGCGTACGTAGCTGCGGCCACGGTGCTTCAGGGTTAATAAAATCAATGGTCAGAGGAGACACTCCGCCCCAATCGTTGATACCACTCATGAGCAGTAACTGGTACTGTTCCGGGGTAAGATTCGGTGGCACTTGCAGGTTCATCGCCCCCCCGAACAGGAGCCGTGCCACCGCAATGGTACGTAGAAAGTCTCGCAGGGTAGGTTCCGGATGCTCCTGCATAGGGATGCCTGGCTTGGCCCGAAAGTTTTGGATGATCACTTCCTGGATGTGCCCGTAACGCTCATGGAGATCCCGAATGGCACACAGTGCATCAACACGTTCCTGGAAGGTCTCGCCAATGCCCATGAGAATCCCTGTGGTAAACGGGATGTGCAGTTTACCAGCGTTTTCAATGGTTTTCAGGCGGACAACCGGATCCTTGTCGGGTGCATTATCGTGCGCCATACCTTTACCGAGCAAGCGTCGGCTAGTGGTCTCTAGCATGATGCCCATACTGGGGCTGACGTCGCGTAAGCGCGCCAGATCTTTCGGGCCCATCACACCGGGGTTGGCATGTGGCAGCAACGGTGTGTGCTCTAACACCAGTTGGCACATCTGCACCAGATAATCTAGTGTACGACGATGGCCGTAACGCTGGAGCTCCTGACGCATAGCAGGAAACAGGGCTTCCGGTTTATCCCCCAGGCTAAACAGCGCCTCTTTGCATCCGAGTCTGGCTCCCGCCGAGGCTACTTCTAAGACTTCGTCGGGCGTCATGGTTTTCGCGCCCGGTTCTCCCGGATCTTTGCGAAAAGTGCAATAGCCACAGTAATCGCGGCACAAATTGGTCAGCGGTAGGAAGACTTTGCGGGAATAGGTGATCGTCTGGCCATGATGCCGCACGCGTAGCGCGTCCGCTACCTGTAAAAGCGCCAGCAGTTCACTACTGCTGGTGTGCTCAAAAGCGTATGCCTCGGCGGCAGACAACAGCTCTCCTGCGTCTGCACGCTCCAGGGCGGCAAGAATAGCTGGTTTACACTCCGCAGCCACCAGTGTCATAGGCTCCACGCCCTAGGAAAATCGTGTATTGTGAGGGAAAACGTGTCGGCGATATACGCCAGACGTGTGCCCTATCCCCTCGCGAAGTGTGACAGTGGTACCACACCCCTCGTTGTTTTGTCAATCGGTTTCACCGTCTGTATAGGTCTCTGGAGACGCAGACACGCGGGAGTGTGCTATGCTATAGTCGCATCATATATTATTAGCACTTACGATGCGCGCTTTTCACCTCGGTGCTCACAGAGGAGCCAGGCATGGGTAATGGACTCATCAAGTGCGATCTCACCCTGGAGACGTATTTTACCTATGGGAATTCAGCGTCAGTCATTACCCGCCCAGTGCTGCAACGCCGAGAAGGACAGCCCATTGTGATGCGGGGGGAGATTGGCATTCGGGACGATGGCAATTTCCGACCGCTCGTGGCTCATAATACCACGCATATTGACATGCCATCGCACTTCCTGGACAATAGTCCTGATCTTGCAACAGTCCTGAATAACCCGGCCTACCGCATCAACATGCCGATGCTTGCCCGTGTGCTCGATCTCTCGGCCTGGCCCGATCCACAGTATTTTTATACCCAGAACGGGGTGCGTTACTGTGAATTCATCACCATCGATATGCTGCCATCTGTGGAAGAGCTGCAACCCTACGATGCCCTGGTGCTTTTAACTGGCTTTGGGGCAGTGCTGCGTCAGGGTTCGGAGCAATTTCATCCGGATGCGGCGGGCTTTTATCATCTGCCATCGATTAGCGTTGAGGTGGCGCAGCGCGTCACCGCCGCTGGCATCTCGCTGCTGGCGATCGATTGCACTACGGTGGAGTGCCAGACGCAGGGGCATCCCTTGCGCATGACAGGTGATGTCCACCCGGTGCTGCTTGGTCATGAACCCCCGGTGTTCATCCTCGAAGGCGTAGCCGGCGACCGCATTGCCTCACAGGCGGGCTTTTTGCCCACTGAAGGTGTCTTAGAAGTGATTCCGCGTCGTGTGAACGCCGTTGGGGCTGAAGCTGCGCATACCCGGGTGTTCTTGAGCTTTTATCGTGGTGCTGACAATCGCCAACGCCTGGTACACCTGCTCGACATGGTGACGCCAGAGCATTTATTTGGCTAAGACGCTGCGACACATCAGGCGCTGGAGAGGAGGAGACGAGCAGGCATGGAGTTTCCGCGGCGAGGTAGCGGTGCGATGGTCGGTGGAGGCCGCGCCGGGAGAGCATCGTTTGTCATAACCAACGAAGATTGGGGCATCCTGGCATTGCTGCGAGAGAGGACACACCTCAGCCAGCTCCCCATGCGCGTGGCGCAACGCTGCTTGCACCTTTATAAAGCTGGCTACCTCTATTCTGATGCGCAGGGATGGGTGGTCATATCGCTCCACGGCAAACGTGAGTTAGAACGGCGCAGCAAGGCCATCCAGTGAGCCTTGACCTATGCGCCTCGATAACCATGTAGGGGCAATTGCATGAACGCGTATCGACAACTCCCGCAGCATTGCACCTGGAGTTTCGATTTCGATTTTCCTATACAAGAGGTCTGGCCTCTGGTCACCAATACGGATCGACTCAACCGGGCGTGTGGTCTCCCAGAGGTCCACTACGTCCATGAGGCCGACCAGGATGGTGGTTCGCGGCGCTTTGGGCGCCTGCGCTCGCGTGGCATGACCCTGCGCTGGTTGGAGCATCCGTACGAGTGGGTGAAGCACCGCTATTTTCGGGTTGAGCGGACCTATACGTCGGGACCGCTACGGTATATGGACATGCATTGGGATTTCGAGCCCATCGCCGGTGGACAGGGGTGCCGACTCACGCAGCACATTGCCTATGAGGCCACCACCTGGCTCTGCAAAATCCTCCTGGCCTGGCAATTTGCCCACGACGTGCGGCGTTCCGTGCTGCGCGCTTATACCCAGATCAACGCTTTTCTGGCCGAGCAAGCACTGGTGCCCTTCTGGCCTGCATCGCAAGACCCTAGACAGGGAGACCCTGGGCGGATACGCGAGGTGGTGACAACGTTGCTGGACGCCGGCGTTGAGGCCCCCTTCGCGGAGCAAGTTGCCACGTTCCTCTGCACCGCCCAATCCCCTGACCTCGTGCGTATTCGCCCCTTTGTGGCCGCACGGCGCTGGCAGCACGATCGTTTAGAGACGCTGCAGATGTTCCTGCGAGGCACCAAAGCCGGGGTGTTTGCGCTGTCCTGGGATCTGCTCTGCCCAAGTTGTCGTGGCGCGAAAGACCGGGTGGAGAGTCTGGCGTTTGTGAAGAATGGCGCGCACTGTGACGCGTGTAATATCACGTATGGCGTCGAATTTGATCGTTCTGTTGAACTCTCCTTTACCGTGAATTCGACCGTCCGGGAAATCGCGGTCGGGGAGTTCTGCGTCGGTGGCCCCCAAAACACGCCGCACTACCTCGTGCAATGGCGGATGCAGCCCGGAGAGACGCGAGACATCACGCTGCCCTGCTCACCAGGCTTGCACCGTGTGCGCTCTTTGCAGTCACGGCAGTCGTGGATCGTGGAGGTGAGCCCCGAGGTGGGCACGTCACAGGCGCAGCTGACCTTCCACGCGGGCAGTGAGCATGAGGGGTTCATCACACTCGCTGCTGGACACCTAGCGCTCAGTATCACAAATCACGAGGCCCGCGAGTTGACGTGTATCATTGAAGAGGTGAAATGGCTTGAGGATGCTTGCACCGCGGCGTTCGTCACTTCGCTGCAGGAATTCCGCGATCTGTTTGCCTCCGAAGTCTTGCGGCCTGGGCAAGAAATTGGCGTGCGTTCACTTACCCTCCTGTTCACGGACCTGAAGGGCTCCACGTCGATGTACCGGCGTATTGGCGATGCGATGGCCTTTGCTCTGGTACGCAATCATTTTGATGTCTTGATCGACTGTGTCCGGGCACACCAGGGGGGACTGGTCAAGACGATTGGGGACGCAGTGATGGGGTCGTTTACGCGCCCTGAGCATGCGGTGCAGGCGGCTCTCGACATCCAACGCCGCATGGCTGCGGTCAATCGGGAGCAGCCAGAGCACGAACATCTCCAGATCAAGATTGGTATCCATACGGGTCCGTGCTTTGTAGTGAATCTGAATGACCGCCTGGATTACTTCGGCACGACTGTGAACATTGCGGCGCGGACAGAAGGCCAGTGTGAGGGTGGGGATATCATCATTACCGAGCGTATGATGCATGATCCCGCTGTGGCAGCGCTTGTCAAAGCGACTGGCTACCCCGTGACCCGCACGGTGCGGGCGCTCAAGGGCTTTGAGGAGTCCTTTGAGCTCTATCGGATTGACTGTACAGACGAGGGGCGCGAGGCAACCAGGTCGATGCCGCGCGAGGCCAGAACGCATTCCTAGGCCCCCCCGGCGTCGTTTGTCAACAGCAACCCAGGCTCAGCATCCGCAAGCCAGCAATTGCGCCTGGCATCCTGGCATGATACATTGCCTATACTCTGCGGCCTACGTTTCCACAGCGGGCGGTCTCTGGCACAGGACACCCACGCATCCTCTAGCGGCGACATGGGAGCGCTGGCCTCGCCCGTGACCCTCTGTGCATGCGCTATCCCCGGCGTCAGACACGGCAGAACATTGCTCATTTGATGAGAAGGTCTCAAGGAGTCAAAACCATGGCAGAACACCTCGATATCATTTACACCACGGTTGACGAGGCGCCCGAGCTGGCCAGTGCCTCATTTTTGCCCATTATCCAGGCGTTTACCAAGCCGTCCGGGATTCGCGTTGGTACCAAAGATATTTCGCTGGCTGGCCGCATTATTTCCCAGTTCCCCGAGCGCTTGACACCAGCCCAACAGCAGCCGGATGATCTGGCGTTGCTGGGCCAACTGGTCGAAGAGCCTGAAGCGAACGTCATTAAGCTCCCCAACATCAGTGCTTCTATTCCGCAGATGAAAGGGGCTATCGCTGAGCTGCAAACACAGGGCTACAATGTGCCCGACTACCCGGAAGAGCCACAAAACGACCAGGAAAGAGACTACAAAGCGCGTTATGACCGGGTGAAGGGCAGCGCCGTGAACCCGGTGCTGCGGCAGGGCAACTCGGATCGGCGGGCGTCGGCTTCGGTCAAGCAATACGCCAAGAACAATCCACACTCCATGGGCAAGTGGACGCAAGATTCGCAAACGCATATTGCCCATATGACGGGTGGCGATTTTTACGCCAATGAAAAGTCCGTGATGGTTACCGCGCCGATGGCAGGTACTGGCCGCATTGAATTTGTAGCCGACAATGGCGGTGTCACCGTGCTCAAAGCCAGCCATCCTCTGCAAGTGGGCGATATCGTCGATGCCACGATGATGAGCTGTACGGCTTTACGCCAGTATTTACAGGAGCAAATCGCGGACGCCAAAAAGAGTGGTATCCTCCTGTCGTTGCACCTCAAAGCAACCATGATGAAAGTCTCCGATCCCATCATTTTTGGTCATGCTGTGACGGTCTATTTTGCTGACCTGTTTCACAAATATGGCCAGGTGTTCAAGGACATCGGCGTCGACCCGGATAACGGTGTGGGCGACATTCTGGCAAAAATTCAGACGCTGCCTGCCGTGCAAAAAGAGGCGATTGAGGCAGACCTCCAGGCTGCGCTGCAGGCCGGGCCACCGCTGGCCATGGTGGATTCCAACCGTGGCATTACCAATCTCCACGTGCCGAGTGATGTGATTATTGATGCCTCGGTGGCTGCGGCCCTGCGTATTGGTGGCAAAATGTGGGGACCGGACGGTGGTGAGTACGATACCAAGGCGCTCGTCCCGGATCGCTCGTACGCGGGCATTTATCAGGCGGTGATCGATTTCTGCAAAGAAAACGGTGAATTTAATCCGGCCACCATGGGCACGGTGCCCAATGTCGGCCTGATGGCCCAGCAAGCCGAGGAATACGGCTCACACGACCAGACGTTCACCGCCCCCAGCAAAGGGGTCATCCGTGTGCTGGACGGAGCTGGCAACGCCATGCTGCAGCACAGTGTCGAAACAGGCGACCTCTGGCGGATGTGCTTGACGACCGATGTGGCCATCAAAGATTGGGTCAAGCTGGCAGTGAATCGCTCGCGTATCTCGGGGATGCCGGTGGTCTTCTGGCTCGATCCACAGCGCGGGCATGACGCTCAGGTCATTCAAAAAGTGCAACAATACCTGCCGGAGCACGATACGGACGGTTTGGATATCAAGACCATGGCGCCAGTCGAAGCGATGAAGCATTCGCTACAGCGCGCCAAAGATGGTCTGGACACTATTTCTGCGACCGGGAACGTCCTGCGTGATTATCTCACCGACCTTTTCCCGATCCTGGAACTGGGCACCAGCGCGAAAATGCTCTCCATTGTGCCGCTGATCAATGGCGGCGCGATGTTCGAGACCGGTGCTGGCGGCTCTGCGCCACGCCACGTGCAACAGTTTGTCCGCGAAGGGCATTTACGCTGGGATTCTCTCGGCGAATTTATGGCCCTGGCGGAATCTTTTGCGCATTTAAGCCGCACTACTGGCAATAAACAGGCGCAAGTGCTCGGTGACGCGCTGGATCGGGCTACCGGTAAGCTCATGCAAAATCGGAAATCCCCAGGCCGTGTACTGGGCCAGTTAGACAACATTGGGAGCCATGTCCACGAAGCCATGTACTGGGCACAAGAACTGACGGCGCAGAATGACGATCAGGAGTTGAAGCGGCTGTTTGCGCCGATTGCGCAGGAACTCGAGTCCAAGCTCGAGGTGATTTTGCAAGAAATCCAGGCAGCGAAAGGCCATGCGATGAATCTTGGGGGATACTATCATACTGATCCAGCGAAGATGCGGGCAGCGATGCGCCCCAGCGCGACCTTTAACGCCATTCTGGACCGCTTGTAGGCGAGCCTTGTTCTCTCCGGGCCTCCGCTTCCCTCTCCCCCCGGGAGAGGGGGGCTCCAAGCATTCTCCAAGTATAAGGAAGCACCATGGCCAGAGAGCGCGTCCTCAGCGGTATGCGGTCCTCAGGGAAGCTCCACCTGGGTAACCTCCTTGGGGCGTTACAAAACTGGGTCAACATGCAGGAGACCTACGATTGCTTTTACTTTATTGCGGACTGGCATTCCTTGACCACCGGGTACACTGACACGTCGCAGGTCCGTGCATCGGTCCGTGATATTGCCATTGACTACCTGAGCGCCGGGCTGGACCCCAATAAAAGTGTTTTGTTCATCCAGTCTCTTGTGCCGGAGCACGCCGAACTGCATCTCCTGTTGTCGATGATTACGCCACTGGCCTGGCTGGAACGTGTGCCAACATTCAAGGAACAACAGCAAGAGATGAAAGATCGGGACCTCGCGACGTACGGATTCCTGGGGTATCCGCTCCTGCAAACCGCTGACATTATTATGTACAAAGCCAACTGGGTGCCGGTGGGGATTGATCAGGTGGCCCATATTGAGCTCAGTCGGGAGATCGTGCGCCGTTTTAACAACATTTACAACGTCGAGGTTTTCCCGGAGCCGCAGCCCAAACTTACTGAAGTCCCCAAACTGCCAGGGCTGGATGGCCGGAAAATGAGCAAAAGCTATGACAACACCATCTATCTCTCTGACAGCCAGGATACGCTGACGCAAAAAGTCAAAACCATGATGACCGACCCGGCCCGACAGCGGCGGCGGGATCCAGGCGATCCTGAAGTCTGCCCGGTGTTTGATTTCCACCGCATTTACAGCAGTGAGGAAGAACGACAAGAAGTGGCCGTCGGTTGCCGCACTGCCGGGATTGGCTGCATTGATTGCAAGGGCGTACTCAGCAAGAATATGCTCACGGATTTACAGCCCCTACATGAGAAACGGGCCTATTATGTGGCGCATCCGCAGGAGGCGATGGATGTGCTGGTCGACGGCAGCGCGCAGGCACGCAGTATTGCCAAAGACACGATGGCAGAAGTGCGCGAGGCAATGCATATCTGAGGCGCTTAATGTCCACCAGGCAGAAATGGCTGTTATTTGGGAGTGTCGTTTTTGGTATTCTGGTGCTAGACCAGGTCACGAAGCTGTACGTACACCAGACGTTTGCGCTACACGAATCGCGGCCCGTCATTGCGAACTTTTTCTCCTTCACCTACGTACGCAACTCGGGGGCAGCCTTCGGCATGTTGGCCCAGCAAAGCCCGACATTTATCCGTTTGTTCTTTCCCACGGTCACGGCTGTTGCTCTCCTGGGGCTGGGCATCTATTTTGCGCGGGTGCCAGCGCAATATGTACTCCGGCTCTGGGGCCTCTGTCTCATCATCGCCGGTGCGCTCGGGAATGGAGTAGATCGTCTCTGGCTCGGCCAGGTGATTGATTTTATCGATGTGCACTGGCACACCTACCACTGGCCGGCATTCAATGTAGCAGATAGTAGTATTTGCATCGGCGTGGGCTTGCTCATGCTCGATGCTTTTCGTACGCCGCAGACCTGAAAGTGCACGCCTATGGTGCCCCAGCAGATGCACGTCGAAGTGACCGCGGCGGATGCGGGCACCCGTCTCGATAAATATCTGGCAGCCCAGGTGCCAGAGCTCTCCCGCAGCCAACTGCAACGGCTCATTCAGGAAGGCCAGGTACAGCTCCTCCACAGCATCGCCACCACCAGCACTCGTGTGCGGGAAGGGGATGTCATCACGCTCACCATCCCGCCGCCTCGTCCTGCGCAACCCGTACCTGAAGCCATCGACCTGCAGATTGTGCATGAAGACGACGCCCTGCTCGTCATCAATAAACCTCCGGGCCTGGTCGTCCATCCGGCTCCTGGACACGCCAGCGGCACCCTGGTGAATGCCCTCCTGTTCCACTGCCAGACCCTGTCCGGTGTGGGCGGTGAAGAACGTCCTGGTATCGTGCATCGCCTCGACAAAGATACCTCAGGCCTGTTGCTCGTGGCTAAGCACGACCGGAGCCACCGGCATCTCTCCGCGCAATTGCAAACGCATACCCTGCAACGGCGCTATCTCGCCCTGGTGCGTGGGCGTTTGCCGGCCATGCACGGGACCGTTGATGCGCCGATTGGTCGTCATCCGCAACACCGGCAGAAAATGGCGGTCGTTGCCCGTGGTGGACGGGCTGCCCGTACGCACTATCAGGTCCTGGAAACGTGGGGGCCGCTGAGTCTTCTACAACTGACCCTGGAAACGGGCCGGACCCATCAGATCCGCGTGCATCTAGCGCATCTCGGGCACCCTGTGATGGGCGACCCCCTCTACGGCTCTGGCCCGCTCCGCTGGCCAGCCCACGCCGTCCTTGAGCAAGTGCTCAACGCTTTCCCACGGCAGGCCCTGCATGCGGAGCATATCCGCTTTCAGCATCCAGATACCGATGCGTGGTGTGCCTTTTCTGCCGCTCTGCCTGGCGATATGCTGGCCCTGGTGACACACCTACGTCTGACAGGCGCGAGGGCGTGAGCCTGAGCTCTCCGCCCGTCGCGCTTCCCAGTGGTCAGACATGATGGCCGATGACCTGCTCACAGAGCTGATCCAAGCCTAGAGCGCACTGGCTTCCAGCATCCCCTCATCCTGATCTGGCTCGGGAATGATTGGATCGTTACGACCATTCTGAGCCAGGACAGTGCACTCCAAGTCATGGGACACTGCTGATTGCACCGGCACGCGGGGGACAGGGGCGCGCAATATGCAGGAATCGGACATTGTGAATCTGCCAGAGTCTGCTAGAATGCGGACACTTCTATGTCCTCTGCCAGGGCGTAGAGGCATGTAGTCACTATGAATAGTCAGGTTATGGAGGAAACCACATGAATGCCATGCAGGCTATTGCCCGCATCTTAAAAATGGAAGGTGTCGAGTGGATTGCGTGCTTTCCCTCGAACAATCTCATCGAGGCGGTAGCGCAGGAAGGTATCCGTCCAATCATGTTTCGGCAGGAGCGTGGGGCCATTATGGCTGCCGACGGGTATAGCCGCATGAACAATCGCCAAAAATTTGGCGTGATCATCACCCAGGGCGGCCCTGGTTCAGAGAACTCCATGGGCGGTTTGGCACAGGCGTATGCCGACAATATCCCCATTCTATATCTGCCCGGCGGGCCATCGCTGAATCAGCACTCGGTACAACCCAATTTTTCGCCAGCGCGGACGTATGCTTCGGTATCCGTGTACAGCGAGGTTATCTGGAAAGCCGATATGGCTGCGAGCGTCATGCGGCGGGCCTTCTCTCGCTTGCGCAATGGTCGTCCAGGCCCGGTGCTCGTTGAGCTGCCAGCTGATGTGAGCACCCAGGAAGTCCCGGAAGCCTCCATGAACTATGTTGCCCCGAAGCGGATGGCGCAGTCCCCTGCGGCGAGCGACGTCAAAGATGCCGTCAAGCTCCTGCTCGACGCCAAAAAGCCCATGATCTGGTCTGGTATGGGCACGCTCATGGCCGAGGCCAGTGCAGAGTTGCAAGAACTGGCCGAGCTCACCGAGATCCCGGTGTATTGCACCATGCCTGGGAAGTCGGGCTTTGATGAGCGCCATCCCCTGGCCCTTGGTGCGGGGAGTTCCTCGACCAGTAAGCAGGCACGACACTGGCTGGTGGAGTCTGATCTGCTCCTGGCCCTGGGTTCGAGCATGACGCGCACCAGCTATGGACAGTCCATTCCCCCTGGGAAGACTCTGATTCACAATACAGAGAGCATTGAGGACATCGGCAAAGACTACAATATCCATGTGGGGCTGCCGGGCGATACGAAACTCACGATTCGTATGCTCATCGACGAGGTGAAAGCGCAGATTGGTGCTGGTGGTCGTAAGGGCAAGACCAATGTGGCGGCAGAAATTGCCGCGATGAAACAGCAGTGGATGTCGGAATGGACGGCTATCTTGCAGTCAGAAGATCTGCCCATCAACACCTACCGGGTGATTGGCGAGATAGAGCGTGTGCTCGACAAAGAAAACAGCATTGTCACGCACGATGCCGGAGCGCCGCGCGATTCCATCATGCCGTTCTACACTGCCACCATTCCGCACAGCTACATTGGCTGGGGCAAGACGACCCATCTGGGCTACGGCATTCCATTGATGATCGGTACCAAGCTTGCCAAGCCGGACAAATTTTGCCTCAACTTCATGGGCGACGGGGCTTTTGGCATGTCCGGGCTGGATATTGAGACGTCCGTGCGTGCCGGGGCACCGATTACCACGGTACTGCTCAATAATGGTGATATGGCGACCTACCCTGGTGGCTATCAGACCGCACGTGAACTCTATAACGTCACCAAAATGACTGGTGACTATGCCAAGATTGCCGAGGGCATGGGCGCTGTGGGCATTACTGTGACACGGCCAGCTGATGTCGCGCCAGCCCTGCGACGGGCGCAGCAGCTCAATGCCGAAGGCAAAACCGTGCTGATCGATGTGCACAGCAACATGGAATCCCGGAAATCTCGCTTCGACTAGCACCACAATGACCCCGCTCTCCCTCTCCCGCTGGGAGAGGGCCGGGGTGCGGGTGCGGTTTGCTCCAGAGGAGTCACTATGTCAGCACTCCCCGCCTTTGGCCTTAATCGTTTTAACTACACCTCGCCACCAGCGTTTGCTGCAGATGCTCAGCGTGCCGAGCGCCTCGGCTGGGATTATGCCTTTATTCCGTCCTCACCATTGCGGCGGCAAGATCCGTATGTGCACCTCGCTTTTGCGGCTGTGCAAACCGAGCGACTTGGCTTAGGGCCGCTCATTGAGACGCCCATGATGCGGCATCCTGCAGTCATTGCCTCTTCGATTGCCACGGTCGAATGTCTGGCCCCGGGACGCGCCATTCTTGGGTATGGAGTTGGCGATACTGCCGTACGGCTGATGGGGAAGCGCCCGGCTCGCGTCGCTGAACTCGAAGAAGCAACGATCCTCACGCGTCGTTTGCTGGCTGGTGAGGAAGTGGATGTCAACGCCGCTCGCCCAGCGCGTCTCCAGCATGCGCTCCGTGTACCCGTGTGGATTGCCGCTGGGGGACCACGCACACTGCGCATGGCAGGGCGTGTGGCAGATGGGGTCTTTATCCGGGTTGGACGACACGCGGCCAATATCCGCACGGCCATCGAAGCCGTGTATGAGGGATCGCGTGCAGTGGGGCGCAATCCAGACGAAGTCAAGATTGGCCTGATTTTCCATACGATTTTAACGGATGATCTCGAACGCGCTGCCTTACTCAGTCGCTCTATGGCTGCGGGTTACTATGAATACTCCCCTATGCTGTTTGATCCGCCCCAGTTTACCTGGAATGGACCACCAGTCGAGGAACTGAAGAAACACGTATGGCCGGATTTTCACCACGCCGAAGACCTCGAAGCCTCAGGACGGGTGGTGTCTTTTCTCTCCGACGAGGTCGCTGACGCCTTCGCCGTCTACGGTACACCTGCGATGATTGCGCGCCAGCTCTGTGAGGTGATGCACCTGGGATACCGCGTGGATATGATTATTCCCCACCCGGTGCCGACCCCGCCGCCAGGAGGACCGCGCCCGGATTATATCGAGCGCTTTGCCACTGAAGTCATCCCGTTGTTTCGGGCGGAGATGGCGCAGCATGCCACTGCTGCCCGATAGGGCGGGGCTAGGCTGTAGAAAATTCTAAAAGGTGGTAAGATATGCTCTCGGCGTGATTGATTCCCAAGAGCATGCCTTCGCGATTGGATGGAAATGATGACGGCTCAGGAGCG
>Ga0194121_10006411_pt1 | contig 15777 bp, 13 predicted proteins | sample TA2MahCa50mmetaG_FD_148609 | JGI IMG/M metagenome (GOLD analysis project Ga0194121, IMG submission 148609) | Freshwater microbial communities from Lake Tanganyika, Tanzania - TA2015020 Mahale Deep Cast 50m | ecosystem: Environmental > Aquatic > Freshwater > Lake | place: Tanzania: Lake... | reverse complement strand
GGGGTTAGAGCTGGTTTGGTAGGATCATTTTTGGTGATGATCATCTTCCTTCTTTTTGCCTTCCCAATTGGCGTGATGTGTGCTTTTTATCTCGAAGAATTCGCGCCGAGAAATCGCCTCACCGATATCGTCGAGATCAGCGTCAACAACCTCGCCGCGATCCCGTCGATCATTTACGGATTGCTTGGACTAACGGTTTATATCCAACTCATGCACATACCTCGATCCTCGAGTTTGGTGGGTGGATTGACCCTCTTCATGCTTGTTTTGCCGGTGATAATAATTGCCACGCGCAACACCATTCGCTCTATTCCAAACTCGATTCGTGACGGCGCAGCTGCTATCGGAGCGTCGCAGATGCAGATTACGCTGCACCATCTTCTACCACTTTCTATGCCGGGAATCATGACCGGAACGATCCTCGCCGTTTCACGCGCCCTCGGCGAAACCGCGCCGCTCTTGATGATCGGCATGATCGCCTTCATCGCCGACGTACCGCAAAACTTCACTGATCCAACAACCGTGCTGCCCGTACAGATTTATCTTTGGTCTGATTTACCTGAGGAGGGATTTGCCGAAAAGACCTCGGCAGCAATCCTACTACTGCTTACGGTATTGATCCTCTTTAATTTGCTGGCGATTTTCTTACGGAAGAAGTTCGAGCGGAGGTGGTAGAAATGTTCCACGTGGAACATTCATAACTTACGCAAAACCTGCCTTTTGCTTCTAAATATTTTTCTCATCGATTTTAGTTTTCATCCTTAGCAAAGCGAAGGATCTCGGTAGATCAGGCTTTTATTGGTTGGACGATATACTTCACTAGACTTCCTTCCCATTTGTCCGATGCCAGGAATTTTGCAGTCGATGTTATGATCGCCGCTGACCAAGCGGATGTTTTTTTGTCTCTTTAGCACTGTTACCATCTTTTAGAAGATGGCCGTCTTTGCAGACATATTCGTAGCCGCATTGGTGGCATGGCGGAATTATTATTTTCGCCATGCTTTCTCTTTGCTTGTTGTAAAAATTTTTCCGCAGCTTCTCAGGAATTCTCTAGCCCCACAAGCTTCAACCTTGTCATGCATTTTGTAACGCCGATTGCCGGGATGGATTGCGAAAATTTTCTCGAGCCTTAGGTCTTGTAGGGCGGAGTGCGTGCCTCGGGTTACTTGTGGTGTTTGAGAAAATTTGATTTCGAAACCGAAACGTCGACCATTTTTGATGATTAGCAGATCGAGCTTCGCATTGTTATGAGTTGCCCAGAAGTAGCATTCATTTGGTGCGGCATCGATAGCGCGAATGATCTCTTCCATAACAAAACCTTCCCAGGAAGCGCCGAGTTTGGGATGGCGAAGTAAGGCATGTTTTTCTTTGATGCCGAGATGGTGATGAAAAATTCCACTATCGCGAAAATAAATCTTAGGTGATTTGACCTGACGTTTGTTGATGTTCTCGAGCCAAGGCTGGAGCTGACGGATCATCAAAGTATGAGTCAGAATATCGGCATAATCTTGGATTGTATTATATGACCAACCCAGGGAACGACTAAGCTCAGAGGCGTTGAAAACATTGCCGTGATAATGTGCCAACATCATCCAAAAATTTTCTAACTTGTGGGGTGATATGCGGATGCCGAGGCTAGGAATGTCCCGCTCTAAGAAGGTGCGGACATAGTCGCTGCGCCAGTTGAAGCTGTTTTCCTCGCTCTTGGTCAAAAAGGATTTTGGGAATCCGCCTCGTAGCCAGAGCTTTTCGAGATTGTCGGTTTCATTAAAGTTGAAGGGGGTGAGTTCGAGGTAAGAGATGCGGCCAGCGAGTGTTTCGGAAGATTGCTTGATCAGCTCGCGCTGGGCACTGCCTAGAATTAAATATTTCTGTTTGTTTTTTGGGCGGTCGACCAATACGCGCAAACTCTGGAACAAATCAGGGCGGCGCTGAATTTTATCAATCACGATTAAGCCTTTTAATCCGGATAATGCGGTTTCGGGATTGGCCAGATGATCAAGATCTGATTTTTTCTCTAAGTCAAAATAGTTATGCGCACGATATTTGCCTTTTTCCTTAAGAAATTCACGAGCTATCGTTGTTTTCCCGCACTGTCCTGGACCAAGCAAGGCCACAATCGGACTAACCCCAAATGTTTTGTTTATTTTCTTATAAAAGTCTTTTCGTATCATAAATAATGACCATGAAAATTAAAGATTAGTTCCGTAATATTCATGCTTAGCTTCTAAAGACAACATGACTAGAACCAGAATCGTTGGCATCTTAAACATCACTCCTGACTCGTTTTTTGATGGTGGGAAGTTTGATTCACTTGAGTCAGCACTTACTCATACTAAGCAGATGATCGATGAAGGTGCTGCTGTGATTGATGTTGGGGCGGAGTCAACAAGGCCAAAATCCGTGGCACTAACTGCAGCGGAAGAATGGGCGCGTTTGGAAAATATTTTGCCGGCGGTGGTTCGCTTAGCCAAGATGCGCGGAATCAAGATTAGCATTGATTCCTATCACTTCGAAACAATCCAGAAAGCACATGATTTGGGGGTGGATATCATAAATGATGTTAGTGGTTTGATCGACAAGAGAATCATCGATTTCATCGCTGCAAAAAACATCACGACGATTTTAATGCATAACCTGGCGATCCACTCTAACCCTAATCTCATCGTTAATCAGCATCTCAATATCAACGCAGAAATTTTACGGTGGGCTTCAGAAAAAATTTTCTCTCTCACCAAAAAAGGAGTAAAAAAATCACAGCTAATTTTTGATCCAGGAATTGGCTTTTCTAAGGATGCAGCGCAGTCGATTCGGATTTTGAAGAATATCGATTCATACAGAGCCCTTGGCCTTCCGCTCTATGTCGGCCATTCCAAGAAATCTTTTCTTGATGCGTTAGATATCCCGGGCGATCGCGCCCAAAAAACTCTCGAGGTCACGAAGTTTCTAGCGGAAAGAAATGTAGAATTTTTGCGAGTACACGATGTGAGAGAAAATTTTATGGCCTTCCCTTGTAAGGGCTAATCAACTCAACTAGATGGCTGCGCTCTATCCCAACTTAAAAGTCAAGAATAATGTCTAGCAAAGTAATTGGTATCGACCTAGGTACTACAAACTCCTGTGTTGCCATCATGGAAGGCAAGAACACAAAAGTGATCGAAAATGCTGAGGGTGCGCGCACTACTCCATCAATTATCGGCTTCCTTGCCAATGGCGAGAAAACTGTCGGAGCGCCAGCAAAGCGCCAGGCGGTGACCAATCCGCAAAACACAGTTTTTGGCATTAAGCGTTTGATTGGTCGTCGCAATGATGACCCGATGACCGAAAAAGATCGCAAGCTTGTGCCTTACAAAATCGTGCCTTCAGCCAATGGTGATGCTTGGGTAGAAGTGAAGGGTGAGAAATATTCGCCAAGCCAAATCTCGGCATTCACTTTGATTAAGATGAAAGAAACCGCCGAAAGTTATCTCGGTGAAAAAGTGGAAAAGGCGGTGATCACTGTGCCGGCTTATTTCAATGATTCCCAACGTCAGGCAACGAAAGATGCTGGTAAAATTGCTGGTCTTGATGTGTTACGCATCATCAACGAGCCAACCGCTGCGGCACTCGCTTACGGCTTCGAAAAAAAGAATGGCCAAACCATTGTCGTTTATGATTTGGGCGGCGGAACTTTTGACGTTTCTGTTCTTGAGATTGGTGACGGTGTGTTTGAGGTGAAGGCAACCAACGGCGACACTTTCCTTGGTGGCGAAGATTTCGATATGCGCATCCAAGAATTCCTCACTGGCGAATTTAAAAGAGATAATGGCATCGATCTAAGTAAGGATCCGTTGGCGTTGCAGCGCTTGAAGGAGGCTGCGGAGAAGGCGAAGATCGAACTTTCTTCAACGATGGAGACCGACATCAATCTTCCCTACATCACCGCCGACGCAACTGGACCTAAGCACCTCAACCTCAAACTGACCCGTGCAAAACTTGAGCAGCTTTGTGATGACTTGATTCAACGCACCATCAAGCCGTGCGAAAATGCGTTGCAAGATGCTGGTCTAAAAGCTTCTGACATCGACGAGATTATCTTGGTTGGTGGGATGACGCGCATGCCGAAAGTGATTGAAACTGCGAAAAAACTTTTTGGTAAAGAGCCGAACAAATCGGTGAATCCTGACGAAGTTGTAGCCATCGGTGCAGCCATTCAGGGTGCAGTTCTGCAAGGTGATGTGAAGGATGTTCTTCTTCTCGATGTCACTCCGCTTTCACTCGGAATCGAAACTGCTGGCGGTGTGTTTACTCGTTTGATCGATCGCAACACAACGATCCCAACCAATAAGAGCCAGGTTTTTTCAACTGCTGCTGATAATCAAACCGCGGTGACGATCAAAGTTTATCAAGGTGAGCGCGACATCGCAGCGCATAACAAACTGCTTGGTGAGTTTAATCTCGAAGGTATCGCGCCGGCGCCACGTGGCATGCCGCAGGTTGAGGTGAGCTTCGATATCGATGCCAATGGTGTGGTGAAGGTATCAGCGAAAGACAAGGCAACCAACAAGGAACAGCAAATCCGCATCCAATCCTCCGGCGGCTTGTCTGAAGCGGAAATTCAAAAAATGATGAAGGATGCCGAAGCCAATGCTACGGCAGATAAAGCGAAGAAGGAATTCATCGAAGCCAAGAACCACGCGGATGCAGCGGTTTATGAAACCGAAAAATCTTTACGCGAACATGGTGATAAGGTTGATGCCGCAATCAAGTCAGCCATCGAGGCGGAAGTACAAAAAGTTAAGGATCTGGTTGCCAAAGATTCTGCTACTGCTGCAGAGATTAAGTCAGCAACTGAAAGCCTGATGCAATCCGCGATGAAGCTCGGCGAGGCGATTTACAAATCTGGTCAATCTGGCGCTGCTGATGCTGGAGCCAATGCTGGCTCTGGTGCAACCGAGTCTACTGCTGAAGGCGGTGAGAAGGTGGTTGATGCGGAATATGAAGAAGTGAAGGACGAGAAGAAGGAGTCGAACTAGGCTAGAACTAACTTACAGACTGGGTCAGAGACCCCGTCTCCATGTTCATGTCAAGCGCATCCGGCACATCTTAAACAGTTTTGCCCGCGGGCAAAAATTGGAATGGGTCCGCTTATATCAAGGCCTCAAGCCATAAAGTCCTAATTTGAAAAATTACGAAAAATGTTCCATGTGGAACATTTTTCAGAAACGAACAAAGTGGTCTGGATCCAGGAGCTGGGCCGACAGCTTGCTGTTTTGTTTTTGAAAAATACCTTTCGCTAGACGCATCACTGCAATCATGGCGTCGCCTACTACCTATGTTTGGTGCGGTGCAAAAATTTTTGTTTTTAGTGGAAAACTTTACTGATTATTCCTGGTTCATCTTAACCGCTTACGGACTTACGGTTGTAGTACTGATGTCGCTTCTATTTTTCACGCTGACCAAATATTTCGCCGCAAAGAATGCGAAATAAACACAAGCAAAAACGGATTATTTTTGTTGGCTCGATTTTCGCGATCTCGCTGTTGGCGCTGCTTTTTGTGATCAAAAATTTCCGCGAAAATATTGTCTTTTTTTATTCTCCAACCGAGTTGCGGCAAATTCAAAACAGGTCACGAATTGTTCGTATTGGTGGGTTAGTGAAGGATGGTTCAGTTAAAGAAATCGACGCACTCAACACCGAATTTATCGTCACTGACTTACAAAATGAGCTAAAAATTCATTACAAAGGAATCTTGCCGAATCTGTTTCGAGACAAGCAGGGTGTGGTGGTGAAGGGGGTGTTAAACGAAGATGGAAGTGAATTCTTTTCTAGCGAACTGTTGATCAAGCATGATGAAAATTACATGCCGCCGGAAGTGGCAAAATCTCTAAAGCGCTAGCTCGTTGCTTCTTTTTTCAATTACCTGCTCGAGTTGCTGATTGAAGTCATGCTTAGAGAGGCCGGGCTCGATCGGGTCAAGAAATTCCAGAATTATTTTCCCCGGTTTTTTTACGAGCTGATGTTTTGGCCAAAATTTTCCGGAGTTAAGAGCGGCTGGAACAACCTTCACGCCGCATGCCAAATAAAGAGCAGTGACACCCACTTGGTAAGGATGTTGTGCAACTGCAGCCCCTACCGGCACGCGCGTGCCTTGCGGGAAAAGCACGATTGTTTGTCCACGTGTGAGATATTCTTTTGTCTGCTTGATTAAGTCTTTCAGCGCTGATGCGCCACCTTTGCGATTAATTTTGATTCCACTCATCACCTTCAAATACCAACCGTAAAATGGGATCATCTCCAACTCTTTTTTGTAAGCATAAACCGGATGATGAAAGACGAGATGCATCACGATTGTTTCCCAGGCCGACTGATGCTTGCAGGCTACGATGCAGGGCCCTTGCGGAAGTTTTTCGAGACCGCGGATTTCATGCTCAATGCCACAAAGTTTTTTCAACATCCACAGCGATCCGATCGACCAAATCTTGGCGCCATGATCGGCCATTTTGGTGTTACGCGTGATAAAGGTGGGAGAGTAAAGGATTGGAATAATCGTCCCCCAGAGATTGAGGAGGAAGGAGAAGAGGATGGAGCGAAGAAGTTGCATGAAAAAGAAATACCAGCCAGCCGTAGCTCACAGGGGCATAGGCTGGTGCCGATTGAGAGATTCGAACTCCCGACCCACTGTTTACAAGACAGTAGCTCTACCCCTGAGCTAAATCGGCATCAAAGAAAGGCGGCGCAAATTATTTTTGGTCGAGGAAACAGCAAGCAAGTTTTGCGCACAAAAAAACCGGGTCAATCAATCAATTGACCCGGCTTAGCTTAAGCTTTAATAGTAAAACTATTGTGCAGCTGGAGCTTCAACAGCAGCTTCCGCTTTTTTAGCGCGATGCTTTTTGTTGTACTTCTTAGCTGGCTTTTCAGCAGCAACTTCAGCGGCTTTTTCAACTTTAGCTGGAGTAGCTTCTTTCTTAGCTTCAACTTTAGCAGCAGCTACAGGAGCAGCGGCTTTAGCTTCAACTTTAGCAGCAGCTACAGGAGCAGCGGCTTTAGCTTCAACTTTAGCAGCAGCTACAGGAGCAGCGGCTTTAGCTTCAACTTTTACAGCTTGTGCTTGAGCGGCAGAAGCAAAAAGAGCAACTGCAGCTATGACTAATGAAAGTTTTTTCATGTTTTTTACAAAATACATTTTGAAAAATTTCTAATCTGACGATTAGAGACCTTATGTGATGAGCCTGCCTACGTAACCAGACGACAAGAGTCCAGACGACCTCAAGCTAAGGCTATCAAATAAAGCGCGCGCAAGGTAGGAATCAAAAAATCTCTGTCAATGTCGTAAACATTCCTTTATCGCCTCTCTCACATGAGCAATCGGTTTGATTGTAAGATTATCTAACACCTCTTTTGGCATCTCTTCCAAATCCTTCATATTATCCTTTGGGATCAACACCGTCTCGATCTGGCCGCGCAGCGCCGCGAGTAGTTTTTCTTTTAGGCCGCCAATCTCGAGCACCTTGCCGGTAAGAGTGATCTCGCCGGTCATCGCCACGTCGCGGCGCACTGGTTTTTTGGTTAAAGCTGAGATCAGTGAGATGCACAAAGCCACGCCTGCAGAGGGGCCATCCTTTGGTGTTGCGCCTTCGGGAACGTGGATGTGAAAGTCAAGTTTGTTAAAACTTTTTGCTTCGACCTTGAGCTCTTTGGCGATTGATCGGGTGTAGCTCAGCGCTGCTTGAGCCGACTCCTTCATCACTTCGCCGAGACGGCCGGTGATCTGGATTTTACCGCTACCGGCGAACTTCAGCACTTCGATATCGAGCAAATCGCCGCCATATTCTGTGTAAGCCAAACCAGTTGTCACCCCAACCAAATCACGGTCGCGGGCGATACCAAAATGCTTCTTCTCGATGCCGGCATATTTGCGCAGATTCTTCTCGGTGATGTGTAGTTCCCCAGCTTCTTTGGTTACAATCACCTTCGCCGCTTTGCGTGTGAGATTACCGATCTCGCGGCTCAGATTACGCACGCCGGCCTCAAAGGTGTAGCGGCGGATCAAGGTGAGTATTGCCTCGTTAGTGATGCTAAACTCGTTTACATGTAGTCCATTTTCCTTGCGCTGGCGTGGTACCAGATGCTCCTTAGCGATATGCAGTTTTTCATTTTCAGTGTAGCCCGAAAGTCGGATGATCTCCATGCGGTCATGCAGCGGCACGGGGATTGTACTTGTGCTGTTGGCGGTGGCGACGAACATCACCTTAGAGAGATTGTAATCCACTTCGAGATAATGGTCGGAGAAGCGGTCATTCTGTTCTGGATCAAGTACCTCAAGTAGCGCTGCTGCTGGATCGCCGCGGAAGTCGTGCGACATTTTGTCGATCTCATCAAGCAACAGCATAGGATTAATCTTCTCGGCTTTGCGCATGGATTGGATGATACGGCCAGGCATTGAGCCGATGTAAGTGCGGCGATGACCGCGGATTTCAGACTCATCGCGTACGCCGCCAAGTGACACCTTAACATATTTTCTGCCAAGACTCTCGGCGATGGATTTTGCCAACGAAGTCTTGCCGACGCCTGGCGCGCCAACTAGACAGAGGATCGGCCCCCTCGAGTCTTTCGTCTTCATCTGCACAGCGATGAATTCGATAATGCGTTCCTTCACTTTTTCCAGTCCGTAATGATGCTTATCCAAAATCTTTTTGGCGTGAGTCAGATTGCTGACGAGCTTGCTTTGCTTAGTCCAAGGCAAGGCGCAAATCCATTCGAGATAGTTACGCACGACGCCTGATTCGGAGGAATATGGGTTCATTTTCTCAAGTTTGTTCAGCTCGGAATCACAGCGCTTGCGCACCTCTTTTGACAGCTTCAGCCGCCCTATTTTTTCCTTGAGTTCCTTGACCTCAGTTTCCTCATCTTGCCCTAGTTCTTTCCTAATATTTTTCATCTGCTCAGTGAGGTAAGCCTCCTTCTGATGCTTGGTGAATTTTTCCTGAACCGACTTGTTGATCCTCTCCTCTGCTTGTCCGATCTCAATTTCAGATTTTAGGATTTCGAGGAGTTTGTAGAATTTCTTAATGATGTCGTCTTCTTCCAAAACTTGTTGCTTGCTGGCTAGTGTACCGCCGATATATGTGGCGATCATGTAGATTACTTCGTGTGGCGCTTTGAGTTTATGGATAGAGGTGAGGATCTCGGGAGTGAGACGTTTGTTGTAAGAAGCGCATCTGGTGAAGCTATCGATGCAGGCTTTGATTAGGCCGAGGATCTCGTTATTGTCGGTTGGAATTTTTTGCTCGAGCACCAAATCCGCTTCGCAAGTGAAGAATTTGTCGGTGATGTGGGTGTGTTTTATGCGCGCCCTGATTAATCCCTGTAGGATCACCTTCAGTGTTCCGTCAGCAGTTCGAATCGCTTCAACAACGCTACATAAACAGCCGGTGTGATGAATATTTTGCTGACTAAATTCGTCACGATCGGGGTTGGTTTGCGTTAATGCCAACACAGGAACTCCTAAGCGTTGCGCTTCTTCAATAGAGTTAATCGACTTCTCGCGGCCAACCAAAATCGTAGTGGTCATCTGCGGAAAAATTACGATATCGCGGAGAGGAATGGTGTGGAAAATCTGCGGCTCTGGCATTTTTGATTTTTGATTTTTGATTCTAGATTTGTTGTGTATCTCCAAAATCAAGAATCAAAAATCAAAAATCAAAAATCCTAGATGTTGGTCATCTTACTCTCGGTAAGTCTCCTTGTTTGCTTCTTCTTCCTCTATAAATCCTCAGCGACACTTGGTCGGCTTGGTCGTGTGGAGGAGGAGGTAAACTTGCTTCGCAGCGAAAAAGAAAATCTGCAGCAAAAAGTCTTGGGTTTTGAAAAAGAAAATGAGCTGCTGAAGCAAGACCAGCAGAGGCTAGCGCAGGAGAAGCAAAACTGGCAGAAGGAGAAGGAGTTAGTGCTTTTCCAAATCGCTGACGAGATCACCAAGAAGAATAGCGCGCAGCAAAATCAGATCTTCGAGAACGTCACTACCAAGCTGAAGGCGTTGGATGAAGAGGTAAAAAAATCGAGCGATGAAACTAACAAAATAAAAGCCGCATTACTCACCCCTGGTGGAGCAGGTCGTACCTCTGAGATCACTTTGGAAAATATTTTGAAAGCCTCGGGACTGTTGGAGCGCGAGTCATTTAATTCGGTTGGTGATTATATTTTGCAGTCGCATTTCGGTTCGGATTTTGGCGCGGAAGCAAAACGTCCTGATGCAATTTTATTTTTGCCTGATAACCAAATCGCCGTAGTCGACAGCAAATCTTCAGCGCATTTTTTTGAGCTTGCTGAAAGTGAAGGTGAGGGTGAGGAGAAGGAGATTTTGGGTAAGTTAAGAACCATGTTTCGTCGCCATATCGAAGACTTGCGGCGCAAGGATTATGCCAGTTTCTTATTCGAGCATTTGCATGCGCAAAACCCGTCTGATTATCGCATTATATCGGTGATGTTTTTGCAGACTGAGCAGATGCTTGAAGTGCTGAAAAAAGCCGACCGTGATTTCGAACAAAGAGCCTTTGAGGCCGGAATAATCGTGGCCACGCCGGTGGCACTGATTCATCTTTTATCGAACGTAAAATTTGTGGTCGATCGCGTGAAGCAGCAGAAAAATATCGAGCTGCTGAAGGTTGAAATTGGCAAGCTGCTCGATAGTTTTGTGGTAATTGTTAAAGAGTCGGGAGAGCTAGGAAGACTGATAAATCGCGCTTTGGTGGGCTATAACAAGCTTGCCAAGAATCTCAACCGCACGACGAGTTTGAGTAAAAATATTTCCGAGTTGGGGATTGCCGGGAAGAAATCGGGAGAGGTAAAATTCTTGGAAGTTGTGGAGGTGGATGAATCTCAATAAAACTACTGACTAAAAAAATATGCGCTGCCCCTTTTGCGGTAATATCGAAACACAAGTTAAAGACAGCCGGATTTCGGATGATGGCGAGGCCATCAAGCGTAGGCGTTATTGCACTGCCTGCGATTCACGTTTTACAACCTATGAGCGCGTACAGTTGCGCGAGATTTTGGTCATCAAAAAGAACGGTGAGAAAAAAATTTTTGATCCGGAGAAGTTGAAGAAATCAATCGAGATGGCGGTGCGCAAGCGGCCTGTTGCTGAGCTACAAGTTGAGAAGTTGGTGAATAATATTGTTCGTCAGCTTGAGGTAGAAAACGAAACCGAAATTCCTTCGGCAAAAATTGGTGAGTTGGTGATGACGGCTCTGGAGAGGCTAGACAAGGTTGCCTTCGTGCGCTTTGCTTCGGTTTACAAAAATTTCGAGCGGCCGGAGGATTTCCAAAAATTCATTAAACAGGTGGTGAAGCAGTGAGTAAAGACGCTCTCCAGTTTTATATCGACAATGATTTGGCCGAGGTGATTTCTGAGAAGCCGCAGAATCATTTTACGCAAAAACAGCCAGCAAAAGAAACCGCTGAATACTTCCTCAGAACCCGTCCCAAATCTCGCTGTGACGAGTCGGAAATGGTGGATTTGCAAGCGCCGCAGCGCAGCGTATTAGACATATGTGCACAGCGGAGCGCAGTAAATCCACCATTTACGGCCGTCGTAGATAGAGATTGGGGAAGAGTTCTCAAGCCACAATTTTCAACCAATCAGGCCATCTCAACCTTAGCACAAAGAACGGTGATGACAGAAAAATTCCAGCCACTTAACGACATTGTTGCGCAGGCGCGGAAGGCAGCGCAGGCGGCAAAAAATATCGATGCATTGCGCGAGGCGGTAAAAAATTTTGACGGCTGCAATCTAAAAAAGATGGCAACCAACACTGTCTTTGCTGACGGCAATCCTAACTCGCGCGTCATGGTAATTGGTGAAGCACCAGGTAATCATGAAGATTTGCAAGGCGTTCCATTTTGTGGCGATTCCGGCCAATTACTCGACGAGATGTTGCGATCCATAAATCTCACGCGGCAGGAAAATTTTTATATCTCCAACGTGATCTTCTGGCGGCCGCCGGGCAATCGTCGTCCGACTGATGAGGAGCTGGCGATTTGCCGGCCTTTTGTTGAGCGTCACATCCAACTCATCAATCCGGAAATTTTGGTGTTAGTGGGAGCGACAGCAATGACGGCGCTGCTTGGCATAGTTGAGCCGGTAAGCAAAATCCGTGGTCAGTTTATGGATTTCTCGCCAAAATTTTTGGCACGGACGATTAAAACTTTTACGATTTTTCACCCATCCTACCTCCTGCGTCAGCCCGGTAAGAAGAAGGTCGCGTGGCAGGATATGCTTGCTCTTGAGGAGTTTCTGAAATGAAGAAACTTTGGAGAGAGATTGAGTGGTATGACATTAAAACATTCGCCAGAAAACTGTTGCGCAAAGTTGCTTATTCTTGGCTAGTCCAAGAGCTGATCTGCGGGCTTTTTCTTGCTTACATGTGGCTGGTTTATGTGAGCAGTAAGAAGATTTTTGTGAATTACGACACTTTGCTTACAGCTACAAAGAGTAAGTCTCCAATCATCTTATCCTTCTGGCATAATCGTCTGATGATGATCCCTTTTATTACTAGGCAGCCAAAGAAAATCTCTCCTGATTATAATTTTATGACCCTAGCCTCGCGCCACGGCGATGGCCGCTTCGTCGGCAAAATCATGGAGAAGTTTGGGCTGATTTCGATTTATGGATCGTCCAAGGATGGCCGGAAATCTTCACGCGGTATTGATGTTGGTAGCTTCAAAAGAATCTTCGATGGTTTGAAAAAAGGCTTCTCGTTTGGAGTAACGCCCGACGGGCCGCGCGGACCGAATCAAAAAATTAACGGCGAGATTATCAATATCGCGCGCATCTCTGGCGCAGGCATTTTGCCAATCTCCTACTCCTGTTCGTGCTTCAAGCAAATCAATACTTGGGACAAGTTTAAAATCCCGCTACCCTTCTCAACCCTATGTTTTTATTTCAACGAAAAACCATTCCTGGTCGCGCGTAATGCGGATATGCAGGAGATGGAAGAGTTAAAAAATGTGATTGCAGAAAGGATGAATCTGGTGCAGCAAAAGGCTGATTCTCTCGCAAATCGTCATTGCGAGGAGGGTAAAGCCCGACGAAGCAATCTAATTTTAATTTGTAAGCGGATTGCTTCACGCTGTAGCTCTCGCAACGATGAGGTGGGTTTGAGATGAGAAAACTCGAAGCGAAAAAAATTTTTAAAAAAAATTCCGTGGGTGAAGTCGAATTTCTTTTTGGCGCTCACAACTTCTCGCAAATTCCCAAAAATCATTTTCCTGAAATCGCTTTTGTCGGGGCGTCGAATGTTGGAAAATCTAGCTTGATCAATGCTCTGCTTAGCAAAAAAATTGCGATTGTTTCCTCAACCCCTGGCCGCACTCGCCAGTTAAATTTTTTCCGCGTCTCTGGTTTTGCAGATGGTTTTATTTTGGTTGATATGCCGGGCTACGGCTTTGCCAAAGCTCGTGATAAGGACATCTCGCATTGGCAGAAAGCTAGTTTCGAATATCTCACCCGGCGTCCAAATCTGCGGCGAGTTTTTTTGCTGATCGATCCAATCAAAGGTTTGAAAGAGGGGGATCGTGAGATGATCAACATCTTCAACACTCTTGCCGTTTCGTTTCAGATTGTGCTCACCAAGTCAGACAAAATCTCGCGTGAAGAGCTGAAAAAGACGGCGAATAAAATTTCTGTGGAGATGAAAAAATGGCCAGCGATACATCCACAAATCCTTGAAACCAGCAGCTCCAAAGGCTTTGGCATTTTCGAGTTACAAGATGAAATAGTAAAAATTCTCGAGACGGTGTGAAACAGGACTTACGTAAAACCGCTTTTGCAAAGAAATTTCTAGGTTCTTTTATGGTGAGGAGCGCCCGTGTCTGCGTAGCAGCACAAAATAAAAGGAGCGTAAGCCTATTCAAACATAGGTGCGCACCGCAGCCAGAAAAAACCGACGAAATTTCAAAGCAAAAGTTAGGTTTTGTGTAAGTCCTGTGAAAATTTTTTTGGTAATTTTTTTGACCAGTCTGATTGTCATCGCCCTAGTAATCCTGCTTAACAGCGCTACATACAACGCTCCTTCCAAGAACTCTTCAAATGACAAAACAAAGCAATCCTCTCTTCACCGAAGCGCCTAATCTCACGCCTAAGCAAATCGTTGATGAGCTCAATCGTTACATCGTTGGACAGCAAGATGCCAAGAAGGCAGTGGCGATTGCGCTGCGTAATCGTTATCGCCGTAAGCTAGTCGAATCACCGCTGCGCGAGGAAATCGTACCAAAAAATATTTTGATGGTCGGGCCGACTGGTTGCGGCAAAACGGAAGTGGCACGTCGGTTGGCAAAGCTTGCCAATGCACCATTCATCAAGGTTGAGGCCACGAAGTTTACCGAGGTCGGATATGTCGGTCGTGATGTTGATTCGATCATCCGCGACTTGGTTGAGGTGGCGATCAAGCACATCAAAAGCGAGATGAAAAAAGAGGTGCAGGAAAAGGCTGAGCAGCATGCGAAGAAGCGTGTCATCAAAGCCTTGGTCGGAGAAAATGCTCTTGACGAAACGCGCGAAAAATTCACGCGGATGTTTGAGGCGGGGCAGCTTGATGATAAGGAAATCGAGATCGATATCGCTGACACCAGTAACTCTTTCGCCTCCAACTTCGACATACCTGGCGGTCAAGTCGGCATGATCAACATCACCGAAATGCTTGGCAAAGCGATGGGTGGAGAGCGTACCAGAAAAATGCGCGCGACCGTTGCTGATGCCATAAAATTGCTGATCGATGAGGAGTCAGAAAAAATGATCGATAAGGATAATGTGATAAAGAAGGCAATGAAATCGGTGGAAAATGACGGCATCGTTTTCATCGATGAGATCGACAAAATCTGCGCGCGGGGCAATGTCAAAGGCGCTGATGTTTCGCGCGAAGGTGTGCAGCGCGACCTACTACCACTTGTTGAAGGAACTGCCATCTCTACCAAATATGGCATCATCAAAACTGACCACATTCTCTTTATTGCCTCTGGTGCTTTTCACGTGGCGAAGCCGGCTGATCTCTTGCCGGAACTACAAGGGCGTTTTCCGATTCGTGTGCAGCTTAATCCGCTTACAGAAGATGATCTAGTGCGTATTCTAACCGAGCCGGAAGCAAGCCTGATAAAGCAATACACCGCTTTGATCGCAGTGGAAAAAGTAAAACTAAACTTCACTGAGGACGGTATTAAAGAAATCGCCCGCATTGCTCATCGTGTTAATGGTGAAGTTGAGAATATTGGTGCGCGTAGGCTACACACTATGCTCGAAAAAATTCTCGAAGAAGTAAGTTTCGCGGCGAGTGAAATGAAAAATGGCAGTAAGGTTTTGATTGATGCTGCCTATACTAACTCCCATCTTGGCGACCTCGCCCAAGGTAAAACAGATCTCTCTAAGTTCATTCTCTGATGACATTACGGCCACGGTTCCAAACCAAACGGGACTTCATAATGCTGCTCCTTGTCCTTGGAGGTATCATTGCCATTGGGCCTCTAACCATCGATATCTATCTTCCCGCCTTCAGTGCAATCGCCGCCGATTTTCGGATAACCGCTTCTCAGACGCAGCTCTCGCTCACCAGTTATTTTATCGGTATCACCATCGGACAGATTTCTTATGGACCAATCATCGACCGCTTCGGCAAGAAGCCGCCGCTATTTTGTGGATTGGTGATTTTTATCGCTGCGACGATTGGCTGCTTTTACAGCAACAGCATTGAGCAGATGATCATCTTCCGTTTCTTCCAGGCCATTGGCGCTTGTGCAGG
>Ga0194121_10006405_pt1 | contig 15781 bp, 22 predicted proteins | sample TA2MahCa50mmetaG_FD_148609 | JGI IMG/M metagenome (GOLD analysis project Ga0194121, IMG submission 148609) | Freshwater microbial communities from Lake Tanganyika, Tanzania - TA2015020 Mahale Deep Cast 50m | ecosystem: Environmental > Aquatic > Freshwater > Lake | place: Tanzania: Lake... | reverse complement strand
GCATGTGCACTGATAGTGCGTGCGTTAATTTAGAACCCATTACTATTTTTGCAAAAAGTCAAGAAGAGGCTCAAAAAATAAAGGATGCAATGGAAGTCGAAATGAATAAAATTAAATTACCTGAAGCATCCCCTCAAAAATATAAGCGATCAAGGCCAACAGTACAGGCAGACGAACCAGCAGAATTACCTAATACAAAAGATTATGATGTGCGTCGTAAGGCATTAGAGGATAGATTAAAAAAGATTGATGAGGAGGATACTGAGCTTAATAGGCGTATACAAAGAGCCCTCGAAAAAATCGAAAAAATAGAAGATAAAAAATAACAATGCTTCGTAGACAGCATATACAAGGATTTATAGTTGCAGTATTTTTCTTTTGCCCTCTTTTTATTTTTGCCCAAGCACCCTCTATTGCTGATCTTGAGCGTCAAATAGAAGAAAGACAGCAAAGATACGCAGAAAAACTAAAGCAAGCTGAGGCATTAGAAGCAAAAATTTTATTATTGGAAAATAATGAGCTTGATTATGCTGCACGCCTTGCCCAAGCACGTAAAAATTTTGAGGTTAGGGCTCCTACTAGAGATATTGCAGATAAGGTGTGTAATGCACTTGCTCAAGAATGGATGCAGAGTAAGTTTGATGGAATGCAATTATATAAGCCCTGTATGGTGCGTGTTAAGGTTGGGCAAATAGTTGCTGCTGGTGCCACTACTTTTAGTTTTGCTGATGGCAAAGCTTATGGTTTTGATATGACGGTTCAGGGGTCGCTTGAGAGTATTCTTGATTCTATTGTGCCTCATGAGGCAACTCATATTTTTAATGCCTTGGATGTAGGTCGTCCATTGCCTCGTTGGGCTGATGAAGGAGTTGCTACTCTTGCTGAGAATGAAAGCGAAAGAAAGCGTCAATTAGCTTTAGCTCAAGAGGTTAATGGTACAAATCGTTTTATTCCTTTACGAGATCTTCTTGATATAACGGAGTATCCAAAAAACATGTCGCATGTGCTTACTTTATATGCAGAGGGGGCTTCATTAAGCGATTTTTTGGTTGGTAATGCATCTACCGCCTCAGGAAAGCAATGGACTCGAGAAGAAGCGCGACAATGGATGGTTGCATTTATGCAGAATGGTTATGTGAAGGGGTGGGATGCTGCTTTATATAATTTATCAAAAACTAAAGAAAAGCCTCTTGGTTCTATTACTAATGTCGCTCAATTACACAATGCATTTACTCAATGGTTAAAGAGAAAGGATATTGAGCCGTATGTTTTTAAAATAACGCCCACTGACTCAGGAAAAAATACTATTTTGCCTGTTAATTATTTTGATGAAGAAAAAAATATAGTTGTACCTGCTTATTGATTATGCGTTTACATAGTATTTATTTTAGTGGAATAGCGGTGCTTGCTATACCATTTATTATTTTTGCCCAAGCACCCTCTATTGCTGACCTTGAAGCTCAAATAGCAGCAAAGCAGCAAAGATACGCAGAAAAACTAAAACAGGCTGAGGCATTAGAAGCAAAAATTTTATTATTGGAAAATAATGAGCGTGCGCGATTACAGACGGAAAATCAAAGTAAAGCTTCACAGCCTAAGATGTTTTCTATACATCTTGATTGTTCAAAGTATACCGGTGCGGCGCGTGAAATGTGTTTGAAGGCGCGCGCCGAACCAAATGAGCATGAACGTTCACATTTTATTAATTCTGTGTGTCGCGAAGCGTATGCGGCAGGAAGAAAAGGTAATTGTATTCATATGGGCTGGGATGCAAATGGTAATGCGATTATGACGTGGATTGACGAACCCGCAGGTACTATTTCAGGACTTATTGCTTCTAATTGCACACCTTCATTTTTTAAGTCATGTCATCGTTATAATACTTATTTTTTGCAGCCAAATACTCCAGCTTCGCAAAAATGGAATAATATTTCATATTTATTCGACGAGTTTGGTGCGTACAATATTGGAGGTCGTGAGCGTTTAGATAAGGCATTAAATGGGGGTAAGGCTGATTTATTAATTAATATTGTTGAAGGGCCTATGGATTTTGTGGTTATCGCGGCAAGCATCGCACAATATCAAAAAACGACTAATCAAGCTAATTTTCAAAATATCCAATTTAGGGATTTTACGCGCAAACAAATAGAAAATTCGATGGCTATTGTGCGTGATGCGTATGAAGCACAAGCTGCAGGGAAAGCTTTTAAGGGTCAATCAGGTGGACACACTAGAGCTATTTATGAACAATTTCTTCGTAGTCCTCAAGCGCAACTATTAAGACAAATGTATGGCGATGCATGGTTTGATAAAACATTTAATGTCGTTTTTTAAGCTATGCTATACTTTTAAACAATGACGAAATCTCAAAAAATAATTCTTACCAAAGACGATACGCCGAAGGATATAATGGGTCATGTTGCTACTGAAGATGCCCCACACCTTACCTTTGTAATTCCTAAAGGGTCCGCATTACTTGAAGATGATGGCGTATGGAAGAAGCTTGCAAAAGTTGCGGAGGCGATGGGTAAGGAAATTAAGATAGAGTCAGTGGATGATGCTATTTTAGCTGGTGCTAAAAAAGCAAAAATAAAAGCAGTTAATCCTTTTTTTGATAACGATACAGCTTCTGCGTGGCAGGGGGAGAAATCTGCAGATGAAAGTGATAGTGAAGATGCCGAAGTAAGCGAAGAAGTAGAGGAGGATGAGGAAGAAAGTGAAGATAATGATATGGATGTTGCGCCAGAGCCTGTGTATGCAACGCCTATGGTGCAAAAAATTCGCCCTACGGCAAAACCTCAGCCAAAGGCAGTGTATCGCCATAAAGTGGTTGAGATTGTGGACGATGAAGATGATGATATCGTTCCACGCAGGCGACGTTTTATACCACGTAAAAAATGGGCTATTGCGGTGTTACTACTCGCCATCGCTATTCCTTCTTATTGGGTTGCTTTTTCTGTATTGCCTCGTGCAACCATTAAGATCGTAACGGAAAAGAAAGAGTGGGAATTTAATGGTTTTCTTTCCATAGCAAAAAATAGCAATGTACCAAGCACACTTATAACAGAAAAAAAGAATGCGCAGATGACCTTCCCTGCGCTTGGTAAAAAGGTTGTTAGCAATAAAGCGCGCGGAACTATTATGGTGTACAACGCATATAGCTCCGAGCCACAACAGCTGGTGGCAACCACGCGGTTTATGACAGCAGATGGTAAAATTGTACGTCTTACAAAAAACGTAACTATCCCTGGAGCTAAGATTGATGGCGGTAAAATAACTCCGTCGTCTATTGAAACTGAGATTGAAGCTGATAAGCCAGGCCCTGCATATAATATTCCCGCCACACAAAAGCTTTCTATCCCTGGGTTTAAGGGGACAGCAAAATATACAGGCTTTTACGGTGATATACAAACAGCTCTTACCGGTGGATTTACTGGTGAGGCAGCGTACCCAACGAATGATGATATAAAAGCAGCTAAGACAAAAATAGCAGAAGTTTTACAATCGACTTTGGTAACTGCGCTTCGTGCAAAGGCAGGTGCCGACTATACGCTTACTGAGGGTGCAACTTTGTTTACTACCTTAAAGACTGATGTTAATCCGCAGGTGAATGCGAAGAATGAATTTTCGGTATTCTCAGAAGCTGAGATGAAAGCATTGGTATTTAAAGAAAGTGATCTTATTGGTTACTTCGCTGGTGAGATGAAAGAGAGTGATGGTTTTGGTAAGGAGTATTCTTTTAAGTCAACGAAGATTGCATATGATGTTCCGAAGATTGATTTTAATGCAGGCAAGATGCAATTACCCGTTGATTTTAAGGGTGTTGCTGAATTACCGGTTGATTTAGATGCAATACGTAAGCTTGTTATGGGTAAGTCGCCTGATGAATTACAATCAACACTTTTTGAAATCCGAGGCATTAGTAGCGCAGAAGCAACCTTATGGCCTCGATACATAGGTCGGGTACCTAAAAACCCTTCGCCTGAGAAGCTTACTTTTTCTGTTGAATGATAATGCAACGGGCGTTTGACCACAGGGGTTTTCCTGTGCTACTATCGCTTAGCTGACTATGAGCGAAGAGCGTACTCTCGAAGGAAAGGTAATAGAGGCACTGCCTTCAACAACCTTTCGTGTCGCGCTCCCGAATGGGGAGGAGGTTATTGCCTACCTTGCAGGGAAGATGCGATTACACCATATTAAGATTCTTCCTGGTGATATGGTTCTTGTTGAAATTGGGGAATACGACGATGCACGTGGGCGCATAACCCGCAGGCTCTAAAAGAAGCAAAAAAAGAACGTATTTATACATGCAGGTCAAATCATCAGTTAAAAAAAGGTGCGATAAGTGCAAAGTCGTGCGCAGGCGCGGCAAAGTGTACGTTATCTGCAGTACGCCAAAGCATAAGCAGCGGCAGGGTTAATCATATATATGAGACTTTTTGGTATTACTATTCCTGATGGCAAGCGCGTCGAAGCATCACTCGCGTATTTTTACGGTGTTGGTCCTGCACGCGTTAAAGCAATTTTAAAAGCAACAAAAATAAGTCCAGATAAGCGCACGAAAGATTTGACTCAGCAGGAAGTTGGTCTTATAAAGGAATACATTGAAAAGAACTTTAAGATCGAGGGTGACCTCCGCTTAGCTGTAAAGCAAAATATTGTAATGTTAAAAGAATTGGGCACGTATCGTGGTATGCGCCACATGCGCCACTTGCCAGTTCGCGGTCAGCGTACAAAAACAAACTCTCGTACGGTGCGCGGTAACGTTAGAAAGACTGCGGGTAGCGGTAAGCGTAAAGTTGAATTGAAATAGTATGGGAAAGAAACAGATAAAAACAGAAACGCCGGCAGAGGCATTGAAGACAGCAGAAACCGTGGATACCGCGGTGGCGAAAGCATCGTCTGCCTCTTCGAAGAAATTACAGAAGGGTCGTGTATATATTAAGGCTACATATAACAACACGATTGTTTCTGTTACTGACGATCACGGCAATTTAGTTGCATGGTCAACAGCAGGTGCTTTGGGTTTTGCTGGTCCTAAAAAGGCAACACCTTTCGCAGCTTCTAAGATCGTTGCCACTGTTACAGAAAAGCTTAAAAAATCTGGCCCAACGGATGTTTCGGTATTCGTTAACGGATTTGGCGGCGGCAGGGATTCTGCTATACGGTCGTTTATAAACCAAGGGTTTAACGTTCTTTCTATTACGGACGTAACCCCTATTCCACATAATGGTGTTAAGGCTCCTAAGCCACGCCGCATTTAATATTTAAACAATGTTTGTAACAAGCGAAAAAAAGGAACGCGCATTGGGAGTACGGCTTAACCTTAAGCCAGATCGTTGTGCTTCGGGTAAGTGCGCAATGGTAAAGAAACCGCGTCGCCCTGGCATGCACGGTGCAAAGCGCGAACGCCAACCTTCGGAAATGAAGATGCAGTTGCAAGAAAAGCAACGTTTGCGCCTTACCTATGGTTTGCGTGAAGCAGCTATGCAACGCGTTGTGTATGAGTCGATGCACAAGAAGGGAAACACTGCCGAAATCCTTATGTCTCTTCTTGAACGTCGTATTGATAACGTTGTATATCGCCTTGGTTTTGCTCCTTCGCGCTCTATTGCTCGCCAACTTGTTGGCCATGGTCATATTTGTATTAACGGACACAAAGTAACTATCCCTTCATACCGTGTTCGTGCGGGGGAAGTGGCTTCTATTCGTCCTGAGTCAAAAGATCATGTTTTATTAAAAGATGTTAAGGAAAAGCTTGCAAAAGCGACTGCTCCGGTATGGCTTACGCTTGATGCAGAAAAGGTTACGGGCACTGTCCTAAGCGACCCGAAAGACGTCGAAGCACCGTTTGACATAAGTCTGATTGTTGATTATTATAGTAAATAATAAACCAGTCCCAGCATGCATCTATCTGTGTTCCGCGGTGGCGGTCGCAGAAAAGATGTGACGCTGGGCATAACGCTACAAACATATGAACATCATGTCGCTTAACGAAACAGTTGCCGTAAAGACCGTATCTGAAACGGATTTTGAAGGCTCGTTCGAAATCGAGGGGTTATATACCGGTTATGGTCTTACCGTAGGTAATGCGCTTCGTCGCGTGCTTATTTCTTCGCTTCCGGGCGCAGCTATTACACGCATTAAAATCAAGGGTGTTAACCATGAATTTTCAACACTTGAAGGTCTTTCGGAAGACATTGTTGAACTTACGCTTAACTTAAAGCAGGTGCGCTTCCGCCTTCACTCCGATGAACCGCAGATTATCACCTTAAAGATTAAGGGTGAAAAAAAGGTAACCGCTCAAGACATAGAAACAAATGCACAGGTTGAAATTGTAAATCCTGACGCATACATTGGCCGTCTTACCACAAAGTCTGCTGACCTTGACATGGAGCTTACCGTTGAACGCGGTTTGGGTTACATACCCGTTGAGGCTTCTCGTGCAGAAAAGTTGCCGATTGGTGTTATTGCTCTTGATGCAATATTCACGCCGGTAACACTCGTTACATTTGTGGTTGAAAACATGCGTGTTGGCGACCGCACAGACTACAATCGCTTAAAATTACGTATTGTAACCGATGGTAGTATTACTCCGTCTTCGGCATTGAAGTCTGCATGCGCGATACTTGAATCGCACTACGCAAAAATTTCCTTGGTTGAAGAGCGTGCAGAGGCAGCTATAAAACCAGTGAAAGCAGAAAAAGCTAAGCGCGCAAAAAAAGAATAACAATAGTATGGTAAAGCGCACATTCAGCAGAAAGATGGGTGAACGTCGCTCCTTCATGAAAGGATTGATGCATAATCTTGTGATGCACGGTTCGATGGCAACTACCGTAGAGCGTGCTAAGTCTGTGCGCATTGCGATAGAAAAGTTGGTAACAGTAGCAAAGAAGCAGGATGTTGCGCATTTGCGTATTTTGATCTCTCGCTTACCGCACAAGAACTCTGCTGAAAAGCTTTTTTACGAAATAGCGCCACGCTATAAGGAGCGCTCTGGTGGTTACACACGCATCATAAAACAAGGTTTAAACCGCAAGCGTGATGGTGCAGCAACCGCTCTTATTGAATTTGTATAATCATATGCAACACGTACTCGACGCAAAAAATAAAATGTTGGGCCGCGTAGCTGGCGAAGTTGCGCATATCCTTCAGGGTAAGCATTCGGCAGACTATCAGCCGAATAAAGTCATCACAGACACTGTTCTTGTAAAGAACGCGTCTTTAATGACTGTGTCTGGTGGCAAGGAAGTAAAGAAAATATACTACCGCCACACGGGTTATATGGGGCACTTGCGCGAATCTTCCTACGAGCAGGAATTTAAGAAGTCGCCTACAGAAGTTCTTCGTAAGGCAGTATTTAATATGTTGCCAAAAAATTTCATCAGGCAGGACCGTTTGAATCAGCTTATAATCGAAAAATAATATGGCAACAGCAGTTAAAAAAGTAAAAGAAAAGATCGTGAAGACCTCTAAAACAAAAGGTTCATATGTTGAAGCTCGCGGTGGCAGAAAGACTGCTATTGCACGCGTTCGTTTAATCGATAATGAATCGGGTATTCTTGTTAATGGTAAAGATTACGTTGCGTACTTCAAAACACCTCGTTATTGCATGAGCGTTGAAGCGCCTTTGAAGATGGTTGGTGGTGTCGCTGCAGTCGGCAAAAAGGGTGTTTCGGCACATGTTGTAGGTGGTGGTATGACGGGGCAGGCAGAAGCTGTTCGTCATGGCTTGGCAACGGTGCTCGCACGACTTGATCCTTCGTGGAGAAAGCTCTTAAAAGCTGCAGGATACTTAAAGCGTGATCCGCGTGTGGTTGAACGCAAGAAGTACGGCTTAAAGAAAGCACGTCGCGCTCCGCAATGGGCAAAGCGTTAAAAACTATGGAAAAGCAAGCCGAACGACAATCCGTTCGGCTTGCTTTTTCTTTGTGCGCAATCGTCGCATTGCATTATGTTTTGTTTTTTACGCGGCTCTATTGGGAGTACCGGTGGCTTGATATTCCTATGCATTTTATAAGCGGTGCATGGGTTGCTGCGTTTGGTTATTATTTCTTATTCGTGCGTGGGCCTGTGCGCGCAGAGGGTGTATATGCCGCGCTTGTGGTTTTGGGCTTTACAGCGCTTGTGGGAGTCTTATGGGAATTTCATGAATTTGTTTTTGATACGTTTATAACAGATAGAAGGTTGATTATGCAGGAGAGTGTTATGGAGACTATTGGTGATTTGTTTTTCGATTTGCTCGGTGGTAGCATGACCATCATTCTGCGTTACCTGCATTTTTTATGGAACAAACATTCGTTATAACAGGAGGTAAAAAGTTGGTTGGCACCGTGCGTGTTTCGGGCGCTAAAAATGCAGCATCTAAAATGATGGTTGCTTCGCTTTTAACCGACGAACGCGTTACACTTTCTAATTTCCCTGTAATAGGTGAAATGGATATTGTTGCGGAACTATGCGAAACAATCGGCAGTATACTCGTGCGTGGTAAAGGAGAACTTTCAATACACACACCCGTTATTAAAACGCACGAAGTATTATCTTTATCCCGTCGTAATCGTATTCCTATTTTGACGCTTGGGCCGCTTCTTGCGCGATGTGGTGCAGCAGAAGTTCCTATTTTAGGTGGTGATAAAATTGGTCCGCGACCAGTAGGGCTTCACTTTGATGCGCTCGAAGCTATGGGTGCAAAAATAACCCAAACAGGAACAAGTTATAAGGCAGAGGCACCGAATGGTTTGCATGGCGCTAAAATCGAATTTCCTTTTCCTTCTGTTGGTGCAACCGAAAATACTATTCTTGCTGCAGTATTAGCGAAAGGTAAAACATTAATATGCAATGCGGCTGTTGAGCCTGAAATTATAGATCTCATTAAGATGCTCCAAAAAATGGGCGCTATTATCGGCTTAGGAGCAAATCGTACGATTGAGATTGAAGGCGTCGCGCGCTTACGTGGCACGACGCATGCGGTAATACCCGATCGTATAGAGGCGGCAAGTTTTGCATGTCTTGCGGCTGCAACGGATGGGAATATTTTTGTGGAAGATGCACGACAAGAAGATTTGCTTACATTCTTAAATGCATTTCGGCGTATTGGTGGGGGATACGAAGTGCGACCTAATGGTATTGCCTTTTATCGCGAGCGCCCGCTTACTGGTATTGAGCTTGAAACAGATACGCACCCAGGGTTTATGACAGATTGGCAGCAGCCGTTTGTAGCGCTTCTTACGCAGGCAAAAGGTGTGAGTGTTGTGCACGAAACAATTTATGAAGATCGTTTTGGATATGTACGCGATTTAAATGCTATGGGTGCAAACATAAAAGTATTTTCTAAATGTTTGGGCGAAGTTGCGTGCCGTTTTAATGGGCGTGGATGTGAACATAGCGCTATTATTTCTGGCCCTACACCTCTTGTGGGTGGCAAGTCTACCGCACGTGATTTGCGTGCAGGTATAGTGCAAATTATCGCTGCACTTATTGCTAAGGGCACATCAACGGTGAGCGGTATAGAAGAAATCGATCGTGGTTATGCGGATATTGATGGCCGTTTGCGCAAGCTTGGCGCAGACATTAAGCGGACTTAAGAACTTGTTATTGACAAATTAAAAATTATTTGTTATAGTATAAAACGTGTTATTTGTGCGTGACTTATACATTTTTCGAACTTTGCAATAAGGGGTTTGGTATGCAGACAAAAATTGTTTCTCTGGGCTTGGGAAAGTCGGTGTGTTTAGCCGATATTGGCAGAATTACATTGTCTTCTGTGCGAGAACGAGCAACATTTTTGCTTGAAAGGGTTTGTGATGACACCCTTTGCTTGAGCGAGGGCGACGAGGTTTCCATCAAGGTCACAAAAAGAACATCTCTTGGTGTTGATCTTGAAATCAGGGTTCCTGATTATTATCAAATCAATGAATGAAGCGCTATGGTTTTTTGTTAAACCATTAAACTCTCCAATCGGAGAGTTTTTTTATGATATTATATATATGATACATGAATAAAATAATTACCTATTTTTTAATAAGCCTTTTTTTATATGGCATGCCTTTTGTTTCTTTTGCCTTTCCAGATTTAAAAAAAATAAATTCGGTATTTATTGATACGCCGGCGGATTTTAATAGATCTGATGTTCGGGTATTAGGTTTTCCTGAGAATTCAGCGCTTCCTCAAAAATCGACAATAGTAATTCCCGATATTAATTCTCCTTCAAAAATAGGGTATATTGTCATACCTATGGGTAAGAGCGGTAATAAGGTTTTTTTGGAATTCTCTCTTCTTTCTAAAGCACCTAATAATTACGCGCTTGCTTATGGTCTTGCGAATAATATTGCTGGTAATGAGCTAGGTAGCCTTTCATCAATAGAAAAAATTTTGACGGATAATTATACAATTAAGGATCCTGCGATGAAATATCCTAGTCAAAAAAATCTAATTGTTAAATTGCATGAAACTGGACTGCCCGGATCTAAGAAAAATACTTTAGGTAATTTCGTTATACAGGATGGCCCATCGGATATTATAAATATAGTAATTGATAAGCGGAAGGTAATGCAGAGAACGTTTATTCATGAGTTCATTCATTTTTTTAATAGGGATGTGATAGACGGAAATTCTTCCATAATGCTTTCGGAGACATTAACCCTTCTTTTTGAGGATGAATGCTTTAATAGCTATGATTATAAATTTTGTAATAGTAGTAAGTTATATAATTCAATAACAAGTAAAGGTGTAATGGATCCGAAAAAACTGGTTGATGTGATATCCGAATCTTTGTTAGCTAATAATTATTATAAGGGATACGAATATCAATCCGCAGAGCTTTTAGGAAGGGTTTTAATGGAAAAGCTTGCTATAGAGATGCCTAATGCATCAAAAAATCAAAGAATTATCGAGGCGACAAAAAGAATTACCGCAGCGCAAAAGGATTTTTCAAGAATAACGCCGATACAGCTTAGTGTTAGTGGTAACGATACTCTATTTTCTAGTTCAAAGGCCCTTAATACGGTAGCTGCTACATTGGGTTTTTCGGAAGGTTTTCATGAAATGGCTGCTGCAATGAGTACATATTATGAAATGAATGTATATGCCGAGGCTAAAAGTATTAATGCCCTTATAGAAGAATTAGGAGCAAATTCTACGAGGAGGCAGGCTATTATACAGCACATATTGGAGCAGATGAGTGAGAAGCCTCAGGCGGAATTGTTAAAAAAGAAATTGGGTACAACGGCGCAGGATATTAGAGACGCTTTGGTTGCCATCGAAAAGGATATTATCAATGCAAAGAATGATGCAATGAAGAAAAAGTTGACGCATGATAAAATAGAGCTGCTCCACAAGCTTCGTGATAAGGTAAATGCGGATAAGGTAAATGCGGATGCGGAATTGTTAAAAAAGAAATTGGGTACAACGGCGCAGCAGCAGCCGCTGGTTGATGGACCCTCTGCCGCTAAACCTACAGCGCAGGCTCCGGTAAGAGCGAGTAAACCGCCTTCGCCTCCGCCTCCGTCTCCGCCTAAGAAACCTTTACCTCGACCCAGGTAAATAACGAGAAAAATATGAATCAAAAAAAATCTTTATTTGCAATAATGGTGATTATGCAGGGAATTTTATGTAATTCGGTATTTGCAGAAAATTTTCCGCTCACTCGTTATCCTAATCTTAATAATCTGGCAACTTCCAAGTACTATGAGGGCTGTTTGGAGAGATCTTTGGGATAGCACAACAGGTAAAACATCAGCAGATTATATTAATGAATATACAAAACTACGAGCAGATTTGATGTCTCAGATGAATACTATTGATAGGAACATCCAGTCTTTAAAAAACGATATATCTAGCATTGATTCTCAAGATAAGAATGTTGCTATACCACGAGCGGTTGATAGGAGGCCTTTTTTGCAAAGGCAAATAAAGATATTAGAAAATAAACGAGCACTATTATCCCAAAAAATTGAACGATTGAATTATACGATCGCAGAAGAATCAGTTGAGGGTATTGATAGAGAAATGATGAAGACGAATAAGGGGTATGTGAATCGTTTAAGTCCTTTTGAGACATAATTATTTATAGAATGTAGTTATATGACTATTTACCTAGGGGCGGACCACCGGGGATTCACTTTAAAAGAACATATTAAAAAGTATTTAATGGCTGAGGGTCGGGCAGTGGTTGATTGTGGTAATACAATGCACGACGAAAGTGATGATTATCCTGATTTTGCAAAGGTAGTGGCAGAGCATGTGGCGAGCGAAGCGGGCGCAAAGGGGATAGTGTTGTGCGGTAGCGGTAATGGGGTGGCAATAACTGCTAATAAAATACATGGCGTACGCGCAGCTGTGGCATGCACTGCTACGCAAGCGCGTGCAGCACGGAGTGACGAAGATGCAAACGTATTAGCAATAGCTGCAGATTATACCGAGCGTGATGAAGTGCATGATATTGTCGAAGCTTTTTTAGCAACTCCTTTTTTAGATGCCGAACGACATATGCGTCGTATCGGAAAAATTGAATAATGCAGGTAGCGCTTTCCATAAATGTGCGCAGTGAGGCAGAAGTGCGTGACCGTGTTTTGCGCGCGCAGCGCATTGTGGGTGTGAATGGTATGGTGCATATGGATATACACCCACAATCTTTTATGGGTGTGCATATGCCAGAGGCAATACAAACAGAAGTACATTTAATGGTGCGTGATTGGGAGGAACGATTAGTTTCGTGGCTTGAAGCTGGCGCGTTTCGCGCCATAATCCCTGCGGATTATATACATATAGATAGTATGCGCCGTGCGCATGATATTGCCGTGCGCTATGGTGCTTCAATTATGGTGTCGTTTTCCTCTGCTCATAATCTGCCGGATCTTGCGTTGTATGCAACGTGTACTGCATTTCAGGTATTGGCAGTACCTGCGGGTATGTCTGGCCATTCATTTGATACACGGGCGATAGAAAAAATAAAAGTTCTGCGCGCTACTTTCCCCAATGCTATACTAGAAGTAGATGGTGGTATGACACCTATTATTGCTGCTCGCATGAAAGAGGCGGGTGCAAATATTGTTGTTTCAGCATCATGTATTTGGAATGCGTCAAATCCGCACGATACATATAATACATTCCAACGCATATAATATATGGACGCTCTGCACGAAAAGAAATTAAAAAAACTCGAAGAGATTGCTGTAAAACTGCGCCGTGATGTGGTGGAGATGGTTGTGGGTGCAGGCTCTGGCCATATTGCAGGCCCTTTGGGTATGGCAGATATTTTTGCGGCGCTTTATTTTCATGTACTAGAACATAATCACCGCAGGCCACAATGGTCGGAGCGTGATCGATTAGTGTTATCTAATGGTCATATTTGCCCTATACAATATGCCGCTCTTGCGCATGCAGGGTATTTTCCAAAAGAAGAATTAAAAACGTTACGACAAATCGGCACACGGCTCGAAGGGCATCCGCATCGGGGGTCGTTACCGGGTATAGAAACAACATCTGGCCCTTTAGGGTCTGGTTTATCGCAGATATGTGGTATTGCTTTAGCAGGCAGGCTCGATGGGTTAAAGTACCGCACCTATTGCGTTATGTCTGATGGCGAACATCAAGAAGGTAATGTGTGGGAGTCTGTAATGTTTGCGGCTCGGCATAAGCTCAATACAATAACCGCAATTATCGATCGTAATAATATTCAGATAGATGGTATGACAGAGGCGGTTATGCCACTTGAATCACTACGCGCAAAATACGAGGCTTTTAATTGGCACGTTCTTGAAATCGACGGCAATAATATCAGCCAGTTTGTGGACGCAGTGTGGGAGGCGCATGCCATATACGAAAAGCCAACGGTTATTATTGCGCACACGGTACCTGGTAAGGGTGTTGATTTTATGGAATTTGATTATCACTGGCACAGCAAGGCGTTTACTAAAGCCGAAGCAAAAAAAGCATTGCATGAATTACGAACGCTCGAAAATACAATAATTGCCGAACATCAATAATATGAAAATAATAACTTTCATCCTTACTTTATTCGCTCCTATATATATTTTTGCCCAAGATATCCCTCAGTCGATTAAGGAAAATGCAAAAATGATGGATGCTCTGCGTCGGAATAATTCTGTAATTCAATTACAAATTATTAATAGCTCAGGTGAGCAGGTAACGGGCTCTGCTTTTGTTACTGATGTTTTTGATACAAAAAAAGGATTAGTGGTTAACGGATTAACTGCGGGTCATGTTGTTAATGCGTCAGTGCGTTCTTTTGTGGTGCTTAATGGGAAGGATGATGATAAAAAGGCAATGATTTCTGTTAATCCTAGTTCGTTTCAAATACATAAAAAATTTAATCCTAAGGAATTTAACCAATATGATGTCGCACGATTTTCTTTTGTGCTGACATCTAAAGAACAAGCGAAATTAATAAAAGCGCAATTTGTTATACCTGTTGCACTTGAGGTTGCAAAAGATCCTCTTAAAAAAGAAGGTGTTCCGGTAATTGTTGCTGGTTATCCTTTAGGAGCAAGCCCTCTCGTGGGTGTGAGTAGTGCAGGAAGATTAAGGTCAAATGAAATGATATCTGTTATTTGTGCGAGCGATGATATATCGCCACTGATACCTGGTATGTCTGGTGGTCCATTATTAGATTCACAAAAACGAGTTATTGGTATTAATTCGTACACAGACAAAAAAATTGGATTTTGTGTTCCAGTGCATAGCAGTTCGGTGAAAGAGATAGTAGAAAGAAAAAAGTAATATAAAAATGTCTTTATATACATCGGCAAAATTAGACGGAGCACTTTTTAAAGATGATGGTGTTGCTTTGCAACCGGTGCGTGATGGATATGGTACTGGTTTGGTAAAAGCGGGGGAGAAAAATAAAAATGTCGTTGCTTTGTGTGCTGATTTATTAGAATCAACGCGTACACAAGCATTCGCCGAAAAATTTCCTACGCGTTTTTTTGAGTGCGGTGTTGCCGAACAAAATATGGCGTGTGTTGCTGCTGGCCTTGCAGTGTCGGGTAAGATTCCTTTTATCGCTTCGTATGCATCGTTTTCTCCAGGGCGTAATTGGGAGCAAATACGTACGACTATCGCGTATAATAATGCGAATGTAAAAATCATGGGGCACCATGCAGGTGTATCTGTTGGTCCTGATGGTGCTACACACCAAATGACCGAAGATATTGCTTTAATGCGTGCTATGCCTCATATGCGGGTTATGGTGCCGTGTGATGCTATTGAAGCTGAAAAGGCGGTGCTTGCGGCAGCGCATATTGTGGGGCCTGTGTATATTCGTTTCGCGCGCGAAAAAAGTCCGCTCATGACAACCGAAAAATCGCCCTTTACGCCGGGTAAGGCGCAGATAGTGTGGGAATCGCACAAGCCGCAAGTTGCTCTAATTGCGTGCGGGCCAATACTGCATAACGCGCTACAAGCTGCGCGTATTCTTGAGCGTGAAGGGGTGGGGAGTGTGGTAGTTAATTGTCATACGGTTGCACCGCTTGATGAAAAAAAGATTGCGGATGTAGCGCGTAAATGCGGTGCGGTGGTAACGGTAGAGGAGCATCAAGTAATGGGTGGTTTGGGCGGTGCAGTTGCAGAGCTTTTAGCACGCACCAACCCTACGCCTATAGAATATATTGGTATGCATAATACCTTTGGTTCGTCCGGCGCACCCGAAAAACTTTTCATCAAATATGGTATGGATACACCTGCTATTGTATCTGCTGTGCAAAAAGTAATTAAAAGAAAATAGTGGTGTGATAGTATTAAGGTATATGACGCTGAAGATAGG
>Ga0194121_10006404_pt1 | contig 15782 bp, 12 predicted proteins | sample TA2MahCa50mmetaG_FD_148609 | JGI IMG/M metagenome (GOLD analysis project Ga0194121, IMG submission 148609) | Freshwater microbial communities from Lake Tanganyika, Tanzania - TA2015020 Mahale Deep Cast 50m | ecosystem: Environmental > Aquatic > Freshwater > Lake | place: Tanzania: Lake... | reverse complement strand
CCTTACGATAGCCCCCTATAAAAAAACCTATCAACAAGAGACCAAAAACAATATCGACCGTGAGCATACTATTTTCTATTTTACATCAAATGCGGAAACAAGATACTTGGTTCACCTAGCGGCTGACCGGATTTCAATCCTCCCCACTGCAAAGCCTTATCCCAACCAAGGCTTCTCTCCTCTTCGACGTTCAACCCAAGCTGACTCAACATCTGATCTGCAATATGCGGCATCACAGGCGTTATCAACCACGCGTACCAACGACAGGCTTCAAGTAATTCATACAACACGCGACCGACCGCTTCTGGATCTGTTTTGATCAATTTAAACGGCTGTGTTTCTTCTATAAATTTATTGGCTTCGAATAAACTCTTCCAGATGACATCAAGGCCACTATCGAATCGACATGCAGCGAATGCTGCTTCGACCACTTTCTTTACTTCTTCAATGTTGTGAGCTGAAGCCGGTGTCCGCGTCGGTACCTTTCCATCAAAATATTTTTTACTCATCGCAATCACCCGGTTTACGAGATTCCCAAGCGTGTTTCCGAGATCTGACACGTATCGCTCTTTCAAACGCGTCTCGGAAAAATCTCCATCTTCGCCAAAGGGAATTTCGCGGAGCAAGAAATAACGGATCACCTCTGTTCCCCAGCGCTTGCAGACATCGATCGGATCAACCACATTACCAATCGACTTGCTCATCTTTTGTCCATTGGCTGTGATAAATCCATGCACGTAAATACGTTTTGAGGTCGGAAGATTCGCCGAAAGCAGCATCGCTTGCCACATCGCCGATTGCTGACGCAAGTTGTCCTTGCCACACAGCTGAACGCCAGGCCAAAAGGTTTCGAATTTTTTCTGATCCTCTGGCCAGCCCAACGTTGAAATATAATTGATCAGCGCATCGAACCACACATACATCACATGATCTGGATCATTCGGTACTGGCACGCCCCAAGACATTTTTGATTTGAGACGCGAGATGCTGAAATCCGTGAGTCCATTTTCGACAAAATTTTTAATCTCTTTTAAACGAAATGCTGGCTGTACAAAATCGGGATCCTTCGAATATAATTCGAGCAATGCATTTTGATATTTTGAAAAACGAAAAAAATAATTTTCTTCTTTGATCAATTCAAGTGTATACGTTGGATGGATTGGGCATTTGCCGTCGGCTAATTCTGAATCTGTTTTTTCGAGCTCACAGCCAACACAATATTTTACTTCATATTGCTTCTTATAAATATCGCCGTTGTTATAACAACGCATCCAAAAGTCCTGCGCCGCGGCTTTATGATGCGTATCGGTCGTACGAATAAAATTCGTATAGCTCAATCCGAGTACATCTTTTAAGACATGAAATTTTGCCGCATATTCATCGACGTATGCTTGTGGATCTTGTCCTTTCTCTATTGCCTTACGCTGAATCTTCGTTCCGTGTTCATCTGTTCCCGTGTTGAACACCACTTCATCCCCTTTCAACGCTTGAAATCGCGCCAGCGCATCCGCTTCAATAATCTCCAACGCAAATCCAATATGCGGTTCGGCATTCACGTATGGGAGTGTGGTCGTGATATAAAACTTCTTCATAGTGGCGCGACGATAATAACAAATTCTCCTTTGGTGCTCGTACCTTGCAATTGTTTCATCACCTCGTCAATTGTTCCACGATAGAGGGTTTCATGCATCTTCGTGAGTTCGCGCCCAACAAAAACGCGTCGATCAGGTGCTAATACCTTTGCCAAGCTCGCAAGTGTTTTTTCAATCCGATGCGTTGATTCAAAAAAAATAGATGCGGTAGATCGTGCGGCCACCTCCTTCATCATCGTTTCTTTTCCTTTTTTATGCGGCACAAACCCGAGATACGCAAATTCATCCATGGGAAACCCACACACGCTGATGGCCGACGTCAGAGCCGATGGTCCAGGAATTGGGACGACGGTCACTCCATGCTCGTAACACGCCTCGACCAATGTTCCTCCCGGATCATTCACACCAGGTGTTCCTGCATCGCTGACGTATGCAAGCGACTCCCCCTTTTTCAATCGATCAACCAACTTCATGAGCGATCGCGCGTCTGTATGCTGATGAAGTGAGGTGAGTGGTCTTTTTAATCCAAGATGGATCAAAAGCTTGCTGGTCACACGCGTATCTTCGCACACAATCAAATCCACCTCCCCCAAGATGCGTCCTGCGCGTTGCGTAATATCTTCGAGATTCCCAATAGGGGTCGCCACGACGTAGAGTGTCCCAAACATAGCCCTTGTTATATCAGGATTTCTTATCTTAGACGAGCCCTGTATAATGGTTGCCATATGTCACGTCGCCATCTTGCTTTCATGCTTTCATGCTCTTGTGCTCTTGTGCTCTTTGGTTTTGGGTGTAAAAAATCTGCGCCTGTAGGCGTTGTTCCTGAACCAATCATACATCTCCAGCCCGTAGGGACTCCTGTTCCTTTACCAAAAGCCACCCCGCCATCTAGTGCAACACCAGAACCAAAAAAACCCAACGTGACAACGCCGTCCCCGCAAACGCCCCCCGCCCACGACGACTACTCGGATCAACAGATCATCTATTTGCGTAAAGTCATGGCTAATTTGAATAGCGCCTCTTCTTTCCGTGCCGATCTTACGATTCCAAGCGATGATAATGTGGCATCAGGTACGATTGAATTCGTGCGCTCCGTCGGTCTACATGGATTGCTCTCCATAGGCGGTTCATTACAAGCAGAAGTATATATCGTCGGAGCAGATGTACTGTTCCGATCAAATACCTCTACCTGGACCAACATTGGAAATACGACGGAAGGAGCACAGGTAAAACAGTTATTCCAATCAACCCTGTCTGGAACCGATCAAGCAGGAATTACCATTTCTGAAACCGCCCGCTTCTCACCAACTAAAGATGATCCGTCGGGTTGTCGTTTATATTCTTTTACTCAATACACTCCGGAAGGCAACAAACTCCCTCTCAAGGTGTGTGTCAAAAACGATCTTCCGGTAAGCATTTCCAGTCCAGCCGCAGGCGGAACAGTCGAAATTCGCTATCGTGATTTCAATCAGTGGATAACGATTTCACCCCCAAAGCTGTGAGCGTTAAAGGTACGTTGACCCCGTCGTTCGTGAACGACGTGGTTGACCCCGCCGCTCGCGAGCAGCGGGGTTGACGAGGAATAATATTTGTCTTATCCTACTTTAGCAGTCTCATAGCACGAGTGCTAATTCTCTTTTTCTATGATGCCTCACAACTTCACCACCAAAACCCAAGAAGCATTCCAACTGGCTCACCAGTTGGCGTTAGAAAATGGTCAACAAACGCTTGAACCCATCCACCTCTTCTTTGCTCTCCTCGAACAAGACGGGGGCGTGGTTCCAGCCATTTTAAAAAAATGTTCGGTTGATTTGCATACACTTAAAATCGAAGCCGAGGAAGGATTGAATCGTTTACCTAAAATGGCCGTGTCGGGAAATCTTGCACAACTCTTTCTCTCCCCTGAATTAGCCAAGACCGTGCAACAGGCTGAGCGCGCGGCAAAACATTTTAAAGATGAATTTATTTCCACAGAACATGTGCTGCTCGCGATGGCGGATGCGCAAGACGATATCGCGACGATGTTGGCACGACATGGCGTCACAACCGAAACTATTTTGCGAGCACTAAAAGAGGTACGCGGAAATGTTGTGATCGATAGCCCTGAACCAGAAAAGATGTATCAAGCGTTGGAAAAATACGCCAAAAATCTTACGGCCATGGCGCGCCAAGAATTGCTAGATCCGGTCATCGGCCGTGATGATGAGATTCGTCGTGTCATGCAAATTTTACTGCGTCGTACCAAAAATAATCCTGTCTTGATTGGTGAGGCCGGAACAGGAAAAACCGCGATCGTCGAAGGGTTGGCTCAGCGCATTGCAACGGGAGATGTTCCAGAATCACTCAAAGATAAGGAGGTGATGGCGCTTGATATCGGCTCTCTTGTCGCTGGGACAAAATTCCGAGGAGAATTTGAAGAGCGCATGAAAGCGGTGATGCGCGAAGTGGAAAAATCTGCAGGAAAAATCATTTTGTTTATCGATGAGTTGCATACGGTGGTTGGAGCTGGCGCGTCTGGGGAAGGTGGATCGCTGGATGCGTCAAATTTATTGAAACCGGCACTGGCGCGCGGGCAACTCCATTCTATTGGCGCGACGACGTTGCAGGAATATCAAAAATATATTGAAAAAGACGCGGCGTTAGCGCGGCGCTTCCAACCCGTCTATGTGGATGAGCCTGGCGAGGATGATGCCATCGCGATTTTGCGTGGAATCAAAGATAAGTATGAATTGCACAATGGGGTGCGTATCACCGACAGCGCAATCGTCTCTGCTGTTCACCTCTCTACGCGCTATATCACCGACCGCTTTCTCCCAGATAAAGCCGTGGATTTGATTGATGAAGCGGCGGCGGCACTCCGCATGCAGATCGATTCCCTCCCGGAAGAATTGGATAAATTGAAACGTGAACTCACAAAATTGGAAATTGAAAAACGCGCGCTATCCAAAGAAGAAGATCCAGATGCAAAAGAGCGTCTCAAAGAAGTCGACAAACGGTTTGCAGAAGTGCGTGAAAAAGCGGATGAATTGGAATTGTCATGGAAAGCGGAAAAAGAAGTGATCACTTCTATTCAGACAACGAAAAAAGAAGTAGAGCAGTTGAAAAGCGAAGCAGATATCGCCGAGCGCCGAGGAGATTTGGAAAAAACTTCGGAGATTCGCTATGGTCGTTTGCCACTCTTGGAAAAGCATCGCAAAGAATTGGAAGGAAAACTGCATGCATTACAAGGACAGCGAGGGCTCTTGAAAGATGCGGTGACGGAAGAAGATATCGCTCAAGTGGTCGCGCGGTGGACAGGGATTCCCGTTGAACGCATGTTGGAATCTGAAGCGGCCAAACTCGCGAAGCTCGAGGATGTGTTGCACAAACGCGTGGTGGATCAACAGGAAGCGGTGCACGCCGTGGCGAATGCCTTGCGACGTTCACGTGCGGGGATTGGCGAGGAAAAACGCCCGATTGGCTCTTTCCTCTTCTTGGGTCCAACGGGTGTGGGAAAAACGGAATTGGCCCGCGCCCTGGCCGCAACATTGTTTGATGATGAAGATGCCATGATTCGTGTGGACATGTCGGAATATATGGAGAAGCACACGATTGCACGGATGATTGGTTCGCCACCTGGGTATGTTGGATATGAAGAGGGCGGCCAGCTCACGGAAAAAATTCGCCGGCGTCCGTACTCTGTAGTGCTTTTGGATGAGGTAGAAAAAGCACATCACGATGTGTTCAACACGTTGTTACAGGTATTGGATGATGGTCGATTGACCGATGGGAAGGGTCGTGTCGTGAATTTCAAAAATACGATTATCATCATGACCTCAAACATTGGTTCAGATATGATTTTGGATTGGAGCAAGCGGAGTGGAGAAATTGGATTCCAAGAAGAAAAAACTGCGGGCGAAAAAGAAGAGGAAGAAAAAATTCGCACCAAGCTCATGGAATTATTGCGCGAACATTTCCGCCCAGAATTTTTGAATCGAGTGGACGAGATTGTGATGTTCAAAACATTGGGGAAAGAGCAGTTGGCACAGATTGTGGAATTACAATTGGTTCAAGTCGCAAAGCGCTTGGCGGAGAAAAAAATTACTCTCACCTTCACCGACAAAGCCAAAAAACTCGTGGCAGAAAAGGGCTATGATCCGGCCTATGGCGCCCGTCCGCTCAAGCGTGCGATCCAGGATTTGATTTTGGATGAGCTGGCGCTCGAAATTGTGGAGGGAAAAATTAAAGAAGGTGATGAAGTGACGATTGATGCGAGTAAAGAAAAAATTGTCCTAAAAATAAAACAATCCGTCACGATATAAAAGATGCACCGCCCCGATAGACCATCGAGGCGGTTTTCTTTTAGTGAGAGAAACGCTATTATCTGAATATGAACAGTTCTCCTATTGTTATTGGTCGGCCATTCTATGCGGGTGGGTTTTTCTATAATGCAAAAACTGGCTGTGTTTTACTTCATAAACGGGATGGAAATACGACATTCAATCCAAATAAATGGGGGTTTTTTGGAGGAAAATCTGAAGAGAACGAATCTGCGGAACAGTGTTTTATGAGAGAAATACAAGAAGAATTATCCGTTTCACTTAGAGAACAAGAACTCCGACATTTGTGTAGTTATCTCAATCCAAAATACAATATAGATCGCCACGTATTCTTTGTTGAAAATGCATTACAAAAATCAGAAATGATTTTACGTGAGGGTGAAGATTTTGATTGGATTCCCCTCGATCGAGTCGAGACGCTCGATCTTACGGATTCTACAAAACGAGATTTGAATACCTTTAAACAGATGTTGCAAGATACGTCGCGATGACCGCGGCCGTTTCGGCACGGAGCGTGCGTGAACCAAGCGAGACGATTTCGCATTTGGATTGTCTTGCCAGCGCGACTTCTTCTGGATCCCAGCCGCCTTCGGGGCCAATCCAAATTCCTAAGCTTTTAGCTGTTAGCTTATAGCTTTTAGACCGCTCTTTACCTACATCAAAAAATAAATTATGATCGTGTTCTTTTGCCTGCTCGATCGCTTGTTCAAATGTTATTGGCTCATACATCACGGGTACGATTCCACGACCGGATTGTTCCGCGGCCTCCTTTGCAATCATCTGAAGACGATCGAGTTTGAAATGTAATTTCACGGTGCGACGCGTGATGATGGGGACGATCGACGTAACGCCAACTTCTGTCGCCTTTTGTACAACCCATTCAAAATTTTCACGCTTGAGAAGCGCACAATAAAGCGTAACCAAACGCGTTGGTTCTCGATGATTGACCGCGACCTGATCGAACGTGACCGAGACTTCTTTTGGCGAAATTGCCTCTATCACCGCCTCTGCCTCATGCCCCTTTCCATCACCTAAGACGATGTTCTCTCCCTCCTGCAATTTCAAAACCCGTGCCATTTGATGCACGAGTTCTGGGTCTTGAAGAATGAATCGATGTTTTTTCATTCAACGTTTTTCAATTGACTTTTGATCTGCTTCCAGTGACTTAACAAAAACTTCTTGACCTCAGGCATCTCTACTTTATTGATTTCTTTTGATTTGGCATAAAACGCCAACACTTGATCAACCACCTCCTGAAATTTTTCCTGAGACAGCTCGCTCGCGTTCCCCAACTTTTTCACGACCTGTTTTTGCAATTCCATCGCTTTTTTCTGCGCTTGCTTGGTCAGCTGTTTGCCTTGACGAGACTGCAGAAAAAATCCAGCGGCCACTCCCATGAGGGCGCCAACGACTAATCCTGCTTTGAGATGAGATGAGTGTTTCGGCATAGATCTAAAGAATAACATACATTCGAGTAATGAGTAATACGTAATGTGTAATGTCGATCAAAAAAGTCTTCTCATACATTACTTATTACGCGATTACTCATTACTCCCCGCGTATCCACTCTGCAAACCGCCTCTTTCCTTCTTGGACTCCGGGTTGATCATAGGCGTTCACGTCGAATAATTCTCCTAGATAAGCGGTGGCGAGCATAAAAAATTGGAAGAGTTCACCCAAACCTCGCGCATCGAGTTTCGACAGGAATAGCGTTCCACTTGGTCGATGGCGAGACGCAAGCGCTTCTGCTGTCGCTCTTCTTTCTGCATGGATCAAATCTTGCATGGATCGCCCACCGATTCCATCAAAGGCGGAAGCAAAATAAGGGGCGGCTGGAAGTTTAATGTGTGCATTGAACTTTTCAATTTCCAAAAACGTAAACAGCTTGTCTGCGGGTCCTTCGATATAGAGCTGAATTTGGGAGTGTTGATCGGCCGCACCAATCCCCGCAATGGGAGTTGGCCCCATGGATACAGCCAATCCAGAACGATTTTTGGCCTTCCCCAGGCTCTCAGCAATCAACTGGCGATACCACAAAGCAAAGGTGAAGAGCGCGGAATGATACGGCATGAAAACAAAAAGCGATCGCCCATGCTTGAGATAGGCGTCAGCGTGAATCGCAGCGTAGATAGCGGGAAGCTGGTGAGCGGGATGATCTTTTTCAAATGATTTCATTTGCCCTGCGGCTCCATCGACCAATGCTTCAATATCTATTCCTGCCCAAGCTGCTGGAAACAAGCCGACGTCTGACAAAACAGAAAAACGGCCCCCGACATTCGACGGAATAATCAAACGGTGATATCCCTCACGACGTGCCCACTCGATCAATGTCCCCCGTTCTAGGTCTGTCGTTGCCACGATGTGACGCGTAAAATCTTTTCCGACTAATTTTTTCAACCGCTCTCGAATCACGAGAAAAGCAGACATGGGCTCGATCGTGTCACCGGATTTGGAAACAATGTTGACCAGCGTTTTTTTGAGATCCATCGAAGATAGGATCGAGGCGAGTTCGTCCGGATCGGTATTTGATCCAGCAAACAGAACCTGTCGTTTGAATGGTAACGCCTGAAGAATCGCTCGTGCACCCAAATCAGATCCACCGATCCCAAGAACCAATAGCGTCTCAAACGCCTTTGTCGCATGCACAAGTGATCGAACACGCTTTATCATCTCGTGATCAAAGGGTAAATCAAACCAACCTTGCGCATGACTTTGACGCTGAAGCCTTAAAGCAGAATGCGCATGAGAAAGTTTCCCTGCTTGCGATCGCAAAAAAGCCTCCGCAGATTCATGACGTGGCAAAAGAGCAAAAGTGGCGTCGTAAGATAAGGCCGAAGCCATACAGAACAAGAAGATTGTATCATTTATCACTTGACAGGAACAGTTTTTTGGCTTAGCTTTTGTCCGTACCTCAACAACCCGACAACCCTGAAAGGGGGTAGGAACATGGAAAAATTCAAGCTCCCACCGCTGCCAATCCAACCGAAATCGAAGTGGGGTCTACTGGCGGCGCTCCTCTTGTTCAGTAGCCCGTCACTGGAGGTGGTTGCTCTCGATCTCGCAACCAGCAAACGCGGCTACATGTGCCAGGCGTCGATCACGATGGCATGCTATCCTTTTCCCGATCCCTACTTGTGCGATGCGACCGGGTGCAGGGCCAGCTGTGGAATCTCCAACCGACAACTCAAACCTCAATTCCTGTTCGGTACGCTATTCGTGCTGGTACTACTGCACCTGCAGTTGTTCCGACGCTGCGATCGGCGCTACCGGCTCGACCACAGCAACCCGGATGTGACCTGGTGGAGATTTCTGAGAGATGGTCGCGCTCTTCGGCTCACGGATGAAGTCATCCAAATCACAGGAGACATCTTCCGCATCCTGAAAGAAGGCACACCCTTCGATCACGAGAACGTGCGGCTCATCATCCACTTCTACTCCCCACCAACGGTCGAGACCGTAGCCGTGCTCATGCGCTGGATGCGTAATCTGCCTCCCGTCAACTCACCCGAGTTCGGCGTCTACGTAGCCCAAGCCGCCCAAATCACCACGCGCATGACCCCCCACCTCCCCTTCTGGATCGAGCACCACCAGAAGCCCACCCACTGGGAACACCAGCCCGGGCATTCCTGCGACAACTGCTGGTGACCCCCCTCTTCTCCCCAACGACCCACACCATAACTTCATCTAACCCAAAGTTGTTCTCTTACATACATGGTGTGGGTTTTCGTTTTATCTAAAAAATCTAAAATTTCCTATCAACCTACGATAACCTATAATCAGCTATAGCTAGAAATAGGTTACTTCAATTGATACTGTTCTTTTAACCAACGATCGTTGTCGATAGATTCCAAACGGCCATACAGGGCTTCGTGTCTCATCTGATAACGCGTACGCAGCAACTCTAGGACTTCCTGACATTCGTAAGGATAGATCCAAACACTGTCTTGAAGTCGATGGAATCCGAATGATCGGAGAACCGTTCTGATTTTTTCTCTCAAAAATTTTTTCTTCTCCGGAATATCAAACATCAACACGCGCCAGCGTCCATCCCATTTGTCGGGCTGATGAAGTTGTTTTTTACCAAATTCATACGCTTTCCATTCCACCCATCCTTTTGGGGTTAATCGGATCTCCCAACCAGTTGGGGCTTGTCGTGCAACGATCCATCCACGCTTATCTAAATTCACGACCGCCCTTCGTGCAACTTGGTTTGGATATCGTCCTCGATAAGAACTGGGCACGAGATAAGCAAGCCCTGGGCAAACAAGAGCCGCACCAACCACGCCAACCGCTCCCACAACTCCTAGAACAGCTAATGCCATTTCCCCTTTGGTCATTCTTTCCTGCTGTGGAACCTGTTTCTTTTTTGCTCTTCTGTTCTGTTTTAATGTATTTTTTTTCATCTACGATAGGATATCAGAAAAAAGACATAGTAACCAATTTCTAGCTATAGCTGATTATAGGTTATTCTCATTTTGATCATAGATGAGTAGATCTCTGAAAAAATAAACACGTGTGTGTAACCAATATCTAAACCGTTTAGGACATGAGCTACTTAGGACAATGAATAGAAAACGTGTTATGATTGCCCCATGTTCGACTTTATTTCCATCGGAGATTCTGCCTTGGATGTTTTTCTTCATATTCATGAAGCCAGCGTATCGTGTCAGTTAAATAAATCTCAGTGCGTATTGTGTTTGGAATATGCCAATAAAATCCCCGTGGAATCGGTGACGAAAATTCCGGGAGCCGGAAATGCCTCAAATGCGGCGGTCGGTGCCCGTCGCCTGGGATTAAAATCCTCTCTGGTCAGTCACATAGGAAAGGATGATGTAGGCCAAGAAATGCTTGTGTATTGGAAAAAAGAAAACGTCGGAACGCGTTTGGTGCAAATCGATCAGAACCATGAAACAAATTATACAACCGTCCTCATCTTTCAGGGTGAACGGACGATTTTAATGCATAGCCAGCCAAGAACCTATCGATTGCCCCTCTTAGAACCAAGTCGTTGGGTGTATTACACCGCTCTGGGCAACAAGCATAAACACTTAGAAAAAGACCTCCTGCAATACCTCAAACAATCTCCTAAAACGCGACTCGCGTTTAATCCGGGAGGAACGCAGTTAAAACGCGGGCTCAAAGCACTCAAACCCGTGATCGCTCGATCTGAGCTTTTTATTGTAAACAAAGAAGAAGCGGAACGACTCCTAGAGGACGGGGTTCGACCTATGCCCAACCTTTTACTGAGCTTTATCCATCTTGGAGCAAAACAGGTGGTGATTACCGACGGATCAAATGGTTCTTACGCGACCAATGGGGATACCATGTGGCACTGCCCCATCTTCCCTGGAAAAATTGTGGAACGAACCGGTGCCGGTGATAGCTTTGCAACAGCTTGTGTGTATGCTCTCGACCATGGCTGGTCTCTCCCAGAGGCCATGCGTGCGGGCACAGCTAATGCGTGGAGTGTCGTACAAAAGATCGGTCCACAAGCTGGATTGCTCACGGCAAGTGAATTGAAAAAAGTGATGAAAAAATTTGCCAAGATATGCCCCTCTCTCCTGCCAAACCACTCCTAATCGAGGCGCGGAAAAAGAAATACGCCATCCCTGCGTTTAATGTTAATAATCTAGAAATTTTAAAAGCGGTCATGGCGGCGGCGGTAAAAGAAAAATCTCCCATCATTCTTCAAACCAGCGAAGGGGCGATTCACTATGCGGGCATGGAATATCTGATCGCCATGATTCGAGTGGCCGCCAACTCACCGATTCCTGTTGTTATGCATTTGGATCATGGGAAAGACTTACCATTAATCAAGCGTGCGATCGAGTCTGGATATACCAGTGTCATGTTTGATGGCTCATCACTCCCCTACGACGAGAACGTTGCAAAAACAAAACACGTTGTTGAGTGGGCGCGCAAACACGCCGTTTCCGTGGAAGCGGAAATTGGTGCGCTCAAAGGCATGGAAGACTTGGTAGACGTCAAAGCCAAAGATGCCGCTCTCACCAATCCAGATGAAGCCGCTCGTTTTGCACAAGAGACGGACTGCGATTCACTCGCGATCGCGATCGGGACGGCACACGGAGCTTTTAAGTTTAAGGGTAAAACACATTTAGATATTGAACGCTTGGAAAAAATTTCAAAGCTGGTCGATCTCCCCCTTGTGTTACATGGGGCGTCCGGGGTGCTGGAAGATGTGCTCGCGCTCGCCGAACATCATGGAGCAAAGCTTGGGAAGGCGCGGGGGGTTTTAGATGAAGACATTACAGAAGCTATTAAACATGGGATCGCAAAAATTAATATAGATACGGATTTACGTCTCGCCTTTACCGCCGGAATCCGTGAGGCGGTCGCCGACATGCCAAAAGTGATTGATCCGAGAGAATTGCTCGCGCCTGCCTCCCACCTCATCACGGAAGTCGCCGTACGAAAAATCAAAATGTTTGGTAGCATGAACCGGGCCTAGAAATGCTCTTCATGAAAAGCCCCCCGACGTTCGTCGGGGGGCTGTTTCTATCCTACAATCTTTATTTCACCGTGAAGGAGAAGGAGCCTTCGCTCACCACCTTCTTGGTTTTTGGATCCGTAAATTTAATCACTTGTGTATAGACACCTGGCTTCAAGGTCGCGCCAAGAACCTCATCAACATTTTTAGCAAACGCTTTACCAGACTTGATGCTTGCAGTGGCTGTAGAGCGCTTAACCGCCTTCCCACTCGCATCCATTAGTTCGCGTGAAACATTGAGACTCATGGAGTTTGCCGTGTCATTCTTTAATTCATATCCGAATTTGAGACGAGCACCTTTGGCCACGGCTTGAGGCAGGCTCATGAGCTTGACTGGACCAAGCGCTGTCTTGGGTGGCACGGATATCGGAGCGGCAGGAGCTTTTTCTCCATTTAATACCGCGCGTGTTTCTGCGCCCACAACACCATCGACCTTCAGGCCCTTGGCCTTTTGCATGGCTTTCACCGCCGCTTCGGTTGCTGGACCAAAGTTTCCATTCAGGGCAACTTTCTTATCGATGAAACCCCATTCGCGCAATTTGATCTGGAGCTGCATGACTTCATCACCCTTTGAACCGCGTTTTAAGGTTGACTTGAAGATATACGCGACCGGTTTAATCTCCGTAAACTTGAGTTCCGGCTTACCATCTTTTAGGGCGACATAGGTTACACGGAGATCATTGCGATAGTCGGCATTGGTATCAATGTCTTTACTTTGACCAGGCAAGAGAGAAAGCTTGACCGGTTCTGATTGAATCACAAGGTCAATCAAACCATTTTTTCCAACATTGCTCACTGTCACAGTGTGGCTGACTGCACCAACGGAGATTGGTGTTGCTTTGCCGACCGTGAAGCTCATTTGAACAACGACTGGAGCAATTAGGGATGGTGCTGGAGCTGGCGTGGGTGCTGGAGCTGGCGCGGCTGGAACAAAAATGACTGGGGCTTGTACGACCGCTGGCGCGGCTGGCGAGCCACCTCCTCCTCCCCCACCACCACCGCCTCCACCACCGCCTCCACCACCACCCGATTCTGCAAAGGTAAGCGTGGCTGTCGTTGATGTAGCATCCGTATTGTGTTGAGCATCAGTATAGGTCGCTGTTCCTGTACCACTTGCCGTGATTTCAATTGCCCCATCCTTGGTCGTCACTGCCGCAGATACCAGGGTAATGGCGGAAACGTTGCGGAAAATTCCAGACCCAGCAGACGTTTCTGTCAGAGTCAAAATTTCCACATCATTTCCTCCCGCACTGTTTACCGTAAATGGAACGGTGATCGTTTCAATGGTGTTTGCCAATAGGTTGCGGTTTTGATCCTGCACCGTTACATAAACGCTTCCTGGGGTGGTGAAGGATGAGACAAGAGTTCCATTTACATCCGTAATGAGGACAGATTCTGCGCTATGCGCAATCTGACCTCCGTTGCTTGTATCAAGAGTAACCGTTCCAGCATTGGCATAAGTACTCGCGGCAGTAAAGGTGCTTGTACCGACGGCAAAGGTGGCTCCCGAGTTAACCGTGAATGCACCTAAAGCAGTTGTGCTTGCCCAGATATTATAGGTTCCGCTTCCCGTCATCTTTAACACGTTATAGAGACCGGTACCGACGCTCTTTGAACCTGAACCGCTGTATTTGACCGTACCGCTCCCTGCCGTCAATGTCCCGTTGTTAACAAAGGAAGAATTAACATCTAGGGTTCCAGTATTTCCATGAACAGTTCCTACGTTAGTCAAATTGCCAGTCGTCGTTGCCGTTCCTGAACCTACTCTGAGGGTTCCATTGTTCTGCAAGGTGGATGAGAACAGCATGTTGCCATCGTTAGCACCGATGGAGCCCGTTGAGCTCACGGCTCCAATAAAGGTCTTGACGCCATCCGTTGAGGTCACGGTACCTGAGGCGATGTGTGTATCTCCAACCACTGTCAGAGCATTGCCAGCAGAAGAGAGAGTTCCTGAGCTTGTTGAGTTGAGATAACCATTAATGGTTGAACTCGCGGCAAAAGTTGCGGTTTCACCAGATTTGATGTTGATGAAATTGTTGTAGAGAGTACCTGCGATAGATTGAGCATTGCCGCCAGTGAGACGAACGATGCCGGTTCCTGCGGTAAAGGTCCCTGTGTTAGTAAAGTTTGCCGCTAGGGACAACATACCTGCATGGCCCAGAATTGTTCCTGCGTTGGTCAAGCTACCCGTAGACGTTGCTGTACCAGATCCCACATGCAACGTTCCATTGTTTTGTAAGGTGCCAGAGAAAATTTTGCCACCAGAGCTTGAACCAATCGATCCTGTTGATGTCACATTGCCAGTAAAGGTCATGGCACCAGAAGTGGAGGTGACCGTTGTACCGGACAGGAGAGTAGAAGCACCTGTCACAGTGAGTGAGTTGGTTCCAAGGGTCAAAGTACCGGAATCAAGATTCAAGGTTCCACCCACAGCCAAGTCGCCAGATTGAGTGATCGTCCCACCATCAATATCAACATTGTTGACGGTGGTGAGTGGGTTAGTCTGTGTACCATTAAAGCGGACCGTTCCTGTACCGGCGGTAAAGGTGCCAGAATTCGTGATCCCAGCAACCAATGCAAGAGTACCTGTGCGTCCTTGGATCGTCCCTGCGTTTGTGAGAGCGCCGGTGGAGGTTGTGACACCTGAACCAACATCAAGGGTTCCATTGTTCTGCAAGGTGGATGAGAACAGCATGTTGCCATCGTTAGCACCGATGGAGCCCGTTGAGCTCACGGCTCCAATAAAGGTCTTGACGCCATCCGTTGAGGTCACAGTACCTGAGGCGATGTGTGTTTCTCCAACTACCGTCAGAGCATTGCCAGCAGAAGAGAGAGTTCCTGAGCTTGTTGAGTTGAGATAACCAGCAATGGTTGAGCTCGCGGCAAAGGTTGCAGTTTCAGCAGATTTGATGTTGATGAAATTGTTGTAGAGAGTACCTGCGATGGATTGAGCATTGCCGCCAGTGAGACGAACTGTACCAGTATCTCGATTGTATGTGCCGGCGCTGGTGAAGTCTGCAGCAAGTGAAAGTAAACCTGTGTTGTTGTTGATGGTGCCTGTGTTTGTAAGGGCGCCGGTGGAGGTAGCGGTACCTGAACCAATGCTGAGGGTTCCTGCATTGGTAACGCTAGAACCAAAAGACATGTTTCCACTTGTTTCTGAAAGCGTTGCTCCGCTGGCGATATTCGCTGTTCCTGTGAGCGTAAGGGTGCTGGTTCCCATTGCCAAGGTTCCTCCATCGACTGTCAGGTTGTTTGTAACAGCTAGGTTGCCGTAGTGGGTGATCGTTCCTGCATCAACATCAAGGTTGTATAAATCCACGAGGATGTTGACCTGGTTGCCATTCAAACGAAGTGTACCGG
>Ga0194121_10006402_pt1 | contig 15783 bp, 13 predicted proteins | sample TA2MahCa50mmetaG_FD_148609 | JGI IMG/M metagenome (GOLD analysis project Ga0194121, IMG submission 148609) | Freshwater microbial communities from Lake Tanganyika, Tanzania - TA2015020 Mahale Deep Cast 50m | ecosystem: Environmental > Aquatic > Freshwater > Lake | place: Tanzania: Lake... | reverse complement strand
TGATGCCCATGTTTATAAAGAATTGGCTCCTAAAATTGAAGTTGTTTACAAGCTACAAAAAGACCTAGTAGTCTCTTTGTTACAAGACGCTAAGCAGAAAATTAAAACAGGGGATATCCAAGCCGGCGGGCTATCACTTTTTCGTGCCTATAGAGGATTGCCTAAATACAAACCTTTGATCAAATTTCTGAGTGAAAAGGGCATGCGTCAAATCTTGGATAATGTAGAGTCTTATTACATACAAGAAAACTATAAGATGATGCCTGAGGCTGATGAACCTCTTTTATTTGCTATAGATGAACGGCAAAATAACGTAGAAATGACAGAAAAAGGGCTACAGTATTTGACTCAGAATGAGGCGGATTCTTTCTTTTTTTTACTTCCAGATGTAGCTGTTGATATTGCCTCAATTGAACAAGACAGTTCTTTGACACGAGAAGAGATGATCCATAAGCGTGCTGAATTACAACAAAACTATAAGGTAAAGTCACAACGCATCCATGCATTACACCAATTGCTCAAGGCGTATGCATTATTTAGCAAGGATGTAGACTACATTATAATGAATCACAAAGTAAAAATTGTAGATGAGCAAACCGGTAGAGTTTTAGACGGACGTAGATATTCTGATGGATTGCACCAAGCATTAGAAGCAAAAGAAGGTGTAAAAATTGAAAAACCCTCCCAAACCTATGCCTCTATTACCTTGCAAAGTTATTTTCATATGTATGACAAATTAGCAGGGATGACTGGAACTGCTAAAACGGATGCAGAGGAATTTTGGGATATTTATGGTCTAGAAGTAGTTTCTACTCCTACGCATAAACCTTTATTGCGAGAAGACAAAGAAGATAAAGTGTATAAAACTGTACGTGAAAAATTCAATGCCATCATCGAAGAAATTGTAGAGTTATCCACCCAAGGAAGGCCTGTATTAGTAGGAACTACTTCAGTTGAAATCTCTGAGTTAGTGAGTAAGATGCTTTCGTTAAGAAAAATTTCCCACCAAATTCTCAATGCCAAACACCATCAAAAAGAAGCAGAGATAGTAGCTCAAGCTGGTCAGTCAGGGATGGTTACTATTGCAACAAATATGGCAGGTCGGGGTACAGACATTAAGCTATCAAAAGAGGCAAAAGAAGCCGGTGGGTTAGCGATTATTGGAACAGAAAGGCATGAATCTAGGCGCGTAGATAGACAATTAAGAGGACGCGCAGGACGACAAGGGGATCCTGGATCCTCTCAATTCTTTTTATCTCTCGAAGATAGCTTAATGCGTCTATTTGGGTCTGATAGAATTGCCACAGTGATGGACAAGCTTGGCTTAGAAGAAGGAGAAGTCATTCAACATGGAATGGTTAGCCGTTCCATAGAACGTGCACAAAAAAAAGTGGAGCAAAACAACTTCTCTATGCGCAAACGTTTATTAGAGTATGATCGTGAAATGGGTATGCATCGTGCTACAGTCTACCAAAGGCGCACCCATGCTTTGCTTAAAAATGGCCTAGAATTAGACATCATGTGTATGCTACATGATACTGTCACGAGCATTATGGAGGACGAAGATGTCATAAAAGCCGATTCATTAAATGCTATTCTTTTTAGTGTATTTGGCATCGATGAAACTTTTTCAGAAGATTTTTTTCTTGGGAAAAAGCGAGAAGTTCTGATAGAAGATGTATACAATTACTTGATAAGTATATACCATCAACGCTCTTATGCATTACAATTGGCTCTATTGGATTATTTCAAACAACCATCATCTTCGGCAAATGTTGCGCTTATAGAAGTCCCTTTTTTCGATGGAAAAACCTATGTTCGGGTAACAAGTTATTCTGATGACTTAGTTGCTTCTGATGGCAAAGATCTAATAAATAATTTGGAATCTAAAATAGTACTTAGCATAATTGACCAACATTGGAAAATTCATTTACGTGCTATGGATGATCTAAAGCAATCAGTACAAAATGCTGTTTATGAAAGACAAGATCCTATTATTACCTTTAAATTCGAGGCGTTCAATTTATTCAAAAAATTTATAGTAACAATAAACCAGGAAATTGTTTCATTCTTATTTCAGGCACATTCTTACGTACAATTACCTTTGGATAAACCTTCTCCAAAAAATAATCAGGTTTCAACAGAAAAACTCAACGAATGACCCCTATTCCAACATTCAGACCAACACCTAAATCAAGCCCTTACTAGAAGGGGGAAAAAGGTTTTTTTAGCCGTCTTATTCCTTTAAAATGCATGTTAAACTGTTCAAAAAAACCTATCAAACTTGTCTTCATTACAGGAGGAGTTGTATCCTCTTTAGGAAAAGGAATCACAGCAGCCTCATTAGCAGCCTTATTAGAGTCTCGTGGACTTAAGGTTACATGACTAAAACTAGATCCTTATATCAATATTGATCCGGGAACCATGAGCCCCCTCCAACATGGAGAGGTTTTTGTTACAGATGATGGAATGGAAACAGATCTTGACTTGGGCCATTATGAGCGTTTCACCACTGTCAAAATGTCTAGGGTCAATAATGTAACTACTGGACAAATTTATCAAGAAATCATCCAAAATGAACGAAAAGGTCTTTTCCTAGGCGCTACAGTTCAAGTTATTCCACATACTACGGATGCTATCAAAGATAGAATCTTAAGGGCAATAACGCCATCTATCGATGTTGCCCTTGTTGAAATAGGAGGCACAGTTGGAGATATTGAGCTCCCACCTTTTTTGGAAGCCATTCGCCAAATGCGCAACACCTTAGGTAGAGCGTCTACATTATTTTTACATATAGTCTTATTGCCCTATATGCGTGCGGCCTGTGAACTCAAAACCAAAGCAGCTCAGCACTCTATCAAAGAACTTATGAGATTTGGCATTCAACCTGATATGTTATTATGTCGTTCAGAGCATCATGTTAGCAGCAATGAACGTAATAAACTTGCCCTCTTTTCTAACCTGAATGCTTCTAGTATATTTTCTGCAGAGGATGTAAACAATATCTATGAGGTACCACGTAAATACCACAATCAAGGGATGGATGTCTGTATCATGAATCAACTGGAACTACCTATACATCCAGCAGACTTAACCAAGTGGGACCATATCATAAATGCCCTTCAACATTTGGAACAGACGATTACGATTGCACTAATTGGCAAATATGTATCCCTTCCTGAAGCCTATAAATCTGTTAATGAAGCGCTGTTTCATGCTAGTCTCCAAACTCGAATCAAAATAAAAACTCAATTTATCGATTCAGAGACATTAGAAATACTGACAGACCACGAGTTACAAGAGCATTTAAAAGATGTCCATGGCATTTTAGTGCCGGGAGGATTTGGCAACCGCGGTTTCGAAGGCAAGATTAAGGCAGTTGCTCATGCACGCATCCATCACATTCCATTTTTCGGCATTTGCTTAGGCATGCAAGTAGCAGTTATTGAATATGCTCGGAATGTATTGAGACTACAAGAGGCTCATAGTACTGAATGCATGCTCCACACGAAACATCCCATTGTGGCAATGCTCCAAGAATGGAAAGATCACAATGGTACCATTCAAATCCAAGATACCACCACTACTATGGGAGGAAGTATGCGTTTAGGTGCACAAAACATTTGTCTCACAAAAAAAAGCTTGGCATATACACTCTATAAGAGTACAACCATATCAGAACGTCATCGCCATCGTTATGAGATTAACCCTCATTACCTTGCTGAATTGGCAGAGGCAGGCTGTGTTGTTTCAGGAGAGAATCAAGATAAACTGGTTGAAATCATTGAAATCCCTACACATCCCTGGTTTATCGGTTGTCAGTTTCATCCAGAATTTACTTCTAAGCTATTCACAAGTCACCCTTTGTTTATGGGATTTGTGCGTGCTGCTTTAGCCTATAAAGAACATGTTACAATGTAATCAATCATGACATCATTTTTTTAAAGAATAAATATCCTAATAGGATAGTGGATCCTATTATAGTATTTTTTCAAAAAAAAATGTTTAAATTTACTAACAATTTTCATCTCTCTATGCTATAATGTTATAGAGTTATTTTAGTTTTAGAGATAATATAAGTATTGGTTTTTATTTACAATCAAAATATGAACGAAGCAACCAAACAAAATAAAGCATTTTTTTTTAAAACCTTTGGGTTCAAAAAATCAGAGCAAGATAGTGGATCTCCTGAATCACAGATTGCCTTATTTACACATAGAATTAAGCACTTGACAGAACATTTAAAAGTCAAAAAAAAGGATTATGCGGCCAAGTTAGGCTTAGTAAAATTAGTTGGTAAAAGAAAAAGATTATTGGCTTACTTGAATAGAGAGGACATCGAACGATATAGAGGCATCATTGCAGCACTTGGATTAAGAAAATAAATTATCATTACAACTTACTCATTCCCCTGCTTTAATTTTTTGCTATGTGGTATGTGCCATATACTATATACTTAATCATTCATTAGATCTCCTATGTTTAGAAAAACAGTTTCAAAAACCATCCTCTTACCAGATGGTCGAATTATTACCTTAGAGACTGGGAAGCTAGCTACCCAAGCTGACTGCTCTGTCCTTGTTCGGATGGGTCATACTATACTTTTAGCTACTGTAGTATCCAAAGAAAGTTTAGAAGAAGAGGTTGATTTTTTTCCTCTTTATGTAGATTACCAAGAAAAATTTGCTGCTTCTGGCAAAATCCCTGGAGGATTTTTAAAACGAGAGGGACGGCTAGGGGACCACGAGATTTTGATAGCCAGATTGGTTGATCGTGCCATTCGTCCACTTTTTCCGAAAGGATTTAATGATGAAGTACAAATTAACATTTCTTTGATATCTGCCGATGACAAAGTTTTACCTGATACATTAGCTGCGCTAGCAGCTTCTGCGGCGTTAGCCATTTCTCCTATTCCATTTAATGGCCCTATTTCTGAAGTCCGTGTAGTATCTATAAATAACACTTTCCTCATCAATCCTCCTCTTGATATTGTGCAAACAGCCGATATAGATCTTATTGTGGCTGCCACAGAAGATAGTATCTTAATGGTCGAGGGCAGTATGAACCAAGTTCAAGAGTCAGATATGCTAGAGGCTATTCGTTATGCACATGATACAATTAAAATACATTGCAAAGCCCAAAAAGAGTTTATGGAAGCTGTTGGTATAGAAAAAAAAGCATTTCAACCAACAAGCATAGAAACACTAGCTGCCTATGATACCGCTTTGTGTAACACATTATACAATGATTTATATACTGTAGCTAAACAAGCTTTTCCTAGTAAAATTTTGAGAAAAGAAGCATTCAAAGCTGTAAAAGAAGCTTATAAAGAGAAACTTCAGTTTAATAAACATGAACAAGCAGTCCCCTATGTGCAACAAGCTACCTTTTTTCTTAAGGTACAAAAACAGGCTATCAGGGCTATGATTTTACAAGAAGGCATACGCATAGATGGTCGTTTATGTCACGAAATTAGGAAAATTGACTCAGAGGTAGATTATTTACCCTCTGCACATGGCTCTGCACTTTTTACAAGAGGAGAAACCCAATCCCTTACTACTGTAACACTTGGGAGTAAATTTGATGAGCAAATCATTGATAGAGTGTTAGAAGATGGATATAGTCGATTCATGTTGCATTACAATTTTCCTGCCTTTTCTACTGGCGAAATTAAGCCAAATAGAGGACCCTCTCGTCGAGAAATAGGCCATGGTAGTTTAGCCATGAAAGCCTTAAAAGGAGTCTTGCCATCTGATAAAGAAAACTTGTATACCATTCGTGTCGTATCTGATATACTTGAGTCTAATGGCTCTTCGTCAATGGCAACGGTTTGTGCCGGTTCTCTTGCATTAATGGATGCCGGTATTCCGATTCAATCTCATGTTTCTGGGATTGCGATGGGTCTTATTACAGACCCTCACACGGGTCAATTTCGTATCCTATCTGATATTCTTGGAGAAGAAGATAATCTAGGTGACATGGATTTTAAAGTTGCATGAACCAATGTTGGTATTACAGCATGTCAAATGGATATGAAAGTAGCTGGTATTTCTTATGAAATTTTAGGGCAAGCCCTTTTACAAGCTAAAGAAGGGAGAATACATATTTTTAAAGAGATGACCAAAACTATAGCTTGTTCCCGTTCAGATTACAAGCCACATACACCAAGAATTGTAAGCATCGAAATAGAAAAAGAGATGATTGGTGCAATCATTGGACCAGGGGGGAAAATTATACAAGAGATTCAAAAGAATACAGGGGCCAGTATCGATATTTCTGAAGAAAATTACATTGGCATTGTAAAAGTCTTTGCACCCAACCGGACAACACTAGACAAAGCATTACAACGCATTCATGCCATTATAGCTAAGCCAACTGTAGGAGAAACATATGTTGGTAAAGTTAAGTCCGTATTAACCTATGGTGCTTTTGTAGAGTTTATGCCTGGGAAAGATGGGTTGTTACATATTTCTGAAGTTTGTTTAGAGCGCATCAACGACTTAGAAGAAGTGCTGTCCATAGGGGAAGAGATCCAAGTAAAACTCATTGGTATAGATGCTAAAACTGGGAAATACAAATTATCACGTAAGGCTTTACTAGTTTCTGAAGAATCTCCAACAATCTCTAGAGGACTATAGTCATATAGGTTATTGACTGTTCAAAAGTCATCCATACTTTTTATGTTTTATAAAAAATTATTCTAACGAATAGAATCAAATATGAGACAATTAAAGATAAGTAAACAAATTACCAATCGCGAGAGTCAGTCTCTTGATAAATACCTACAGGAAATTGGGAGAGTTCCCTTACTTAATGCTGATGAAGAAGTAGAACTGGCTAAAAAAATAAGAAAAGGCGATCGTGCTGCCTTTGAAAGACTTACCAAAGCCAATTTGCGTTTTGTAGTTTCTGTAGCCAAACAATACCAAAATCAAGGTCTCTCTTTGAGCGATTTGATCAACGAAGGCAATCTTGGATTGATTAAATCTGCCCAACGTTTTGATGAAAAAAGAGGATTCAAGTTTATCTCATATGCTGTTTGGTGGATTAGGCAATCTATACTGCAGGCTTTGGCAGAACAAGCCCGAATTGTTCGGTTACCCCTCAATAGGATTGGTTCTTTGAGTAAAATTTCTAGAACTTTTGCTTTTCTAGAGCAGAAATATGAAAGAGAACCTACGGTAGAAGAATTGGCTGAATTTTTAGAAATTGATTCAGAAGAGGTTAGGGATGCTTTAAAAGTGTCAGGACGTCATATTTCTGTTGATGCTCCTTTTATTCAAGGCGAAGAGAACAGTTTATTGGATGTGTTAGAAAATGATGTAGCCAAAAAACCAGATAGTGAGTTAATCAATGATTCTTTATGTAGAGAAATACAACGTTCCTTGACTGTACTTACGGTTAGAGAACGCGATGTCATCTGCTCTTACTTTGGACTGAATAATACGCAAATATTAACTTTAGAAGAGATAGGTGCTAGACTTGGCTTAACACGAGAACGAGTGCGACAGGTAAAAGAAAAAGCCATAAAAAAATTAAAAGCAGAAGTAGGCAGCGAAACATTAAAATCTTATTTAGGATAAGCTGGAGGTTGAACTTTATGCGCTTATTTTTTGGTTTTTTAAAAAAAATTAATTAAAACGCAATCCCTGATTAAGACCATTGCAAAACTCAAATAAACCCCTACATGTAAGGCACACGGGAGTGGCAAATTTGCAGCATACTAGAGTATATAAGACTTTGAGTGTGCTGGAGCAAGCCAAGCAGTTAGGATAATTAGGTGGGTTTGGCAACGGCCTCTTATTAGGGAATATGTTGTGGAAAAGTAGGCTTCTTTTGTTGAAGGCTTCAAAAGAACCTATTGTAGACGTAGATAGGTAAGTAATATATTTTTGTATCATACTTTTTCTATGCATATCCAATGATTAATTTTTTATTTTTTGTCCGTCTTGCATGTACAGCCCTTTCAATTTCGTTGAATAGCTGCAAAAGTAAAGCAATCCATAGCAAACATAAAGCTAGGTTTTCCGAACAGAGTTACACTTCTTTCGATTCAGCTGGTGTAACTGGCTCAAATGAATTAAAATCAGTTTCTTCTGATAATCATAAAAGCCGCCCCAAACCCTCAAAGAAACCACAATCTGCCCATCAAACGGAGGCTACTAGTGCTAGGGGACCAGACATAAAGCCCCAACAGCTTCCCGTTCGGTTTAGTATAATAGACAATATTACTATACCACCAAACAGTTATAGAACTGTTGTACTCAAAACAGAAGGAGATGCGACAGATTATTTCATCAAGTCCATCTGTATATATAAAAAAATACCACCACTGATTGTAAGGCATTATTTGGTTTGGATAAAGCTCAAATGAGTAAACTGAAAGAAAATCCTATTACCTGTTATGAGGGTAAGTTTTTCCTTCAACCCAGTGTAGGACTCAAACCTGATAATTATGTATTAACAATTAATATAGGGAAAATAGGTTTAGGCAGTAAGGCTACCCAACAGTCTATATATAGCAATATTTCAGTTCTTGAAAGTCAAGATACCCCCACGACTACTTATCAAACTCAAGAACCATCAGTTAGCAGTAGCGATGAGCAGAATAGCAGCAGCGATGAGCAGAATAGCAACAGCGATGATAATATAGATGTCGAGCATGAAGTCCCACCGAAGTTTAGTATAGAAGACAACATCACCTTAAAAGGTAGCGAATCTAAACACGTTATACTACTAAAAGCCGAAGGAAACACAGAAGGATATTATATTCAGTCTATTCACATAAAATATATAAAAGAAGATGGTACATCTACCTCTAGCAATTATAAAGATAAATTTGGTTTATCAACTGCAATCATCAATGACCTTAAACAAACACCGATTTCTACTCCAGAAAAAGAGATTGCCCTGAACATAGCAAAAAAAATAAAGCTTGGGAAATACCAATTAACCATTAAACTCAACAAACGCAACGAAAAGGGTATTCGTAGCCGCTCTACAGAGCAGGTAATATGTGCTCAAATGACACTTCATGATGGTCAACATTGACATACAACTCAAAAAACTAAAACTACTATGATTAATCAAAGACAATCAAGCAATTCAAACAATTTGAATCAACTCAAATAGAATAAATATGAGCCTTTGTTTATTGTAAGAAATAAGAATGCTACCTAAAAACCACTAAATCAAGCCTGTTCATTTGCGATTAAGCATCCTTATAATCCATGTTGTTGATACTGATAGCAGGCTTTTTTGCTTTTAAGCTATAAGCGCTGATTCTTATCAGAAAATTATATGGATAAAAAAATATAAAGGAGCAGGTCCTTATTGGTTTAAATCTTTAGAAGAAAGAAGATTTTCTTCTAAAGAATGTAGAAAATGCTTTAAAAATGATCTAAGTGTATATTAATTTCTATTAATTTTTCTATATTCATATTGGATAATTTTATACTTTTTACTATGTTTGTTTTTTACAACAAAGAGTAAGCAAGTTTTATAACTTCTAAAGATAATTAGCCTACATTTTGTAGCAGATAATAATTTTTACTGATTATCAATCAACATAATAACCCAAAAAAATACCTTTTATTTGTAAAAATAAGAAAAACTGGTAATCCATATTTTTATAAAAAAGTTCCGTAAGTGTCAATCAAATTTCAACTATTATTTTATACATTATCCATATGAATCGGTTTGAAGAATTAAAAACACTAGTACTTTCATTAGAAAACGAATTTCATAATTTTTATGAGAAAGGAAATAAAGCAGCAGGTACAAGAGTTCGAAAAGGTATGCAAGACTTAAAAAAAATTGCACAAGAAGTGCGTACAAATGTATTGGACTTTAAACCAGCTGATAAAGCCTAAACAGGACTAAGAGCCATTTAGTTATTCTGTTGGTCTGGTTTCGGTACCTGAGCAATCAAGTACCGAATGCATCCATAATTAAATTCTCCCCTTGTTAAAGCTTTTAGAAAGATAAAAAGCAAAATAGGATAAAAAAGCAAATTAATAAAAACTATCCTCGATGTGTAAAATTTCCACTTGCCCGGGGCTTCGCCCTAATATAGATATCGTATCAAAACGAATCGGTATATCCCATTTTTGAATACGTAAAAAATGCTCTGCAGCACGCCGAATGGCGCGTATTTTTTTAGGAGTGACAAATGTTTCTGGGTTTCCAAACAAATTATTTTTACGTGCCTTTACTTCTACAAAGATAACATAGCCTCCCTTAGAAACGATAAGATCTATTTCAAATCGTTTGTACCGAAAATTCTGTTTTAGAATAATGAATCCCTTATCTTTCAAATAATCAGCAGCAAGCTTTTCTCCATATTTCCCAAATATATGAGCAGCATTTTTCATAAAAATAGCTATATAAGCTTAGACCTTATATCTGAACTATGTATTTGATATATAAAAAAATATACAATAAATTAGTAAAAAAGTTGCAGCATACATCCCTTTATTAGGAAGCGTTTATTGGTTAATTGTTAAATACATAAGATGATAGCCATACATTGGTTTCGACAAGATCTACGTTTGCATGACAATCCAGCTTTGTTAGCAGCATCTGACCTAGGAAAGGTATTACCTATATATATTTTAGACGATACAAATTCTGGCACATATGCTATGGGGTCTGCCAGCCAGCAATGGTTGTACCATTCTTTACAGGCGCTCAATACTTCGCTATCTGGGAAACTGATTGTCCAAAAAGGTGATCCAGAAGTCATTTTACTACAGCTAGCAGCAACCTATGGTGTACAAGCCATTTTTTGGAATCGTTGCTATGAACCTTGGCAGATTAACAGAGATCAAAGAATAAAAAAAACACTTGAAGCGCACAATATCCAAGTTAAGAGCTATAATAGCCTATTACTATGGGAACCCTGGAATGTGTTAAAACAGGATGGACACCCCTATAAAGTTTTTACACCCTATTATAAGACAGGCTGCCTACATACAATACCCCCCAGAGAACCATTACCAAACCCCACAACTTTATCATTAGTAGATCATTTACGCAACTTCGATGTAGAGTCTCCATGGTTTTCCTATGGTCAATTAGAGCGACATTGGAATATAGGGGAACAAGCAGCTAGAAACAGATTCGACACTTTTATTCGTGACGGACTTAAGGGGTATCAAGAAGGCAGAAATTTTCCATCTAAAGAACATGTATCGAGATTATCTCCCCATCTTCATTTTGGTGAAATATCTCCTCATTATATATGGCATAGGCTGAGGTCTATACAAAATGTTGAGTGGCAAAATGATATAAATCGTTTTTGTAGTGAATTGGGATGGCGAGAATTCTCTTATTATTTATTGTACCATTTTCCAACATTACCTGACCAAAATTTAAATGTTAAGTTTAATAACTTCCCTTGGTGTCAAGATACAGAAGCATTAACAGCTTGGAAACAGGGAAAAACAGGTATCCCCATTGTAGATGCAGGCATGCGAGAGCTTGTACAAACAGGTTACATGCACAATCGCATAAGAATGATTGTTGGTTCTTTTTTGGTTAAAAATTTAGGGTTACATTGGACACATGGAGCAAATTGGTTTTGGGAGTGTTTGGTTGATGCTGACTTGGCAAACAATAGTGCAAGTTGGCAATGGGTTTCGGGATGTGGGGTAGATGCAGCTCCTTATTTTCGAATATTTAATCCAGTAACACAAGGACATCGATTTGATCCAGAAGGTGTATACACGAAATACTTTGTACCTGAACTTCAAAAGCTACCTACCAAATATCTTTTTAGTCCATGGGAAGCACCCAACAACATCTTACGAGAGGCAGATATCAAGCTAGGAGAAACGTATCCCAATTCTATTGTAGATCTTAAGGAATCACGTGATCGTGCACTTAAGGCATTTTCCTCTTTACATAAGGCCTCTGATAAACAGGTATAATGCTTCATATTAATAAAAATTGCTTTTATCCGTCACTCAAAAAAGAAAAGTGATCCAAAGCCCGCAATTACATTACCATTATATTGATTATCAAATAATCTAATCCGATATGAACTATATCAAACAGGTTGCAACGCCTGTTTAATGAGTGCTTCTAAAGTAAGGTCTCCCCTATTTTTTTGTCTAACCATAGCAATAGTCGCTTCTGCCATTTTCTGTGTAAGCCCTAGCTTGGTAAGCGCTAAAATGGCATCTTGATTGATTCTTTCTTCTCCCATAGCTGTATAGTCATTAGATGCCAATTCATGCCATTTGCCCATCTTATCCTTTAACTCTAAAATAATTCGCTGAGCAGCTTTTTTTCCAACGCCTTTAATGGTTGTAAGCAATTTCTCATCTTGGTCTAGAATAGTACGGCATAGCACCTTAGGACTTAACGAAGACAAAATAGTCACAGCAATTTTAGGACCAATATTGTTAACAGAAACCAAACGCAACCAACATTCTTTTTCTTCTACAGTAGAAAAACCATATAATGTGTATGTTTCACTTTTTACATACATCACAGTCAAAAGAGTAGTACTTTCTAGTGCCTTTATTTGTTCAAAAGTATACAAAGAAATATGCACCTCATATCCTACTCCTCCTACATCTAGGATTAGATACGTAGGATATGTATGCAATAATTTTCCTGTGAGCTGAGCAATCATAGATCTTTATTACTCCTTACTTTTGTTGTGCTGTATAAGAGATGCTACTCGTTTCTGAAAAGAAGCTGTTAAACCTTGTTTTCCCCTTTTTTGTTTTGATATTAATTTGGCTTTCACAGCCTCCTCACTTACAAAATATTTGGTAAGTGATTGTTGCAAGCAGCTCACAAAATTAGAAACACAATAATAAAAACTTAACCCCGCAGGGAAAGAATTAAGAAAAAACATAAAACTAATGGGCATTATATAAGAAAATATGCGCATAGAATTTTCTGAGCTCCCTCCTTGGTTTGTATACCAGCTATACAAAATGGTAGATAATACCATTAGTATGGTAAATAAACTCACATGGTTCCCATATAGAGGTATAGAAAAAGGAAGACGCAAGATGCTATCATAGGTTGATAAATCAGTGGCCCATAAGAAAGAGGATTGTCGCAACGAAAGAGCATTAGGCAAAAAATTAAACACAGCTAGCAGAATAGGCATTTGCAATAAAACAGGTATAAAACCACTCAATGGATTGATATTTAATTCTCTATAAAGTATCATTTGCTCAGACTGCACCTTTTGTATGTCATTACCATATTTAGCTTTTATACTATCCAATTCTGGCTTAAGAAACTTGATTTTAGCCATAGAAATAAAAGATTTATAAGATAAAGGGGCTAAAAGTAGTTTGATAATAACAACCAACAAAAATATAATTAACCCATAATTACAAAAATGCTTTTCTAAAAAAGTAAAAATAGGTATGATCAATCCTTGATTCACATATCGCACGATGGCCCATCCCAAAGGCAAATTTTGTTGAAAGCCCTTGGTTACTTTTTTAAGTATGTTATAATCATTAGGTCCAAAGAAAAAGGTATAATTCCCACAGCCTTTTAATTTATCTTCTTTCGATAATTTAAGCAGTAGTTTCGCAGACTTAGTGATACCATTTGCATCGGTTATGGGTCCTAAATTAATCTTCCCTGAGGAAAACGAATCTGAAGCAATAATTGCCGAAGAAAAAAAGCGTTGCTTGATACTAACCCATCTAATAGGGACCATTAATTTTTTATCTTCTAACTTTGTGGAATTTGGTTTCAAATTATCAAATGCCTCATTTAATAAGTAATAATTGATTGTACTTTTAGAAATATCTGATTTAGAATCGAATTCTATATCTTTCATATTCATATTCCAAAAGAAAGCAGCATTAGATTGTTTACCTAAATATTTCTCCATACCAACAGCCTTCCAGCCATAATTGATCTTATAACTATCCCCCAAAAATTCAAAGGACTGCTCTAAGTATTGATAGGGAGTAAGTTCTAAACGGAAAGTAATTGTTGTAATTTCTTTACCTTGAAGCTTATAGCTACCATCAGCATTGGTTTGAAAGATAAGGTCTTTGGTTTGTAAAAACAGCTTTTTATAAGGGAAAGATAACCCCATAGTACTTGTTTCGCCATCTAATAAAACCAATTGGTTGCCCTGCTTATTTTTGTACCCTTTGAGTAGTACACGTTTAATCATGCCTCCTTTGGTACTAAGGGTAATTTTTAAAAATTCATTTTCAACAGTGATCACTTTTTCTGCTCCATACAGCTTATGCTCAAAAAGAGTATTGGCTAACTGATTAGGGGCTATTATGTATACAGATTCTTTTTCAATAGGAACAGGAGACTGATCTTGGATTGTTTTAGGCTTAAAAAAATACAAATAAATCAGAAGACTAACTGATAATAACAACAATCGAACAAGCTTATTTTTATCCATAAGTTAACTTAAATAATATTAAAAAATAGTAAAAGCCAAGTAACCTACTTCATACTTCCTACTTTATAAAAGTACTCATCAACCATGCATCATGAAAAAGTAGATTAGCAGTGAAATTAAACCTTTCACCTCGCTAGAATAATCCCCAAAAATATTTTTAGTTCGAGTATAATCTAAAGAGTAATCTATGAGAACTTAAATATAATCATTCTCAATGAGAATATTGCAAGAAGTCTACTTCTCTTTTTCATAAAACCACAAAAACATCACTAGTAATAAAGATTACCTTGCATATTTTATATGAAATAGCTAGATTAACGCAATTATTTTATGTTTAGAAGGTTCTAGCGCTTAAAAAGCAAAAAGAAAAACAAGAATATAAATAATATTTACATTATATATTTATGGAAAGCCCATCGCTGTTTCAATTATCATCTGTAATATGCATAGAATGCATAAGTGTAATACTGTCTTTCATCGCGCTACTGTATGATATAAAATGCGCAATTTATGCTCGTTTTTGTAGTATATTTGCTTCATTTCTTAGTTTATACCTATTCTACACAAATGAATTGTATGGGTCTTGTTTATTAACCATGCTTATGATAAGCATGCATGTGTATGGCATATACACATGTAAGACTACTAATCTAGACAAAAAGCATGTGATTAAATCACTAAGCAGGCAATTTCTATGTTCTATTGTAGTAAGTGGAATAGTAGTAGCTTATCTATTTAGTTGGTTTCTAGCCCATTATATTGGGCAAAAAAAAATTTCTACTTTAGATGGATTGAATCTTATTTTTTCTTTGATTGCGACTTGGCTCTTAGTTGATAAAAAACTAGAAAATTGGGTTATATGGTTTTCTGTCTCTATAATTTGTTTTTTCATGCACTATAGATTGCGTATGTATGGGTTTGCGCTCTTACAAGTGGTGTATGGAATACTGAATCTTTGGGGGCATTACACATGGCGCAAAGCCTATTATAAAAAATCACATGAACCCTGACATAGATTCACACGATGCATAAACCCTGAAAACAATGGATAAAACCTGAAAATTTTATTAAAAGTCGCAGGAGTAACTCTTGGTAATCTCTTAAATTACTTGATATTAATCCAAGACTGTTTTATCTTGCAAAGGGCCTATTTAGCAACTTATTTCTTGTAACCATTTAAATTTCGGAAAATAAAATATATATGACAATTTCTTCTGCAAATACAAAAAAAAAGGATTTATAAAGGAATTATATGAGTTCATAATCTCTATATTTGGTATCATCATATTAGCCTCTTTAATGAGGTGGGCACTTTTTGCATTCTACGCTGTCTCTTCTGGATGGCTTTGTTGCATGAATAGGTTAAAAAATGGATT
>Ga0194121_10006399_pt1 | contig 15788 bp, 14 predicted proteins | sample TA2MahCa50mmetaG_FD_148609 | JGI IMG/M metagenome (GOLD analysis project Ga0194121, IMG submission 148609) | Freshwater microbial communities from Lake Tanganyika, Tanzania - TA2015020 Mahale Deep Cast 50m | ecosystem: Environmental > Aquatic > Freshwater > Lake | place: Tanzania: Lake... | reverse complement strand
ATGGTGACCGGCGCGGTGGCACTTATAAAGTCGCGCTATCCATTATTGACTCCCGCACAGGTTCATTTGGCGGTGAAGTTGTCGGTGGATCCTGTGTTGGAAGTGTCAGTGGAGGCGCGCAAGCAGTTGGGGGCTGGGCGTTTGCATGTGGCGCGGGCATTGGAAGCGGCACGGGTGTTTGCGCGCGAAGGGGTGCGCGGAGGCACGCGCGGCGCGGAGCATTCGCGATCGTTTGTGGTGGCCCAAGGGCGCGGGAGCGAGCCGCTTGTGAGACGGTTTGACGCGCGAGGGAGGGAGGTGTCGTCGTTTCTGGCGTACCATCGTCGGTTTCGCGGGGGTGTGTCTGTGGCGGTCGGGGATGTGGACGGGGACGGAAAGGAGGAGATCGTGACGGGCGCGCGCGCGGGCGGCGGGCCGCAGGTGCGGGTGTTTGATGTGGACGGACGGGTGCGGTGGCAATTTTTCGCGGACGACCCGTCCGACCGTGGGGGGATTCAGGTTGGCGTGGGGGATACGGGTGGGGAGGGGGCTGGGGAGATTTTTGTGACGCCAGAGCGCGGGGGAACAGGCGAGATTCGCGTGTTCAACCGTTTGGGACACCTGCAGGGGTTGATCCGCCCGTTCGGGTTTGTGGACGGTACGCTTCGGTTAGCGTTTGGGAATATGGATGATGACCCGGAGGATGAACTGCTTGTCTCGTGGTCAGGGGATACGCGCGCACAGGTACGGGTGATGGATAGGAGCGGACGCTACCTGCGTGACTTGCCTGTCTCGTCGTCGCTTATCGGCGCGGAAATTGCGTCTGCGGATGTGGACGGCGATGGGATGGACGAGGTGATTGTTGCCGCCACACGCGGCCGCCCGCCCGCGATAGAAGTGTATTCACCCCAAGGAGCGTTTGAAAAATTCATCACCGCGTTTGCCGCGAATATGCGTACAGGGTTGGATATCTGCGCGGGCGATATTGATCAAAACGGTCGTGCGGAACTGTACGCGGTACCGCTGGCTGGCGGCGGTCCACAGGTGCAAATGATGGAAGGCAATGGCCAGTCGTTAGGTAGTTTTTTCGCGTTTGAGACCACATCCCGCTCCGGCCTTTCCTGCGCTATTTTATAAGCTTTTTAAACAAGGGGGTCAGGTTGTTCCGTAACGATCTGACCCCACGACACCCTATGAGGTATGTTTGGCTCTTTCTGCTTTTCATCGCTTTTCCTGCCAACGCATTAACGCCGGGGGATCCCTTGTTTTCCAAACAGTGGTACCTGACACAGATTCAAGCGCCTGCCGCGTGGGACATCACGACGGGCTCCACACAGGTCGTCGTTGCCGTGTTGGACACCGGTTTTGATATGGATCATCCCGATCTCGTCCGCAACGTATGGTTGAACAGCGACGAGATCGCGCAGGACGGCGTTGACAATGATCACAACGGCTTTATCGACGATGTGAACGGATGGGATTTTGTGGATGGCGACGCGGATCCGGTTCCAGACAAGTCCAAAGCGTTTGACGAGGATGCCGTGGCCCACGGAAGTGTCATCGCAGGTGTCATAGGCGCCACAGCGACCAATGGTGAGGGAATCGCTGGCATCAACTGGAATGTCCGGCTAATGAATATTCGGATTCTGGACAATCAGGGAACCGGCAACTCCGGCTCGGCGACTGATGCGATCACCTACGCTGTGGACAACGGCGCGCATGTCATCAATTTAAGTTTTACTGGTTTTGAGATTGACGATCGGTTCAAGGCCGCGCTCAAGCGCGCGTTTGAGGCGGGTGTGGTGATTGTCGCGGCGGTCGGCAACGCCAAGGATGGCGGCATCAATGTGGACGTGAAACCAATCTATCCGGCTTGCCATGGCGAGAACGAAGCAGAAGATTGGGTGATTGGCGTGGCATCCTCCGACAAGACCGATACGAAATCCTCGTTCTCCAACTACGGCGCGCTGTGTACGGATGTGGCGGCGCCGGGCGAGGACATCTTGAGTACCGCCTACCACGACCCATCCTGGTCGGCATTTGCATCTGATCTCTACATCGGCGGTTCCTCCGGCACTTCCGTGGCCGCGCCGATGGTCGCAGGAGCGGCGGCCCTGCTCAAAGCCACGTACCCAGCGATCACTCCAAAGGCCGTGGAGACCGTCTTGCGTCTTTCTGCCGATCCCATCAAAGCGGCCGGCGACGCGGTGGGTAAAGTGGGTGCCGGACGGCTCAACATTGCCCGCGCGTTTGCCATCGCGCCGTCGTTCGTCAACGCGCCCGCGCCCGCGCCCGCTTCCGTCACGACGCAAGCACAGCCAGGCGGGCTCATTAAGCTCGCCTGCCTCGGGGAAACGCTGTCCGATGATCCGTGTCGGGCCGTCTATTACTTCGGCACAGACGGCAAGCGCCACGCGTTTCCGAACGAGAAAGTGTACTTCAGTTGGTATACGGATTTTGCTTCCATCATCACCATTTCAAAATCCTCCATGTCCTCGCTCCCGCTTGGAAAGAATATCACCTACCATCCAGGCAAAAAATTGGTCAAATTTTTGAGCGTGCCAACTGTCCACGCCGTTTCAAAAGGCGGGGTCCTGCGCGCCATCGCATCCGAAGAGATCGCCACCGCCCTGTATGGGTCTGCGTGGAATCAACAGGTGGACGATATTTCCGACGCGTTTTTCGGAAATTATCGTCGTGGCGAGCCGATCACTGCGTCAACCCAGTACAATGTCACCGCCGAGCGCGCGTCCGTTTTATCACCGGATGGATAAGGGTCGCTGAACCCACGGGAACCTCTGGCTCTTGTTTGGTGTCTTGTACCGGTTGAGTCACTCGCTTGCTTTTGGAAGTCCATGACCGCAGAGTCCGCGCGGTCCACCTTTCCGAATAATGGTATACTCATCGTATATGCCCATTCAGACGACCTTTTCTCAAAAAAATATCCTGGTGACCGGCGGCGCCGGATTTATCGGGTCGCACTTGTGTGAACGCCTTTTGAAAGACGGCCACCGCGTCGTCTGTTTGGATAATTTTGCAACCAGTCACGCGCGCAACATTGACATACTTTTGCAAAATTCCCATTTCCGTTTTATTCGCGTGGATGTCAACGAGCCGTTTCATTTGGAAGGGTTTCATGAACTCGCCGCGTTTAAACTCCCGTTCCAAGGGTTCCAAGAGATTTACCATTTGGCCTGTCCGACTTCCATCAAACAGTTTGACCAATATAAAGTGCAAACGTTGTTATCAAACAGTATCGGGAACTATCATGTGCTGGAGTTGGCAAAAAAATATCGCTCAAAGATTTTGCTTGCGTCCAGCTCGGTCGTCTACGGCGATCGCAAGGGCGTCTCGGGCAATGTCGCGGAAGATGAAGTGGGAGTCGTCAATCAGCTAACACCGCGCGCCTGCTACGACGAGGGAAAACGGTTTTCGGAAACGATGTTCGCCACGTATCGCGATGTGCATGGCCTGGAGACCCGGATCGCGCGCATCTTCCGCACCTACGGTCCGAAGATGCCGCTGTTTGACGGGCATCTGATTCCGGACTTCATTTTAAACGCACTGGACGGGAAGGAGTTGATGCTCTACGGCGGCAAAGATTTTCGTACCTCGCTTGTGTATGTGGCGGATGTGATTGACGGGATGATCCGCCTGATGGAAGCGCCCGAAGACCCAGGGCCGGCCAATATCGGCAGTGATGTGGATCTGCGCATGCAGGATGTGGCGCAGATGATTATCTCCATGACCGGCTCGTCTTCACAGGTTGTGGAGGGCGAAAACTTCGTGTTTTTGTCCGAGTTGGCTCTGCCGCGGATTGATCGGGCCAAAGAGCTTGGCTGGTTTCCGCTCGTGCGCCTTGAGGACGGTCTTAAGCGGACGGTTGAATATATGAAGGCAAATAAGTTATTGTTGTCCTCGCTGTAAGGGTCGTTGACCCCTGTCGCCAGGTCGAACAAACGGTATGAAAACGATTGCGGTCATTCCTGCCTACAATGAAGCGTCCACGCTCGCGGGTGTGTTGGAAAGCACGCGCGGATTTGTGGATGGCTGTGTGGTGGTGGATGACGGATCTACGGATCGTACGGCCGAGATCGCCCGCGCGCAGGGCGCGGTCGTCGTGTGTCACGCGACGAACCGTGGGCTTGGCGCCGCGATTGGAACCGGGTTTGAGAAGGCGCGGCGACTGGGCGCGGACGTGGTGGTGACACTAGACGCCGACGGCCAGCATGACCCGTCCCAGATTCCGGCATTGCTTGCCGCCATAGAGAAGGGAGCGGATGTCGTGATCGGGTCGCGCATGCTTGAGCGCTCCGGCATGCCCTGGTATCGTGTGCTCGCCAATACGCTCGGCAATATCGCCACGCTGGTTCTGTTTGGCGCGTGGGTGTCGGATTCGCAAAGCGGGTTCCGCGCTTTTTCAGCGTATGCCCTTGGGCAGATTGAAATCGTGACCAATCGCATGGAGGTGTCCTCCGAATTAATCGCCGAGGCGAAGCGCCACCGGCTTGTGCTCGTTGAGGTACCGGTCAAGGCGATCTATACCGACTACTCGCTTTCCAAAGGCCAGAATGCTCTGGTGGGTTTGAAAACGCTCGTGAAGTTGATTATCCGGAGGATGACATGACGCCGATCCAATTCCTCATCGTGTTGTTTGCGCTCTTTGCGATCTCGCGCGCTCTGCGTCAGTTTCGACGCGGGGCGCTGACGATCGGACGGCTCATGGTGTGGGGATTATTCTGGGTAGCCGTGTCTGGGGTGGTGCTGTCGCCGCAAACGACGGACCTCATAGCCCAGTATGCCGGAGTGGGGCGGGGGGCTGATTTCATCATTTATCTCTCCCTGACAGGGCTTTTTTATTTGGTGTTCCGGCTCTTCGTAAAGATTGAAGGGGTGGAGCGGGAAGTGACCGCGCTCGTGCGCAAGATCGCGCTTGAAGATGAGGATAAGCCACCGCGCGTATGAAACCAAAGGTTGCGATCGTCTACTTATCGTACAACGGGAAGCGGTATTTGGACGAAGTGATCGAGGCCCTGCGCGCGCAGGACTATCCGCGGGAGCGTCTTGAACTGATTGTTGTTGACAACGCGTCAACCGATGGGAGTGGCGAATATTTGCGAGCCGTAGAAGGGATCACGTTTATTCAAAACGGACAGAATGGAGGATTTGCCGAGGGGAATAACATCGGCATCCACCACGCGCTCCTGCACGGGGCGGAGTATCTCTTTTTGCACAACAACGATTTGAAACTGGCGCCCGATGCGATCACACGCGCGGTGGAACTTGCCGAGTCGGATGCGCGGATCGGGAGCGTGCAGTCGCTCATGTTGTTGTGGAAAAAGCCCGAGATTGTGAATTCCACGGGCGGGATGGTGCATTTTTTGGGGTTCGGGTTTGTGCGGGACAATGGGGAGGTGAGTGAGGAGGCGGTGGAGAGGCGCCGTGATGGCGAAGAAATCGCCTACGCAAGCGGCGCAGCCGTTTTGTATCGTGCCTCGGCGCTTCAACACGTCGGTCTGCTGGACCCATTCCTTTTTATGTATCACGAGGATTTGGAACTGGGCTGGCGTCTGCGTCTGGCCGGCTACAAGAATGTGTTGTCGATGCGATCGCGTGCGTATCATGACTACGAGTTCAAACGGTCCAGAGAGAAGTTCTTTTTTATGGAACGCAACCGGTGGCTCGTCCATTTTTCACATCTGCGCTGGCGAACACTCCTGCTCTTGTGGCCGTGGATGGTTCTCCTGGAACCTCCCCTGCTTGCGTTTGCCGCGCGCGGCGGATGGTTCAAACAAAAACTGCGTGTCTATGCGGCTCTGTTCTCGCCACCCACATGGGTGTATATCGCCCGCAAGCGTCGCGAGTCGCGCGCCATCCGCCGCGTGGACGACCGGACCATCATTTCCCTTTTCACCTCACGGATTGCGCATCAGGAAACGGACAACCTCATCGTGCGTGGTATCGCCAACCCTCTGCTCACGGCGATTTGGGGTTTGCTGAAAGTCTTGATACGCTGGTGACCAATCCGTTCAACCCTCTTACTGAGAGACGATGAGGATCTGCCGCAGGGAACAACGGCGACCTTGCCTTGTCCTGGAGGCACGGTCTCCTGCTCGTCCATTCTGGGTTTGTTTGCTCTCAACGCCTATGCCCGATCACACACCAAAGATCGCCCACATCGTCTGCACCTATCCTCCCTATCGAGGCGGGATGGGGCAGGTGGCCTCTGAGTATACAGAGCGATTGCACGAGCGTGGATATACAGTCCACGTCTTTACGGCCAAGAACGATGTGGAGATAGAGGATCCCGAGTATGTCCATCGCATTCCAAGCATTCTGCACGTCGGCAACGCTGGGGTCATGCCATCGCTCTTTCGCCGGCTCTCCGGTTTTGATCTGGTCCATCTCCACTATCCGTTCTACGGCGGCGCAGAGCCGGTGATCGTGCGCAAAGCCCTCCGCCACGACCAAGCGCTTATCCTGACCTATCACATGGATGCCACCGCGGGAGGATTGAAAGGTGCGTTTTTTCATGCGCACCGAAGGATTCTGTTGCCGTGGATCGTCGGGCGGTCAGACCGGATTTTGATGAGTAGCGAGGATTACGCACAGACGTCCGCGCTCGCCGCGGTTGAAGGCGCGATGGATCGCGTGGAGATCCATCCATTTGGTATTGACCTCGGACGGTTCCATCCCGGCGAGGAGACCGCGTTCAAACAGCGTCTGGGCGCGCGTATGGATGTGCCCACGCTACTGTTCGTCGGGGGGCTGGATAGCGCCCATCACTTCAAAGGTTTGTCGGTCTTGATTGAGGCGCTTGCGCAGATGGGATCAACACCCTGGCAACTCCTCATTGTTGGCGATGGAAACTTGCGGCCGGGTTTTGCTTCACGCGTGCGTGCCGCTGGGCTCAAAGATCGCGTTCTTTTTCTTGGCAATGTGGCGGATCGGGATCTCCCATCCGTCTACCGCTGTGCGGACATCCATCTGTTTCCTTCCACGCGCAGAGCGGAGGCGTTTGGTCTGGTGGCCCTTGAAGCGGCTGCAAGTGGAATCCCGACGATTGCTTCCAGTTTGCCGGGCGTGCGCACGGTCGTGCAGGATGGCGCAACGGGATTACTCGTCCCGCCGGAGGATCAGTCAGAATTAGCCAAAGCGATCCGGTTGCTGATTGAACAGGAAGAAGTGCGTCGCCGTTTTGGCGCCGCCGCCCGCGCCCACGCGGAAGAACGCTTCGCCTGGGATCCGCTCATCAGGCGGCTTGAGCAGACATACCAATCCGCCCTCTCACAACAGACCGCGCGCGCATATTGATGGAGACCTTTCTCAAAAGCATCTTATGCGCACACGCGTTTTCTGTGTCTGCAATCCGTTGATTCCCTCCTTCAGCTTCCGTCTGCAGCGGACGTTTTTTCGCTGTCAGCGTCTGTGGAAACAGGTTGTATGAAGATCGGAATCTTTTCCAATTTTTACCCGCCAAGCGAACGTGGCGGAGCGGAACTCGTCGCGTCGCGCGTGGCACACGAATTGGCGCGGCGTGGCCATCGCGTGTTTGTCCTTTCCACCAGCCCCCTGTCGCGCGCGTCCGATTTGCATGTGCACCGCGTGGAGGAAGCCGTTGAGCGCGTGTACCGTTTTTTTCCGCTCAACCTGTACCATGTGTCGCGCGCGCCTCTGTTTCCGTTCCCGATTCGGCTGGTGTGGCATGTGGTAGATTTGTGCGGGCCGTATCCGCACCGTCAGATTGATCGCCTGCTTGAGATGGAAGAGCCAGATGTCGTCTTCACGCACAATCTCAAGGGACTTGGCGTCCGCTCGGCGCGTTGCATCCAGCAAGCAGGAATCCGTCACATCCATACCTTGCACGATGTCCAACTTTCTATACCAAGCGGGGTGTTGGTGTATGGACAGGAACAAAAGGGATGGAACCGCGGGGTGCCGAGACGGTGGTATGAAGGGCTGGCCAAGCGCGCGCTCGGACGGCCGGACATGATCATTTCACCCTCGGCGTTTCTCGCAGAGTTTTATCGTTCGCGTGGATTTTTTACGGAGAGCCGCCTAGAGATTCTCCCAAATCCAGCCCCGAGCTCGCGCGATGCCTTGCCTGCTCGCGGTCGACCAACAGGTGCTCTCAAATTTTTGTTCGTCGGACAGCTGGAGGTGCACAAGGGTGTCCAGCTCCTGCTGGAGGCCATGCACGATCTTGGCCTCCCCTATGAGCTCCATTTTGTCGGAGAGGGGATGCTCTCACAGGAGGTACAGCGTGTCGCTCACTCAGACCCGCGATTCTTTTTTCATGGGTTCATCTCTCTGGAACACATTCGCCGTCTGATGGCTGTTTCAGACGCGATTATCCTTCCTTCTTTGTGCTATGAAAATTCGCCGACGGTGATTTATGAGGCGTTCCAATCGGGATTGCCCGTGATCACTTCCAAGATCGGCGGGATTCCAGAGCTCGTGGAAGACGGGGTGAACGGCTTGCTCTTTGAGCCGGGAAATGTGGCATCACTTCGCGCAGCCATCCGGCGTTTCGCTCAAGAGCGCGACGTCTTTTTCTCCCGCACTGCTGACATCCAAGCGCGTGCTGACTCGTACGCCCTTTCCCAATATGTCTCCCATCTCGAGGCTTTTATGGGCTAACAGATACCTCACCCCAGGCGTGGAACGCTAAAGCTGATAGCGGAAAATGTGGACGGTGCCGACGGCTTGCCAGCTGTCGGCTGTTGTTTTTGCCGTTTCAATGATGCGTGGGGCGTCCCACCAGTAGTCGTTGACCGCGAAGAACAACGTGGAGATGTCGCCGTGCATGGGAGCCAGGGCAAGGGCGCGTTTCGCTGTCTCGCGCGAGGGCGAAGCGTTCATCGCGAGGAATTGTTCGTACAGAGGTTCGCCGGTCGGAATGGGATAGAAAAACACCCCGCCGTAATAGCGGAATCCGATTTCGCGGATCGCGGCGGCCGATACGGACTGGTTGGCGAGCACGAGGTAGGGTTCGCCCGCCGCCCATGTTTCCATCGCGCGAACGGCCGCAAAGTCCGATGCGCTCGTATTGAACGCGCGGCTGGTTTCATACGCGTCGCGGCGCGGGTAGGCGAGATAGAACGCCGACACCGCGCAGGCGGCGATCAGCACAACCGCAAACGCGCGCAGGGCCGTTGCCCGCTCGCGCAGGTTTACGAAGAGATGCGAGAGGCCGAGGAGGAACAGGGGCGCGACAAAATACGCCATGAGCGGCACAAGCCGGTCGGCATAATTTTGGCGTTCGTAGTCGATGAGAAAATCAAACCCGATCGCCGTTTTCATGAGCAGGTAATTGATGAGCAGGGCGAGCGCAATCCAGAGCGGAATGCGCGCGCGGCGCGTGAGCTCACGCCGGTAGTGCATCCATCCAAAAAGCGCCACGACGCCCACAAGCAAGAACGCGTTGCGGCCGTAGAGGTACACCAGATCCAGCAGCGGCGAAAATTGGTTTTGGAAAAACACGCGGATAGGAAGGCCGGACAGCAGCGTGAGCGGATTCAGGGCCGCCCAGTTGACGGACAATGCCTGTCCGGAGAGGGCGGCGTTGGCAAGGAAACTCGCGGGCAAGACCATACTGCCGATCAGGATGATCGCGCGCGACACCCAGCGGGCGGCCGTTTGCGCGCGCAGGGGGGCGCGGTCAGGATCCGTGCACAGCAGGGCGAAATAGAGCAGCGCAGGCAGGCCGGCGATTGGGTGGACGGCCAGGGCGGAGACGGCGAGCACCCCGGGCAACCACAGCCGCGGACGTTCGTTCTCAAACAGGTAGGGAACAGACGCGAGCACCAACAGGAGGGTAAACAGGTTCGCAAGACCTTGTGGAGTCGTGACGATAAAAGGTGCGAGCGGGATCAAAAAAAGACCGGGGATCAGCGCGCTGGCGATCTGGCGTTTTTTCGTGATATGGAGAGCCGCGCTGTACCATCCAAGCGGAAGCAGGATCGCGGCAAGCAGTGGCACCAAAAATGCGTCCGCCGTATCTATGGGCACGAGAAATCCATGGTGCACAAACAGGACGAGCGCATACTGTCCGATGTAATAGAGCGGCTTGGGAGTGATGGTTCCAAACTCGGCGATGTGCGCTTCGGTCGCGCGATGGATGAATGGGTCAAACCCGTATCCGAGCGGAAAGGCGAACAGCGCGAGCGAAAGAAACACAAACAGGACGACGCTGGTTGCGGACAGGATGAGCGCACGCTCGCGACCGCGCCACGCAAGGGCACACAGGAGGAGGATCGCAAGGCTAAACAGTGCAAGCACGGACAGATCCAGCCGCTCCCAAGGCGAGCGGACCGCCTCTGTGATGGCGGATGATCGCACGGTCTGGATGATCACGGCTGCAAAGAGCAGGATCAGCGCACACGCCCAAAAGACAGACCGAGAAATTCGATGCGTTTGTTCTTGCCAGGCGGCGTGGAACCGTTCCAAGAGGGACGGGCCATGCGCGCGGCTTGCGAGCATTCCCGAGAGCGGCGGGGTAAGCAGGATGAGCACCTGGATCAGCTCTTTTGGGACAGAGGCGATGTAATAGGCCACGGTCAGGAAGATCAAGACCACGCCGAGCAGAATCACCGTTCCAATCCACCATCCGATCGGTCCTTTTTCTTGCGGCGCGAGCGCCTGTCCGATCTCCCGACCGTATACGACGAAGTAGAGCGCGAGCAGGACCAATCCAAGCGGCGGCGAGAGAAACACATACGTGTTGAGCAAAAATGCGGCTAGAAACAGGACCGGAAACATGGTACGATGGAACAGAATTTGGCCAATCATATCCATTTTACTGTTTGTGTCATGGCAAGGATTTCGAGCGATTCCGCAAGCCATGACAAGTCGGCTGTTCCATTTTAGCACACTATGGCGCCACGGGATCCCAACAAACTGTTCCCGCATGACCAAGTCATGCGCTATACGATCATCCCGCTGATCCCCTCGCGCGTGACGCCCAATATGGTGACGCTCGCCCGGATGCTGTGCACGCCCGTCGTGCTCTGGCTCCTGTTCGTTGAGAATTACCAGTGGGGTGTACCATTTTTTTTACTGGTGGCGTTTACGGACGCCATCGACGGTTCGCTCGCGCGTCTTCGCAATCAAATTACTGACTGGGGGACGCTCTACGATCCGGTCGCAGATAAACTGCTCATTGGATCCGTCGTCTTGCTCGTCGTTGCCCAGCATGTGAACATCGTATTTGCCGGCATCATTGTTTTTTTGGAGCTTCTCATTATGTTCGGCGGATTCGTGCGCAGGAGGAACGGACACATTACGAGCGCAAATATTTTCGGCAAAACAAAAATGATTTTGCAGGTGCTCGGCGTCGCGTTTTTGCTTCTCGCGGTCTCCGCCGGATTTGATTTGTTCATTCCGGTTTCCATCGGCACGTTTGCGCTTGCGATCGTGTTTGCGGTGATCAGTTTGGTTACGTATGGTCTCTAAAGGATGGCACAGGGCGATGGCCGCGGGGGCAATCGTTTTTTTTGTGGGGTCTACGGTGCTCTGGACGATGGGGAGCGCATCCTTGTTTGTGTCGCCCGACGAGACAGCAAACCACTGGTTTATCCGTACGTTTGCACAAACGGGGAAATTCCACATCGCTGACCCGCTCAACACCGCGCTGGACGGCCGCATTCATCCGAGAAGTATGGCGGTGATCGGGCAGGACATCGTGCCGGTGGGATTTTTGGGATTGCCAACACTTTACGGACTGTTTGCGTCCGTGTTGGGGATGGGGATCGTGCCGTTTCTGACGCCGGTCATTGCGCTGTGTGCCGTGTTCGCGTTTCGCGCCTTGGTCTGCAGATGGTTTGATGAGCGGATCGCGAATATCACCACGCTGTTGTTCTTGTTCCATCCGGCGCTTTGGTATTACACGGCGCGATTTCTCATGCCAAATGTTCTGTTCGTTTCTCTGCTCATTTTTTCAGCCGCGCTTTGGTTTGTGCGTCCGTTCAAGCGGGGATGGTCTCCCGTGCTCTCGGGCGTGTTGGCCGGCCTGGCGATTTTTGTGCGCGCGAGCGAAGCGTATTGGGTCGGCGCGCTCGTTGTCGCGCTCGCCATCTGGAAGTGGAACACGCTAAAAAAAGGCGACCTCTGGTTGTTTGTCATGGGAGGGATCGTCGGCCTCCTGCCATTTTTTTTGATGAATGCGTTGACATACGGGAGTCCACTGACGACGGGGTATACGCTTCCTGTGGCGGTGGAGAACGCGGGAACGGCAGGGGAGACGGGTCAGAGCGGCCATGCGCTGTTTCCGTTTGGTCTGGATTGGGCAGCCAGCGCGCGTCATATCGTGGGGTACGGCCTCGCGCTTTTTTGGTGGATGTCCGCGCTCGCGGCTGTGGGATTCGTGCGCGCATGGAAATCACACCGTGCGTACGCAATCGCGTTTGTCTGTCTCGCCTTGTGGCTGGGAGTGTGGTATGGCAGTTGGACGATCCATGACAATCCGGATCCCACGCAGGTGACAATCGCCAATTCGTATGTCCGGTATTGGTTGCCGGTGTTTGTGTTATCCGTGCCGTTTGCCGCCTTGGCGCTCGTCTGGTTGTCTGATCGTTTTGGACGCGCGCTGCTGCCCGCGTGTATGGCATGCGTGATGGGCCTGGGGGTCTGGGGGACATTTTTATCCGGACAGGACGGGCTTTTCCAGGCGGCGGAGACGCTCCGGCGTTCGGAGGTGATCAGCGACCGGGTGCTCTCACAGATTGAGCCGGAATCCGTGATGATCGTGGACCGGTCTGACAAACTGTTTTTCCCGCACCGTGTCGTCTATCCATTGCGCTCCGAGGCAACCTATGCGCTGATGCCGCGCATCGTTGAGCTTGTGCCGCTCTACTATTATGGCATTACCTTTCCAACGGAGGATTTGGAATATTTGAACGGGAAGAAATTGAAAGAGATGGGTTTGCAGATTGAACTGGTAGAGCATTTCAGCAACGAGTCCCTTTATAAGCTTTTTTAGGGCTGGGGTCAGGTCGTTACTTGTCGCATTGCCTCCAATGCGACAAGTAACGACCTGACCCCACGATCAAAAATGCAATGTTGACAAGGGTTTTGCAACTACTGATTATTCTCATCCCGTTGGGTGTTTTTGTTTGGCTCCTGCGTATTGAACTGGTGCCCGATGGGACCTTTGAAATCGCCTATCACATCGGCAAGGCCTCGCCGTATCTGGATGAGCTTGTTCCCCAAAACCGTCTGCGCGACGGCCGTTTTATCGTGGACGACCCGGTGTATACCTTCATGCACCCGCACCGCCGTTTTGACCGCGTGCTCGTCGCCGTCCGTTTTAAAAACACCAGTGCACCCATTCTGGAATTCGGCCCGCTCATGCAAACGAAGCCCGACGTGTACGATCTACGCCCGCTTCATAATCATCTGATTGACCAACTCGGTTGGCCGGTCGTCCACGAGGGTGAACTCTCGCTCTATCAACGCACGCCCGTATACGATTCCCTTCGCGCGTTCCGCACAAACCCTCCATCCCGCGCTCGCGTCGCCGTGTACAAAGCCGACGAGGCGATCCCGCTCCGGCTGCCAACCTATGTTGCCTCTTCGCAAGCGCGTACGATGGAAGCGACCCTGCGCGGCAAGCATGATTTCAAAACGTACATCAAAAACGAGACGCTCTTCCTCGCGCTGGAGTACATGGATATGAATCGCGACGAAGGCGCAGACGCGCTTGCGCTCACCGTATTCAACGAGGACGGCGAGCCGGTGGCGGATGTGCGGGCAGAGGATGACGGACAGACGCGCGACGACGCCATCCCTTCTTCCATGCAAACCCTCACGCTTTCCGTGCCGGGCCTGCCCGAAGGAGTGTACAAAATTGCTCTCAACGCCCCGCGCGACATTTTCGTGCGCAAACTGCGAACGAAACAGAGTAAATTCGTCCTCGTCGGCTCCCTGTATCTTGGCGATGAGATCGCGTACCGCGAGACGCCGCGCGCGCTGGACGTGTGGACGGCCTCACCCCGTTTGCGCGTGCAAACGCGCCACGCGCAGGGCGTGCAGGATCTGACCAGCGCCGATCGCACCTTCGCGATCGCTGCTCCCTATGAGATGTACACCTTTGATCGTCCCGGCACGCTCGCGCCTGTCCATGTGCCAAAAGGCGATCTGGAAATCGTCTTTGACGGCGCGCTTGCGTTTTCACAGGAAGCGTACTTTGAACCCGATGCGATTCCCATTCGCAGTTATACGAATATGGACGCGCAGGGCATTGATTTTATCTTGACGAGTTACCGTCCGCCCGAACGCGTGGACGGATGGCTCGTGCAGCGTTTGACGTTTGATGCCGCGCCGCTTGTGTTTGATAAGGGCGCGTGGAAGTTCACCTTTTCCGCGCCGGACATTCGCGCGCGCGGCGGCGAAGTAGAGGTGGATGGGATGGAGGTTGTCTGGGAGAGGGAATCGTTTCACTGGAGTGATCTCTTGGATGGACTGAAGAGGGCAGACTAAAGACTATGGAAACAATCGCAAAAACCGGCTTTCTCGTCTCCCTCATCTCCTATGGCGCGTTTTGGTTTTTAGATATTCTGCGCCCCGGTTTTGTGGCCAGGTCGTTTTCGGTACACCTGTTTTTGTTTGGCGCGATCGTCTTTGGCATCTGGTGGGGGATGACGATGCACGAGTACGCGAACCGGCCTTGGCTGCAGTTCGTCGTGGTGATCATTTTGGGAATCGCGCTGGCCGTGCTAACGTGGACATTCGGTGAGGGACTGCACGCGCTGCGTGTGTTGCTCGCCGTCCTCTCGGCCTGTGTGCCGTTCATTGTCTGGAACCTCCTGCGTTCGTAGCCATACACCCTACCTCTATGCCTTCTCTCTTCACCAAAATCATTCAGCGCGAAATCCCCGCCCATATCGTCTATGAAGACGATCGGGTGATTGCGTTTTTGGATATCTTTCCCGTTGCCGACGGACATACACTCGTCGTCCCCAAACACGAGAAACCCAATGCGCTGGCGAGCGATTCAAATGATCTCGCGGACTGTTGGCGCGTCATCCAAACGCTCGCACCTGCCATCCTGCGCGCCACCGGCACCGAAGGGTGCGTGGTGGTTACCAATGTCGGCGAAGCGGCCGGCCAGAGCGTTCCGCACACGCATTTCCATATCATCCCGCGCAGGAAGGGCGACGGACTTCCGGCGTGGCCGAATCCGCCCGTTGATCAGGACCGACTTGCACGGACCGCTGAACAAATCAAACAGGCGTTGTGAAATGGAAAACGCTCAAAACGGAAACGCTTGAAGCAAACGCATACCTGCGATTTCTCGCGGACGACTTTGAAGCGGACGGCCGTCCCGGCAAATATTTTTATCATGCGAACGCGTTTGGCGAGGAGGCCGTGAACGTGTTCATCCAAAAAGAGGATGGGATGTTCGTGATGATTCGCGAGTACCGCTATTTATTTGCCCGCGATTCTTTGACGCATGCGCAGGGCTCCATTGAACAACACGAGACGGCCGAGCAGGCAGCACGGCGCGAAGCGCGCGAAGAAGCCGGCTATGATGTGGGAGAATTGTTGGACCTTGGATGGTTCGCAAGCGCGCCGGCATTTTCCAAAGAGCGAGCGCGCGTCTTTCTGGGCACGCAGGCCAAACAGGTGGGGCAAAAGCTGGACGCGATGGAGCAGATAGAAGTCGTGGAGATGACTGCCGTGCACATAGATGAGGCAATCGCCAACGGCACGATGTGGGATGGACAGGCGATCGCATGCTGGTATAAGGTAAAGGCCTTTCTTTGCCATCCTGAGCGAGCCCACGGCGCGCAAAGGATTCCGTAGGTATG
>Ga0194121_10006398_pt1 | contig 15789 bp, 20 predicted proteins | sample TA2MahCa50mmetaG_FD_148609 | JGI IMG/M metagenome (GOLD analysis project Ga0194121, IMG submission 148609) | Freshwater microbial communities from Lake Tanganyika, Tanzania - TA2015020 Mahale Deep Cast 50m | ecosystem: Environmental > Aquatic > Freshwater > Lake | place: Tanzania: Lake... | reverse complement strand
CCGAGCGCCCGCGGGGCTGCGCGCTGGTGACCGGCGCCAGCCGCGGCATCGGAGCCGCCAGCGCCCGCGCGCTGGCCCGCGAAGGCTGGCCGACCGTCGTCAACTACCGATCCGACGCCTCGGGCGCCGACCGCGTCGCCGCCGAGATCGCCGACGCGGGCGGCCGCGCGCTCGCGCTCCAGGCCGATGTCAGCGACCCCGACCGCGTCAAGGGCCTGTTTGCGTCCGCCGAGGCCGAGCTCGGGCCGGTGCTCTGCCTGGTCAACAACGCCGGAATGCGCGCCGACGGCCTCTCGCCGCAGATCACCGACGAACAGTGGCGCGCGGTTCTCGACGCCAACCTCGACGGCGCCTTCCACACCACCCGCGCGGCGCTCGGCGGCATGCTGCGGGCGCGCTTCGGGCGCATCGTCAACATCGCTTCGGTCGTCGGCCCCCGCGCCAACCCCGGGCAGGCCAACTACGCGGCCTCGAAGGCGGGGCTTATCGGGATGACCAGGACCGTCGCGGCCGAGGTCGCACGCCGCGGGGTCACCGTCAACGCCGTCGCCCCCGGCCTGGTCGAGACGAAGCTGACCGAGGACGTCGCCGGCAACGGCCTGCTCGAGCGGATCCCCGCCAGGCGCGCCGGCACCCCCGAGGAGGTTGCCGCCTGCGTCCGCTTCCTCGCCTCGACCGACGCCGCCTACGTGACGGGGACGACGCTGACCGTCGACGGCGGCATGAGCGCCTGACTTGAACGACAACGACGAGAGAAGGAGCGCAGATGGCAACGGCAGTGACGACTGAGTCGGTGGAGAGCAAGCTCTTCGCCGCGCTGAAGGAGATGGGTGCCGAGGGCGAGGTGACCCGCGAGGCCACCTTCGAGCAGCTCGACGTGGACTCGCTCGACCTCGTCGAGCTGGCCCAGGTGGTCGAGGACGAGTTCGGGGTCGAGCTCGGCGGCGACGACGTCAAGGACCTGCAGACGGTCGGCGAGGCCGTCGACCTGGTGGTGGCGAAGGCGGCGTGAAAAGCCGGGTCGTCATCACCGGCGTCGGCGCCGTCACCCCGCTCGGGGTGGGCGCCGCCACGCTGCACTCCCGCTGGGCCGCGGGGGAGTGCGGGATCGAGGACGGAGCCGCGCGCTGCGACGAGTTCGAGCCGACCGAGTTCATGTCGGCGAAGGAGGCTCGCCGCAGCGACCGCTTCGCGCAGCTCGCGGTCGCGGCCTGCGCCGAGGCGATGGAGGATGCCGGCTGGTCGGACGGGCTGCCCTATGACGGCGACGAGGTCGGCTGCGTGATCGGCACCGGGGTCGGCGGGCTCGATTCGCTCGAACGCCAGCACGACGTGCTGCGCGACCGCGGCGCCAAGGCGGTCTCGCCGCTGTCGGTGCCGCTGCTGATGGGCAACGCCGCCTCGGCCCAGCTGGCGATGCGCCACGGCTTTCGCGGCCAGACCTATGGCGTCGTCTCGGCCTGCGCGGCGGGCGCCCACGCAATCGGCTCGGCGATGCGGATGATCGAGCAGGGCGAGGCCGCTGCGGCCGTCACCGGGGGCGCCGAGTCCGCGATCACGCCGCTCGCCGAGGCGGCGTTCAGGTCGATGGGCGCGATCTCGGAGAGCGGCGTCTGCCGGCCATTCGACCGCCGCCGCGACGGCTTCGTGATGGGCGAGGGCGCGGGCGTGCTGATCCTCGAGGACGCCGACGCCGCGCGCCGCCGCGGCGCCGAGCCCGTCGCCGAGCTGATCGGCTACGGCGCCACCTCGGACGCCTTTCACCTGACCGCGCCCGACCCCGATGGGGACGGCGCCGCGCGGGCGATCGAGCTGGCGCTTGCGGACGCCCAGGTCGGCGCCGGAGAGGTCTCCTACGTCAACGCCCACGGCACCTCGACCCCGCTGAATGACCGCTCCGAGACGGTCGCGCTCAAGACCGCGCTCGGGGACGAGGCCGGGCGCGTGCCCGTCTCGTCCACGAAGTCGGCGATCGGGCACCTGCTCGGAGCCGCGGGCGCCGTCGAGGCGATCGCGACCGCCTTCACCCTGCGCGAGCGCCTGATCGCCCCGACGCTGGGCTACGGCGAGCCCGACGAGGGGCTCGACCTGGACTACGTCCCCGAGGGCTCGCGCGCGCTCGGCAACGGCAACGGCAACGGCATGCTGGGGACCAGAGCGGTCGCGATCTCCAACTCGTTCGGTTTCGGCGGGCACAACGCCGTGCTCTGCCTGAGGTCCGCGTGAGAGCCTTCCGATGCACGGAGAGGACGGCATGAGCGTCGCGGTCCTGGACGAGCGCGAGGCGACGAGCCCCGCGCTGGAGCGCCTGCACAGCCTCTGCGACCCCGGCTCGCTGGAGCTGATCCGCACCGGGGTCGTCTCCAGCGCGATCGGCGAGCGCGCGCGCCCCGATGACGGCGTGCTCGCGGGCGCCGGCCGTGTCGGCGGCCGCACCGTCTTCTGCTACTCGCAGGACCCCGCCTTCATGGGCGGCAGCCTCGGCGAGGCCCACGCAGACTCGATCGTGCGCGTGCTCGACCTGGCGGGACGCGGGCGGGCGCCGGTCGTCGGCTTCGTCGAGTCCGGCGGCGCGCGACTGCAGGAGGGCCACGGCGCGCTCGGCGGCTACGGGCGCATCTTCCGCCGCACCGTCGAGCTCTCGCGCCGCGTGCCGCAGGTCTCGGTCATCGCCGGGGTCTCGGCCGGCGGCGGCGCCTACTCCCCGGCGCTGACCGACTTCATCGTCATGGCGGGCGAGGGGCGCATGTTCCTGACCGGCCCCAAGGTGGTCGAGGCGGCGCTGGGCGAGCGGGTCAGCATGGAGGACCTGGGCGGCCCCCGGGTCCAGGTGGGCAACGGCGTCGCCCAGCTCGCCGCTGACGGGATCGGGGGCGCCGTCGATGCCGCGCGCGAGCTGATCGGCCTGCTGCCGCAGGCGATCGGGGAGCCGCCCCCCGCGGCGCCTCCTGCCCCCGCTCCCGGTGGCGACCCCGACGAGGTCGTTCCAGCCGAGCGGCGCCGGGTCTATGACGTGCGCGAGCTCGCCGCCCGGCTGCTCGACCGCGAGACGCTGCTGGAGCTGTCGGACCGCTGGGCGCCGAACATGGTGACGGCGCTCGGACGCCTCGACGGGCGCGCCGTCGCGGTCCTCGCCAACCAGCCGCGTCGCCTCGGCGGCGTGATCGACTCGGCCGCGGCGGAGAAGGCGGCGGCGTTCGTCGAGCGCGCCGACAGGCTGCGGCTGCCGCTGCTGGTGATCGTGGACACGCCGGGCTTCATGCCGGGCCTGCGCCAGGAGCGCGCGGGGGTGATCCGCCACGGCGCCGGGCTGCTGCGAGCGTTCGCGGCGGCGACCGTCCCCAAGCTGACGCTGATCGCGCGCAAGGCCTTCGGCGGCGCCGTGATCACGATGAACTCCAAGGACCTGGGCGCCGACCTCGTCTTCGCCTGGCCCGGTGCCGAGATCGGGATCATGGCCGCGAGCGAGGCGGTGGCGATCACCGAGAGCCGCCGCCTCGCCGAGCTGGACGCCGAGGGCTCCGAGCGGCTCGCGCGCGAGTACGCCGAGCGCCACCTCGGCGCCCAGGCCGCCGCCGCCGCGGGCTTCGTCGACGAGGTGATCGAGCCCGCCCAGACCCGCGCCAGGCTGAGCTGGGCGCTGTCTGCGCTGGAGGGGCGATGAGACGCAGCGTCGTCAGCTCCTTCGCCGCCCTCGGCGACAGCTTCACCGCCGGCACCGGCTGCGCGCCGGGCGAGGCCTGGCCCGATCTGCTGGCCGAGCGCCTGCGACGCCGTCTGCCGCAGCTCGTCTACCGCAACCTCGCGGTCGAGGGCGCGACCACCGTGGACATGCAGCGCCAGCTTCCGGCCGCGATCGAGCTGGAGCCGGACCTGGTCAGCGTCATCTGCGGCGCCAACGACGTCTTCGCGACGGTACGCCCGCAGCCCGAGCTGATCGCGGGCGGCCTGGCGGAGGCGCTCGACGCCGTCCGCGAGGCCGTGCCGGGGGCGCTGCTGATGACCGCGACCGTGCCCGAGCGCTGGCGCTTCCTGCAGCTGCGGCCGCGGACGACCGCCCGCGTCAGCCGCGGCATCGAGGAGCTGAACGAGGGGATCAGGGAGCTGGCGGCCGAGCGCCGCATTCCCTGCCTCGACGTCGCCGCCCACCCGGGCCTGCACGATGCCGAGAACTTCTGCGATGACGGGCTGCACCCCTCGCCGCTCGGGCACGCGCGCGCGGCGGAGGCTTTCGCCCGCCTGGTTCAGGTCCACACCCGCAGCGAGAGCTGGACGGCGGGCGGCCGATGACCCTGTCCGCCTGGTTCGACGAGCTGGCCGAGGGGGACGCCTTCGCGACCCCGGGCCGCACGATCACCGAGGCCGACCTGGTCAGCTTCTCCGCCCTGACCGGCGACTGGCACCCCCAGCACGCCGACGCCGAGTGGGCCGGGGCGGGCCCATTCGGCGAGCGCATCGCGCACGGGATGCTGCTGCTCTCCTACTCGCTCGGGCTCGCCCCGATCGACCCGGAGCGCGTGATCGCGCTGCGCGGCCTCGACTCCGTCCGCTTCAAGCGCCCGGTGCGGATCGGCGAGACGATCCGGGTCCGTGGCGCCGTCGCAAGCCTGCGGCCGCTGGACGACGCCAGCGGCCTCGTCACGCTCGACTGGCGCGTGGTCGGAGCCGCCGAGCGCACCGCCCTGCGCGCCGAGCTGCAGGCGATCTGGCGCCGGCGCCCCGAGGCTGCGGCGGGCGGCTGCGGAGCGTCCGAGCAGGAAGCGGAGCCGCCGGCCCAGAACGGCGGCGACCCCGCCGCCGCCGAGCTCTCCCCGATCCAGGACGGCCGGGTGCTGGTCTGATGTCACCTGTGTCCCACGCTCTGCTGGCGGGAAAGCGGCTGCTGGTCACGGGCGTGCTGACCAAGCGCAGCATCGCCTTCGCGGTCGCCGAGCGCGCCCAGCTCGCGGGCGCCGAGGTGCTGCTGACGGGCTTCGGGCGCACGCGGCGGATGACCGAGCGCGCCGCCGGCCGCCTGCCCGAGCCGACCGAGGTGCTGGAGCTGGACGTCAACTCCGAGTCCGATTGGGTCGCGCTCCGGGCCGAGCTGGAGTCGCGCGGGAGGGGCCTCGACGGCGCCCTGCACGCGGTCGCCTTCGCCCCCGAGGACGCGATCGGCGGCGCCTTCCTCGACACCGGTTACGAGAGCGCCGCGACCGCCTTCCAGACGAGCGCATACTCCTACGCCGCGCTGGCGCGCCACCTGGCGCCGCTGATGGAGGACGGCGGCAGCCTCGTCGGACTCGACTTCGACGCAAGCGTCGCCTGGCCCGCATACGACTGGATGGGCGTCTCGAAGGCGGCGCTGGAGGCCGTCAACCGCTATCTCGCCCGCGACCTGGGCACCGTCCGCATCAGGGCCAACCTGGTCTCAGCGGGGCCGATCGGGACCCCGGCCGCGAGCGGCATCCCGGGCTTCGACCAGCTCGCCGGGCAGTGGGAGCGCTCGGCGCCGCTGGGCTGGGACCCCACCGACCCCGGTCCCGTCGCCGACGCCGTCCTCTTCCTCTTCTCGGAGATGTCGCGCGCGATCAGCGGCGAGATCCTGCACGTGGACGGCGGCGCCCACGCCCTCGGCGCCGCGGCCGCTCCCGAGGCGAGCGGCTCCACCCCACCAGGCGACGGTGGGTCAGATCCCGTGCCTGATGGGGTAGCGATCTGACCCAGGCGCCCCTGGTGGTTGCCCCGGCGCGTCGTCCGCCAAGGTGGGGAGGTGAATCGCAAGGGCGTCAGGGAACCCGAGATCCGGGAGCTGCGCGCACTCTGCGCCGCGGTCGATCGCGGCACCCTCGGCCGCGCCTCCGTCGGCCTGCAGATTCAGCCAGCCGGCGCTGTCCAAGCGCCTGCGCGCGCTCGAAGCGTCCGCCGGCACGCAGCTGCTGAGCGCTCGCGCAGCGGCGTCACCCCGACCGAGGCCGGACGCCGGCTCTACCCCGAGGCGCAGCGGCTGCTGGACCAGGTCGAGGCGATCGAGCGGCTGCTGGCGGCCGCGCCCCGCGAGCGCGAGCCGATCCGCCTCGCCGTCAGCCACACGATCGCCGAGTTCTACCGGCCGCCCGAGCTTGTCGCCTAACAGGCCGACGGCGTCCGCCATCCCCCGGTCGAGCTCACGATCGCCAACTCCAGTGAGGTGCGGCGCATGGTCGCCGAGGGGCGCGCGGCGATCGGGATCACCGCGGTCGGCCCGGGTCGGACCGAGCCCGGCGACGGTCTCGAGGAGCTCGAGCTGCTGAGCGACGAGGTGATCGTCGCCGTCCCGGCCGACCATCCCTGGCACGGGCGCAAGCGGATCCCGCGCAAGGCGTTCCTGCAGACCTCGCCGGTCATGCGCGACCCCGGTGCGCACGACCGCCGCTGCGCCGAGGCCGTGCCGGCCGAGCACGGACTCGAGTTCGCCGAGCCGCTGGTCGAGGTCGGCAGCACCGCGGTCGCCAAGCGCGAGGCGATCCAGCGCTCGGCGCCGGTGCTGATCAGCCGCCTCTCCCTCGACGAGGCGCACGACAGGCTCTTCCGCCGCTCGGTCGAGGGCCTCACCTTCCCGCGCAGCTTCGCGATCATCTGCCGCTCGGTCGCCTCGCTGCGCCGCCAGGACCGCGACCTCGTCTCGTTCCTGCGCCGGCGCTCGCGCGCGGAGGCCCAGGAGGCGGAGGCAAGCGACGGGGCCGCCTGACGGCGCGGGCGCACGATCGTCGGGTCAGTGCCGCCCGAGCGGCCCGCGGGCGCCGGCTAGCGCGAGATCGCGCGGATGATCAGCAGCAGCAGCACCGAGCCGCCGATCGCGATCAGCCAGGTGCCGAGGTTGAAGAAGTTCTCGATCTCGCCGATGTCGAGCGCGGTGGCGATGAAGCCGCCGAGCAGAGCGCCGAGCACGCCGACGGCGGTGGTGCCGATGCAGCCGCCCGGCTCGGTGCGGCCGGGGATGATCGCGCGCGCGATCGTGCCCGCCAGCAGCCCCAGGATGATCCAGGCGATGATTCCCACGTGGGCACCCTATCTGGTCAGCTGCAGCCCGGCGGCGCCATCAGTGGTGGATGGTCGACCCTGCCGCTCGCGACGCCAGTCGAGTCGTGTGAGTTCGTCAACGGCCTGGCGGTTGGGCCCGGCGGGCTATGGCTCTCCGAAGGCGTCACGAGCCCCACCCTGACACCGAAGTCCCTGCAGCCGGCCCTGCCGCCTCAGGTCAAGAGGAGGCCGAAGAAGAAGTGCGGGAAGGGAAAAGACAAGCGCAAGCGAAGCGCGTCTTCGGCCAAGCAGAAGAAACGGAAGAAGTGCAAGCGTCGGAAGAAGTGATCCCGCCTCGCGGCTCCTGAGCGGAGGGATGGTCAGCGCTGTCGCGGCCCGCGCGAGTGGTGCTCGATGTACCAGAGCAGGTGACGCACCGCGCCGATTCCGGCGTCGAGTCCCGCGTTGACGGGTGTCAGCAGCCTGCGCATGCCGGGCACTCTACTCACGATCTCGGGGATCGTAGCCGCCATCAGCCGCTGTTTCGGCGCCCCTGGCTAGTCTCCTCGCCATGGCCGGGAGAGCACGAGGGCTGAGGGCGCCGCGCCTGTCGCCGGGCGACCCCCTGCGCGCGGATCGCGCCACCGTCGGGCTCGCCGTCGCCGCGGTCGCCACCGCGGGGGTCGTGATCGGCAGCGAGGTGCTGCGCATGGCTCGCCGTCGCCGCGAGAGCCGCGAGGTGCCGACCCCCGAGACGCTGATCGGCACCGCCGGCCTCGCCACGCGGGATACGGTCGCCGTCGCCTTCGAGGGATACCAGGACACTCTTCGTCACGAGACGATCCTGTTCAACATCCTCAACGGCTTCGTCGGCGCCTTCGCGCTGATGCGCCTCGCGACCTGGGGGCAGAAGGGCGGCTGGTGGCCGACCGACCCGCTGCGCCTCGGCGGGCGCCACATCCACCACTTCGTGCCCGGCATCCTGATCGCCTTCGGCTGCGGAGGCGCCGGCCTCGTCACCGACAACGACCGCGCCGAGGAGCTGCTCTCCCTCGGCTTCGGAGCGGGGGTCGGCCTCACCTTCGACGAGGCGGCGCTGCTGCTCGACCTGCGCGACGTCTACTGGAGCCGCGAGGGCGTCGTCTCGCTCCAGGTCAGCTTCGGCCTCACCGCGGTGCTGGCCGCCACCCTGCTCGGCCTGCGCATGCTCCGCCGCGGCGAGCGCAAGGGCATCGAGGAGGGCCTGATCCCCGGCATCGACCACGCCGACACCGAGGCGCAGGCGGTCGTGGGCTCGCTGCGCTAGCGGTCCGTGCGCGCCGGTCCTACCCGACGCGCTCCAACACGACGACGGGGATCTCGCGGTCGGTGTTGCGCTGGTAGTCGTCTTAGTGCGGCCACTGCGCGGTCATCAGCTTCCACGGCTCCGGCTTCTCCTCGGGCGTCGCGTCGCGCGCCCGGACCTCGAAGCGGTCGCCCAGGACCTGGAACTCGGCGTTCGGGTCGGCCTGCAGGTTCAGGTACCAGGCGGGGTGCTGGGGCAGGCCACCCTGAGAGGCGACCAGCAGGTGCTCGTCGCCGTGGCGGCCGTAGATCAGCGGCGTGATCCGCTTCTCGCCGCTCTTGCGGCCGGTCGTGTTCAGCAGGCCGACGGTCGAGCCCTGCTGCCAGATGTGGCCCTCCTCGCCGTCGGTGGCGAGGTAGCGCTCGGCGTGTTCCTTCCCGAACAGCACTCCCAGCCAGTCCAGGCGGGACGCCCGGGGTCCCTAGGCGGCGGCCCGGAGGTCCGGGGCGTCGGCGCCCATCCAGACGACCTGGTCGCGGCCTGGGCCGACGCCGACGAGGCGGATGGGGGCTCCGGCGCTCTCGGCGATCGCGTCGAGGAACTCCCGCGCCTCCTTCGGCAGGTCGGACTCGCGGCGGGCGCCGCCGATGTCCTGCTCGAAGCCCGGCAGCTCCTCATAGACGGGCTCGGCCTCGTGGATGATCGACTGGTGGTAGGGGAACTCGTCGAAGACGGCGCCCTCGGGGTGGCGGTAGCTGGTGCAGACGTGCAGCGGGTCGATGCCCGAGAGCACGTCGAGCTTGGTGATCACGAGCGAGCTGATCGTGTTCAGGCGCGCCGCGTAGCGCAGCGCCACCAGGTCCATCCAGCCGGTGCGGCGCGGGCGCCCGGTGGTGGTGCCGACCTCGCCGCCGCGCTCGCGCAGGCGCTCGCCGGTCTCGTCGTCGAGCTCGGTCGGGAAGGGGCCGGCGCCGACGCGGGTGGCGTAGGCCTTGGCGACCCCCCAGACCTCGTCGATGTCGCGCGGGCCGACGCCGGCGCCGATGCAGGCGGCGCCCGCCACCGGGTTGGAGGAGGTGACGAAGGGGTAGGTGCCGTGGTCGAGGTCGAGCATCGTCGCCTGCGCGCCCTCGAACAGGACGGTGCCGTCGCGGTCGAGCGCCTCCCAGCACAGCTTCGCGGTGTCGGCGATGTGCGGCTCCAGGCGGTGCCCGTAGCGCATGTACTCCTCGACGATCGCATGCAGGTCCAGGCGCGCGTCCCAGTCCTCGGCGCCGCCCTTCTTGCGCAGCTTCTTGCGCTCGACCTCGAGCTCCTTCAGCGCCTGCGTCTTCGGCGCCAGCGCCGCCCGCACCTTCTGGCGCAGGATCTTCTCGTCCAGCAGGTCCTGGACGCGGATGCCGAGTCGGGAGGCCTTGTCGGCGTAGCAGGGGCCGATCCCGCGCCGGGTGGTGCCGATCTCGAGCTTCCCCAGCTTCAGCTCGCCGGCGGTGTCCAGCAGCACGTGGTAGGGCATGATCAGGTGCGCGTTGGCCGAGATGCGCAGGCCGCTGACGTCGACCCCGCGCTGGCGCAGGCCGTCGATCTCCTCGGTCAGCACCCTGGGGTCGATCACGACCCCGTTGCCGATCGCGCAGGTCAGGCCCGGGTAGAGGATGCCCGAGGGGATCAGGTGGAACTTGAAGGTCTCGCCGTCGCGCACGATCGTGTGGCCGGCGTTGTTGCCGCCCTGGAAGCGGATCACGACGTCGGCCTGCTCGGCGAGCAGGTCCACGACCTTCCCCTTGCCCTCATCGCCCCACTGGGCGCCGACTATGACCAATCCGGGCACGACGGGGAATTATGGAGGGCCGGGAGCGCCTGGGCGGCTTCGCCCAGGCGCTAGGCGGCGCCGGGCTTCCAGCGGCGGTCCTCGTCGAAGACGGGGACCACCTCGCACATCTCGACCAGGCGCGAGACGACGCGGGCGCCGATCTGCTCGTCCAGCTCGGCCTCGTTCTTGTTCGTGGTCACGACCAGGGAGCGCTGGGACTCGTAGCGCTCGTTGATCAGCGCGTAGAGCTGCTCCAGCACCCACTCGGTGCGGTTCTCGGCGCCGAGGTCGTCGATGTGGAGCAGGTCGACGGTGGTCAGGCGCTCGAACAACTCGGCGTAGGACTGCTCGCCGCGCTCGGCGTCGTAGGTGCGGCGAATGCGCGCCAGCAGCTTCGGCAGCGAGTAGATCGCGACCGAGCGCCCCGCGTCCAGCGCGTGGCGCGAGACCAGCATCGCCAAGGTCGTCTTGCCGGTGCCCGAGCCGCCGTACATCCACAGCCCCCGCCCCGCGTCGAGGTTGGCGCGGACGTCCATGCAGAACTCCTTCACCGGGCGGACCACGACCTCGTTCATCTCGGTCACCGGCGGGCGCTGGAAGGAGACGCCGCGGTACTTGGCCGGGATCACCGAGGCGACGCCGCGCAGCCGCGCGCGGCTGATCGAGCGGGCGCGGCACTCGCAGGGGCGGGCGACGTCCTCGGGCCCGAGGATCCAGCCCGAGCCGTCGCAGACCCCGAGCACGCAGGCCGGCTGCGACTCGGCGCGCGCCGGGGCGGCCACCTAGCCGCCCTCCACCGCGTCGTCGCCGAAGTCGTCGGGACCGAAGTCGTCGGTGCCGGAGTCCTCGAACTCGTCGGGACCGAAGTCGCCCGGTCCGTTCTGCCCGCCGCCGTTGGCCGCGCTCCAACCGCCGCCCGCCGCCTCGCCGCCGAGCGCGCCGCCGTCCTCGTCCCCGTCGACGTCTCCCAGCGGCGGCCCCTCGCCCGCGCGCTGCTCGATCGGCCGCTCCTCGCGCGCCGGGTCGGCGAACTTCGGGTAGTGGCTGAGGAAGGCGAGCCGCACCGTCCCGATCGGCCCGTTGCGGTGCTTGGCGAGGATCAGCTCGGCGATGCCCGGATGCTCGGACTCGTCCCCGTTGTAGTACTCGTCCCGGTAGAGGAACCCGACGAGGTCGGCGTCCTGCTCGATCGCGCCGCTTTCGCGAAGGTCCGAGAGGATCGGGCGCTTGTCGGGGCGCTGCTCGGGCGCGCGCGAGAGCTGGGAGATGCCGATCACGGGGACGTTCAGCTCGCGCGCCAGGATCTTCAGCCCGCGGCTGAACTGCGAGACCTGCTCGACCCGGTTCGCCCGCGGGTCGTCGGCGCGCATCAGCTGCAGGTAGTCGACGATCACCAGGCCGAGGCCGTCGCGGCCGCGCCCCTTCTCCTGGGCGTGCAGGCGCCGCGACTTGGCGCGCAGCTCGAGCAGGCTGAGGTCGGAGGAGTCGTCGATCCACAGCGGCGCGGACTCGAGCTTGTTGCAGGCGTTGACGACGCGGGGCCACTCCTTGCTGCCCACCCGCCCCTTGCGCAGCCTGTCGCCGGCGATGCGCGCCTGCGAGGCGATGAAGCGGTGGGCCAGCTCCATCTCCGACATCTCGAGCGAGAACAGCGCCACCGGCTTGTCGGTCTTCATCGCCACGTTCTCGGCGATGTTGCAGACCGCGGCCGACTTCCCCATCGATGGCCTCCCAGCCAGCACGATCAGGTTGCCGGGCTGGAAGCCGCCGGTGAGCTGGTCGAGGTCGCGGAAGCCGGCGGCGGTGCCGGTCACCTCGGCGGTGCCCTTGGAGAGGGCCTCGAGCTTGTCGATCTCGTCGGCGAGGATCTCGCTGATCTCGCGGAAGTCGGCCGCGCGGTCCTCGTGGGCGACGCCGAACAGCAGCCGCTCGGCCTGCTCGACCATCTCTGAGGCCTCTCCGTCGCGGTCGGCGACGCTCTGCTGGATCTGCTTCGCGGCGGTGTCCAGGCGCCGCATCAGCGAGTTCTGCTTGACGATCTCCGCGTAGGCCTTGGCGCTGCCCGGCGCCGGCACCTTGGCGGCGAGGCCGGCGACGGCGTCCCTGCCTCCGATCTGGTCGAGCTTCCCGTGGGCCTCGAGCTTCTCGGTCACCGTCAGCACGTCGACCGGGGTCGCGTCCTCGCTCAGGCCCCGGATCGCCTCGAAGATCGCGCGGTGGCGGTCGCGATAGAAGTCCTCGGTCTGCAGGCGCACGTCCAGCAGCACCGGCTCGATCGTCGCCTGGCTCACCATCATCGCCCCCAGCACCGACTCCTCGGCCTCGAGGTTCTGGGGCGGGACGCCGGAGGCGGGTTTGTCGTTCTGGGCCAACTGTTCCTCTCTCGCGCGGGCGCACGAATCGGTCGCAGGACCGATCGCCCCAGTGTTGCTAAGGGCCCGGCGGAGATTCCTCGGCCCCACATCCTTCGGGCGAGGCCTCCGCTTCAGGCGGTAACTAGAAAATCACAACCGCCCACGCGGCGCAAAGGGCGAAGTGCCTATTTGCGGGAAGCGCGTTCGAGGGGCGCCGGAAGCCGGCGGAAACGGCGCTACTTGGCCTCGGCGACGATCGTCTTGACCTTGGCGGTGACCCCGCCGCCGACCTCGATCTCGACCATGAAGCTGCCGGTCTCGCGGATCGGCTCCTCCAGCCGGATCTTCTTGCGATCCACCTTGAGCCCGCGCGCGGCCTGGATCGCCTCGGCGATCTCCTTCGAGGTGACCGAGCCGAACAGCTTGCCGTCCTCGCCGGCCTGGTGGCTGATCGTGAGCACGGTCTTCGAGAGCAGCGCCGAGGTCTCGTTGGCCCGCTCCGCGGCGCGCCGCTCCTCCTCCTCGGCCCGCTCCAGACGCTTGCGCGCCTCCTCCAGCGCCCCCTTGGTGGCGGGCTGGGCCAGCTTGCGGGGGACGAGGTAGTTGCGCAGGTATCCGGGAGAGACCTCGACGGCGTCCCCGGCCTCGCCGAGCCCCTCGACCTCCGCCAGCAGCACGGCCTCGGCCATCTGCTCAGCGCTCGCCGACGTAGGGCAGGAGCGCCAGCTCGCGAGCGCGCTTGACGGCGAGCGTGAGCTGGCTCTGGTGGCGGCGCGAGAGGCCGGTGACCCGGCGCGAGCGGGTCTTGCCGCGGTCCGAGATGAAGCGCTTCAGCGTGTTCAGGTCCTTGTAGTCGATCGTCTCGACGTTGATGCGCGTGTACTTGCGCGGGCGCCCGCGATCGCTGAGGCCCTTGCCGCGCCTGGCGCGACCGCCCGGACCACCCTGCTGAGCTCTCTGCTGCCGTGCCATCGGCGCGCAATGGTAGCGGGGGCCAACCGAGAGAGGCCCCGTGGCGACGGGGCCTCTCCGGGGAGTGGTGCGCCGCTGCCGGCGCCTAGAAGGGGATGTCGTCGTCGGGCTTGTCGCCGCCGCTGACGCCCGCGCCCTCGAAGTCCGAGGTGTCGGCGGGCACGTCGGAGGTCGGCTGGAAGCCGCCGCCGTTCCCGTTGCCGTTGGGGTTGTCGCCCCGCGAGCCCAGGAACTGGACGCTGTTGGCGATGATCTCGACGGCCTGGCGCTTGCCGCCGTCCTGCGACTCCCACTCGCGCCAGTCGAGGCGCCCCTCGACCGCCACCGGGCGGCCCTTGGAGAGGTAGTTGGCGCAGTTCTCGCCCTGCGCGCCCCAGACGGTGACGTCGAAGTAGTTGGGCTTGTCGACCCACTCGCCCGTCTGGCCGTCCTTGCGGCGGCTGTTGACCGCGACGCGAAGCTTGCAGACCGGGGTCCCGCCGGGCGTCGAGCGCAGCTCGGGGTCCCTGGTCAGGTTCCCGGTGATCGCGCAGATGTTCAGGTTTGTTCCAGCCATTTCGTCCTCGCTCCTCTTCTCTGATTGATCTACATATTCGCATCCGAGGCGGCCGACCCAGGCGACCTCTCACTCTCGCCCGAAACAATCGCCTCCAAAGTGCGGCGTTTCCTGTCCAAGGAGATCGGAGACGACGCGAGCAGGATCCGGGCTGCACGTGCTGCGTTTGCGCCATGAAGCTTCACTCGGCAGAGGCCGGCGCGATGGGCTCCCACCGTCGGGGCTTCAAGCCGCTGAAAGCTGAGACGCTCGCCACAGAACGCCGAGCATTGCTCCATCACGGCGCGCGTTCCGCAGAAGTCGAGCAGCGGTCTTCCACGCTGGCCTTTCCGACTGACCCAGCCATCGCCGTCCAGGAGGCCAAGCCAGACGGCCGGCTCAGCTGCGGCTCGCTCGCCGAGCCTGAGGTCACGCGTCTTGCCCGGAACGATGCCGTGCTCCGCCAATGCTGACTTCATCGATGCCGAGTTGACGACCGCGGCGAATGCCCGGGACCGCGGCAGCGCCTCGGGGTTGGGGGACATCTTCAGCTCGATCAGGGGCTTCTCGGGGCAGCCGACATGGGAGAGGAACTTGTGCAGCACGTCGGCATCCGCGGCCCGCTGGGTGAGCGAGATCTGATTGCCCTTGCGAGCGACGGATCCATCCGCAGCGAGCAGACCGATCAACCACCAACCCACCTGGCTCGGGCGCTCGAATGCCGCATGGTCGATCGGATACTTCCGCTGCCACTCACTACGCGGCGGCAGCCCGGCTCGCCGTGCGACTGCTCGCACATACGTGCGGCAGACGCCTTCGCGCCCTGCGATCTCGCCCACTGGGACGTCGGCCCGATAGCCGGAGACGATTCGCGCCGTGCGAGCCCCGTCGAACCGGTGTCTGCGAGGAAGGCCTGCGCGTCTTGCGACGTTGTAGACGGTCTTTCGATCAACCCCCTCGTCGTGCGCGATCTCCCCGATCAAGTCGCCGGCCCCGTAGCGCAGGATGATGCGAGCCCATCGCTCGCGTTGCTCTGCCGTAACGGCCACACTGGGTCAAGGCCGCAGAGCTGGGTTCTCTCCCCCCTGAAGAAGAGTGGCGCTAGTCGTCGCCGCGGCGCGGGCGGCGCTCGCGGTCGTCGCGATCGCCACGGCCGTCGCCGACGGCGGCGGGGCGCTCGGACACGGGAGGCGGGTTGCTCGGCGTGTCGGGGTCGACCTTGAAGATGCGGAAGCGCAGCGTGCCCTCCGCGATCTTCAGGTTGTGGTCGAGGCGCTCGAGCAGATCGTTCGTGCCCTCGAAGCGAAAGTAGCGGTAGTCGGCCTCGTTGCGCAGGCGGATCTCATACGCCATCTTGCGCAGCCCCCAGGAGTCGGCCTTCTCGAGCTTGCCGTCCGCCTCGATCTGCTTGCGGACGTCGTCGGCCATGCGGTCGCGATCCGCGTCCGCGGCCTCGGGGTCGAGCATCAGAACCAGTTCGTAGAGGCGGCTCATCCGGGGCAGACGATAGCGGGGGAGAAAAGGCGCCGCCCGCCCCTCAACTGCCAATGCAGATGAGGCGAGTGAGGTGGCCGAACGTGCTGCGGGCAGGCGCCATCGGGGGCGCCGCGCTGGCGGCGCTGGCCGCCCTCCCCTCCCTGCTCGGGCCGGGGGCGCCTCCCTCGCCTCCGCCCGACGTGGGGCTGGCCACGCTGCCCTCCCCTCCGGTGGCGCCCGCCCCGGCCGGGAGCGCCGTCCCGGGACCGACCGCGCTCGCGCGGGTCGCCCGGGACGGCGCGGCCCGGCATCCGAGTGCCCGCCGCGCCCGCGGGCCGGCCCCCGCCGCCCATGGCAGCGCCCGCGACGGCTG
>Ga0194121_10006391_pt1 | contig 15799 bp, 8 predicted proteins | sample TA2MahCa50mmetaG_FD_148609 | JGI IMG/M metagenome (GOLD analysis project Ga0194121, IMG submission 148609) | Freshwater microbial communities from Lake Tanganyika, Tanzania - TA2015020 Mahale Deep Cast 50m | ecosystem: Environmental > Aquatic > Freshwater > Lake | place: Tanzania: Lake... | reverse complement strand
CGCGATTCCACGGCATAAACTGCGATGCCGCCCTCCACCAAGACCTTGATCAAAGGAGGTAATTCCTCCCGGCTCAAGGTAAGCTCGAGGTAATGGGCATTGCTTTGCTGTACCTTGTCGCCAAGCAGCATGGAATTTAGGCAATGCATCGCGGCCGAGGCGTTATCCACCTCCAAGCGGATTTTGCGATCCTGCTGGGACAAAAGTTCTATTGCGGAACCCTGCACCAAACATCGACCACGGTTCATCAGCACCAGGTGCGTGGTAACCGCCTCCACTTCAGGCAAATGATGAGAAGAAAGCAAGATGGTTTTGCCCTGTTCGCGATTCAACGTCAAAATCATTTCCCTCATATCCACAATGCCCTGAGGATCCAAGCCGGTCCCTGGCTCATCCAGAATAATCAAGTCAGGATTGTGCAGCAGGCACTGCGCCAAACCAAGGCGTTGACGCATCCCGTGAGAAAAGGAGGAAACCGCATCGCGTTCACGTCCAGCCAATCCCACGAATTCCAACATTTCCATGGCCCGCTGCCTGGGGTTGGGAATTCCGGACGCCCTCCCCAACAATTCAAGGTTTTGCAAGGCCCCCAAATACCTGTAAAAATCTGGTTTTTCGATCAAACAACCGATCCGGGACAAAATTTGACCGCGATGACGGCGGTAATCCAAACCAAACAAAAATAAATTCCCGGCAACAGGGCGAATAAGGTCTACCAGCATGCGCAGGATGGTGCTTTTGCCCGCGCCATTTGGTCCTAGAAATCCCATAACCGAACCTTCAAGCAATTCAAAACTTAGGTCATCGACCGCCTTGAAGGTTCCGTAGGACTTTATGAGACCCTTAGCCTCGATGATGGGACGGGACATGCCGGATATAGATGCGAAATAATTTAGACCCTTCCTACCATGCTATTACAAGCTTGTGTAAAGGCTCTCGTAACGTGGCAAGATATGAGTGATGTTATACTGCGATGCGCGGTGCAACGCTGCGTTCCGATATTGCTGCAAAAGTTCGGCATTGCTCAAAATTTCAATCGCCCTTTGGACTCCTCTCATCTGTCCATCTTCGCTGACTAGCAGTCCGTTGATACCGTCTCCAATGAGTTCGGGTAAGCCTCCTGCATCGCTGGCCATGACAGGAACCCCGCATGCCATGGACTCCAAGGCAGCCAACCCAAAACTCTCGGTTTCAGAAGGCAACAACATCAGGTCCGAAACCGCACAAAGCTCTTCCACGAGATCCTGCTTACAAACGAAATGCACGCGCCCCTGCATTCCCCATTCTTTGACCGTCTGCTCGGCTTTGGGCAATTCCGGGCCGTCCCCCACCATCAGCAAGGAAGCCGGTATTGAATTAGTAATTGCACGGTACCACTCCAAGACCCGATCGATGCGTTTGACCCTACGGAAATTGGAAACATGAATCAACAAGCGATGATCGGGCAGACAAAATCGCTCTCGCAAACCTGCTCTTGCAAACGGCTTAAACCGTTGCAAGTCCACAAAATTGGGAATCACCTGCACATCCTTGCGGCAATCAAAAAAGCGCAAGGTCTCCTCCCGAAGGTACTCCGATACCGCGGTGACCACATCCGATTGTTGGATCGCGAAACTCACCACCGGCGCGTAATTGGGATCCTTCCCCACCAACGTGATATCAGTCCCGTGGAGCGTCGTCACCACCCGAATACGCTTTCCCTGCCCTACCAAAATTTCTTTGGCCAGGTGGGCAGCAGTAGCATGGGGGATCGCATAATGCACGTGAAAGAGATCCAATTGCTGTTCCCTGGCCACCTCCACCATTTTCCCAGTCAAGGCCAGCACGTAGGGGGAATGCTCAAAGAGAGGATAATGCACCATGCTCACCTCGTGGAAATACAAATTCTCTCGAAAGGCATCCAGCCGTGCAGGTTGGGTATTGGAAATAAAATGAACCGAATGCCCACGCTCCGCCAGCCCCTTCCCCAATTCTGTAGCCACCACCCCACTTCCCCCGTAAGTGGGATAGCAAACCATACCAATGCGCAAGGGGCGATCTTGAGCGATCATGTTCATAGGACAAATAAGCGCTAAGTTTGTTCAATAAAGCTACCGCAATTTTTGATCATCATATTTCTCAGGGTAACGCAGCCACCTCCTTCCCCACCCGCCATAAGGCTCCTGTTCCGCACTTAGGGCTGTTGGGTCAAGCTTGAATAAAACAAATCCCACAAATCCGTGCGCAAATTGGATTTGGCAAGGAGATTGGGTTCCGCTCGAGGATGAATACGGTTGGACAAAAAGACCATGATTAGACCGGATGCAGGGTCCACCCAACAATAGGTCCCGGTAAATCCTGAATGACCGAAACTCCGGGAAGCCTTGGCCTGAGAAGACCCGGGTATGGGGCGGTCCCACAGCAGACCCCGCCGATTTCCAGGGAAATAACTGGAGGTGAACATAGCTAGCGTGGTCGAATCAACCCTCGCCGAGCCTGGAAAATACCTCGTCACCAAAGGCATCAGAACCCTCGCCACGTCCGAAGCCGTCCCAAATAGGCCTGCGTGCGGAGCAATTCCGCCCATGGCATAAGCCATCGGATCATGAACTTCCCCGTGGATTAATTTCTCACGCCAGACCGTGTCTACCGCAGTGGGCGCAATGCGCAGCAAGGATATTTTTTCCAGAGGTCGATACCCCAAGCGACTTGCACCACAAGGCTTGTACCAATTTTCCTGCAAATATTCCCGATAATTCCCCAAACCCCTGACTTGGAATTCCCGTTGCAACCAACGATCCACCCACAGCAAACCCAAGTCGCTGTATACATAGTTTCCCTCCGGCCCTAAAGGCAAGGTCAAGGATATTCGTAACAACGAATCTATCAAGACCTGGGGGGACTGCTTGAGATTCTCCCATTGGCGGGCCAAGTTGGGGTCTGCGCCCAGCCGTTGGTCCAAAGCCAAATGCGCGGTGAGTCCAGTCTGGTGAGTCATCAAGGACGCCAAGGTTCGTTGACCCAACGGGTGATCCTTCAATTCGGGGAGCAGGACACTGAGTTTATGCCGCAAAGGCAATGGTTTCGCACGATGCAAGTCCATAGCCGCCAACCCGGTGGATAAGACCTTGGTCAAAGAGGCAAGGTCGTAAACCGTGCCCAAATCCACCGGAATGGATTGGCTGGTATCCAAATACCCGTAGGATTTGGCGTAAAGAATGTTTTGTCCTTGGGCCACCACCAACTGAGCACCCGGAAAAGCGCCCATGGTCCTTACGGCCTCCACCATGGAATCGGCCTTCTGTATAACTCCCTCGGAAAATACTACTTGACCCCGATCATCCCAGGAATTCAAAAACGGCTGCCATTGCATGGGCAAGGTGGATGCGGTCAACGGATCTCCTTTGCGAGGGAGAACTACCCCCTTGGCACCGACACGAGAGGTCTGCACCGTATTGACCTTCATATTTTCAACACCCTCCAGGGCAATCGCACCAAACAAGGCTTGAACTGCGGCATCCCATGCCCAGGGATGATCTTCATGGGCACAGACCACCGCATCACCGGCCATGCTCATGGCTAATGGATCCTCCATTCCACGGATGCGTGCCAAAGCCATCGGATTTCCGTAGACCAAATGAATCAAACGCCCCCCCGATTGGCGGTAACGCTCAAGCGTGGGAATCCACTGCGCCAACGATGCGGAATCCATGCCCAAACCCACGGCATAACGTTGGCTGGGCACATGCCAAGCCAAAACACATTCCTTGTACATCCCCAACAAGGAATCCAACGACTGTTCCCGGTCCGTATAACCCAACCGATCAAGTTTCTTCCAAGGACAATGCGCAAAATCTGCCTGCGCAAAAAGACCAAAACGATCATAAGCCTGCCGCGGTTGATCCCCGCCCAGAGCCAGATACAAACGAGCATCTTCCGGCGAGATTTGAACAGACAAGCTATCCTTCTTCCATAGAATCACAGCCTTTCGATAACATTGAGCTATTTTACCAGTGACTGCCTTTGGACCAGTGATAGACAATTCGGGATTGGCGCTTGACTTTGACCCGTACTTCGCTTTGGCCTTTAGAACTCTAAGTACACGTTGATTTAGTTCTTCTTCCGTCCATTCTCCCTGAAGCAAAGCTTGCTCAATGCGCAATACCGCTTCTTTGACGTGCATCACATACAAGAGAACATCATTCCCAGCCTTCAAAGCCCTCCATTCCAGCTCGCCAGGAGGATAACACAAACTTGCTCCTTTCATATTCAGGGCATCGCTGAAAATAATTCCCTGATAGCCCCATTGGCGGCGCAACACACCTTCCAAAGCCGCAGGATTCAAGCTCACCGGCAAACCCAGTCCGCTATCTAGGACATTCACTACCAAATGCGCCGACATCATGGAAGGCGCGTTCAACAGAGCTTGAAAAACAGACCACTCCAGCCCAGTCAAGGCCTCTACGGATTTGTTCACCACCGGTAAATCATTGTGGGAATCCATTTCCGTGTCGCCATGACCCGGATAATGTTTCACACACGCCATAATGCCGGCCTGTTCCAAACCTCTGGCATAGGCTCTGGCCATCGCGGCAACGGCTTGCGCCTGATTCCCGAAGGAACGAAAGCCAATCACCGGATTGAAAGGATTGCTGTTCACATCTGCCACAGGTCCAAAACTGATTTGCATTCCCAAAGCCTTAAGCTCCTGACCCATAGCTCGAGAAATTTCTTCTACCAAAAGTGTATCTCCACAGGCCCCCAACGTCGAAGCATAGGGAAAACGAGAACAATCCTCCATACGCATTGCAGCCCCCCACTCGGCATCCATGGACGACCACAAAGGCAAAGTGGCTGCACTTTGATACAATGGTAACAATTTGCGCAATTGAGGGCTCCTCCCCTTCATCCATATCAATCCACCGACCTCGTATTCACGAATCGAACGCATCACTTGAGTGTCTACTGTATCGGCCTGCGCATAAACGGGCAGCATGATCAATTGGCCGATCTTCTGCCTTATCGTCATTTGATGCAGAACATCCTCAACCGATGACCTTAGCCAAAGGTTGGCATCCACCTCACCGTACGATTCATTTGTTTGGACAGAAGCGGCTACCCTCAAACATACCATCAAAAAGAAAATCGAGAACCCCATCGGGACACGTAACCAATGTACTTTGACGAACCGCATTACCACGAAATTCCAATACGATAGGGCCTCTCTTCGCCGTTTCTGGCAGTGACTTAAACTTAAGTTCATGGGATGTAAATTTAGGCGACGATGGAACTCCTCTTCCTCCCCTTTTTTTTGGCGATCGTGTTGGGGAGCGTGGGTCGATTGATCCATGCCCGCAACGCGGCCACTTGGCTCAACGGATACAATACCATGTCGGCCGAAGAGCAAGCTGCTTTTGATTTGGCCGGGTATTTGAAGCTCCAAAGGCGCTTTTTTGACAGCTTGGCCCTGGGCCTCCTCCTATGGGGAGGTTGGGGTAGCCTCGTCTGCAGCGGCTTGGTAGACCTTGCCGAGGCAGACTTAGACCGCTATTGTCAATGGTTGATCCCCATCACCCTTTACTGGACCCTTGGGGGACTGGCATGGTTTACCTGGACCTACCGGGATCGCCTGCCCTCGCCACGAGGGCTACGTTTTGTGGCACCGGGGGTACTGATGGGAGCTTTGATTTTGGTTTCGGTCTTGATGTGGGCAGGAGACCGGCCTTCCGAACTCTTGGTTCAGAAAGATGGCCTTCGCATCGGTGGCATGTACAGCACGAACCTCCCCTGGGAGCAAATCGTCTCCGTGGATACCATTAGCGAAATCCCGTCCATCCGCATCAAAATCAACGGGTTTGCTGATGGCTATTCGGCCAAAGGCTATTTCAAAACCAAGTCCGGAACCAAAGTAAAATTGTTTGTTCGTAAAAACGAAAAACCTATTTTATACATCCGCCGCCAACCCGGTTCCGGGCCCAGCAACCATACCTGCGATATCTATTATTCCAACGAGGCGACCCGGCATTATACGCAAATTATCCAAGCGCAACCCCGCTTAGCACCTCGGCCCTAAACCACTAATCGCCAAATCAACTTACCCAAAACCGTACTTCGGGTGGGCAACCAAGTTCTGAAACTCGTGCTGTAAAGCTGATTGACAATCAAGAAAAAATCCTTTCCGATGCCCGGGATAACCTGTAATCTAAAATTGATGTTAAGCTCATCTTGGGCCGAATTCCATTGACTCAGAAGGGAGCCAAAAACCTTAGGATTCAGGGCATAAGTCATCCGAAAGCCCACCAGATTAGTCTCCAAAGTTCCGACAGGCAAGTCAATCTGATTATGCTCGAAGCGCAGATTGAACCCCAAGTAACGGCTGCTGCGCCATAGGATTTCAGTCTGGGTTTGCACTGATTGACCGTCGTAAAATTGCCCCCAGGCCCAGCGGCTGTCTAAAGCCAATTTGCGCCCCCTAAAGGTGCGTAACCGGGCTGTAGACTGTCTCCACCAATACATCCCTTGAGGGATGACGATGTCGGGCGCCAGCTCAAAAGGTGCACGTAAACCTTCGGCCACCACCCCGTGGTTCAGACTCAAAGACTCCCCACTTTTGGTATCCAATCCCAAAAATTGCACTGAATAATTCAAAGACTGGATAGCCCCGTTGTCGTCGTATTGGGTGTGGTTCAACTGCACCGGTCGAAAATCATATTGCCGTATCCAATGGGTCCGCTTACGGGGTCGGGGTCGGTAACCCACATCCACAAATTGCTCCCGGAATCCCCTTCGTAACATCAAACCTACTTCCGGGTCAAAAGCCTCCGGACCCCGCTGGGCCGAGGCAAAAACCGACCAACGATCGTTGGGATAATGCACATAAAAACGATAGGCTGTAGCCTCAGTTATCCACCCCTTGTCGGTAGCGTAGGTATGAAGGATGGCTCCTCCCAAATCCAGATTCTTGTTACCCCACAGCTTGGAGGTACTGTAACGACCGTTGATTCCGTTGGTGCTGTGCCAGCGGTTGGCGGTTATACGGTTGGTGGTCACGGCACTGACCACGCTCTGCCCCCCGACATCCTGTCGCCAAGAGGCGGTAGTATAATTGGTCGAAGCCTGATTTTCGGTCGCAGCAGTTTGAATACTCATCAATCCCAGAGTCCGGTCATCCTCTTTGCCCAACAAACGAGCCCCGGCGAGGATGGGCACGGATTCCCTTTGGTCATCCAACCCCATACGACGGGTGTAAAAAGGAATGATCCGATTCCCCCCAAAACCAAAATTGAAATAATCATCCCCCTCCAGGAAAAACTCCCTTAATTCCGGAAAGAAAAGGGGGAAACGCGTCAAGTTAATCTGTTGTTGATCCGACTCGACCTGGGCAAAATCGGTATTAATGGTGAGATTAAGCCGATACGTTGGATTCAGCAAATAATTGACATCACCCCCCCAATTGCCCACGGCACGGCGCTGGTCTGCTTTGAACTCTCCGCCGCCCAATCCGTAGGGTTTAATTTCCACCATTTGGTTTTGAGACAATTGCTGCAATCCGCGCAAAGATCCTGCGAGGTTCATTTGTTCGATTCGATGATCCCGTGCCCAGCCCTGCCAACGAACTTGTTCCCGTTTGTGACGGATATTCCGCTCAAAATTGATACCCCATTCCTGCTCCTCCACACCGACTCGGTATTTGAAAGTATAAAAGGGGATCACAAATTCCGCAAACCAGCCTTCATCGGTCATCCTGGTCCTCACATCCCATACCCCATTCCAAAAGGCGTTGGTCGAAGCCCCGTTGTTAAAGATTTGCAGATCCGCCCTGGCCCCTACCGGATTGGTAACCAACATAATACCGTTCCTTCGGTCACGGTACGGGTCCACTACTACGATAAAATTATCATCTATCGTATAATCAAAATCCCGACGCAATTCGCGGGCGATTAAGGACTTGGAATTTTGATCGTAACACCAAACCGCCAAATACAAATATTGTTCATCGTAGGCCACAGCCACCTCGGTTCGCTCGGTGGAAGGCATCCCCAGTTGCAATTCCCGCTGGGTAAAACGGGTGATTCGAGGAGCCGTTTGCCATAGCGGATCATCCAAACGGCCATCCAAGACGGGGGCCACCAAGGCGGGAATCGCCAAGCATTCGTTGGCATCACCTTGTACCAATGCACCACCTTGTGCGAATGCCCTGATGGTAACCACCATCCCCAAAACCAATAACAAGCCAACACCACGCCAATGTTCGGCTAGTCTAGAACCAAGCCATGCTAGAAAGAAGAAAAATTTCACCCTAAAAAACGGCTTCGGCAATGCGTTTGGTCGCTTGGCTTTTGCCCATGGTATAAAAGTGGAGCACCGGAACCCCCGCTGCTTTAAGCTCACGGCATTGGGCAATGGCCCATTCTATACCTATTTGCCTCACGGCCTGCTCGTTAGGCGCCTGCTCCACCGCATCGGCCAAAGCCTCCGGGATATCGATATGAAAAGCCTTGGGTAAAAGAGTGATTTGCTTGAGCGAAGCCAAAGGCTTGATTCCTGGAATAATGGGGATGTCAATGCCTTCTTTGCGGCACATGGTGACAAAATCAAAATAGGCTTGATTATCAAAAAACATTTGGGTCGTGATAAAGGTGGCCCCCGCCTTGACCTTTTGTTTGAGCCAACGGATATCTGCTTTGAGGTTGGGTGCATCGTGGTGTTTTTCTGGGTAACCGGCTACCCCAATACAAAAATTCGTTGCAGTGGCGTTGACCAATTCGTCATCAATGTAGCGCCCCTGATTCATCCGAACCACCTGTTGCAAAAGTTCCACTGCATTTTGATTACCGTCCGGTTGGGGTACAAAGCTGGTCTCGTGTTTGAGGTTGTCACCCCGCAAAACCAAGACATTATCAATGCCTAAAAAATGGAGGTCAATCAACGCGTTTTCGGTTTCCTCCTTGCTAAATCCCCCGCAGATCAAATGCGGGACCGCATCGACTTTGAAACGGTTCATAATGGCCGCACAAATCGCTACCGTGCCTGGTCTTTTGCGGGTGGTAATACGACGGAACGTTCCATCCGAAAGGGGTTTGAGTAAAAATTCCTCGCGGTGATAAGTCACGTCAATGAAAGGCGGTTTAAACTCCATAAGCGGAACAATACCGTTGTAAATTTCATGGATATCCTGTCCTTTGAGCGGAGGGAGAATTTCGAAGGAAAAAAGGGTGCGGCCGTTGGCCTGTTGAATATAGTCGGTAATTTTCATAACATTGATTTAAGAATCCAATAAAACGGGGGCTAACCATCGCCTGGCTTCCTCCACCTCCACCCCGCGTCGAAGGGCATAGTCCTCCAATTGATCTTGGGCAATTTTACCCACCCCAAAATATTGGGCTTGAGGATGAGCCAAATAAAAACCAGAGACGGCAGCAGCTGGCGTCATGGCTAAATTTTCGGTCAATTGCATGCCCAGCCTCTCCTCGACGCCTAACATCTTCCATATCGTAGGCTTGTCCAGGTGATCCGGGCAGGCAGGATACCCCGGAGCCGGCCGGATGCCTCGGTATTTCTCCGCAATCAGATCCATGTTGCTGTATTGCTCCATGGGGGCATAACCCCAATCTTCCTGACGGACTTTGGCATGCAAGGCTTCGGCCAAAGCCTCCGCCAGGCGATCGGCTAGGGCTTTGACTATGATAGCCGAAAAATCATCGTGGTTTTGTTGATGCTGTTGAGCCAGGACCTCTACCCCAAAAATCCCCACCGCAAAGGCTCCGGCCCAATCCTGCACCCCACTCCCTTGAGGCGCCACAAAATCGCTCAAACAAAAATTTGGCAAATCTCCAGCCTTGGCAACTTGCTGCCGTAACATCGGAAACTCCCATCGCCCATCCATGACCAATCGATCGTTGGGCGTGGAATAAGCCGGGAATAAACCCCATATCGCTTTGGCCGTCAACTGCTTACCAGAAACCAAGGTACTCAGCATATGTTGCGCATCCTCAAATAATTTGGTGGCTGCTTCACCAACCACTTCGTCTTGAAGTAAATCCGGGAAACGACCATGCAATTCCCAAGCCTGAAAAAAAGGCGTCCAATCGATATAATCCACCAATTCTTCCAAAGACCATTCCATTTCATATTGAATACCCTGCCTAAGGGGAATCGATGGTTGATAGCCTGACCAATCGGTATTCCACCGACGTGATCTGGCCTGCTCCAGGCTCAGCATATTTTTGGCGGCTGCCCGCTTCAGGTAGCCTTCGCGCATCATGTCCTGCTCCTGCCTATTTCGGACCATAAAGGCTTGGCGGTGTTCGGGGCTGAGCAAAGTAGAAACCACCGGGACCGAACGGCTGGCATCCAGAACATGCACCACCGTTCCCCCGTAGGTCGGGGCAATCTTGACCGCCGTATGCGCCTTGGAGGTGGTGGCCCCTCCGATGAGCAGGGGAATTTGCATGCCCCTCCGCTCCATTTCGCGGGCCACACCCACCATTTCATCCAAGGAGGGAGTTATCAAACCCGATAGGCCAATGATATCCACTTGGTGCTGCACAGCCTCCTCCAGTATTCGATCGGTAGGCACCATAACCCCTAAATCCACCACCTCGTAATTATTGCATTGCAAAACAACGCCCACGATATTCTTACCGATATCGTGCACATCGCCTTTGACCGTTGCCATAAGGATGCGGCCTTTGTTGGAAGCTTCCCCGGATTCTCCGGCCGCAGCAGCTCTTTCTTTTTCGGCCTCCAAGTAAGGTAGCAGAACAGCGACGGCCTTTTTCATAACCCGTGCGCTTTTGACCACCTGCGGCAAAAACATTTTGCCTTCTCCAAACAAATCCCCTACCACATTCATCCCGTCCATCAGGGGACCTTCAATCAAATGAAGGGGTTTCTCGAATTCAAGCCGTGCCTCCTCCACATCCTCTACGATATATTCGTCCAAACCTTTGACAAGAGAATAAGTAAGTCGCTCGCGAACAGTCTTTTCACGCCACGATAAGTCCTTGCCTGGATTTTGTTTGGCCTGGCTTCCCTTATAAGACTCGGCCAAAGCTACCAAACGTTCGGTGGAATCGGGACGACGATTCAACAACACATCTTCAACGTGCTCCAAAAGTATCGGGTCGATTTCAACATAGACCTCAATCTGACCCGCATTGACGATCCCCATATCCATACCTGACCGAATGGCATGATACAGAAAAGCAGAATGCATAGCCTCTCGGACTTTATCGTTTCCGCGAAACGAAAAAGAAATGTTAGAAACTCCACCACTGACCTTGACATAGGGCAGGTTGGCCTTAATCCACGCCGTGGCTTGAATGAAATCCACCGCATAATTCTGGTGTTCTTCGATGCCCGTAGCCACCGTGAGGATATTGGGATCAAAAATGATGTCCTGTGGTGGGAAGCCCGCCTGTTTCGTGAGCAAATCGTAGGCCCTACGACAAATCGCAATGCGCCTCTCCAAGGAATCGGCCTGTCCCTCTTCGTCAAAGGCCATGACCACCACCGCAGCGCCGTACGAACGAACCGTACGGGCATGATCCAAAAAGACCGCTTCCCCCTCTTTGAGCGAAATGGAATTAACCACCGCTTTGCCTTGAACACAGGCCAAACCTGCTTCCAAAACTTCCCAACGAGAGGAATCAATCATCACCGGAACTCTAGCGATATCGGGTTCGGCCGCGATAAGGTTCAAAAAACGAATCATCGCCGCAACCGAATCAATCATGCCTTCATCAAAATTGATATCAATCATTTGGGCCCCGTTTTCGACTTGCTGTCGGGCCACTTCCACAGCCTCTTCAAAACGATCCTCTTGAATCAAACGAGCAAAAGCTCGAGATCCCGTAACATTGGTCCTTTCGCCAATATTAATAAAGTTGGTGTCCTCCCGGACCACCAGAGGCTCCAAACCAGAAAGGCTCAAGCGCTGCTGCAACGAAGGCAACGGCCGTGGCGCATACTGAGAAGCTTCTTCAGCAATGGCTCGAATATGTTCGGGACCAGTTCCGCAACATCCCCCTAAAATGTTCACCAGGGATTCCTGCAGAAATTCCCGAATTTGCAAACGCATGGTATCAGCGTCTTCGTCATAGGCTCCAAAGGCGTTGGGCAAACCGGCGTTAGGATGGGCTGAAACCCCATAATGCGAACAAGCCGAAAGGGCCTGCAAATGAGGACGCATTTGCCTTGCCCCCAGCGCACAATTCAAACCGATGCTCAACAAAGGCAGATGCGAAAGCGAATAAAAAAACGCCTCCACCGTTTGACCTGAGAGTGTTCGACCGCTGTTGTCCGTAATGGTACCACTGACCATAATGGGCAAGGGTTCCTCTCCGCGGTTCCGGAAATAATGATCAATGGCGTAGAGGGCCGCCTTGGCGTTGAGTGTATCAAAAATGGTCTCCACTAGCAAGATATCGACCCCTCCATCCACCAAGCCGCGAATCTGCTCGGTATAAGCTTCCACCAATTCCATAAAGTACACCGAACGAAACCCGGGATTGTTCACATCCGGACTGATGCTGGCCGTCTTGTTGGTTGGGCCGATCGCCCCAGCCACAAAACGGCGCTTAGCCGGATTCAGGGACGTTACCAAATCAGCCTGTTCTCTGGCCAAACGAGCTGAGGTGACATTGAGTTCGTAACTCAATTCTTCCATGCCATAATCGGCCATGGAAATACGTTGAGCGTTGAAGGTGTTGGTCTCCAAAATATCCGCACCTGCATCCAGATAATCCCTGTGAATTTGGGCAATGATATCCGGGCGGGTAAGGCTAAGCAATTCATTGTTCCCCTGGACATCGCGGGGCCAGTCCGCAAAGCGGGTTCCGCGGTAATCCGCCTCGGTCAGTTTGCGTAACTGAATTTGAGTCCCCATGGCTCCGTCCAACACCAGAATGCGTTGGGCAAGCGCTTGTTTCAAATTATCGTGCATAAAAAAAGCCAAACTTTCGAGTGGCTTATCCGCAGGAAGCGGGCTGCAGTGGTGACCGTCACTTGTTCGGACGGTTACTCCTGCTTATCGGCTGCCTCAAGTTGTTGTCTGAAGCAACGGATTTGGCACCGGACCAATCGACAGCAGCCTGTCGCTTGCGGTTGCCAGGACATCGTAGGGCCGTTCCCTCCGTCCTTCTGGATAAGCTGCCGCGAATATACGATTAATCGTGCTGGAAAAAATCCCTCATTCGATCAAAAAAAGAGGATTTGCCGGAATCGTCGGTGTTGGTCGGTTTGAAATTCTCCGAAGCACCCAATTTCTCCAAGGTTTCTTTCTCGTCCTTGGAAAGCTTGGTGGGCACAAAAACATTGACAAAAATGATGAGATCCCCACGACCGTACGCATTCACCGCCGGCAGACCCTTGCCCTTGAGTCGAAGCAATTTACCGGGTTGGGTTCCTGGCTCCAAACGAATCCGGGCCCTGCCGTCCAAGGTTGGCACTTCGATATGGTCTCCAATAGCAGCCTGCACCACCGATACAGGCAAATCGTACAAAACATGATTCCCATCCCTTTTGAAATGCGGATGGGGTTCTTCCTCAACCAACACGATCAAATCACCAGGCTGTCCTCCGTTACGACCGGCGTTACCCTTGCCCGATACACTGAGCTGCATGCCTTCGGCTACCCCTGCTGGGATATGAACCGAAATTACCTCTTCCTTGCGCTGCAACCCATCGGGGTCCACACCGGGTGGGCGTCGGTCCACCATTTGCCCACTGCCCTCGCAGTGAGGACATGTACTGGCGGTACGCATTTGACCTAAAATTGTATTTGTAACTCGCTGAATCTGTCCGGTGCCCCCGCAGGTTGCACAGGCTTTGTAGGTAACGCCCTCTGCGGGAACGGCCTTGGTGACCTTGACCTTCTTTTCGATGCCTTTGGCAATTTCTTCCAAGGTTAACTTAACACGAATCCGCAGATTAGCCCCGCGATTAGCCCGACGATTTCCTCGTCCACCACCCCCAAAAAACCCTTCAAAAGGTGAGCCTTCGCTAAAGATGTCACCGAATTGAGAGAAAATATCTTCCATCGAAAAACCTCCGCCCCCACCGCCCATACCTGGGTCAACCCCTTGATGGCCAAAGCGATCATAACGTGCTCGTTTGTCCGAATTGCTCAGAACTTCGTAGGCTTCGGCCGCTTCCTTGAATTTTTCTTCGGCCTTGGCATCCCCAGGGTTCTTGTCCGGGTGAAATTGCAAGGCCGCCTTGCGGTATGCTTTTTTGATTTCATCTTCGCCAGCCTGCCGACCTACCCCCAACACTTCGTAATAATCACGCTTGGCCATAACACTGGTTTAAATAAATTATTTTTAAGTTCATAGCAGTTAACCCCATGAGCCGCCTATTCGCTTTCAAACGCCTACGATGACTTTAGAAAAACGCAAAACTTGATCGTTGAGCAAATAGCCTTTTTCGATTTCAGCCACTACTTTGTTCGCTTGATCGGGAGATGGGGCCGGTATTTGGGAGATAGCCTCGTGCTTTTCGACATCAAAATCGGCTCCCACCGAAACAATGGGCTGAAGACCTTTTTGAACCAATAGATTTTTGAATTTCTGGTAAACCAAATCAACCCCTTCACGGATCGATACCACATCGGAGGATTGGTCCATAACTTCCAAACCACGCTCAAAATCGTCCAATACTGGTAACAATTCTACAATGAGGTCCTTACCAGCATTGCGAAATAAATCCATTCGCTCGCGGGCCATTCTCCTTTTGTAGGTTTCAAATTCCGAAAGCAAATACAAATATTTCTGTTTAGATTCCTCCAACTGAGCGGCAAGATCGCTTTGGTTCCCCGCGGAGCCATCCCCATCGTGAACCGCTTCCCCCTCGCTTCCTTCCTCAGTTGGGGTTTTTAGGGCTTCATCAGGTTGGCTAGAGGTTACATTTGATTCAAAATCCGACATAGGGTTAAATTTAGAGTTGTTCCTTGGCACAAGACCGCAAAGACCCTGCCAATACATACAGAATGAGATTTCATAGGCTATTAGCCTTATTTTCTGCCAAAATGTCATGTAATTGGTGGTTTATAGGGACCCTAACGCTTGGAATGTTGAACGCGAACAACGGAATATCACAAGGTTATGTCTATGCCCAGTTGCAGGGTCAACCCTTGATAAATACCACGGGGTGGACTATGAATGGTCTTGCCGGGATAGGCGATACCAACGGTGATGTGGACACCTTCTCCAACGAGCTCATCTTGATGCCCCCGGTAAATGGAAGCAACGGTGGCATTTTTTACGACCAACCGTTGGACCTAAGCCTTTGCACCAAATGGATCGCCGAATTTGAATTCCGTATTTTTGATGGAACTGCGGCCGACGGTATTGCTTTTTGTTTCCTTTCCATTCCACCTTCAGGTTTTGTGTCCGGAGGAGGTATCGGTATACCTACCAACGGGACTGGACTCAAAGTCGTCTTTGACCCCTATGATAATGGATGCGGTGCCAATCCTGAAATTCAGGTCTACAGTGGACCGGGCTATGACGAATGTTTTCCTGCCTTATACAAAGTAACCAATACCGCAGGGAATCTCAATTTTATTCGATCCAATGCCTACAACGCCGCCCGTATAGAATACGATAGCGGATATGTTACGGTGACCGTTAATAATGTGATTTGGCTTAATCGCGTCTATGCCCCCGCAAATTTTGTGGGATACCTGGGGTTTACCTCAGGAACTGGCGCGCAGAACGATCGGCATTCGATTCGCAATGTGACCATTTATACCGATGGGTCTGCCCTGCAAGGGTTTAACTCTGAAGACAGTCTAAGCTTGAACCCAGCCATGTACTGG
>Ga0194121_10006389_pt1 | contig 15801 bp, 20 predicted proteins | sample TA2MahCa50mmetaG_FD_148609 | JGI IMG/M metagenome (GOLD analysis project Ga0194121, IMG submission 148609) | Freshwater microbial communities from Lake Tanganyika, Tanzania - TA2015020 Mahale Deep Cast 50m | ecosystem: Environmental > Aquatic > Freshwater > Lake | place: Tanzania: Lake... | reverse complement strand
CGAACCTGTTAGGAAATCAATATTGACTGTCGCCACTATTGGTGATCCAGAATCTAACGATGATGAAACTGACACCAGAGCACCCTGACGGTTTAACTTTATTTCCTGTGTGTCGGTATTAATTAATCTAATTATATAAGAATCTTTAATTGATGTATATTCAAAATTGTTTACTAAGTATTCTAAAGTTTCCATTGTGTCAGTAAATGAATTATCCTGATAATTTATAGGCACTGTTACGCTTGATCCTTGTGCCTGTAAGATCTTGTCTACATCTATATCTTGAGAAATTCCCCCCGTATTATTTACTATTTTTAGATTTTTGTTGAATGTTGCAGAAGACACAGTTACTAATTTTTCACTTAATTTAAAAGTAAATTTTATACCCATCGTATTACCTTCCATTTTAAGTAATAAATTATTCTTTGACGTTTCTTCAGGTAATGGCATTGGCGATACTGGACTGTTCAAATCCACGACAAATGATTCAAATGTTTTAATCTGTAATTTATAAATGACAATTTGGTCTTGTTCTTTAGTTGTTATTTTAAAAAGTTGTAGTTGATATGTCATAGTCTTGATCTCCTAGTATTACTCATTTCTATAGCCTGCATTATACGTTTTTGAAACTCACTTAAATCTCTTTCGGAATATATGCCCCCATTAACTGTTATGTTTATAACTACTGGTGTTGTTGATACGTTTGAGGTATTCATTTGTTTATTTATGGGTATGACTCTTTCAGCACCACGCTCACCAAATGAATAACGTTTACCAGATTTACCAACACCCATAATGGGTTCACTGATTATACCACCATTTGCATATCCTTCAGGTAATGGTTCATCTAAAGGCAATCCAAAATGTAGCTTTTTTGCTTCATCCACTGTGACTTCTCTACCTTCAGCAGCAGAACGCATCCAAGCCCAAAATTGAAATTTTGCTTCATACATTTGTGGAATTAGATCCAAATGTTCTGCTACGAGCATCGCTAAACCCTGTCCACCGTCAGCAGCTAAATTTCCGAGGGCAGATTTTATAATGTTCGCTGGTTGTATCTTTCCAGCAATACCACTTTTACCAACTTCAGGAGTTTTACTTGTACTAGTAATACCACCGATTTTAGGTTTTTCAGTTAAATCAAACTTGCCAGTTTTTTCATTAAAATATTTAGGATTTTTAATATCAAGAAGTCCATTTTTATCAAATTTATATTGTATTTTTCCGTCTTTTGTTGTCAATGTTTTACCAGCATTAGTTGATTGTTTCGAGCTGCCCTTAGATGTTTGCGTAGAGCTTGTAGATGTTCCTTTATTAGTTTGACTAGTTGTACCCGTAGTTTTTGTATTTGTACCCGTATTTTTTTCTGTGGAAAACACGTTTAAAATTCCTTTTAAATCAAAAATTAACTTATCAATAAATGATTTAATCGCAAAAACAATATCGTCTACTAATGTATTAAATTTAATACCTTCAAAAAATTTACTTATTGCGGTTCCTTGTTTTTTAAACGAATTACTAATTTGAGTTAATTTATTCTTGATAGAATCTGTAAAATCTATAAACTGTTTTTTTACATCATCAATACCAGTCTTAGTTTGACTAGTAGTAGAACTAGTAGTAGAACCACCACTAGTAGTGCCTTTGTTATTAGAAGAAGAACCACCACTAGTGTTGCCTTTATTGCCTTTATTACTAGTAGTAGAACCACTACTAGTAGTGTCTGCTGATGGCGGGAAAAGTGTTTTGAATAAATTTTCGAGATTGAACATTTTTGCAAAGCTACTAAACAGTTTATTAGAAGCCCATATAGACACCAATATGGAAATACCACCAGCTATAATAGCCAACCAACCATTATCAGCTATTAGTGCTGCTATACCCTCTCCTATTTTTGTTCCATAATCTCTGAAAAACGGATACATTGTTTTATAGAATGGTATTATGAACATTCTTAATAACATAATAACTATTGGTCTCAATAAGAATCCAAAAAAATCACCTATTGGTCGTAACACCAACATGATCCCAAACTCTAATAATTTTTTAACCTGTTGAAAAACTGGTGATACATCAAGTGCTTTTTTAAATATATTTATAAATAATCCCGCAGTAACAGCACCTATAAGTATGCCACCAGCATGTTTAGATGCAAACTCTCCCATCTTTAGTAGTGCAGCTTGACCTTTTGTTCCTAATAACTTACCAGTTAATGATTGATTGATTTGATTTTCCTTCTCTGCTATTTCCTGTCTAATAGATTTCAGTTCAGCCTCAATTTTTTTTAATTGTTCTGGATCTGTCGTTTGATTTTTAAAGTCCTGTAAAATTTTCTCAGTCTTGGTAAGTTGTTGTAATTCTTTGTTAGACCCGACCATTGATAAAAGATTACCTTTTATACCAGAAAGTATGGTTCCTATGCCAACCCCTTTTGTTAATGCAGATGTAAAAAAGTTTAATTGATCAGATGATCGTTTTAATGTATTTCTAAGTAAGATGTGCTGTTTAATTTCTTGATGATACATCGTTTGTTGTAAATGTTTAAACTCTCTTGAACGTTGATTTTCTTCTTTTCTAAGAGTAAGCATATCTTTTTCATTTTGAAACCTTTTATCGAGTATTTTATTTAGATCATCAGTTTTGATTTTTTGTTGTTCTAAACGTCTATCGTGGTTTTTGAGATTTTCCAAATATTCCTTTTCGTTTTTCATGTGATCGGTTGTAATTTTTAAAAGTGATTTGAATGTGCCTTCAGTTAATTTATCTGTTATCTGTGAACACTTTCTAAATGCATCCTCTAAATCTTTAACAACACGAACTAACTGATCAATATCGGCTTCATTTGGACTTGTTTTATTAAAGTCAGATGACATAAGTTATATAATTATCATTTGCTTTTAAGTTTTCTCATTTCCCTATCTTGCTCTTTTAAGGCTTCGTTATGAAGCCTGACTAACATACGCAGATATTCCATTGGTTGTTTTTCTACTGTGGCTTTATCCCATCCAAACTCTGAGGCAAAGAAATAGTAGAATTGATCGATTGATTTTCTTCGCTGGTTCCTGTGATGCTCAATACCCACTTCTCCAAATATGACCCTAAAGGGAAGTCAGTCATTAATCCCTTGAGTACTTGCTCAACAACAGAGTTTTTTAGGTTTTTCATCGTGCTAGTATCATTAATCTTGAATGGTGCCTTTCTTATGGTTTTTAAAAATATAAATGTTCTATACTGTGGTATTTTTACTTTAATATCATTAATATTTGACATATCAACACATGATGTCATTATACTTTCAATCTCACCGAAAGTTAAATCACTTTCATATTCTATTGTTTCTTTGTGACCTTCCCAATCTATTTCAAAACTTTTAATAGTCATGTAATTAATTAATAATTCTATTTAATAAAGGTTATGTTAAGCACTATGAACTACTTGTACTTTTGCTGCTTTTGCTTTATAATTAATTTCCTGATATACTGGTTCTACTGGTTCCAAGCCAGAAATTGATAGGTCAGTGATTGAAACACCACTAAGTTCTATCTTAATGAATTTCTTCAAACCACTAGAAACAATTTCATTCTCAAATAGTAATTCTAGCTCTACTTCTGGTTCTACCGCTGTAGAAATATTAGGTTGACTAACACCAGAAAGACCCTTTCCTATCTGCGCTAGAACTCTTTCATAGATTTTCCAATCATACCATGCTACCTTAAATCTTCCAGTAATATCAAACATCTTTCTAAAACTGTCTACTGCCTGATTGGAACTAAGTCCAAATAATAGCTCATTACCAACACCAAATGAAATATCTGTGTCCTGTACCAGTGTTATTTCCTGTAGTGAGCCATCACGAAGTTTAAGTTTTAATTTTGCATTTGCAAATGTATATGGATTACCACAGACTATTGTTGGTGCTGAATATGATGTGTTTGGTGCATCTTCATCACCGTATGAAAAATCTGCTGCAACATTAACCACATCACCAACCGCTGTCGAAATACTAAGATTATTAAGAACACATCCCTTTAAAGTTCTTACTTTGTAATCTGGGTTTCCAGTCACATATGAATTTTCTGATGTTTCAAAGCCCACTTCTATTGACAGAGATTCAGAAGTTTTTGGTGTTTTACCCTGACCAAGACCGCCACTAGGATAAATTGCTGGACTTGCTGCTGTACCAGAACCGCTCGGTGTGCCAAAGATCGCTCTAAAAATATCTCCAGCCGATTGAACATCTGTCGCTAAATCATTTATCACACTATCAGCTAAAACATAATTAACACTAATATTACCGTTTTGTTGACCAAATGCATACTGTTCAACTTCTACTTGACCTAATTTACCTAGTTCACTTCTATTGTTTGTAAGTGTCAGTGAACCAATAGAAGTTTTAAGACCAAACCCCTTATTTATTGTCGCACCTTGAGCGTAACCCGTTTCAAACCCATATTTTGTATAAACATACGCACCAGTTCTGACATTTACCATATCTTAACATTGACAATGTTAGTATATAAATTTTAGGGATTTATGACTCTAAAATCTATAGTAATTATGTGATTAAACATGTTCCTGACTCTCTCGTTTCTTGACACGGAATTAAGAATTCTTACATCAACATATTCTGTAGAGCCTCTAATCTTATCTTTGATGATACGCATGACCTCTGTAACTATGTCTGAATGTCTTTCTATATCTTGATAAGTTCTAATATCCATATCTAACGTAATTTCATGTAGATGGTCAGAACCAAAAAGACCAAAATATGTAACATTCTCTTGTCTAGGCGATAATAATATTTGATCACGCCTGTCATCAATAAAACCCACGGTTCTTTTCTTCCAAACAGGACTAACTTCTGGTAATGGCGGTGATTGCCAATTTTCTTCAATAAGTGATTTCAATTTATTTAAAATAGTATATGTTATTGTCATTCTACAACACCTGACACATATTCATAATCATAGTCATATTTAAAATTAATCCATTTATCATTAGTACCGTAACTTCCTTGCGGTGGTCTCATATACCGTGTTTTTTCATTCCATTCTCCATCAGTCATCTGTGATGGCTTTCTACCCACATACCAAATCTTCCTCGATATTCTATATGCCAATCTGTCTAACAGTGAAGCAAACACCTTACTATCTTTATCAAGCGGTCTGTCAGTTTCATAACCATATATTTCCAAAAGTATTTCAGGGTCAGTTTTTCCACCAAGCTTAACATCCTTGACCCATATTTTTATTGCTTTAATGTTGGGTTTAATTGTAGCTGGAAATATAGCATCTTTATAAATTTCTGGTAAATCTTGATATGGAGTTCTTGCTATTTCTGGTGTGACTTTTTCATTAAGTAAATGATCTGGTGGATCGTCATAACCATCTTCAGATGTTTGTTGATTTACCGCAATAATTATTTGTTTTTTATCATTCATGCTTTTAGGCAAAATTATCTGTTTATCACCTTTATAAGGAATTGTGACCCTGTATTTTTTGCCATCTGTTTTTAATTTCAAATTGACCTTGTTTAAACTGGCTTCTTCTTTTAATTCTAATGAATTAATAAGAGTGAGAAACTTTTTAACACTTAACATAAAGATCACGGTATTACAAATACTTCTTTTCTGTTTTCAATACAAGTTTCTATATCGTCTTTCCAATCTTTTTTAACTGATGAAATGTCTATCATTCCACCGCTAGGAACTTCATCCATTCTAAACATGGTATTCATTAATTCAATACATACCATTTTAATTACCACATCTTTAATATCATCTGGTACAGTTAAATCGCCAGAAAAGTCTTCGCCACCATAACGATATGTTATTCTAACTCTATATTCTCTTAATGTTGAAAATAGAAATCCTCTAAAAAACAGTTTACCGAGTTCGCCCTGAATTTTCCAATGTGACTCATTCATCGCTGTTATATCTTCGTATTGACCACCCATACCATTCCACATTTCAACCTTATCGCCCTGACTAGCATCAATGTTTAAGATTCTTCGATGTTTTAAATTAATCGGAGTTCCCCAACCATAAACATACAATAATGGTAAATCATAAATCTCATCCTTTGACTGTCTTATTCTCCAAGCGTGACCAGTTCTTCTTTCAAATTCAGATTCTTTTCTATTAATAATTTTTTCTACTTGAGTTTTATTAGGGCTTGTTGTTGCAGTTATAGGCACTCTTAAATAATCAGAAACATCTTCAACACTACAATATGTGGTAACCATGATTTATATAAATAGAATAAGTATTTAAATTTACTACTTGAAAACTACAAGTGCTCTAACGGTATTTGAGGAACATGAGACAAAAATACCATTCTCAAAACGTCTGTTTAGTTCAAAAATATTTTGTACATAATCTGCATTGATTGTGAATTCGATTGGTGCTGAAGCATCAGTTCCGTTTCGGAAAATCAAACTCGAACCGCTAGCTGGAATCATTACATGAATACCAACCACTACTCCATGATTGCCTTTTACTAACGTATTAACACCATCAATATTTTTTACATTATGGTTATATTCGACCATGAGTAATCTGTTCAGTTGAATTATATAAACTTTAAGATAAAAAAGAGGGCTTTAAAGACTCTAGTAGCCTAAAACTAGAAATTCAAATGTAGCGTTTGCGATAGAGGTTCCGTTGGCAACCTCTTCAAATCCACCCGCTGTGGTATTTAATGCTTCAAACAACTTAATCTTTTGTGCATCTTTGTCGTATCTGACAAGCACATTCAGACTAGAAGTTTCTGCAATCACAGATACTAGGGTTGACACTCTTGCCTGTTTTATGTCTGCTGAAACACCGTTTGTGGCATAGGTGTCAGATCCCCCTGCTGTGCATTTGATTTTGTACAGCCTCAGTTTCGAGTTTAGAGCACTTTGTATGCTCAGAGTTTTGGAAACATTGGCTGCTGTCCAATCACTTACAGATGTGGTGATAGCCATAAAAACTTTAAATAATAGGTTATATATAAAGATACGTTGCAAGAAATACACTCGTCTATAAGTAACAGAACTTGTCCTGTGTGTTGGATGGTAGCATACGCTGTAATTTTAGGTGAGACTGGTAGGGTTTTGTATTATTGTCAAAATCCATTTTGTGTTAACGTTGGAAAGTTTATCGAGTCACCCGATACTGACTAACATGTGTAAAAGTTAATCAATTTCAGTTAAAAGTTTTTCTAATTCTAGTTTATGATGAGGTGCATAATTTATGCTAAAATACAGTAAATTTTTTAAGGTTTGATCAATTTCTGGCTTCTGACTCATATAGTATTTGGTCTGTACTTTTATTTAATGTTTAAAATAAAAAAGGAAAAAATGGGGTTGTAATTTAGAGTTTAATGTCTCTAATCTTACCTTGTGCTTTGAAGTGACGACATACTGTCTCACCCATAGTCCTAAACAGTCCTTTCTCAACAAATGCGTTGTTGACGAATGGATATGCTGGTGTTCTACGAGTTGCTTCATAATACTCGGTTGGAATTGCTATTTGAATTCCGATTCTTGGATAACCATAACCCTCTGCATCAGATGTGTCCAATGCAAACAGTCTTCCGATCTCTGTTGAGTCGGCTGAGTTGCTTGGTGCATCCTTTGTTGGGATGAACGGTATACCATAAATCGAATCTACGTGAATTCCTACTCCAGTTCCCTTGAAGGTCTGGATACCGTTTACATCTACTTGCACTAGTGCTTCACCATAAGGATTTGCAATTCTTACAGATGGCATGTACAATCCCTGAATTTCAGAGTATACTTCGTGTGAACCAAGGAATACGTTTGGATCTTTGCCTGCTGCTTTTCTGATCTTTCTTAGGAAAGTTCTCAGAGTATCATCAGTCAAGACACCGTTTGTACCGATAGTTCCTGAAGCAGATTCTACGGTTGAGTCGAAGTCTGTACCACTGTCTCTATCAATCTTATTCCAAGGATCATACCAATTAGAGTGTGTTCCACCCAAGGCATCTTCCTCTGGATCAGAAGAAACAATTCTATCAAGTGATTCAAAGTCAAGTGAACCACTGTAGTTAGCTCCTGCATCAGCTGCTTGTTTTTCAACATCAGCAAGTAGCATCTTGTTTATGTTTTCTTTGTGTTGCACAGCCATGAACAATCTAAGTGAACCTAGTCCACCCCAGATGTCATCTTTTGTGTGGGTTGCCATCCACTCCATAACTTCTGATGCAGAGAAAGCCAGTTGTGCTGTCTTTGGTCTAACATCTAGTTCTTGCAGTGTTGGTTTAACTGTGTCAGCGATTAAACCGCCTTCAGTTGTTCCACCCAAACCTGTGTTATTACTTGAGCCAGCATCAGCTAATGCTGGTGCTCTCGCTGTAATTACACGCCAACCTGATTTGTCCCAAGGATACTTTGGTAATATACCAAAAGCGTTTGCCTCAAGGTTCAGTTGTGCCCATGCATACGCACCGAAAATTGCGTTGAATACACCACTTGTTGCAGTAGTGATTGGTGCATCGGCTTTTCTGATCAGGTTTCGATTGAATCCATAATACAGAGCCTCTAGCTCGTCAATAGTCTTTATTTGAACCATTTTACCAAGCTACCTCTTCTGGATTGTAGTATTTTGTAGTGTAGAGAATGTTCTTTCCAACTTGACCCAAATCACCAGTTTCTCTTGCATCTTTCAAAACTAGATTAAAGTCTTGAGAGAGCGATTTGTTGACTGTGTCAACTGGAGCTGATGGTCTTGGAGTTTCAGTTGAAGTAGCCTTTTGCTGCATTGATAGTCCAGATTGATCCTTACCATGATTCTGACCATCTGCATCTAGTGATGCTTGCTCAGAATTTGATACATAAGGAGTTGCTGGTACTTTAACATCAGCACCAACATCTTCACCGCTTGATCCAGATGGAGTCAGTGGGAGATCTGTTGGGGTTTCCAGAGCCTTGATTCTCGAATTATATTCGTCAAATCTTCCGTTAAATTCGTCAAGTTTTTGCGAAACACTTTTTTGTGTCTCTGCTATTGATTGAATTACTTCAGTCATAGCTTCAAAGCTTGATTTAACTGTCTCTGTAAAAGATTTTTCAGCTTTCTTCTCTTCTTCGTCTTCTTCTTTCTTTTCAGATTTTTCTTCTGAATGTTTGTCTTTAGATTCGTCTACCATGTTACTAATAAACCTTTAATAAGACCATTTATATACTTTGCGGTAGATTTATATTCTTCAATTTTAGCCTTCTTTTTAAAATCAGGTTTTTTTTCTTTTTCAATTTCTTCTTCTTTTTCATTTTTTTCTTCATTTTTATCTTTTTCTTGCTGAGATTCTTCCTTTTTCTCTGTTATTTGCTGTGAATCTTCTGTCTGTACCGAAGGATCACTACCCAAACCTCGCTGACTGTTGTTTAATTTAGGGCTATTATCCATAGCTGCATTTTTCTCACCCTTGACAAACGAACCAACTATCTTTTTGGCACTTGCTTCCGAATATCCTTCTTCGATTAATGCTTGTACTTTTTTTTCAAACGTAGGATATTGAGCAAGATTCGCTTTTATTACATCATCTGATTTTTCCACTGAAAAATCTTCTTTTGTGATAGAGCAGCCAAAATTAGTGCATCTGATCAGCATTTTACCCTCAGAGTGCATACTGGACTCATTTGCGATAGCCTTTGCCAATGGATTAAAATCAGTAATCAATGCCAATGGAACTGCTGGATCTTTACATACTGCAACTTCATAATGTTCCAGATCTCTCAACTGATATGCTATACTTCCGTCTTTCATTCTGAATGGAGTTCTACCAGTTTTTGTAGCACCACCAAATGATAAACCTTTATAGTCACCACTCGTGATTCTACTCCAGATTTCATTGTCTAACTCATAATCATTATGGATCTTACCAATAATTTTTATTGCTGGATATTCAGATCCATCGACTGCTTTATAGATGGTTTTTTGGTAATTTATACCCTTACCAATTACTCGGTTACTATGTGTATCCGTAATTGGTGCGCCCCTGTCCATCCAAATTGGCAGTACTTTGATGAGTTCATCAACTATAGTCACTTCGCCCTGTTTATCTTTAACTTCCACCGTTAGGTAACCCTCAAAAAATCTCTCGTTACCTAATATTGGCTGTAAAGATTTTGTGACAAGTTTGTTGAAAAACAATTCTGTCATATTTATAAAACTATGTTTTAAGTATTTAAAGATTCTTAAAAAAGATGGTGAATTTGGATTTATTTATCCAAAACTGCGTGTGCTTTATCGACACCATAGCCCAACAGAGCATTAGTGATGACCACACCTATTATCCCAACATTATCTTCTGTATTCTGCAATCCAGCAATGTTTACAATACCAAAGGCAAAGAACACTGATGAAATTAGTGCAGATGCGAGTTTTTTAGCAGAGTAACCTTCACCATTTGAGGATTTGTAACCCTGAATAGTCGAAGCCACTGCGCCAAGAGCTGCTGCTACAAGAGCGATCAGGGTAATTGTTTCATTTACCATAGGAAACTACAGAGAGGGTGTCATATTTAATCTTTACTAAGCAACTCACGCACAAGTTCGTCTAATTCAGTTGTATTTTCGGGATGATTTATTTTTGTTTGATTATCAATGGTTTTAGCTAAAACAATAATGGTTTTTTGTAGCATTTCAACTTTTTTACAGAGATCATTGTGAACTTTTTGAATTTTTCTGAAATATGCTACCAATCCAGCACCCAAAGCTATAACTATGGTCGGTATTACTTGTCGTGTGATCTCTTCCAAAATCGTCAATTCCATAACATTAATATAATATACTTACTTAAAAAGAAATCTATGTCAACTTCTTTTTATGTTTATGAAACTTTAGATGAATATAAAAGATTAAATAAACAATTCGTGAACAATCCATTATATCATACAAAATTAATTGATATGTATATCATACCAAATTTAAAAATTATTTTAATTACACATACAAACGATCAAAAAGAAAGAATAAATTTAACAAAAACTACTATTCATGCAAGAAATGGTTTTTTACCAGATGAGTTAAAACATGCACAGATAGTCAACTATGGTAAAATATTTTTTGATGTAAAAAAAAGTAAACTACTCATTAATCCAAAATTTCTAAGAAAAGCACAATATATACAAAAAGTTGACAGATATTTTGGTGAAAGAACAACAGGAAAACAAAAAATTAATTATGAATTTAGGTTTTATGACTTTGTAAGAGATAGAGTCAGTCTCGTGCTTTTGTAGACCAGCCTTCTTGGAACTTTAATTTCCAATCCTTTCCATATTTTCTTCTTAAATGTCTCCAAAACGGATCTGAACCAAACATACCGCCTTTTTTATTGTATGTTTTTGTAATATCTGCAATTTTTCTATGACATGAAGTACAAAACCTAGCATTAATTTCTTCCAAATTGAATTTATGCTGACCACAGAAAAGACATAATCCATAATATTTGTGAGAGACTGTCGCTAAGAGTGCCTCTCTGCCACGTTTACCAGCACAGTCACCACAAATGACAGCTATTGTTGCTATCGCCCTGTCTTTTTTTAAACAATTTAGGCAGACAGCTTCTTTATAGTTGTTAACTCTTGTATATTCATTTGCTTGATGTTTTTTTAATAGTCTTTTTCCAGCATCAAGACCACCATCGTCAACTCTCAGCTTCTCTGCCATCTTCATCTTCCCAACGTTTTATAACATCAAATTCATTTTTAACTAATTCTCTAGCATCTCTTACTGTCATACTTGCGTATTTTCTAAGTTCATCTATGGTTTTACCCTTAGTCCAGTTAAAATCAATGGCTGTTTGTAAGGTTTTCTTTACAACATCAAAGTTTATCGGTGTAATTCCATCAGGATAACTCTTCTTTGACATTGATGTTCCACTACCGCTTGCGGGAAATCCCTGATTGACTCCACCAAGATCAGACGGTCTGTTTAATTTTGGCTCGCCCTGCATGTTTTGTCTGCCTTCTTTTGGTGAGGCTGTACCTCTACCCCTGCCTAACTGAGCCTGAGCATCATTCATCATCATTTGTTCCGTGCTTAATGCTGTTTCTTTTGACACTTTGAATTCTCCAGTGTGTGTTCTTGTAATCTCAAAGCCCATTTGTTGTAGAAGAGCCATGTTTTGTATTTCAACACCCTGAGTTTGTAAGTCTCTTAATTTATCATTCTCTTCACCCGATTTTAATCTCAAAGTCCAATCATCAATGTTTAACATCTCAGCAATTTTGTCGAAAAACGACTTGGTTAGTATATCTTGACCCCATTTTACTGCTCTATTGGTGATTGTAACCTGTAAACCTTCCTGACTCCAACCGCCTACCATTTCACCAAAGTATAATGGTAGAACACCGTAAATTGCACCAATTATCTGTCTTAATTCTTTTCTTACTTCAATAAATTCCAACTCCCTCAATGAACCAGTGAAATCAATCCACTGTGCCATGTTTTTACCACCTCTTTCAGATTCTACCATGAGTGGATGAATCATATACGGATCTTCTGTCGCCCTCTGTTCTAATTCATTCCAAGACTTTCTAAATGTCTCATAGTTTCTTGATGCAATAACTAGCATGCCTCTTGGCGGTCTCATTTTATCAAAGTATTTTCTGACATATTCATCCATATGGGATAAGGTCATGGCTTTAGACCAAATAGCATAGATTGGTGAGAAACCATAGACGAGTGACGGTTTATATTTTCCCGCCTTCCAAATTACTTCACCCTCTCCATAAATTACATTTTTTGGCTGTGGGGTGCCTATGGAATAAACCGAGTTCACCTCAACAACAGCTTTTAAAGCTTCTACTGGAGTTGCATGAACCCCATCATTAATTACATTACATGTAGGTGTATTCAGACGTTTTCTTCTATGCTCAAAATGAGGGCATACATAAATTGGCTCATGTTTGTCGTTATAGCCAATTCTACCATCAGAATCACAAATAACAGCAACTTGCGGTGGTTCTAAGCGTAACAACTCCTTAATACTGGTGTCTTTTTTGTTTATTTTTCCAGTCACATCGTCAATCGAATAACTTTTCAAAATTAACAGGTATGCGTTATCAGCAATTTCGAGATCCCTTTCTAATTGTCTAGACAAATCTTCCAAATTTTGTTCGTTACCATTTATTGATTTTTTAATAAGATTTTCCAATTTTAATCTGTGTTCTGGTATAGGTCTTCTCAAGTTATTACTACCACATGTATCACACTGCATGGCAGAAGAATCTATCTGTGACTTTGTTTTTGGTATGGAATTAGAGGCGTTATCCTGATTTTGCTCAAAGGGCTGTTCGTCTGGTCGTGCAGATACTAGTGGGGCATATTGAAACTCCTTGCCACAATTTTCACATTTGTACTTCCATTTTTCGACCACTTCAAATCCGTTTTTGAACATTTCTCTGTTTAAAGTTTCAATAGGTATTCTTAATGCGTCAATATTATCGGCTAACTCATAAATCATCTGTAACGGAAATGGAAAGATTGGCAGTTTTGCACCCGTATCAGTACTCATATACGGTGTTGATATATTAGGTCTTACAGTTGAAATTGTTTCTGATTTATTGATATTTACAAGTGATTTGGCTATGTTAGATAAATAATCTTTAAATCCCATATATAATTTCTATAAGAAGTCATTAATAAACTTTGTTAGAAAAGTGTAAAAATTTTGTCACTTATGTATGGGGCACGATTGGTGTCTTGATCCACTACAGATGCAGATTAATTTGGGTGTTTCTACTTCTATCTTTGTTTCTTTTCGTTTTAATGTTGGAATTTCTTCCTTTTTTTCGGGGTATGACATAAAAACAAAATACTTTTAAACAATATAAAGATTTGTTTTTTACCTAGTGGTGTGAGCTTGCATACTCTAACGAGAGGACTGGTGTGGCGAACCAGCTAGGCAAATGTATTTAAATAGCTTTAAATATTACATGGTATGGTCGAATTAGAAGCGGAAGATTTTATAAATATTCTACGCTGGTTTGAGTATAGATTTCAAGAAACCCTGCCAGACAACATACCGCTCAATCATAAAAGAACGTTCTGGAAACTCACTTTTTTGGCTGAAGACAAATCTAAAGAAGATAAAATCGCTCAGGGAAGTTAGTAAGGTTTATATTAAGTATTAGCTTTTACATAATTGGTCGTCAGGGATTACCCTTTATTGTTGACCCCTCTAGATCAAGAGGGAAACCAAGAAACAAAACTTGGACACAGAAACAACAATAATTCGGTATCCCTCTTAGACCTAACCTTTTTCTCGCATTACGTTGGTGCGTAGCACCAAATTTTTTTACGAAACATTTATATTGGTAGGTTCTTATTAAAAGGTATGAAGACATGGCAAGTCGGTGTGCTGACATTCCTCGTTTGCAGCCTAATTTTCACGCCAGTGGGAATTATCGCTATTCTGGTAATTCTGCATAGAAGAAAAAAACGAATGTCAAAATACTACCACCCAGATTCGGAAAAACTCCGAAATGAATATAAATCACTCTGGGATAAAATGGCTTAATGCAATTTCGAGATAAAGAATATTTTTTTATGTCTTTGATGTATGTTTTTTCGCCCTGCATACATTGCTGTTTAAAGTATGATAAAATACTTACATCTGTTGAAGATAGATGGGAAGCGAAGCGTTATTTGAAGGTTGTAAGAAATAACCCAGAGGTATTTCTAAAAGACCTTCGTTGAGTTTTTTGATTTCCGACCTTAAAACGTTATAAAATATTAATTCTTCATTTGACAGTTTTGATTCAAAGTCCTGATCAGTGTCATGCTGCATGGCATATTGTATTATTTTTCTTTTTCTAATGGTGACTATTCTGATTAAAAGTGATTCGTCTTCTTTTAAAACTTTAAGGTTTGTAAAAAAATCTCTTGGAATGGCTGATGGATATATGGGGTTTATTTCTTCCTTGGTTAAAAGTTGATTTAAAATTATCATACCCTTTTTAATCCAATTACTTTCTCCTTAAAACTGTTACAATATCTACTTCTTGTTCTAACTGGCTTGTGACAGCATGGACATCTCAATGTAGACTTGACTCCGATTTTAATCGTGATTTCGTTTGGTATCCACACCTGACAGATAGCACACCAAACATGTGTTTTGAAGTATTCTGATGAACGGGGTTTTTTTCCTGATAATCTGAAACATATTCCTTTACAAGCCATAAACTAGTTTGAGTTAGCGGTAATTTAAACCTTACTCGAATTGTATTCGGAGTTTGTATTTGATTTTTTTTAAAATTTTGACTTTTCGCTATGTTAACTTGGCGCACTAAATGGGGTATATAAACGTTGTGGAAATGTTTTAGTATATAAACCTTTAGTTCTATATATATGTTTCTCTAGTATATAAGGTTTTAATATTATATATAGTATATAACTAGTTGGTTAATTAAATACTATATATGCATCGCTTGATTTATATTTAACTGATGAGAATATAGAGCAATGACAAGAACAACATCCAACACAGAAGACCAAAAGACCGAGTTTCCAAAAAGAATCACAACAGATGAAATACATGATTTAATCCACCGATGCGGTCTAACGTTTCACAGTGACGATCATTCTACTGCAGCAGTACATCTATTTTGTTGCATTTTAGAAATGGTCAAATGGTCACATGACCCGATCCACAGTGATTCGTTCAGAAGTGGTTATTTTTGGGAAAAGTTAAACAAGGCTACAAAAATAGCCAAATCCCACACTTAATTTTTTTATTATTCAGAACATGTAGGGGTATTTAAGATTGCTGAAACAAGTAGGGATATATAAGAT
>Ga0194121_10006382_pt1 | contig 15813 bp, 15 predicted proteins | sample TA2MahCa50mmetaG_FD_148609 | JGI IMG/M metagenome (GOLD analysis project Ga0194121, IMG submission 148609) | Freshwater microbial communities from Lake Tanganyika, Tanzania - TA2015020 Mahale Deep Cast 50m | ecosystem: Environmental > Aquatic > Freshwater > Lake | place: Tanzania: Lake... | reverse complement strand
AAAACCAAGACTCAAGCATTGAAGGGTTAATTCATATTTCAGAATTAGATTGGCAACTAGTGCAAAATCCAAGCGAAATTGTAAAAGTTGGAGAATTTGTCAAAGCTCAGATTATTAATATAAGCAATAACCAAGTATTTCTTTCTTTAAAAACTTTAAAAGAAAATCCTTGGGAAAAAATTGAGGAAAAGTTTAAAAAGGAAGACAAAATAAAAGGAAAAGTACTTTCTTTCAGCGCTTTTGGAGCTTTTGTTGAAGTACAAGAAAAAATTAGAGGATTGTGCCATGTTTCAGAATTTGCATCTCAAAAAGAAATGGAAGACTCTCTAAAAATGGGTCAAACATATGACTTCGAAGTTTTGCTCATAGAACCTAAGGAGCATAGAATGAGTTTGAAATTAGTTAAATAAAATTTTAATAAAATACAAAAACAGGCTTACGCCTGTTTTTGCTTGACAATTTTTAAATTTATTTATATAGTTTACTAAATAAAACTGCACCTTAAGAAAGGAAAAAAGTGAGAAAAACAGCCAACCGCATGCAAGGAGGCAATAAAACACTGCTTTGCTTTGATTGGGACAATTTCTTTGGATCTTTATTTCGGGACTTCGGTCCCGATAACGTTAGACTTGAAGAAAGAGTTGATAAGATTTTTTCGTGGGTTAACACGGAAGTCGGCAAAATTATTAGCATTGGAGGTTTTGTTTTTGCCCCAGAGCATCTTAATATACTCCATAAACGCATTTTTCTCAAGCATGACTTCAATTTCTTGATTTGTCCTAAAAAAGAGGGTGGTCAAGATGTTGTTGATGAAAACATCATATCCTTCTGCGAGTGGGCAATGAAGCACCCAGAGGTTGGATATCTCTGTCTTGCAAGTGGAGATAATGATTATTTCCCACTCTTTGAGAAGGCTGGAAAATTAGGCGTTAAAAGAGCTTTAGTGGTTCCTACGCTTAATTGTCTTGCCAAGATTCCAAAGGGTAAAAGATTGGTTGATCTCATTGATAGCCATCCTCTTACGGGTAGAAAAATGGTACTAAGGTCTGACTTACTATAATAACAGCGCTTGATACGCTGTTTTCTTTTCTTTACAAATACTTGACAATCTAATTTATTATGATATAATCCAGTTGTTCTTTGAAAATCCTATGCAATGTGCGTGGGATAACCATTCATTTTCGCTAACTCCTTGAAAGGGAGAGCAACAATGTCGAACCAGAATCGCAAGCACGGCAAGATCGTCAATCTCAAGGACTTGGGGGCTCACTTTGAGCATCTCCGCAACCAACTCCCCACCGTCGGCGAGCTCAAGAAAGAGTTCACCGATCTCGATCAGATGATCGAGCAAAAGCTGACCATGGTCAGCCGGATTGAGCAGGGCGTGGCTGACATCATCGAGTCGCGAAAGGCCGCTCGGGCCTGGGTCAACACCAAGGAGGGGTTGGCAAGGAAGATTGCCACTGCCGCTGTCGAGGAGAACATGTCCTCGACTGAGAGGTACTTGAAAGAGTACTTCGAAATCGACGACATCATATTTTCCACCGCGGCCAAGAAAGCGTACGTGCTTGTGGCCCTCTCCGAGGAGTTCAAGACTCCCGAGGAGGCCAAGGAGGCACTCGTTGACCTGGAGGATCGGGGACTGCTCAAGCAGTGCCCTGTTCAAAACCCGGCGGCCATCAAGATTGGCTACCAGTCCTACATCCTCGACATCAATCTTGATGTCGAGGAAAGGAAGGAGGTGCACGAGCCAATCGTGGCCTTCTCCAAGATTATCATGCAGCTGGTGCATCAGCGCCGGCAGCAAGACACCAAGGAGATGAATGAGCGGGCAGACATCTCCTTGGACGAACTTCTGGACGGAAAGGCGGGCGAATGCGTCATTCGTGTGCCTGCGGAGTCCTACGAAAAGGACGGCAAGGAAATGTGGCGGGGAGGCGGTCACGTCAACGTCAAGAGCGACGGCAAGTTGGTTTGGCCTCTCAAGGGAGTCGGATCGCTTGAGAGCGCGATTGCCTTCATGAAGGAGGCGAACCTCTCTCTCACCCTCAATATGGTGAGCTTTGAAAAAGTCCCAGACTTTTTCAAGCTCAAGGAATTCGCTCAGCGTAAGCTGGGTATGTCAGAAGAGGACGCCACCAAGCATGCCAACAAACAGCGTGCGCTGTGGTACCTGTTTGATCGCGCAATCCGCGAACAGCAGGTGCAACGGGATACGGCAGAGGCTCGCGAGGAGTTCAAGAAGAGCTCCAAGGCAACGGCGTCGCAGTTTTTCGGGCTTGAGGAATCAAGCGCGGAGCCGGCGATGCTGGAGTTTGCCGGGGTCTTCAAGACCAACACCAGCGCGATCCATAACCCCTTCTTGCTCGCAAAGCAAGAGGGGGTTGAGGTGGAGATCATCGCGGTCTCCCCTCACGCCGAGGATCTGCTCGGCAAATATGTGGGGAAGAAATTCCCCTCAGAGGACACTTATCGCAAGTGTCCGCCGGCGCTCGGACGGGTCTTGCGAGCAATTCTTGGCCAGACCGACATGGCCAAGACAACGGCTATCACAGCCACCACGGCTGAGTAGCTGAAACAAAATCAAGGGGCGTCAGAAATGTTCATGAGGAACATTCTCTGACGCCCTTTTTCTTTTAATTAAGATTTGAAAAGTATTTTAAAAAATGATAACATTCCCACATAGCTCGTGACATAGAACACACAACAGAAACATCAATTTATGATTTTGTTTCATGTTCAATGTTTCATGTTTTATGAAATTAAATCCTTTAGTCAAAAATTTTATATTCGTAGTTTTAATACTAATCGTGGTTGGTGGGCTTTTTAGTTTGTTTTATTTACCCACAGAACAAAAAAGCGAAATTTCTCTTTCTCAATTAGTTTCTGATATTAACCAAGATAAAATAAAAAAAATTGATGTTGCAGGAGACACAGTAAGCATTACATATCAAGATGATAAAATGGCAAAGTCAATGAAAGAATCAAATTCTGTCCTATCAGATGTGCTGGTTAATCTTGGAGCAGATAGGACAAAATTGCAGACAATTGATATTTCAGCCAACACAGAGGAGCAAAGCGTTTGGTCTTGGCTATTCCCTACTTTGCTTTACGGTGTTTTGCCACTTTTGTTAATTGGTTTTTTCTTGTGGACAATGATGAAGCAGACAAAATCAGGAGCCATGCAGGTTTTTGATTTTACAAGAGCCAAAGCCAGAATATTTGGAGCAGATGGACATGATAAACAAAAGATTACTTTCAAAGATGTAGCCGGATTAAAAGAAGCCAAAGAAGAGTTAATTGAAATTGTAGATTTTTTAAAGTTTCCAAAAAAATATTTAGAAATGGGAGCTAAAATTCCACGAGGAGTTTTGCTTTTGGGGCAAGCAGGTATTGGAAAAACATTATTGGCACGAGCTGTTGCAGGAGAAGCTAATGTTCCATTTTTTTCAATTTCTGGGTCTGAATTTGTGGAAATGTTTGTTGGAGTGGGGTCAGCTCGTGTAAGAGATTTGTTTTCAATGGCAAAGAAAGCTTCACCTTCAATAATTTTTATTGATGAGTTAGATGCGATTGGGCGCCACAGGGGTGCTGGAATTGGAGGGGGGCATGATGAAAGAGAACAAACTTTAAATATGATTTTGGTTGAAATGGATGGATTTGAGAGGGAATCAGGAGTAATTGTAATGGCTGCAACCAACAGAGGAGATATTTTAGATCCAGCACTTTTGAGGCCGGGCAGATTTGATAGAAAAATTGTTTTAGATCCTCCGGATGTTCATGACAGAGAAGAAATTTTAAAAATTCATTCACATGGTAAACCATTAAATGGTAGTGTAAATTTTAAGGAAATTGCAGAAAGAACTCCTGGTTTTTCTGGAGCAGATTTGGCTAATGTGGCCAATGAAGCAGCTTTACTGGCAGCCAGAAAAAACAAAAGCCAAATTTCTCAAAATGAGTTTTTGGACTCAATTGAAAAAGTTTTGCTAGGCCCTGAGAGAAAATCTCATATTTTGTCAAAAAAAGAAAAAGAAATTGCAGCTTTTCATGAAGCCGGTCATGCTTTAGTTTCAAGCTCAATTAAAGGGACTGAACCTGTAAGAAAAATTTCAATTATCTCAAGAGGAATGGCCGGAGGATATACTTTGCAGGTACCATCTGAATCAAATAAGATGAGAACCAAGACACAATTTCTAGCTGAAATTGCCACATTGCTTGGAGGATTATCTGCTGAAAGATTGATTTTTGGTGAAATGTCTACTGGAGCTTCAAATGATTTGGTTAAGGCTTCTGAATTAGCCAGAAGAATTGTAAAGGAATACGGAATGTCTTCTTTGGGACCAATAGTTTTTGGAGATACAGATAATATGGTATTTTTGGGAAGAGAAATTTCAGAACAAAGAAACTATTCTGAAGAAGTGGCAATGAAGATTGACAGAGAAATAGAAAAGATTATTAGGGGAGAAGAAATAAGATCTGCTAAAATAGTTAAAGATAAAAAATCTTTATTAGAAAAAATTGCCAAAACTTTAATTGAAAAAGAAACCATAGAAAGAGAGGAGTTTGAGAAATTGATTGGGACAAAAAAAGTATAAAAAAGATATAAAAAATATATACCCAATTAAAATATTATTTTAATTGGGTATAAAGGCTCCCATAGCTCAGCGGCAGAGCACCCCGCTTATATCGGGTAGGTCCTAGGTTCGAATCCTAGTGGGAGCACTATCATAAAAAGCACCTTGATATCAGAACTACAGATAGTATAATAACAGTATGAAGTCAAAGTGGTTCAGTATTAAGGAAAAGGCAATTTCTCTTAGAAAGAGGGGTTTTTCTATAGGATATGTGGAAAAAAAATTAGGGATTAGTCGTTCTACGTTAAGCGGATGGTTTAAAAATATTGAACTTACCAAAGAACAGAAGGAAAGGCTGTTGCAAAATCGGAAACTTGGATTAATATCTGCTCAGAAAAAGGGTGGGCAGTGGCATGCTTATCAGGGAAATCAAAGAAGAGCAGTTATAAGGAGAGATATAGAAAAATTATTTCCAAAAAAAGTTTTTAACAAAAAAACGGGGGAATTAATTATAGCTGCGTTTTATTTGGCCGAAGGATCAAAAAAAGAAAATGCCTTCTCAATAGCTAATTCAAATCCCACTATCTTAAAGTGTATTATAAACTTATTGCGATATTTATATGCATTAGATGAATCTAAGTTCAGATGCTGTCTTCATTTAAGAAATGACCAAAACGAAAAAAAAGTGAAAAATTATTGGTCAAATTTATTGAATATTCCAAAAGAGAAGTTTCATAAAACCCAGTTTGATAAAAGGACAACTAAAAAAACATATAGGTATTATAAAGGAGTTTGTGTTGTTTACTACTTTGACATTGCCTTACAGAGAAGAGTTCTTTATCTCGGGGAAAAATTATTAGATGTCGTAATTAATTTGGGCGGTTAGCTCAGTTGGTAGAGCATTCGCTTGACGTGCGAAAGGTTCACAGGTTCGAACCCTGTACCGCCCACCAGATTTATAAGGTAAATAATATGAATCTTAAAGTAATTTATGAAGACGGGAGTGTTTTGGTGGTAGATAAACCAGCTGGTGTTGTTGTATTTCCAGAGGGAGAGACAAGGCGTGTTCGTGCAGGTGGTTCAAAAACATTAATTGACTACTTAATTGAGCAAAACCCCGAATTAAAAAATGTAGGAGAAGGTCCAAGGTATGGAGTGGTTCATAGATTAGATAAAGATACTTCAGGCATATTATTGGTTGCAAAAAGGCAGGAGGCCTTGATTTTTTTTCAAAAACAGTTTAAAAGTAGAGAGGTAGGAAAGAAATATACAGCTCTTGCTACAGGGGTTTTTAAGGAGGACAGCGGTATTATAGAAACCATGATTAGTAGGTCTCCTCAAGACCCAAGAAAGCAAAAAGCCTACCCTATTGGAAGCGAAGCTCCAAAAAGCGCAAGAGATGCTATTACAGAGTATAAAGTTAAAGAAATATTTGAGGATTATACTTTACTTGATGTAGATATTAAGACAGGAAGAAAGCACCAAATAAGGTGTCATCTTACCTATATTCATCATCCAATAGCGGGTGATAAGTTATACGGATTTAAAGACTCGCCAACGCCGGATGGTTTGAATAGACAATTTTTACACTCTTCTTATTTAAAAATTAAATTGCCAAACGGCAATATAAAAGAATTTGAATCAGATTTGCCAAAAGAATTAAAAATGGTTTTAGAAGAAATTAATCCAGCAAAACAATGAAAACAACAATAATAAAAAATCAGTTAAAAGCAATTCCACAAATAAGACCTGGGGATACTCTTAAAGTACACCAAAAAATTAAAGAAGGAGAAAAAGAAAGAATACAAATTTTTGAAGGCATTGTAATTGCAAAGAAACACGGAGAAGGAGTTTCAGGTACTATTACTGTCAGAAAAGTTGTAGACGGCGTAGGAGTTGAAAGAATATTTCCTATTCATTCTCCATTGCTAAGCAAGATTGAAGTTGTAAAATCAGCTAAGGTTAGAAGGTCAAAATTATATTATATAAGACATGCGAAGGGAAAGAAGGCAAGGCTTAAGTTAAAAGAGTTTGTCGGCGCCGTTGTAGCAGAAGAACCAAAGGCGGAAACAGTAAAAGATGTTGCGGTAGAAGAGATAGAAAAAACAACAGAATAAATAATTTCTAATTTGAGGCGGTACAACAAAGCGTGTTTTTAGTAATAAACTTTGTTGTACCGCCTCTATTTTTTACTTATAATAAAAAGGTGGCAGGAAAAGAGCGCGGGTGGCGAAACGGCAGACGCACTACCTTGAGGTGGTAGCGCTCGAAAGGGCATGCAGGTTCGACTCCTGTCCCGCGCACAGGACGGAGTCGAATCCAAGTAGGGGTCGGGAGGAAAGAATTTCCTCCTGTGTAGGAAATTATTCAAAACCGAGGGTTTTGAAAGAGGAGTGTAACGACGACTGGTTCTAGCGAGGCTTTTGCCGAGCGGATTCCTGTCCCGCGCACCCAGCATTTAATATTATGGACGCTTAGCTCAGTTGGTAGAGCAACTCGTTTACACCGAGTAGGTCATAGGTTCGAGTCCTATAGCGTCCACACTTTGACAGAAAAGAGTAATGCCGTGGTAGCTCATTGGTAGAGCAGACGCCTGAATCTTCGGGCCGTCCCGCAGTAATGCAGGAATGTAACTGGGTGAATTCGGGGAATGATTCAATATAGGTTGAATAGAATCCCGAGCCAAGTCCAGATTTTTATAAAATCAGGAAAGGTGTAGAGACTATCCTTTTAAGGAGTACTCTTTAATTCACATTAAAGCGGAAGCGCCCAGCCCCTAACCAAAATTGGAAGGGTGATGATATAGTCCAAAAAAGCGCTAGGAAGAGCGCCTGGTAGGGAGTTCGATTCTCCCCCGCGGCACATTTTAAAAATGGACGGACACCCGTCCATTTTTAATTACAGAGATAAAAAAAAGATATACACAGGGTTGTGTATATCAAAACCGTACACACGTGCTATGCTTATAGTATGAGAGATGACAAACAAAAAGCGCTAAAGTTACGTCTACAGGGGAAAAGCTATACAGAGATTAACAGCATTTTAGGTGTTCCTAAGTCTACTTTATCTGACTGGTTTGCAACATTAGAAATTTCAGCAGAAGTTCAGCAAAAAATTAGTAAAAGAACACAAAAGAATGCGCTGGAAAGTTTACTAAAAAGAAATAAGCTTCAGACTTATTATGCAGAACAAAGGGCTCGAGATATAAGAGAAAGAGCAAAAAGAGAAGTTTCTAAATTATCTAAAAATGAATTATTTTTGGTTGGGGTGTCTCTTTACTGGGCTGAAGGATACAAGAGGCCAGTAGTAATTAAAGGAAAAATAAAAACAAGACATGCAGTTAGTCTTACTAATTCTGATCCTTATTTAGTAAAAATGTTCCTTAGATTTTTACGAGAGATATGCAAGGTACCAGAAGAAAAAATTACAGCTGGAATTAGGATTTATGAGCACCAAAATGCCAATTACTTACTAGATTTTTGGAGCAAGACAACTGTCATAACTCCTAGTAAATTTAATAAGTTTTACTATGGATTAAGTAAATCAAGTTTAGGAAAAAAACCATTTAACATCTTGCCATATGGCACAATTCAGATTAGAGTAAATAGTACAGAACTTTATCATAAAATTATGGGATGGATAGATGGATTAGCAGGTTCTAATTAAAGTATTGCGGGCGTCGTATAGTGGCTATTATGGGAGCTTGCCAAGTTCCAGATGGCGGTTCGATTCCGCTCGCCCGCTCAAACAAAAAAGACGGAATTTGCCCCGTCTTTTTTTGTTTGATTTTTAGAAAACATATGATAGAGTTTATTTAAGTAAAAAAACAGTTCATTGAAAGGAAACCGCACATGAAAGACAAAGTTCGTTTCAGTTGGATTATTGCTACTGGCTTTCTATTGGGTATCATCATGCTATCTGTATTACTGTTATTTATTGGAGGAGTTATTCCTTCAATTCTTATTTATTTATTGATTGGAATTATTATTGTTGGCATTTATGGATTCCTCATTTCTGCCTATATTGCCTTAGCAAACACACTATTATCGCCTTTGACTATAAGCACATTAAAGGCACATCGCAGTCCAACCTTTGAATTTGTTGAAGTAGCTCCAAGCAATAAACCAGAAGATGTTGCAAGAACAATTATGCAATCTTCTCAACTGACAATGATTGTCCTCGACTTTGATAGAGACGCTTGGACTCTTGAATATGCAGTAGTATGGATTCGTTGTTTCCGTGTCTTCTATCAGGAGTTTCTTTTTAATTTGCGCCAATCGGGGCAAGTAGAGAAGAAAGATGTTGTAATAACCGTACCAATGGTTATTGTTTTTGGAAGATGGCAATATCCTGACATGTGGGACAAACTTGTTTATGCCGGTGCCTGTGTTTTTGACCGAGCGGTACGCAATATGGAATGCCATACTATAGAACAGCTTAAGGAGCATTTTGCAAAACTGATTTCTTAGTGTGTAATTCAATAACGAAAGGAGACCACAGATGGCACAGTTTGGTTTTGTATTTTCGCTTCCTCATCCATCAGAAGAGGAAATGACTAACATCGAAGCTTATTTCCAAAAAGGTTTTGAGGCAGTGGAGCCGTTTTTAGTGAATGGCTTGCGTTTTGCTTCAAAACAAGAGTACATTGGCACAGCTTGCATTGTGGGTCCTGAAGATGAGTGTCAGAAACTCAAACAGTTAATAGAAGAAAGGGGTCTTGGCGAAATGATTCCAAACACAGACTGCATTCGCCCTGCCTAAAAATCAAGGATTGGGCTTCCGCCAATCCTTTTTATTTTGTAGATTTTTCGTGAAAAAGTGTTTCATTTTAGGGCAAAAAGAGGGTTATTGACAGATTTTCTACTGTATTGCATAACTATTGACATAGGCCCTTATTTATGATAGTATGGATGTATAGCCTGAACAGGGCTTTTTTATATAGAATTAAACCAAATTATATGAATAAATCACTATTATTTCGCTCTATTTTGGTAGGTATGGTTCTTGGAGCGTCATTATATGGAATATCAAAACCCCATGTAATAAATGCTGATTTTGAAAAACAAACTCTATCTGATCAGTACGAGGTTGAGAAAACTGTTAAGATGGTGATTACTGCTTATTCAAGTGCTTGGGAAGAAACTACTGGAATTCCTGGTAAGCCAGGAGTTATTACTGCTTCAGGTAAGCATGTTGAAGACGGTATTATTGCCAATAATATGTTGCCCTTTGGTACTAAGATTAGGATTCCTGAATTGTATGGAGATAAGGTGTTTATAGTTCAAGACAGAATGCATAGAAGAAAGGGATTATATCATGTTGATATTTGGATGCCAGAGAAGCAATTGGCAAAAAACTTTGGAGCAAAAATTACTGAAATTGAAGTTTTAGAAAGCTAAATTAAAACTAAAAACCCACGCTTTTACACGTGGGTTTTTAGTTTGTTTCTGGTGCCCAAGTCCAAACCTTATTATAATTTTTGAGGACTTGAACTATATGTCTATGCTAAAGGAGAAATTGTCCGAAATCAAGCAATTCGCAGTAGTTTAGTTTAAAATAGTAAAATTAGACCAACCAAAAACCGCCAGAAGGCGGCTGATGGTTCGAACAAGTTTATTTCCTTGCCCAATCTTTGCATTCATCGCACAAACGCTTACCACCTGTTCCACTTCTCCAGTTTTCTTTTTCAATATTGTTTCCAGTATTGCATTCACTATGGTTATGGTAAACTGGTTGTTTGACGGAATGCCATGGATTTTTTATTCCCATGGTAAAAATCTTTTTAATTGTATTATGACCGACCCCATGTTCGAACCAAGCGAGTATTAAAAAACTCGCTTCCAAAGGGTACGACGTCAATTACTAAGAAAAAAGTTTTAATTTTATCTTGGAACTGATTGCGACATCAATTTCTTGACGCCGCACCCTCTATAAGCGAGTTTAATCAGGTTGCGATTTGTTAAAACTGGATTTCTTGTAAAGGAAATTGTGTCGCACCCTAATTATAACTTTTTGGCAAAAGACCTGTCAATGTGGATAAATCTTTTTTAAGGAGGAATGACTGATATATTAGCCGATAATAGTTATATGTCAAGATTAATAGGTAGAACTATCACTTTTTTAGCATTTTGACAATAAAATTTTTTAGGTTTTTTAACTGCTTAAAATAATATATAATATATTAATGGCTTACTACTACGATAACAAATTAGAGAAAGATTACTCCCAAAAACAAAACATTCAATATCGAAGAAAACTCGGGCAGTTCTTTACACCCTTTGAGATAGCTTCATTTATGGCTGATTGGGTTTTGCTCAACAAAAAAAATGACCTTTCTATCCTTGACCCAGCATCTGGCTTAGGAGTTTTTGAGAGGGCGATAGCATCTAAGAAGAAGGATAAAAAGGTTGCATTTGATGCATGGGAAATAGATGAAAACCTTTCAGAGAAACTAATAGAATTATTTTCCAGATTAGACATTAAGGCTAATGTTGTAAATCAAGACTTTTTCAATACTTCTTGGAATAAAAAATATGATGGCATTATTGCAAATCCCCCTTACTACAAACACCACTTCATAGATAACAAAGACAAGATATATCAAGAAATTTGTTCTAAAACATATTTTAAGTTTAGTATTCAAACCAATATCTATTGCTGGTTTCTTGTTAAGTCTTTAAATTTACTTAAAGACGGAGGGCGATTGGCTTTTATTATTCCTAGTGAATTCTTGAATGCTAATTATGGAGAAAGTATTAAGAGCTACCTAATTCAATCTGGTATTGCCTTAAATATTATAAATATTAATTTTAAGGAGAATGTTTTTGATAATGCTCTTACTACATCAGCAATAGTTTTAGCTGAAAAAACTAATGTAAAGCCCACGGAAATCAATTTTTTAAATATTTTAGACATCGCAGAATTAAAAGATTTAAATGGTTTCCTTGAAAAATGCAAAAAAATTTCAATTAGTTTTGATAAACTAAATCCAAAGATAAAATGGAGAAATTATTTTAATGGTAATGAGATTAAGAAAAGTGAGTACTTAATACCATTTTCTGAAATAGGTAGATTCTCCAGGGGAATAGCTACGGGCTCGAATGAATATTTTATCTTAACCCCTGAAGAGAAAAATAAATTTAATATTCCCGATGAGTGTGTTATCCCGTGTGTTGCAAAATCTGTGTTTGCGAAAGATATTAAATTTAGGAAGGAGGACTTCTCTGATTTAGTTAAACAAAACAAAAAGGTTTATCTGTTTAATGGAAAGGCATCTGAAAATGAGAATTGCCTTTCTTATATAAAGAAAGGGGAAAGGGATGGTATAAATAATAGATTTTTAACAAAAAACAGAAGTCCTTGGTATTCCTTGGAAAATAGGGAGGTTTCTAATATATGGGTTTCCGTTTTTGGAAGGAAGGGAATTAAATTTATCTGGAACGATAGTAATTGCAAGAATCTGACCTGCTTTCATTCATTTTATCCCTCTAAAGAAAAAAAATACTTAGATATTTTATTTATTTATCTAAATACGGATTTTGCCAAAAAACTACTTGATTATGAAAAAAGAGAGTATGGAGATGGATTAGAAAAGTTCGAACCCAATGACATTAATAAGTCTTTAGTCTTTAATTTTAACACACTCTCCTCTATGGATTTCGAAAACCTTAAAAAATTACAGGCAATGCTTTTAAGTTCAAAAGAAGAAGAAAGAAAAGAATTTATAAATAAAGCAGATTTAACCTTTAGAAAGTATTATCAATTAGCTTAAATAATTCATCTTTATCGATTTTCGCACTGCCGCCCTCAAAAACAACGTAGTGCAACAAACGACCACCAGCTAATTCTTTTCTGCTGCCTACTAAATTAGGAACTTCGACTTCGTCACTTAAAACATGACCTCTATCTAAGTAGATGTGTATCGTTTCTTTATATTGATTTTTTGGGTTTTTCTCGATTACGAAAGCAGAGTTAGCATCTATTTGTCCGATAATTTTTTTATTTTTCACGCCTTTTTCTTTAATCTCACCATTCTTCAGTAAAAGCAGTATTTCTTCAAAAGATATAATATAAATAGCATCAAAGAACACCTGAACATAGAAATGGGGAACTCCAAATGTAGTAACCCATTTTAAGACCACTAACAAATCTTCTACTTTTGGTGTAAAACTTAAAAATGGTCTATCTTTTTTCGCAATAAACTTTTTTGTTAGATACGCACTGGACCTTACCTCAAATCCAGCAATTGCTTTTGGAACTATGGCCTCTAATTCGCTTTGCGAAAGATTACTTATATCGGTGCCCCATTCTTTTTGATAATCTTCAGGCTTAAATAAGAGGATGTCAGGTCTTTTACCAATAGAATCTAATTCGTCTTGATACGCTTCGTAGAAATCTTTAAATTTTACATCTCCTGCGATTATTTTATCTGATTTACCGTACTTTACTGGAATATAGGGTAAGCCTGCATTCTTTAATGTATTAAAAAATAATAATTCAGCCCAATCTCCTTGTTCACTGTGGGTTAAAAAATCCGAAAAAGCCTGAGTGGGTGCAGTGCCTCGTTTTCGCCCTACCTCAAGGTCAACAATATTTTTGGGTATTTCCTGGCTAAGTTTTTTTATTAAGCTTTTGTAATCCATAGAAATCTTTATAGTCAATCGTACCAAAGGGTCGAGACATTGTAAATAAAAAAACCATTCTCTGGGTTCAAGGTAGAATTATCTGGATTTTTTGAAAAAATTGCTTAAACCCCTGCTAATAGGCTTAAACAATGGGTGCAAAGGCAGATTAGTACTAACTATTGTGGTTTACACTAACTAATAGGTATTTGAACTCTGTTAATTTTTCAAGAAAAGATGAATAAGTATGCCAGTTTAATGTATAGGACCCGCTAAGACATATTGTTTTTTCCCTTCCCTGCATTACGCCTAAAGATGTTTTTGGTCCCCAGCTTAAATCACCATTTATATTCCTACCCTCGCAAAGTTTGAATTCTGCATCATTGGTATTTGGGTTCCTTGCTTCCTTCCAGTAAAAACCTTCGTTTGTAAGCATGATTACATATCCAATGGCTTTTTTATTACTTTGAGTAAATCTTTCTATTCTTGCGATATCTTTTATAAAATCATAGGCTCCAGTATCGGTAGAACTTTGTTCTGTTAGTAAAAAGTCTTCTCCATTATCATTAATTTCAAGTTTTTTGGTTTTATACTTTAGCTCTATAAAATAAAAATAACTATCTATCTTTATCCATATATCCAGATACTCTTTTCTTTCCTTACCAAAATTCCTTTCCAATCTAATTACTGCGTTAGGAAATTGCTTTTGTATCAGCCAAGCCAAGGCGAACTGAAAATCTGCTTCGGAATGGAATATTTTTCTTTCCTGAGATAAATCTGATAGCGTTTTTTTAATATCAAATCCTGTTTTTTTCATACAAAAAACCACCACGGACAGAGGCTCGAAGCCTCTCATACCGGTTTCCCGATATGGCTAAACAAGCAGATTCCGTGATGGATCTTTATGCTTGTTTAGACTTTGGTGCCATACCCATAGACCTTCTATGGGGTTAGGCTCATTATTAAATTGTTGATTTACTTTACCACTTATGCTGATTATTTTCCACGTTTAATTTACGCTTTTGACTTGAAAAAAGATTTGTTCGGTAGCAGTATAATGGAATGGAAAAAGAAATTGTATTGTTGGCAAAATATCTCAAAGAATTTGGTGGAAGCGTGTATTCTTTTGATTGGTTTGAAGAAAAGTTTAAGATTAAGAACGATGTTTGTTTGCATGTTCTAAATATCTTAAAAGAAGCAGGGGCAATAGATTTTGGAATAATGCCTTGGCATCATAATGGGGAGCCAGATAAAATGGATGAATTTTTAAATGAAAATATAGACTTAGTCACTAAAGAGCCCATCAAAGAATTAAAGATAATTACTAGGGAAACTAAAGAAGGGAATTTTAAGGAAAAAACTGTTAAGTATGCTTCACTGCATGATTTTGGTGTAGTGATTTTAAACACAGATATAAAATTATTATCTAAAATTATTGCATCGCCATCTTCTCTGGATGCTGTTTTTAAAAAAATTGGTCTTTACCCACAAAAACCAGTATTTAATGAGAAAGAAGGTAAAATATTTCTTTTGGATAAGTCGTGTTCAATTCCAGCAGGTAATCAATTTGAATTGTGTAAGACTGTTTTTGGTCGTCCTATTGGTGAGTGGATTGCAGAAAATGATCTAGCGAATGCTATTGATATTACCGGTTCCAAAAAGGGCAATCGTTATATTTATGACACTATGCTGGCCGTGAACGAGAAAGTAAAAGAGAAACTTGGTGTAGAAGATTTAATGGAATGGGACTTAAGCAAACTAAGAATAAGGAAAGAATTATTTGGGTAAAGTAGCTACAAAACCTAAAAGAATCGGGTGACTCAAAAGTGAGTCACTTTTTGTTTGTCATAGTGGGGACATCCTCACTATTTTTTATTTACAGAAAGTGGAAAAGAAAAAAGCGAAAATATTGCGCTTGGCTTTCGAACGATATGTGAAAGGAAATCAAAGGTTAGAAGATATCGCTACCTTTTTGGCGAAGAACGGAATATCTACGCGCTCCGGAAAGAGAATCTCAAAAACAAGAGTGGCTTTCATTTTGTCCAATCCGTTCTATGTTGGACTTTTTAACTACGCTGGCGAACTTCACGAAGGTAAGCACGAGCCAATCATTTCAAAGAAACTTTTTGATGAAGCGCAGGAAGTGTTGCGGAAGCGTGGACAACCTGAACGAAAACCACAAAATGAACCACAACCTTTTTGCAGGCTTATTTCCTGCGCTTCTTGTGGAATGATGATAACTGGCGAATACAAGGTTAAAAAACAGAAGAATGGAAATGTGCATAACTATACTTACTATCACTGCACGAAAAAGCGTAAAGATATGAAATGTCCCGAACCTTGTATTCGGGAAGAAGAATTAGATCGCCAGTTATCATCCGAAATTCAAAAAGTTTCTTTACCCAAAGACTGGGCGGAGGAACTAAACCACATGGCACTGGAGGAACACAAAAATTCCACCCAGTCTTTGACTGCTTGTGTGAAAGAAAAACAGGAAAAAATTTCTGCTATCAATTTGAAGTTGGAGCGACTTCTTAGCGGTTATTTAGAACAAGATATTGAAAAGGAAACCTATCGTGTAGAAAAAGCAAAACTTGTATTACAAAAGAAGTCGCTCG
>Ga0194121_10006380_pt1 | contig 15814 bp, 15 predicted proteins | sample TA2MahCa50mmetaG_FD_148609 | JGI IMG/M metagenome (GOLD analysis project Ga0194121, IMG submission 148609) | Freshwater microbial communities from Lake Tanganyika, Tanzania - TA2015020 Mahale Deep Cast 50m | ecosystem: Environmental > Aquatic > Freshwater > Lake | place: Tanzania: Lake... | reverse complement strand
TCGGCGGCGAGCAGTCGGAGGCGCTCGGGGAAGCTCGGACGCGAGGCCGCCGACCAGCTCAAGCGCAGCGAGCGGCGCGCCCGCACCGAGGCCCTCGACCTGGGCCTGGCGCTGGTCTGCGCCTGGTACCGCGACCTCGCCGCGCTGGCCTCGGGCGCCGGGGAGGTCGTGCTCAACCCCGACCGCAGCGCCGAGCTGGCCGAGGACGCCGCGAGGGTCGACGCGGGCGCGGCCGGCCGCGCGGTCGACCTGGTCCTGGAGACGCGCCGGCGGCTGCGCGTGAACGTCTCCGAGGGGCTCGCGCTCGAGGCGCTCTGGCTGCGCCTGGCCCAGACGCTGGCGGCCTGAGCGGCGCCTCGCGGCCGCGATCGGCCGCCGGGACGCCGAGCCTGTGTTAAGAAATGCTCAGATGGCGAGCGCCGAGGCGAACGCGGGCGTCGACAGCGCCCCTGGCAAGACCCCCGCCGGCCTGCTGAGCGGGCGGCGCGTCGGCATGCGGATCTGGCTCGGCGCCGCGTTCGCGCTGGTCACGCTGATCACCGCTTTGGCCGTCTACGTCTTCGTCGACGACTCCTCGGGCCGGACGCTGCAGAGCGAGAGCGCCGACCTCGCGGTCGGGCGCACGGCCAGCATCGCCGACACGCTCGAGGGCACCTCCACGCTGGAGGCGGCGGCGATCCTGAACGACTCCAACACCGAGACCTTCCAGGTCTGGGCGGTGAACCGCAGGGGCGGCTCGTTCGCGCCGCCCGCGATCCCGCCCGCCGACCTGCGCTCGATCGGGCGGGCCGGCGAGGCCTCGGCCGCGGCCCGGGCCGGGCGACGGTTCCGCGCCGACCTGCCCGGTGACCGTACCATCGCCTCGGCCCCGATCTTCGGCCCCGAGGGGGTGCGCGGGACGGTGGTGGTCGTCGCCGAGCCGCCCCCGGCGCTGACTCGCGCCTTCGACGACCTGCAGGGCGACCGCGTGCGGGCGATCCTGATCGCGATCGCGGTGGGGGTGCTGGTCGGCTTCGTCGTCTCCTCCCTGATCGCGATCCGGGTCAAGCGGCTCGCCCGCAGCGCCGAGCAGATGGCCTCGGGCAACTTCGATGCGCCGCTGCCGGCGGGCGGCGGGGACGAGATCGGCGACCTGACCCGCGCCCTGGACACGATGCGCGAGGCGCTGCGTGACAGCTTCGACCTGCTGGCCACCGAGCGCGACCGCCTCTCGGCCATTCTCGACGGGCTGCGCGAGGGCGTGATCGTCGTCGGCGAGGACGGCGAGGTCCGCTTCACCAACCCGGCGGGGCAGGGGCTGGTCCGGCACAGCCAGCCCGCCGCGGCGCTGATCCCCTCGCTGCGGGCGGCGGCCGAGCGCGGCTCCCACGACATCCCGGTGCTGAGCATCGAGGACCGCGTCTACCGGGTCCAGGCGCGCAGGGTGGCCGCCGAGCACGCGGTCCTGGTCGTCGTCAGCGACCGCACCGACGAGCTCAAGCGAGAGCAGGCCGAGCGCGAGTTCGTCTCCAACGCGGCGCACGAGCTGCGCAACCCGCTGGCGGGCATCAGCGGCGCGATCGAGGTCCTGCGCCGCGGCGCCAAGGACGACCCCGACGCCCGCGAGCGCTTCCTCGGCCGGCTCGCCGACGACGCCGAGCGCATGACCAGGCTGACCCAGTCGCTGCTGATGCTGGCGAGGGTCGAGGCCGCGGGCGAGCGCGAGGAGGCGGACGTCGTCGACGTCAGCCTCGCAGCGGAGGAGGCGGCCGAGGTCATCGAGCCCCCCGAGGGGGTGCGGGTCGCGAGCCACGTGGAGGGCGACCTGGTCGCCAACGGCGACCCGGTGCTGTTGCGCCAGGTCCTGATCGGACTGCTGACCAACGCCTGCAAGAACACGCCTGCGCCCGGCGTGGTTACCCTTCGCGCCTCCCAAGCGGAAGGCGGAGGCGTGATCATCGAGGTCGAGGACACCGGCAAGGGCATCCCGCCCGCCGAGCAGGATCGCGTCTTCGAGCGCTTCTACCGCGGCAGCGGCTCGCTCGAGACGGAGGGCTTCGGGCTGGGCCTCTCGATCGCCAAGCGCATGGTGGACGTGATGGGTGGGCAGATCGGGCTGCGGTCGGCGCCCGGCAGCGGCTCGACCTTCTGGGTCAGGCTGCCGCAGGCGAAGCCGACCCCGACCCCGGTGGCCTGATGGCGCCCGAGGCCCCGACCAGCGGCCACATCCTCGTCGTCGACGATGAGCCCTCCGTGCGCGAGTCGGTCGGCTACGCGCTCGAGCAGGAGGGGTTCCAGGTGACCCTGGCCGAGGACGGCGAGGACGCCGAGGCGCGCCTGGCCAACTCCGACTTCGACCTGCTCGTCCTCGACATCATGATGCCGGGCAAGAGCGGCCTCGACATCTGCCGCGAGGTCCGCGCCCGCAGTCCGGTGCCGATCATCCTGCTGACGGCCAAGGACGCCGAGGTCGACAAGGTGGTGGGCCTCGAGGTCGGCGCCGACGACTACATGACCAAGCCCTTCTCGGTCCGCGAGCTGCTCGGCCGCGTTCGCGCCCAGCTTCGGCGCCGCGAGCTCGATCGCAGCGGCACCGGCCAGGGCGCCGCGATCGAGGCAGGCCAGGTCACGATCGACCTGGCGCGCCATCTGGTCACGGTGCGCGGCGAGCCGGTCAACCTGACCCGCTCGGAGTTCCAGGTGCTGAGGTTGCTGGCCGAGAGCCCCGGGCAGGTGTTCAGCCGCAAGGAGATCATGGAGGAGCTGTGGCAGACCGAGTTCCGCGGCGACGTGCGGGCCTGCGACGTCCACATCTCCAACCTGCGCCAGAAGATCGAGCGCGACCCCCAGAAGCCGGAGCTGGTGCTGACGGTGCGCCGGGTCGGCTACCGCTTCGCCGACTGACCCGGGTGGCTAGCAGTTGACGCGGTAGCCGCCCTGGTAGCGGCTGGGCGCGCCGACGATGCGGACCGGCGCAGAGGAGAGCCGGATAGGACCGGTCCGCCAGTCGCCGACGGAGCCCCGGGCGAGGCGCCCGGAGCGGGGGCGGGGAGAGAGCTTGGAGTTCAGGTTCTGGGCCGAGGGGGTCATCGTTCGTGCTTTCCTCGCACAGCATCGACCCCATGCATGGCCCGGCTTGAGCCAAATTTGGCCGTTCGACACCGTTGCGGAAGATATCCCCCTACCCGGGGAGGGCGGGCGCGGCCCGATCGGGGGAGAGCGGCGAGCCTCGCCGATTGGCGCCCCCCTTGCGCCGCGGCGGAGCCCAGGCGTTAAGGCCGCGCAGCAGCCTGCGGGTGACGCCGCTGATCGTTCGGGCGCCGTAGGAGAGGCTAGGGTCGCCCTCGGTCAGGACCGAGATCGCGAGCCGGCGCCCGCGGCGCTGCAGCAGGGCCGACTGGTTCACGCGCCAGCCACCCCCCGCGGGGTATCAGCCCCCCTTGAAGTGGACGCTCCAGCCCTTCGGCCGCGCCGGCGGCACACCCCAGCGCTGGCCGCCGACGATACGGCGCAGCAGGCCCATCGCGTAGGAGCGGTGCCGCGCCGGCACCAGCGAGCGGATGCGGAAGAAATAGCGCGCCTGGTCGCGAGCCGTGATCTGGCTGCCGCCTCAGACCTCGTCGGGGATGAAGCGCCGCATGCCGGCCCGGCGCGCGAGCCGGCGCAGGCCCGCGTTGCCGACGACGTCGTGGATCCGGGTCGCCGCGGCGTTGTCGGAGCGGCGGATCATCGGCCCCAGGGTCGCCTTCTCGCCCCCGTGCAGGCGGCGGCGCTTGACGCTGCCGCGGCGCAGGTAGGCGACGAGCAGCATCGCCTTGACCACGCTCGCCGAGGAGTGGCGGGCGCCGCGGTGGAAGCCGTGGATGCGGCCGCGCTCGTCGACGATCGCGAACGAGACCGACCCAGCCCGCCGCCGCGCGAAGCGGACCGCCTTCTTCATCCGGCGGCTCCAGGGGTAGGCGTCGACCGGTCGCTTCTTGCCGGCAGCGGGGACGGCCGGATCCCGGTCACCGGAAGCCGCCGCGGCGGGGGCGGCCGGGGTCAGCAGCAGAAATCCCATGACAACGAGGATCAGGATCTGGCCGCCCGGGCGCATCCGGCGCGATCCTATCCTCGGGTGAGCCGGGCAAGTCTGGGATCCCTCGGCCTAAGATGGTGCGCTCGCGCCCGGGTAGCTCAGTTGGCCAGAGCACGCCCCTCGTAAGGGCGGGGTCGCGGGTTCGAATCCCGCCCCGGGCTTGGGAACGGCCGATCGGCGTCTCGCCGCCGCCGCTGGCGAACGTTCCCAACCGCTCCGGCGGGGATCCCCACGGCGCCCCGCGCGGCGTAGAGCCCGCGGTCCGGACCAGCGCCGGCGCTTCAGGGCGCTTAGAGCTGGCGGTCGATGAAGGCGCGAGCGTCCGAGACGCGGGCGTAGATGCTGGGCCCGTAGCCACAGGGGATCGGGCCCGAGCTGGTGACGCCGACCAGCAGCGGCCCGGACGGGGTCCGGGCCACCAGCGGCCCGCCGCTGTCGCCCGAGCAGGTGGTCGCGCGAAACGGATAGGGACTGCGGATGCGCCGGATCCTGGCGCCGAGCGCGCAGATCATCGAGGCTGAGTCGAAGCCGCGCTTGCCGTAGCTGCGCTGGCAGTGGCGGTTTGCGAGCACCCGCTCGCGTGCGCTCTTCAGCCGGTCCGCAAGGCGGAAGCCCCAGACGCTGCGGGCGCCCCAGCCGGCCGAGTGCACCGCCCGCCCGGCCCGGGTGGCGGCGGCCGACTCGCGGGCGCTGGGCAGCGCCACCGGGGTCGAGGTGGCGGCGCCGGCCAGGGTGAGTACCGCGAGGTCGCGGATGTCCCTGCGGGGGCGGTAGTGAGGGTCGATCTTGATCCGCTTCACCCGCAGGCGCGCTCCGGCGCGCTTGCCGGCGATCCAGGGACTGTCCACGAGCACCCCGAGGCGCCGGCGCTTGACGCCCCGCACGCAATGGGCGGCGGTCAGCACCTTGGCGGGCGCGATCAGGGAGCCCGTGCAGATGAAGCCCGCCTTGCGCTGCTTGAGCGCGACGGCGAAGGACCAGCCGGCGGCGTCCGCCCCGCCGCCGCCGACGATCGCGGCCTGCGCCCCCGGCGCGGCCGGCGCGGTCGCCGGCGCGGTCGTGAGGACGGCCGAGGCGGCCGCCGACAGCAGCAGCGCGCAGATGCCCGCCCGGGTTGCGGTCAGGCCGCGCCTCACGCTTGCAGGATCGCCCTGAAGCGGCTGCGGAGGAAGTCGAGCGCGAGGCGGCGCTGGTCGGACTCGCCGAGCAGCTCGTCGTAGCCGAGCTCGGCCCCGGGAAAGCCGTCTCCGTTCCAGACCTCCTCGGGCCCCGCCTGCGCGATCGAGCTTTCCCAGGGGCCGACATATATGTAGGGCCGGGGATGGGACTCGTCCCCGGGCGAGACCCCGACGTTCGCGCGCCGCCCGCGCGCCTCGGAGCCGAGCTCGAAGGCGATGTCGAAGTGCTCGGGCCAGAGCTGAACCGGGCTCGGGTCCTCGTCGGCCTGCTCGGCGCGAAGCTCCTCCAGCACCGAGCAGGCGAATCCATAGAGCTCGCCCAGGGCGGCGGCGCAGGCGGCGTCCACCGCCGGCAGGCCCTCGAGCAGGGAGCCGTCGAGCGGACGGCGCTCCTCCTGTGGACCGCGCTGCTGCACGAGCTCGGTCCCCTCGACGCGCGTCTGGCAGTCGAGGCCGTCCAGCTCGTAATAGGGCGTCCCGAAGCCGCCGACGGTGAAGCGCAGCGCGATCTCGTTCTCGGGCAGGCGGGCCGGCGCCACGACCTCCTCGGCGACGCGATGCAACGCGGCGCGCGACGAGGCGAAGCCCTCGGGGAGGGGCCGCAGCGGCCTCCACGCCCCGAGCCAGCGGTCGGCGCACCAGCCCGCTATCTCGTGCCGCTCGCGGGCGACCTCGTCCCAGGTCAGGTCCCCGTGGTCGCTCACCGGGGAGACCAGGCGCCGGCCCTCCGGCACCTCGCCGGGGGCGACCGGGTCGTCGCTGAAGGGCGGCTCGCTGACCGCGGGCGGCGAGGGCTCGAGCACCCGAGCCTCGAAGTCTCCGCCCAGCAGATCCATCGCCTCGCCCCGGGGGTTCCTCATGGGCGCCTACCCTAGTCGGCCGATGCCCGCTGTCGCCGCCGGCCAGACCGAGTCAGAGCGCCTGCGCCAGCGGCGGGTCTTCCGCACCGTGATGGCGCTGATCGCGGGCGACACGGCCCTGTTCACGCTGGTGATCCCGGCGCTGCCGATCTTCCAGGACCGCTACGACCTCTCCGACGCAGCGGTGGTGCTGATCTTCGGCGTCTTCCCGCTGACCCAGCTGCTGACCACGATCCCGCTGGCGGCGCTGGTCGACCGCACCGGCCGGCGCCCGATCATGATCGTCGGCGCACTGGCGCTGCTCGCGAGCACGATCGGCTTCGCGTTCGCCGACAGCGTCCCCTTGCTCGTAGTCACCCGGGCGGTCCAGGGCTGCGCCGCAGCGCTCGTCTGGACGGCCGGCATCGCCGCGGTCTCCGACGTCTTTCCGCAACACCAGCTCGGCTTTCGCCTGGGCCTGGCCGAGACGGTCGGCGGCGCCTTCGGGCTGGTCGGCCCGGTCGCCGGCGGTGCACTGATCGAGCTGGTCGGGACCGAGCGCACGTTCGAGATCGCGGCCCTAGTGCCGCTGGCGCTGCTGGCGATGGCGCTGCGGGTGCCCGAGACGGCTCGGGCCGACGCCTCGCGGGCTCCCAGCCTGGTGGACGCGCTCGGCCGACTCTGGGCCAGGCCCGAGGCCAGGGCCGGGATCTGGGCGCTCGGCGCCTTCGCCGGCGTGCTCGCGATCGTCGACTCCCTGCTGCCGCTCGACCTCGACGACCGGCTCGGCGCCTCGACGGCGGCGATCGGGATCGTGTTCGGGATCGGCTTCGCGGGCCTGGTCGTCTTCGCGCCGCTCGCGGGCGCCTGGTCGGACCGCCACGGGCGCAGGCCGGCGCTGCTTGCGGGCGGGGCGCTCAGCGCGGCCGCCCTGCCCCTGATCGCCGTCGGCCCGATCTGGCTGGTGACGCTCGCGTTCTTCCTGCTCGGCTGCGGCCTGGCGACGATGGCCGCCCCGGCCGCCCCGCTGGTGGTGCTGTCCGCGGACCGCTCCGGGATGGAGGGCATGTACGGGCTCACCTCGGCGATCATCAACCTCGTGTTCGCCGCCGGCTACGCCCTCGGGCCGCTGCTCGGCGCCGCCTCCGCGCTGGCGCTGTCGCTGCCGGCGGTCACGGCGGCCGCCGCGGCCGCCGTGCTGCTAGTGGTCGTCGCCTCCGCGCGCGCGCTGCCGGCCGACCTCTGAGGCGACGAGGGCCACTAGCGCGTCGGCACCTGGTCCACGACGCCGCCGCCCGCGGCGCGGGGGACCTTCAGCGCCCCCGGCTCGCCCACGTAGTAGTGGTCGAGGTAGAGCCCGCAGGACTCGGCGAAGCGAAGCACCTCGAGGTCCTCGAGCCGCGTCGCCACCAGGTTCCCGAGCGAGGCGGTGGCGTCCACCCCGAGCAGGCGCTGCAGCCGGGAGAGCGGCTCGGCCGTGACCCGGATCTCGACCGGGCCGCCCTCGGAGGCGACCGAGCCGACGGGGAAGTAGGGGCCCTGGTCCGGCCGGTAGGGAAGCGCGCCCTCGAGCCCGGCCGGCGCGACCACCTCGATTCCCTCGGCCTCGACCCGGAGCGCCGAGACCTCGCTCGAGTACTGGAAGGAGAGCTGCCATTCGCCCGCCTCCAGCTCGATCGTCTGCGTGGCGGTCTGTCCCGGCTCGAGCTCGGCGATCGCGCCGCGGTCGGGATCGCCGTCGGCGAGCGGCTCGCCCTCGACCTCCCAGTAGAGGCGCTTCGCGACCACCGGCCGCGGCCAGGTGATCGCGAGTCCCTTGCGCTTCAGCAGCTCGCGGAACTTCGGGTTCGAGCAGCGGAAGATGCGGCCGGGGCGCGCCTCCTCGGCGAGCGCGCCGACGAACGGCGTGCGGTCCACCCGCTCCCAGAGCACGTAGGACTCGGTTCGGTCCACCTGCTCCCAGTTGGGCGGCGCGCCGCTCTGGTAGTCGGCGCTGGTGGTGACCGCATAGTCGAAGAAGTTCATCTGGCGCGGGAAGACCGAGTCGAAGTCCACCGGCAGGCGCTGGGCCTTGCCCTCGCGGCCGACGAACTTGAGCTCGGCGTTGCGCGCGGGGCTGCGCACGTCGGCGCCGCGCAGGTAGTAGTCGAAGTAGCGGTCGCTGGTCAGGTTGAGCACGCCGGCGCCGGTGGTGTGCTCGCGGAAGGCCTCGAGCTCGTCGAAGCGGTCGGTGGGGGCGATCACCGCGTCGCGCAGGGCGAGGAAGCTCGAGTAGGCGGCGAGCGCGATGAACGGGATCGCGATCAGAGCGCGGGCGCTGATCCGCCGGCCGCGCCCGCCGGGCTCGCCGGTGGGTTCGCGGGCCGCGGGCCGGGGCCGGTCCTCCAACAGCAGCCCGCCGAGGATGAAGAGCATCACCAGCGCGGCGGGGACCTGCAGAGCCTTGGCCTCGACGTAGAGGCCGGCGGCGACGATCGAGCCCGCGTAGATCAGGGCCGAGGCGGCGATCGCGGAGGGCAGCGCCAGGTCCGAGCGCCGCAGCCACCAGAGCGCCGCCGCGCCGAAGGCCGCGAGCCCGAGCGCGGCGAACAGCCACCAGGCGTCGAGTCCCGCGTCCGAGTACCCGAACAGCCAGTCGCCCGAAGGCCACACGCCCAGAGCCTCCGGCGCCGGCACCGGGAAGCGCAGCTTCGAATCGGTCTCGGAGACGATCTCGACCGCTCCGGTGTCGATGAAGTCCTTGATCCGCGGCAGCTCGGCGAGGGCGAGCGCAAGCATCAGCAGCAGCCCGACCCCGACGAGGGGAAGAGAGCTCCGGATCGCGGCCCGGACCTCGTCGCGACGTCCCCGGCGCAGCCCGACGACGATCTCGGCCAGCGCCCAGATCCCGCCGGTCGCCGCGAGCCAGACGAGGCCGGGGTAGCTGTAGTTGGCGATCATCGCGGCGCCGAGCACACCGAGCGCCGCGATCCAGGGAAGCCGCCGCTCGGTCCTCGGGAGCTCGCGCAGGATCAGCGCAAAGGCGAGCAGGAAGAGCCCGGCCATCATCTCCTTGAAGCCGGCGATGCCGAAGGTCGAGGCGACCAGGTAGGGGACCGCGACGAGCGTCGCCGCGATCGTCCGCTTCACGGGCGCCAGCTCGCCGAGCACGTTGAGCGAGGTCATGCCCGTGATCACGCAGATCGCGATCAGCAGCCCGAGGAATCCGTAGAGCGGCTCTGTCCCGAGGGCGTCGGCGACCGTCGCCACCAGCCCGTGCGGTCCCAGCGGGTAGCCGATGCGCAGCCCGTTCGGCGAGGGGCCGGTCGGGTTCTGCAGCCAGTCGGCGAAGATCAGGTGCGCCGCCATGTCGTTGTTGACGCCGATCCCGGGGATGCCGAGGTGGCCGGAGGCGATGAAGGGCAGGGCCGTCGCGACCAGCACCGCGGCGATCACCGGAGCAGCCATCAGGAACGAGTCGCGGTCGGCGAAGCCGAAGCGCAGGTAGGCGATCGAGCCGACGAGCAGCAGGCCGCAGGCGATCAGCGCCAGCTCGGTGCGCTCGGATATCGCCCCAGCGTTCTCGGCCCCGAAGTGGATCCGGGTCAGGACCGAGCAGACGACGAGCAGGATCGCGAGCCCCACGGGCGTCTCGAGCCAGTGGGTCTCGCGCCGCCCGAGCACGGCGAAGAACGCCCGGCCGACGTAGAGCGAGGCGAGCACGATCAGCAGCGCGGAGCCGTATGTGGCCAGCATGAGGGCGGTCAGGATAGGCGGGGCGGGGGCCTCAGGCGGCTACCCTGCGGCGCCCGTGGACGTGCCCCTGTTCGCCAGCCGCGCCTCGCTCGAGCCCCTGCTCGACGAGGTCGCCGCGCGCCAGCGCCGCGTGCTGGACGGCGGCCGTTACATCCTCGGCCCCGAGGTCGAGGCGTTCGAGGCGGAGTTCGCCGCCTACGTCGGCGCCGAGCACTGCGTCGGGGTCGCCAACGGCACCGACGCGATCGCGATCGGGCTGCGCGCGCTCGGGGTCGGTCCGGGCGATGAGGTCGTGGTTCCCTCGGTCTCCTTCTTCGCGACGGTCGAGCCCGTGGTCACGATCGGGGCCACGCCGGTCTTCTGCGACGTCGACCCCGAGAGCTGGGTGATGACGGCCGAAAGCGCCGAGCCCGCGATCGGCGAGCGCACCAGGGCGCTGCTGCCGGTTCACCTGTTCGGCAACCCCGCCCCCGTGGCGGAGCTGATGGAGCTGGCGGGCACGCGCGGGGCCCGGGTGCTCGAGGACGCCGCCCAGGCCCACGGCGCCCGCCTCGACGGAGCGATGGCGGGGAGCCTCGGGGACGCGGCGACGTTCAGCTTCTTCCCCTCCAAGAACCTCGGCGGCTTCGGCGACGGCGGCGGCGTCGTCACCTCCGACCCCGAGGTCGAGGCGCTGGCCCGGCGCCTGCGCTTCCACGGCTCCGAGGACAAGCGCACCCACACCGAGGCCGGCTACAACTCCCGCCTCGACGAGTTGCAGGCGGCGGGCCTGCGGGTGCTGCTGCCGCACATGGACGAGTGGACCGCCGCCCGCCGGTCCGCGGCCAGGGCCTACCTGGACGCCGGCCTCGGCGAGCAGGTCGCGGTCCAGGCCGAGACGCCGGGCGCCGAGTCCTGCTGGCACCTGTTCGTGGCCCGCTCGCCCGAGCGCGACCGCCTCGGCGCGGCCCTGAACGAGGCCGGGATCGGGGCGCGGGCCTACTACGAGGTCCCGCTCTATGACCAGCCCGCGGTCCAGCGCTGGCGGCCGCCCGAGCCGCTGCCCAACACCGAGGCGATCTGCGCCGAGATCCTTGCTCTGCCGATGGGGACCGCGCTCGATCCCGCCGCCCCGGCGGCCGTCACCGACGCGGTCCGCTCCGCGCTCAGCTGAGCGGGTCCCCGTGAGTCGTCACATTCCGCGCGCCATCGGCGCGGGGTGTCGGGAGTAGCCTTCCGAAGCAATGGAGCGAAGCGCCTGGACCGACGAGCGCCTGGACGACCGCTTCGACCGCATCGACGGGGAGCTGGCGGAGCTGCGCTCCGAGGTGCGCGAGCTGCGCCGCGAGATGCGCCATGGCTTCGCGGAGCTGCGCGGCGAGATGGCCGCCCTCGGCACGGAACTGCGCAGCGAGATGGCCGCCCTCGGCACGGAGCTGCGCGGCGAGATGGCTGCCCTGCGCTCGACGATGATGCGCCTCTATGGCGCGCAGCTCGCCGCGACCTTCGGCTTGATCGCGGCGATCCTGATCCGCGGCTGAGGCCGCGTGAAAGCGGGCGTCAGGCCCCGCGCCAGCGCTCGAGCAGGTCCTCGTCGCCGACCTCGCGGATCACCCGCGCGGGCACGCCGACCACTACGGCCCGCGCGGGGACGTCCTCGGTGACGACCGCTCCTGCGCCGACGAACGCCTCGGCGCCGACCTCGACGCCGGGGCAGATGACGGCGCCGCCGCCGATGCGGCAGGCCCTGCGCAGCGTGGGCGCGTCGGGCGGTCCCGGCTCGTGGCGGCCCATCGTGTCGTCGTTGGTCAGCGTCACCCCCGGGCCGACGAAGACGTCGGCCTCGACCACGGTCCCGGCGGTGATGTAGCAGTTGCTCTGCACCTTGACGCGGGGGCCGATCTCGACGTCGTTGTCGACGGCGCTGCCGCGGCCGATCACCGACTCGGCGCCGACCCGGGCTCGCTCTCGCACCTGGGCCTGGTCGCCGACGATCGCAGCGGCCCCGATCTCGGCACCCGCCAGGACCACCGCACCCGCGCAGACGGCCGCGCCGTCGCCGAGCGAGGCCGGCGGCGGCGCCTCGGCGGGCGCCGTCGAGCGGGCACCCAGCTTGGGCGGCTTGCCGATCACGGCGCCGTCCTGGATCGAGCAGCCGGCTCCGATCCGGGTGCCCGCGTGGATCACGACGTTGGCCCCGAGCTGCGTATCGGCGGGCAGCTCGACGCCGTCGCCCAGCATCAGGCCGGGCGCGAGCTCGGAGGGCCGCGGGGCGCTCAAGCGCTGGAAGAGGTGGCGCCGACCGGCTGCGGGGCGCCCCCCGCGTCGAGCGAGGCCTGCAGGGCCTCGAGCACCCGCACCACCTGCAGCCCGGCGACGCCGTCGGTGCGGGGCGCGTCACCGTCGGAGAGGCAGTCGATGAAGTGCCGGCACTCGAGCCGCAGCGGCTCGTCGTTGGGGACCGCGGGGCTGACGACGGCGCCCGAGCGGGTGATGTACTCGCCGTAGGTGTCGGCGTGGGGGTCGAAGCCCTTGTCGTAGATGGTCAGCTTTCGCTCAAGCGCCATGTCGTCCAGGGTCGCCATGCGATCGGATCCGACCACGGTCAGCTTGCGCTCCTTGTGGGGGTCGAGCCAGGACAGGTGCAGGTGGGCCGCGAGCCCGCTGTCGAAGCGGATGTAGGCGAAGACGACGTCCTCGACGCCCTCGCGGACGTAGGCCTCGCCGCGGGCCGTGACCTCGCTGGGCTGCCCGTCGGCCAGCTCCAGCAGCACCGAGACGTCGTGGGCGCCGAGGCTCCAGAGCGCGTTCTCGTCGGCGCGGAGCTTGCCGAGGTTGAGCCGCTGCGAGTAGAGGTAGTAGACCTCGCCCAGCTCACCGCGCGAGATCAGGTCCGAGAGCAGGCGGACGCCGGGGTGGTAGCAGAGCAGGTGACCGACCATCAGCACCAGGTCGCGCTCGCCCGCGATCGCAACCAGGCGCTCGGCCGAGGCGGCGTCCTGCGCGAGCGGCTTCTCCACGAAGCAGTGCTTGCCGGCCTCGAGCGCTCGCGTGGCCAGCTCGGCGTGGGTGGGGACGGGGGTGGTGATCGCGACCGCGTCGAGGTCGGGGTCGGCGAGCAACTCGTCGAAGTCGGCCGTGAAGCGCGCGTCTGGGTAGACGGGGCCGTAGCGCTCGCGCGAGGCCTGCGAGGCGTCGCAGCACCAGGCCAGCTCGCAGCCCTCGAGCGCGTTCAGGTTGCGGGCGATGTTGGGCCCCCAGTAGCCGAGGCCGACTACGCCGAGGCGGGCGGGATCAGGCACGGGAACGGTCGGGTCGCTGGGCCATCGGGTCAGGCTAGATCAGGCGGGGAGCTGGATGATTCGCTCATCTACAGGCGGACGACGTTTTGCGCGCTCTGGCCGCGGGTGACGCCGCGGAAGTCGAGCACCAGCGGCGTCTCGGCGACGACGCGCTCGTGGTCGACCTCCGGGTGCGCGGTGACGATGCTGACCAGGTCGGCGTCTCTCATGCCCTCGTCGAGGTCGACCGACTCGAGCTCCAGCTCGGGCAGGGCAGGCACGTGCGGGTCGTGGTAGACGACCTCGGCGCCGCGCTCGGCCAGCAGCTTGATGATCTTCAGCGCCGGCGACTCGCGGATGTCGCCGACGCCGGCCTTGTAGGAGACGCCGAGGACCAGGATCTTCGAGCCCCGCACCGGCTTGGAGACGTCGTTGAGGGCGTCGACGATGCGCTCGACGCAGAAGTGGGGCTGGTTCTGGTTGATCTTGCCGGCGAGCTCGATGAACTCGGTGAAGAAGTCCTGCTCGCGCGCCTTGTATGCCAGGTAGAAGGGGTCGACGGGGAGGCAGTGGCCGCCCATCCCCGGCCCCGGTTCGAAGCGCATGAAGCCGAACGGCTTGGTCGAGGCTGCGTCGATCACCTCCCAGATGTCGATCCCGAGCCGGTCGCACAGCATCGAGAGCTCGTTGACCAGCGCGATGTTGACCGAGCGGAAGATGTTCTCCAGCAGCTTCGTCAGCTCGGCCGGCTCCGGCCCGCTGACCCGCACGACCTCGTCGCAGATCTCGCCGTAGAGCGCGGCCGCAGCTTCGGTGCACTCGTCGGTGAGCCCGCCGACCACCTTCGGGGTCGTGCGCACGGTGAAGTCCGTGCGGCCGGGGTCGATCCGCTCGGGCGAGAAGGCCAGGTGGAAGTCGCGCCCGGCGGCCAGCCCGGACTCCTCGAGGATCGGCTTTACGCGCTCGCGCGTGGTCCCCGGGTAGGTGGTGGACTCGAGCACGACCAGCTGGCCCTTCTCCAGCACGCCGGCCAGCGAGGTGGTCGAGTCGACCAGGTGGGTGAGGTCGGGCTCGCGGGAGCTGGTGAGCGGGGTCGGCACGCAGATCACGATCGCGTCGCAGCCGCGCAGCGCCTCGTAGCTGCCGGTCGCCCGCAGGCGGTCGGCGAGCGCGGCGAGCTGCTCGGAGGGGACGTCCTCGATGTAGCTGCGGCTCCGGTTCAGCGACTCGATCTTGCGGGTGTCTGCGTCGAGGCCGATCACCTCGTGCCCCGCGTCGGCGAAGGCGACGCCGAGGGGCAGTCCCACATAGCCGAGGCCGATGATCCCGACCTTTCTGGCTGCCATGACCCGGAGAGGATAGGGGCGGCGGCGTGGATTTCCTGGGCGTCCGCTCGCGCCCCGCGCACGCCTCAGCCGAAGCGCTGAGCGAGCGCCTCCGCGACTCGCTCCCCGGCCCGCCCGGAGCCATACAGCTCGGCGGCGGGCGAGGTCCGCTCGCCGGGCTCGGGCAGCTCGTCGAGCGCTCGGGCGGCGGCCTCGGGATCCAGCCCGACCAGCCGGTTCCACCCCGCCTCGACCGTCTCCACCCACTCGGTCTCCTCGCGCATCGTCACGCAGGGCACCGAGGCGAGGAAGGCCTCCTTCTGCAGCCCGCCCGAGTCCGTCAGCACAGCCCGCGACGCGCGCACGAGCCGGGTGAAGTCGAGGTAGCCGAGCGGCTCGGTCGCGCGGATGCCGCGATCGGCGAGGCCGCCCAGCACCCCCTCGGCCTCGAGCCGGGCGCGCGTGCGGGGATGGACCGCGAACACGACCGGCGCCCGCTCCGCTGCGCGCGCGAGCACCTCGACCAGCGCTCGCAGATTGGCCGGGTCGTCTACGTTGCCGGCGCGGTGGGCGGTCGCGGCGATGAACCCGCGCTGCTGCAGCTCCAGCCGATCGAGCACGGCGGAGCGCTGATCCGCGATCGGCCCGAACAGCAGGGCGACGTCGGCCATCACGTCCCCGACCAGCACCGCGGTCTCGCCGAGGCCCTCGCGCTCGAGGTTGGCGACCGCGGCCTCGGTGGAGCACAGGGAGAGGGCGCTGAGGGCGTCGGCGACGACCCGGTTCACCTCCTCGGGCATCGAGCGGTTGTGTGAGCGCATCCCCGCCTCGACGTGCGCCAGCGGCACCCGCGCCTTGGCTGCGACGAGGGCGCCGCCCAGCGTCGAGTTGGTGTCGCCGTAGACGAGCACCGCGTCGGGGGCGAGCTCCTCGAGCAGCGGCTCGAGCCCGCGCACAACCGCGGCGGTCTGCTCGGCGTGGCTGCCCGAGCCGACCGACAGGCGGTGATCGGCCGCCGGGATCCCGAGTTCCTCGAAGAAGACCTCCGAGAGCTCGCGGTCGTAGTGCTGGCCGGTGTGGACGATCAGCTCGTCGGCCCGCTCGCGCAGCTTGGTCGAGACGGCGGCCGCCTTCACGAACTGGGGCCTGTTGCCGATCACGGTCAGGACTCGCATCGGGGCAAGCCTAGGTATCGACGGGCGAAAGGGCGGCCCTCCCGGCGCAGCGGCTGGCCGCTTCGCCAGGGCCGTCAGCCTACGCTACGCGCCGTGGACTGCCTCGTCTGCCGACACGAGCTGCCCGAGCGGGCCGAGATTCGCAGCGCCGACCGCCAGGGCGTGGCCGCGGGGACCTTCGAGGTCCGCGTCTGCCCCGCCTGCGGCGGCGGCACGACGCTGCCGCCGGCGGCCGCCGGCGAGCT
>Ga0194121_10006373_pt1 | contig 15827 bp, 9 predicted proteins | sample TA2MahCa50mmetaG_FD_148609 | JGI IMG/M metagenome (GOLD analysis project Ga0194121, IMG submission 148609) | Freshwater microbial communities from Lake Tanganyika, Tanzania - TA2015020 Mahale Deep Cast 50m | ecosystem: Environmental > Aquatic > Freshwater > Lake | place: Tanzania: Lake... | reverse complement strand
GCGGCCTGCAACAGCGGCGGGGTGGCCCGGCCTGCATGCAGGGCGGGACCGTAGGCGCGAGCCATCGCGAGGAAGGGCGGCGCTGGCGCGGTCAAACCCCGGTACGGGCCGCGGCGTCTGTGAGCTGAGCCGCGTCGGCGTGGATCTGTTCCGTCGCCTGGCGGGCGATGCGCACGTTGTAATTGGTGCCGCGGTCCTCGGGATAGATCTGCGACGTGTTGCAGATGTAGAAGCCCGGGATCGGGCTGCGATAGGTGGGCATCCGGCGCTGATAGCCGGCCTGGATGACGGGCTGCGCGACCGGGTCACGCGAGAGCCAGAATTGCACGACGTCCTCGCGCCGGTAGCGGGGGAAGACCTGCTGGATCGGCGTCGTGAAGCGGCCAAGCACATCCGCTGGTTCCATGTGGAAGAATTCGTGCTCGGGTGGCAGATAGTTGCTCACGTACAGCAGCCGGCGTCCGCCGTAGCGTTCGGCGCCGACGAGGTTGGTGTGCTCGATCAACCCGGCGAAGGGCAGCGTGCGATCACCGATGTTGGTCCAGTAGTACGGCGAGAGCGACTGCGTGATTTCCAGCAGCGCCACGCAGGCCCCAACGTAGGGCGTAGCGGCGAGCTGGTTCGCCAGCGCCTTGCGGCGTTCGGGCAGCAGCCGCCGGATGATCGGCAGTCCCACCGTCGCGACGACCGCGTCCGCCTGCACCGGCTGGCCCTGCACGCGCAAGGCTGGGCTGGACGCCTCGCCGATGGGGATGGCTTCGACCGGCGCGCGCAGGTGGATGGGCACGCCCTGCCGGATGACGGCCCGCTCCAGCGCGTCGACCACGACGCGGAAGCTTCCCATGAAGTAGCCCAGGCGCTCCCGCTGCTTGTTCGGTGTGCGGGTGTTGGCGCGCGAGAGCAGGCGCGCCCAAAACCACGCCATCGACACGGTGTTCCAGTGATCGTGGAACTTCGCGCGCAGCAGCGGCAGCCACAGCTTCTCAAAGGCCTCGCGCCCGACCAAACGGGGCAACACTTCGGCGGCGGTCCGGTCCTCGTAGGCATGGAAGTCCTTCTTGCGCTGCAAGTAAAGGGTGGCCAGCCCCAGCCGCAGGCGTGCCAGCCGCGAGAGGTAGCCGAACCGCAGCAGATCCTGGGGCGAGGTGAATGGGTACACGCGCCCGCCCGCGAAGAAGCCCATGGCCGGCTCATGCCAGAGCAACCGGTCCCCGATGCCCAGCTCGTTGCAGAGCTGGAGGATGTGGTGGTCGTGCGTGAAAAGGTGGTGGTAGAAACGCTCCACGGGCTCGCCGCCGACCTCCACCGTGGCCAGCTCGCCGCCCGGTCGCGCGCCGGCTTCGAAGATCTGGATGGCGTGCCCGCGTTTGCCCAGCTCGTACGCAAGCGTGAGCCCGGTGATTCCCGCGCCAACGATGGCGATGCGCATCAGGGCCTCGGACCGGGAAGTGCGGTCGCAGGGCGCGCGCACCGCGCACTCGACTCGCCCGGGCGGCTGTGCCTCCCGGCTCCCGCGCTCCGGCTTGTCCCACAGCGCGGGGACATGCCCGCTGGGAGATCCCATGCGTCGAGCGGCGCCGCGTGCTGGCCGCTTCGACCATCGCCCGCGCCAGGGAGAGCATTCGCATGATGGTCGCCGTCCCGCGGACGGGGCGAGGGAATCCCGCCCAGGCGATGCGGACGCATCAGCCGGCCGGCCCGAGCGCAAAGGGTCCAATCGGCCCGGACTGCAGCAAGTCGGTGCGCACGTACAGGATGAAGTCAACCGAGTCCAGCGGCAGCGACGTCTTCTCCCGCTCCAGCAACCACGCGAAGAACGTGCGCTGTGCCTCCGGATCGCCTAGGAGCTTGCCAAACACCCCCCAATCCAATTCCTTGTAGGCGAACTCGGGGAACCACCAGCGGAGCTTCATGCGGCGACCCACGTAGCCGGTGAGCTGGATCCCGATGCGGTCCGCGGTCGTAGGGGAGATGATCAGCGCCGGGGCATCAGCGATGCGCTCGGGCTCGACCGTCCCATAGCTCACCTGGGTATACCCCCGCAGGTACCAAGCGAACGGCCAGGCGTACTCGTTTTCCACGTGCAGGTTGGCCGCGGGGCCCTGGCCGCTGCGCCGCACGGCCTCGTCGACGACGGCCGTGGCTGCAAGCACATCCGGTGCGGTTTGCACATATATGACGAGGTCAATGGGCGTATCGCTGTGCTGGTAGTTGAGGGGAATCCCATAGCGCAGGGTCCACGCCAGCAGCAGCACCGTCAGCGTCGCCACCAGGCCGCGCCGCCAGCGCGGATGGGGCGTGCTCAGCGCCCGGCCGGCCCACCAGCAGGCCAGCAGCAGCAGCGGCCAGGCCGCCGGGAGGATCAGCCAGGCGGCCTTTTCGCCGGCCACTGAATACACGGAGAGCCCCACCACCGCCCAGATCGCCATGACGTAGGGAAACGTCGATTCCGCCCGCCGCAGACGTGCGAGCGCCGCGGCACCGAAAACTAGGATGAACGGCTCGTACACAAGCAGGAACATGCCGTAGTAGAACCAAGGTTGATTGACACGCTCGCTGGCGTGCACACCGCGCCAGTATTCGATGGCTTTCACGAAGCCGTCGCGAAAGCCTGGCAGGTTGGTCAGGAACGACGTCATGAGGACGAACACGATCGCCAGGAACGCCAGCAGGCCGTAGACGATGCCGTCCAGATCGGCGCGCAACGCGCGAAAAGCGCCGCGAATCTGGCGAACGGCCGGCGCCTGCAGCTCCGGCGCGCCGCGACGCGCGCGCCAGGCCACGCCGCCGAAGACCACCAGGACGATCACCACGATCGAGCCGTGGATGTACGTGTCTTCCTTCGTAACGAATGCGAACGCCAGGGCCACCCACGCCAAGATCAGCCAGCGGCGACGCGGTTCAGCCAGATAGCGCACCACCGCGCCCCCGAGGACGATCAGGAAGAACGTTAAGAACGCGTCGTGTCGCAGCGAGCGCGAGTAGTACAGGAAGGCCACGGAGGTGGCCAGGACCGCCATCGCCAGGGGCGTCCCGACGCGTCCCAGCGCGTGCCTGTACAGCCATAGCGCCGCCACGCTCGCGCTGCCAAACAGCGCGGGCGTCACCCGCGCCAGGCCGTCGCTGGGGCCGAAGGCCCAGAAGAGCGGCGCAAATGAGAAATACAGCAGCGGCCCGTGGTACGCCGGGTCGTACTTGTACTGCTTGCCACGAAGCATGTCGAAGACTTCCTTGGCGTGGATGGACTCGTCGTGGTGCAGCGCCCGGCTGCCAAGGTCTACGAAGCGCAGGACGGCCGCCAGCGCGACGAGCAGCGCGTAGAGCAGCAGCTCCCCGCGGGTGATGCCGAAGCGCGTGGGCGCAGCGAGCCAGCGCCGCCGACCGTGCGGCGGCGCGGACGCGACGACGGGCGCGACGATCACGGCGCGGGCGGCACGGCGTAGACCTCGGCGCCGCCTCGTTTGAACACGGGGGTCAGAAACGAGCGCAGATAGGCGTGCACGCCCGGCCCGTACTTGCGCGCTTCCACCGATCCCGCGAAGACGTACGTCACGCCGTAACGGCGGACGACCTGCAGCGACGCCGCCGGATCGCCTGCGGTGTAGAAGCGCTCAGCGTCGGCCACGCGTTGCCGGATGCGGGGGGCATCGTTGCCCCGCCAGAGTTCTTCATGCTGGTCCCAGCCGATCACGGTGGGGATTCCTGTCCATACGCCAATACGCGACTCGTCCGAGTACGGCTTGCCCGGCGCCTCTAGAACCACCGCGTCCTGCGGGGCTTGGTCGCGCAGCCACTCCGCGGCCGTCCAGTCGTCGGGCAACGTCTGTCGAACGAACGCCAGTCCATCCAGGGTACCGGTTGCCGTGCTGGCCTCGGCTTTGGCCCGCATGGCGGCGAACGGATAGGCCAGGGCCACCATGCCCAGCACCACCGTTACGCCGAGGAAGCCGAGACGTGCGAGCGACGCCGCGACGCTGGCGGGCGCCCTAACGCGGGCGAGCACGGTCACGACCGCCGGGCCAGCGAGGCCCGCAAGCAGCAGCCAGACCTGGTAGTGCAGCTTGAAGACGGTGTTCATGCGCGCATACGGCGGGCCGAAGAAGTCGCGCACCGCCACCACCTCGACGGCGACCATGAGCCCCACGGCCACGAACCCGATCCAGGCGAATCCGGTGATCCCCGGCCCGTCGCGCCGGACAATGGCCACCAGCCCGACCAGCGCCAGTACCGGCATCAGCCCGAACACGATCTCGCCTCGGCCCACCAGGATCAGCGCGCCCGCGCCTACGGTCAGCGCCGCGGCGGCCCAGCGGGCGCCCAAACCGGCGTCCCAGCACAAGGCCCACGCACCCGCCAGGAGCAGGAATCCGGTCAGACCGAACACCAGGAGGAAATCATTCGCCTGGCTACGGACGGTCACCAAGCTCAGCGCCGTGCTGATCGGCCGGAAGTGGAGGAAGAAAGGCAGCCATGCGAGCGCCCCCACGAGCAGCGCCAAGCCCGCGTGCGCCAGCAACGCCCGCCAGCGCCGGGGCGCGGTCCCGAGCGCGTGCCCGCAGACGGCCCCGCCGAGGGCGAGTACCGCGAACGTCGGTAGGTCCCAGGCGTTCAGGCCGTATAAGCCGCCCAGGAGGAGGCCGCTGAGCGCGGACGCTGGATACGACGACCAGGCCGCCGCGCGGCCCCACCAGACGGCTATCCACCGGACGGCCACGTTGAGCGCGACGAGGGCGAACGGCAGCGCCATGACGTGGGGATGCAGATCGCCAAGGATGAAGGAAAAGGCGGGGAATTCGTTGATCGTGTAGTCGGTCAGTCCATTCGCGTCCGAACTTTGAATCACGCGTGACGCATTCCAGCCGAGGCCCTCCCAGAATCCAGGCTTCCCGCGGTATTCGTCCGTGAATATGGCTTCCAGCACGAACAGATTCCCACCGACGATGCCCACGACGGCCGAGACCGTCGCGCCAATCCGGCGGGCGCGCGCCGTCCCGCCCAACAAGGCGGCCAGGTCGTAACCGACCGCGGCGGCGGCCAGCAACGCCAGGGCGAACAGGGTGGCCAGATAGAGGTTGTAGGCCACGGCCGGAGGCGTCCCGCTCAGGTGCACCAGCGCGCCCGCCATCGAGTAGCCCAGGTAGTAGTAGTTGATCGGCTCGCCGGCGAACCACGGATCGGCCGGCGGATAGGCGGCGCTGCGCACGACGCCGTTCAAGAGCGCCAGGTCCATGGGCTTCTCCGTGCCCAGGACGTCGGGATTCAGGGCGCGCAGCCCCACGCCCAGCGCATAGGCGCCCACCAGGATCAGCAGGCCCACGCGCCACAAGCGACCGGCGATCTCCGGCGGTCCGCTGGGCGATGTCGGAGCGCTTGAGGCGGGCTTCGGCCGCCAGCCGCCCAGCACGAAACTGAGCACCGCGAACACACCCAGGACCGCCCACGCGTACCCCCATCCGTTGGGAATCCACCCGGGGAACAGCCCCAGCCAGTACAGGAAGTGGAAGACGAACAGGCCCACCGGCGCGCTGACCAGCGCCCCCTGCGAGGCAAGCCCGCCCAGCAGGAGACGCGACCATGGCCGGCCGAGCACGCTCAGCACGAGCAGCGCGAGGAGCCACAGCACCTGGTCGATGGCCAGCACCCTTCCAGCGCCCCGTGCACGGGCTCCGCTGGTCCGCTGCGTAGCATACCCAGCGCTCCGCGCGGGACGGCGCGAACGGCCGTCCTGGGACCGTGACGCCTATGCCGGGACGCACCAGCGAGTAGGGCGACGCAGCGTGGCGGCTGGGACGCACCCTATGGGTGATCTCAAACTGGGGACAGAATACGCGGAGGGCCGGGGCGTCGAGGCCCTCACGCGGCTCGCCCGCACAGCGGGTCGCGGGAGCGATCGGCCATCACTCCCTGTGCGTCCAGCGGGGTGGGAGCCGTCTGCGCTGCGGCGGGTTGGTATGCTGCATTACGCTGCGCGCCGTTACGGGCGCCGCACGTCTTGAACGTGAATCCCGGTAGGTGCGACCCGCCCATGTGCTACGCCGCGGCCATTGCGCGAACGAAGTGGGGGGTCTGCGATTTGGCCTGCATGGCGCAAGCTGGGGCCGGTCAGGGCTGAGTCGCGTTCGCAGGTGAGCCGCCGCCACGTATCCCGCCGGACCACGTCCCGGCGCGCCCTCTTGCGCGCAATGCCGCTCGTGGGCCTTCTCGCAATGGCCGGCTGCACGCTGCTCGAACGGGCAGGGCCCCTGCCACCCGTCACCGAGCCGCCGATCCGCGCAGTCGTGGCACCTGCGCTGCCCGAAACCCCGACGGTCGCTCCCACGGTGCCGACCGCCGTCACGGCGCCCACGCCGGCCGCGCCGCTGGCCGCGCGAGCGACGATCCGCCTCGGCGCGTGGGGATCCAGCCGGACGCTTGCGGCGCTGGACCGCGCGCTGCCCACCTTCAAGAAGCAGGAGCCCTCGATCGAGGTCGTGCCTGACCTGGATGCCACACGCAGCCCCGATGCCGCGTTCGAGCGGCTGCGGGCCGCCGATCAACCCGACGTCGAACGCATTGCTCCGGAGGACGTCTTCAACGCCACGGCCGGCGGACTGCTGTACGTCCTCAACCCGCTGTACACGCGAGACATGCGTGACGACTTGTTCGCTGCCGGGGTCCGAGCCGCCCGCCCCGGCCCCGGGGGCGAGATGGGCGTGGTGAGCCTCGGCGCTGCCTATCTCGCGGTGTTCTATAACGTCCTGCAGGCCGAGGCAGCGGGCATCGACGTGCCGGCGAGTTGGGCGGCCGGATGGGACATCGATACCTTCGAGACGACCGCGCGCCGCATGCTGGTGGGCTCGCGGGAACAACCGGACCGCTTCGGGCTGGCGATGGTGGCCGAGGTGACACGGCCGTGGATGACGGCCGCCACGGGTCCGAACCCCGCGGGCGCATTCTTCAGCGCCGATGAATCCACGTCTACGCTGGCGAGCGTGGAGCATGCCGGCGTCCTGCGTCGCCTCATGGAGTGGCAAACCAAATTGACTTTTGAACTCCCGGTTCCCGAGCGCTTCCCGGCGGCCTTCAACGGCGGGCTTGTGTCGTTCTATGTCGATTTCAGCGACTTCGCTCCCGCCGTTCGATCAACGGTGGACTGGGCGCTGGCGCCGCTGCCGGGGTGGAACGACCGCTCCGGCTTTTCACTGGCGAATGAGCTGTGCTTTGGGATCGGTGCGGCGTCGAAACAGCCGGAGGCGGCGTGGCGACTGCTCCGGTTCCTCCTCGAGCCGGACGGCCAGGCTGCGTTCACCCGGGCTGACGCGATGGTGCCCTTCCGGCGGGAGATTCTGGGCGAGCCCGCCTTCCGCGAGCCCAACCGCATGCCCAGGGATCGCGGCATCTGGGTGGACGCCGTCCAGCGCGCCGTGCAGGCGCCCTCGAACCCCGCCTCCAAAGCCTGGCACGTGGCCACCGGCCCGCTCATCAACCCGGTGCGCAGCGGTGAGGTCACGGTCGAGGCCTACCTTGCCCAGGCCGATACACTCATCACCCGCCAGTTGCGCGCGCGCGATTGGTCGGCCACGAAAAACCGGCCAGGGTACCGCCAGCCCCTGCCCGCGCTGAACCTGCGCATCACCCCTTCGCCGACGGCGTCGCCTTCGCCCGCGCCGGGCACGCGGTGACGGTTGGCGCGGTCGCAATGGTAATGGGACCAACCTCACCACTGATGGCGCGCCCGCGACGACGGGGGCCGTCAAGCTCCTCTCCGGCCCGTTCGCGACGCTGCGTGTGCGCGCTTTGGTGCGCGGCGGATTGCCCGAGCGCAAGCCGCGCAGTCGACCGTGCGGGATCCTTGCGCGACCCGGCGCGGTTACGCGCCCAGCGAAAACCGCCGCCAGTCGTCGCAGAGGACGGCCTCGGCGGCATCGGTAAGGCTGCGGGCCAGGCGTACCCCGGGCGGTGGCACGCCCCCGTTGCGCGCGATCCAGATCACCGGCATGCCTGCCCCGCGCGCGCCTTCGACATCCGCGCGCAGGTCGTCACCGAGCAGGACGCAGTCGCTCGGGCGGGTGTCGACCGCCCCCGCGGCGGCACGGAAGATCGCCGGCAGCGGCTTCTCGGCGCCGGCCGCGGCGGAGAACACCACCGGATCCAACAGCGCGCTCAGGCCAAGTTCGCGCAGCAGCAGTGGCAGCAGGTAGCTGAAGTTGCTGAGCACGCCGGTGCGCACGCCGGCGCCGCGCAGGCGCCCGATGGCGGGCAGCGCATCTGGCAGCACTACGGTCTTGAAGGCATCCAAGATCAGCGAGAGCACCGCGGGCAGGTCCAACGGGCAGGCTGAAACCCCGCCAAGACCGTCGCGCAGGACCTGCGCCGAGGCCTGCCGCAGCTCCGCCAACTGCTCCGGCGTACGCACGTGCGCTTGCCGTTCTCGGTAGAACGCCATCTCCACCGCCAGGGCGCGCTCGACCACTTCGAACGGCAGCGCTACGCCGGCCTGGGCAAGCCCGCGGTGGACGGCTTCTGCGGGCGCCACGTCTTGCCGGAAGGAGATGAGCGTGCCGTAGGCGTCGAAGAAGACGGCGGTGGGCAACCGACGCATGCGGGGAGTCGCTGCTTACGGGCTGATGGCGTCAGTATGCCGTCCCCGCTGCGCGGGCGGGGCTGCTGATGCGAGCGGGGGTGGGGCGAGCCGGGCGGGAGAGAACGCGCGCCGCGATGCGGCGATCCCGCCGCGACCCCTTGCCGTTAGGAGCCGTGGCCTGCCGGGCCTAGTCCCCTTCGGCGCCCCCGGTGCGCTGACTCGGCACGATCGCAGGAAGCGCCCGGGACCGCGCAAAAATGTCGCATCATGCGGCCAAAGGCCCACCCGATGAACGCATGAGTGCTCCCACGGCTAGCCGCGCCACCTACCGCACCATGCTGGCTTTCTATCTTCCGCTGGCCGCGGCGCAGCTGCTCCAGGGCATCCGCAACCCTGTGCTCGATGCGGGCGTCTCGCGCGGGCTGAATCCCGAAACGTCCCTGGCCGCCTTCGGCGTGGTCGGCAGCCTCATCCAGTTGCTGGGAGCGGCCGGCATCGTGGTCCAGAGCGCCTATCTGGTGCTGGTGCGCGGGCGTGAGTCCTACCGGTTCTTTCGGCGGTACGCGGCGCTCTACATCGGGTTCGTTCTCGTTTTGGCGGGGCTGGTGGCAACGCCCGGGCTGGGCCAGGGGTTCTTTACGCACGTGATGGGCTCCGCACCGGACCTCGTGGAAGACGTGATGCCCATCATGCGCATCTGTCTGCTGGTGCCGGTGTTCAACCTCATCCGGCTGTTCTTCTTGGCGGAGTTGGTGCATCGGCGGCAAACGCACGTGGTGTGGATGTCCCCGGCGGTCGGCGAAGCGCTCATGGCTGGACTGGCCTTGGGCGTTGTGCCGCGGTTGCCGGTTGCCGCCGGAATCGGCGCAGCGGCGGCGTGGCTGCTGGTAAGCGTGGCCGAGGCGCTCGTAATGTTTGCGTTCGCGCGGCGCGCCCAGCGCCGCGACCCGTACGGGCCGGACGCGCCGGGCGAGCGACGGCTCGATGTTCGCTACGCCACAGCTTTCGCGTTGCCGCTGGTCATCACCCAGTTCACCCTGGCGGCTGGCAATCCCGTGGCCAGCGCCGGGTTGCTACGGCTGGCGGATCCGGAACTAAGCGTGGCGGGCTACCGCGTTGCCTTCAGCCTGGTCATGCTCAGCACGGGCCCGCTAGCCACGCTGCGCCAGGTCGTCTTGGTTATGGCGCGGGAACCGCAAGACCATCCCCGCGTCCGGTTCTTTTGTACCGGGGTGTCGTTTGGCATCTTCGCCGGCGTCGCGCTGATCGCCTTCACACCGCTGAACCGGCTCATGCTGGGTACGGTGATCGGCGCGCCGCCGGAGATTGTGAACGAGGCGATTCCGGCGCTGCAGGTCTTTGCGCCATTCCCGCTGGTCATGGGCTGGCGGCAGTTCTACGCGGCGCTTTCGATGCACCAGCACAAGACGGCGCAGGTGGCGGTGGCGGCCGCCACGCGGCTGGGGATGCTGTACCTGCTGGCGTTTGTCATGCCGGGAATGCTCGGCTGGAGCGGCGCCTGGGTGGGCGCGCTGGCGCGCACCACCGGGAACGCGGCCGAGGCGGGGGTGAACTTCGGCTTTGGCCGGCGGTACTACGGCCGGGCGGCGCTGGTGCGGCGACGCGCGGATGCGTCCCCGGCCGAGCGGTCAGCCGGCGGCCCGATCATCGCGAAGCAGCCGCACTAGCCAAGCGTTCCGACGTTGGATGAAGGTGTCGGCCTCGCCGGCGCTCCAGGCGTACATCCCTTGCCCGGCGACCGCGCCGCGGCGGCCATCCGCCAAGGCCTGGGCCAGAATTCGCGGCGGCGCTGGGCTGGCATTCAGGTCGGGCCCGAGATATTTGAAGATTTGGTTGTACACATCCAGGCCGGCGAGGTCAGCTTGGCGCATGACGCCCACCACCGGCATGCGGCGGCCCAGCGAGCCCTGGATCAAACGGTCGAGGTCCGCCGGCGTCACGATGCCCGCCTCGATCAGGTGGAAGGCCTCCCGTAAGAGGGCGAACTGCAGCCGGTTGAGCAGGTACCCCGGGATGTCCTGTTTGACATAGACCGGCCACTTGCCCAACGCCTCCAGCAGGCTGCGAGTCGCCTGCACCGTCACATCGTCGGTGCGACGGCCCGGCGCAACCTCCACCACGGGGACCAGGTGCGGCGGCAGGACCCAGTGCGCCAGCACCACACGCTCCGGGCGGGTGCAGGCCTCGGCGATGGCGCTAATGCTGATGCTCGAGGTGTTCGAGGCCAGGATCGCCGGCGGTGGACAGAGCCGGTCCAAGCGGGCGAAGAGGTCGCGCTTGGCCGCAAGATCTTCGGCGATGGCCTCATTGACGAAGCGCGCGCCAGCTACCGCATGTTCCAGGTCAGCGCTGGGCGTGATGCGCGCGAGCGTGGCAGCAACCTCGGTGGGCGCGAGCACGTCAGCCGCCACAAGATCCTGGACATCGCGGCGGGCCTCCGCGAGCGCGTCCGCCAGCCGTCGAGCATCGAGGTCGTAGAGCCCCACCGCATGGCCGCCGCGGGCGAACTCCAGTGCGATCCCGTGCCCCATGCGGCCCGCGCCTACGACGGCCACCTTGGGGCGGCCCTGCTGTTCTGCACCGGTCACGTTCTCGCCTCCCGCTGCGTTGGCTTGGCTGTCCAGAGGTCCCGCACCGCCTAAAGATATACTGCGCGCAAAGCTCCCCATGACAGGTATGGCCACGAACGCGACATCCCCGCCACGAGGGCCGGTGTATTCCGTGCTGGAGCCCCTGGGACAGGCGGTCTCGGTGGCGGGCCAGCCGGGCGCCTTGCTGGCCGGCACGGCGGGAGGCGCGGTGGCGGGCGGGTTGCTGGCGCTGGCGGCGGCCCTGGCTTTCGTGCGGTCAACCGCCGCTTGGGTGGCGGGGGCCGTAGCGCTGGTCGCCACCGTGGCGATTTGGGCGCTCGTGGCGGGGTCGGTGGCGCTGGCCAGCACCCAGCGGGCCGAAGGGGCGCCCGGCCACCTTGGACCCGCCCTGCGCGGGGCGTGGCATCGTCTGCCAGCGCTCGTCGCGGTGGCTCTGCCGGCCGTGGCGGTGCTCGGCGCGCTGGCGGCGGTCGAGGTGGTCGCCTTTGCCGCGATGGGGCCGCCAGAGAGCGTGGTCCAGTTCGACCGGCCCTATGCGGTGATCGCGGTGGTCTTCACGCTGCTGCTGCTGGCGAACACTGCCGCCTTCGCGCTCGTAAATGTGACGCTCTGGGCCGTGACGCCTTTCGTGATCGTGGATGGGGTGAGTCCCGCCGTCGCCTTGGCGCGGGCGCGCGCGGGGTTCTGGCAAGCGCCCGGGTGGAGCTTGGGCGTACTGGCCGTGACGCTGGCGCTAGCCAGCGCGGTGGCCGCCGCGCTGACGGGCATCGTGGCGCTCGCACTGGGGCTCGCGTCCGCCGCGCAACTGGTCGGCGCGAACGAGCTCATCCTCCTCCGCTTCGCGCAGCCGCTCTTCCAAGAGTCGTTCATCGTTCCGCTGGGAGACTTTGCGGCGTTGGTCATCGTGGCCGGTGGCCTTGGCGCAGTCCTGGGGGCAGCGGCAGGGTTCGGGAGCACGTTCGGCGTCGCGGGCGGTGCCGGCTGGAAGCGCGCCCTTGCCGGCGGGCGCTCCGGACGCTGAGGCTCCGGCCCGGGCCGCCATTGCTCCGAGGTCCGTTTCCCGCGCCCAGCAGGGGCCATGCAGCGGTCGCCATGCCAACCACGTGGGCAGGTGCGGGACCGGCTTGGGTCCAGCCGCCGCGCCGCGACGTCGAGGGCGGCGGGGGGACCGCCGCACGGTCATTGCTCCAGTGACCGGACGCTTTGGCGGGGATAAGGGGTCCGCGGCGCGAAAGCGAGCACGCATGAGGCTCGCCCAACCCGGCATGGGCGTCGCTGGGAAAGGGCCTCCGCAGCAGGCTCGTCCCGCCGCCCCGCCCGCGGACCGCGGGCACGGACGACGACGCGGTGCCTGAAATCCTCGCCGTAGCGTTCGAGGCGTTGAGCGTCCTGCTGGCCCTGGGTGGCGCCCTGGTTCTGATGGGCTACGGGCTCACCCGCCTGCTGGCGCCGGCGGAACTGCGGCCCTACGCGTGGCTGCTGACGCCCGTGATCGGCGCCGCGGCGCTCGTCGTGGGCAGCTACGCGCTGAACCTCGTGATGGACCTGCGCTGGTCGACCGCGGTGCTGCTCGCCTGCGCGGCGGCGCTGGCCGTCTGGTGCGTCTGGCGGCGCAGGCCCGGGTTGCCACCAATCACGCGCGTGCAGGCGCTCGTCGCGGGGTGCGCGGTCGTGCTCCTCATCGTGGCCTTTGCGCCGCATTTGCAGAATCGCTCGCTGGCCATGCTCGGCCTCAATATCGACGAGGAGTTGTACGTCCCGCTGGCCGAACTCCTCAAGGGCAACACCGCCTTCATGTCCGGCGTGACGGATTCGCCATTCCAAGTCGAGTTTCAGAGCGAGCGCAACCATGCGCGTGGCTGGGGCTTCCCGTACCTGCTGGGCGCCGCGACGATCCTCTCCAACGCACCCGCCTTCCATGCGTACGCGCCCACGCTGTACTTGCTGCTCGCGCTCAGCGTGCTCGCGGTCTTCATCTTCGGCCGCACGGGTTTGGGCATGTCCGAGCGAACCGCCGCCATGGGCGCCGGCCTCTATGCCCTGCACGGCCTGCCGCTTTGGTTTACGGGCATGGGCTTCGGACCGCACGCCGTGTCGTTTCTCCTCTTCCCGGCCGCGCTCGCGACTGCGCTTCCGGCGATTCGCGCCGGGGGACGGCGCACGATTTCGCTCGCGGGTGTGGTGAACGCCGCGCTGCTCGTGTCGTATTTCTGGGCGATCTCCGCCGTGTATCTCGTGGTGGCGGCGGCGCTGCTGCTCGCGCTCGTCGGCTGGGGTGGCGGACGTCTCCCGCGACTCCGCAACGCCGTCGTGCTCGCCGCCGCGATTGCCCTCTTGGGTGCGCCGGGCTTGACCTGGCTGGTGCGCTGGGCTTCGCCGATGTTGATGTCCATCATGTCGAATCTCAACGCCCAGTTCGGCAACGCATGGGGGGATACGACCTTCGTCCCCTACAGCGTGGCGTTTGGACTGGCGCCGTACCACCTGGCGGCGGACGCTGGACCGCTGGGCGCTGCGCTCGGCGCGACCGTGTTCGACGCCTGGCGATCGGTGCGCGCGGCGTTGCTCGGGCCGAGCGTTGTGCTGGCCCTTTTCGGGCTGGTGACCTTGCGCGGCCGCCGCCTCGTGGCCATCCCCCTGGCGGTTGCGTACGCCGCCTTCTTGGTCTGGGTCGAGCGCGGCGCGGCGTATCCCTATGGCCATCTCAAGAACATGTCCTACATCACGTACTTCGTCACGTCGCTCCTGGCTTCGGGTATTTCCAACCTGTACCACGGCCGCGCGGCCCTGTGGGGTGGCCGCGCGTGGATGGCGCCGCCCCGCATCGCCCGGTGGTGGCGAGGTCTGGGCCTGGCCATCACGCTGGTTATGGCGGTGGCGCTTGCGCAGAACACCACCCACACCGTCTGGTGGTACTGGTCCGGGCTGGGGTGGAATGTGGACCGGCGGATCGCGCATGACGCGCGCGCCGTCGCCGACCGGCTGCCCGCCGGAAGCCGGGTCTACTTCGCGGACGGCCTTACCTATCCATTGCTGGGCGAGCGCATCGTCCTGCGCGATCACGTGCTGGGCTTTCATTTCCCCGAGCATCAGCGTGAACGCTGGGCCGCCCGTGCGCGCAGCGTCTGGATGGGTGTGCTCCAGGGGCGCTCGGTGTACGGCTTCGCGTATGGACTGGCGTTCGGCTACGAACGGTTCGACCACGTGGAAACGTACGACGCGCTCGTGTTGAACAGCACGGACGACCCGCGAACCTTCGGGCTGTTGCCGGCGGACGCACGCTACGTCACGCCGTATTGGACGCTGTATCAGACCCCGCGGGGCGATCAGCTAACGGCGAACCAGCTCGCTGCGGCCAACCGGGGCAGGCTGGCGCTGGACGCGGAACGGGGGTTGCGCTTCGGCGAGGACGGCGACCGGCTCGGCGCGGGCGACGGCGTCGCGCCGGCGCGAGGCGCCGTCGTGTTCGGCGTGCTGACGGCGGAGCCGGCGACGCTGGCCATTACGCTGGACGGGCACGAGGACCGCGTGGCGGTTGCGCCGGGCCTTAGCTGGGTCACGACCGGCACGCCCGCCCGATCGGACGTGTGGGTGCGCCCGACGGAGGCTGGCAGCTCCGTTCAGCTCGTGGCCGCGCGCCGAGCCGCCCCTGGCTCGGCGCCACGGGTCGAGCGCGTGCCACGACACGTCGTGGGTATCGACGCCTGGGTCGACGGGCAAACGCTGCGAGGTCGCATCATCACGTTCAACCCGACTGGGGCCGGCGGAAACGTGGGCATCAGCTTTCAGGAGGCCGGCAGCCACGGCTTCTGGCCGAGCCAGGCGCTGGCGGCGGCGCCGGTGCAACGGCTCGATTTCACCTACGATCCCGTTGCCCGCACGCTGCAGGAATCGCTGAACGGCGCGCCTCCGGTGACGCAGCAGGCCCGGATGGAGCCGTTGGCCGGCTCCTACAAGCTCACCCTGCGGCTGGCCCGCGGATTCATTGATGAACTCGAGGCGCAAATCGCGACCTACACGGCCGGTCCGGCGGGTCCTGCCAACGTCATCCTGTTCCGGCGGACCTACGTCTTCGATCTCCCGGTCGGTCCGTGATCGCCGCCGCGAGCAGCGCGGCGCTGACCTTGACGGCGGCGTGGGCCGCGCTGGTCCTCGCGGGCGGCCCGATTGGTGGGGCGAGCCTTCCCGCCGCGGCGCCACTGGCTGCAGGGGCGATGGCCGGCGCGCTGACGGCGGCCTTCCTCCGCGCGGGTGGACGGCGCTCCCACGCTGCGCGCCGCATGGGCGCTACGACACGTGCGGCCGGCGCGCTGCTGCCGTTCGTGCTGCTCGCGGCGGCCACCTACGCCCGCGCCGATCTGGCCCACGTGCTCGTAGTCGGGGAACTCGGGTGGTTGCTCGCAGCCGTCCTTCCGGTCGTGGTGGGCGTGGGGCTGGGCAGCCGCCACGCCAGGTCGCACTTCATAGACATCGGTCTCGGCGCGCTGGCGGGCGGGGGGCTCTACGCCCTGATCCGCGTCGCGATCGACGATCGACGGTTTGACCCCACGTGGGCGCCGCTCGCCTGGGCGACCGGGGCGCTCGCCGTGTGGGGCTTCGCGTCCCTGTCGCCACGCCCGGCTTGGCGGGCGCCCGCCGGCGCAGCCGTGCGA